>SWCA01009083.1_pt2 | contig 174857 bp, 147 predicted proteins | sample 4692961 | NCBI WGS metagenome assembly SWCA01 (sample SAMN10267275, study PRJNA491770) | bioreactor metagenome | isolation source: DHS bioreactor inoculated with | place: Japan: off Shimokita Peninsula | reverse complement strand
GAAAAAACAAGAAGACTCACCCAAATTATCCATTTTGGTACACCAACAGACTCATAGAATGAAAAAAATAGACCAGCAATAAATGCCATGAAAAAAATTTGCGCTAAAGCTACAATCACCGGAGATAAATAGATTCTTGTCAACAACCAGATTAGTAATGTATGAAACACGGGATGATGATTTACATACACACCCGTTAATACTTGATTCCACTGGTTGAAAGAATCTGCACTCATCATACCCGGGTAAAAAGCAAGCAGATAAATGCTCCAAATAAAAAAAATTGGGAGCGAATATAAAAGCATATTTTTTAAGTGAATTTCACCATCTAAAAAAATAGATTTGTTGATTTTGAGATTTGATAAAGCAATCGTACATAAGAAGAACAAAAATCCAATCAGGGTTGAATAGGATATAAAAAGGATTATCTTTAGGGAAAAATAATCAAATGAGGGATTGAATTGCAAAGGAGGAAAAGGTAACGGAATATTCAAAGTTAACCAAATACCAAAGGAAAGACTTAGAATAATCCAGACAATGGTCCATTTCATTCCTAGAATTTTAATTTGATCTAATAAAAATTTGGTTAGAAGAATAATAAATTTTCCAGCGATTAAGGTTGAAATTAAAAAACCTGCTAGCAAAGTGATGACCGATATGAACCCATTTGGTTTGTCTATCCAAAAAAATAAAGTTAAAAAAAACAGATAACAAATAAGATTACTGATGATATTATTTCGTCTTTTTCTGTAAGTGCTTAATATTTTTTCCATTTGTATATTTTTTCATTCATTAAGCAGAGAATTTTTATTCTCTTTGTTCGAGAAGTTCCTAATAATAAATTCCTATATCAATTGTAAAAGTAAATGGTTTATTAAGAAACCGAAATTGATTGACAATCAATTTTCTCATAGTGTCTAAACGAAATATACTGTTTGAGAGATCGCAAGAAACAAATTTTCGATAAAAAAAATTATTTTGGAATTGATTCAACTGTGGAAAATGCCTTTAATAATTCATCTCCATATAAAGTCCAATCCAGGTATTCATGTGCAAACTTTCTACATCGGCCAAACCACCTTTCCCTATTTGTTTCAACATCTAACACAAAATCATTAATTCTTTCTTCATCTTCAGGCGATACACCTTCATCATCAGGAGATAAAATTACTCCTAAATTATGGTCTTGGACTGCCTGAGACACATCTCCGACATTTTTAGTTGTAATTATAGGAACCCCCGCTGCAAAATATTCCCCCGCTTTTGTAGGGTACGAAACGCTATTAACCGGGTGTGATTTTCTCAGCAATAATCCAGCATCCGCTACGCTTATTATTGACCCAACTTGCCCATGATCAACGTGATCTATAATAAATTTTCCATTCGCAATCCCTTTTTCCTCGATTATTTCTCTGACACGGATATGTTCCTCTTCAGGAATAAGTAAATAAAAAAAAGAATTCAATATCCGTTTATTAATTTGTACAAAAAGGTTAAACATCGCCTCAGGCCACTGCCAAACACTGAGAGAGCCTAAATATAGAAAAACAAATTTATCAGTCAATCCAAGTGATTTTCTCATGATCCTTCGATCGTCAAAAGACATAATAAATTTTCGATTCTCGACACACGTCGGAATTATGATAGAACTTTCTAATTGAAGATTATATTTTTTTTGGTAGTGTTTTTTCATTTCATGACTTACAAAAACAATCATATCGGAGGATTTAATGATTTGTTCTTCAACTTTTTTGAGAGCCTCCGTTCTTTCGGAATGCTCTTTGTTCATTTCAGATTCCTCAGGGGCAATTCCATGCACATCAAAAATCAATTTCCTATGGCTCTTCCTGCTGGCACGCAAAGCATAAATTGTGGAATAAATTGATTCTCCATAAATTATTTGAACATTATAGAATTCAGCCAATTCAATTATTTCATTCTCTATTTCATCTGAGCCATTTACTACCTTATAAAGATCAAAGAAATCTGAACTCGGTCTAAGATGGACATATGCCCCAGTACTTCGTTGAAGATATGTCAAATGCTCGTTTACACGCTCTATCTGTTTGAAAAACTCCTTGTGAATAAAGCAAACCAAAATTACCCTCACCTCGTTATTGTTTAACACTCGGGCTTCTTCGATTACTCTGGTTGCATATCCATCTTTAGAACCAGGATTAATATAACAAATCATCAATATTTTTAAGAATTTTTCAAGAGGTTTCTTTTTCACTAGCGGACTTTTATTCATACTCCCGGGAGATATATGAATATCCAATTTTTCCTTTACTAATTCTAAAAATAGGTCTTCATATTGTTGAATAATAAATGATTGATCAAAATTTTCAAACGAATAATTTTTAACGATTTCTATTTCATCTTTAAGGTCAGAACCTTGTTTCCAACGAGTTACTAATTTGATAGCCTCCGATGGTGAATGAAAAATATACTTAGGTGGATAAATTAAATCAGCACCTTCCCAATCACGAATCACAGGTATTGCTCCCGATGCCATTCCTTCAGCAACAACCTGGTGAGACCCTTCGTGTTCGCTGGTGGAAAAAATTAATCCAATTTTTGAAAACCAATATTGGATGTCATCACCATATGGTTCCACATACAAATCACCACGTTCTTTGTAAATTTCAATTTTATTAAATAATCTTTCATAATATTCTTTTTCATCCTGGCGGTCCCACAACCAGTCAAATTCCCAAGGTAGTTTTCCTTTTAAGAACAATTTATAACGATGATCAAGATGTTTTAGTTGTTCAAAAATTGATACAGCTAAATCAGGGGCTTTCCTCATTGGCAAAAATCCAACTAATCCAATATTGAATTCTGATCCATTTATTTTTGATTGTCTAAATTTTATGGTATTGATTGGATTGTAGATTAATATTGCTTTATTCAAAAGTTTAGGAAATTGACTAAGAAAGATTTTCATATTATTTTGACAAATAAAAATAATCTTATCAACATTTTCCCAGTATATTTTTTCAGAATATTCGAGGTTAAGTTCCTGATGGTGAAGGCGAATTATCAGAATCTGGTTTGGTTTCTTATTTATTGAATACCATTCTGCATTTCCCAAACACCATTCGCAAAAAATAATATCAGACTTATTAAGTAATTCTGTGCTTCTTTCTGTATTTACTATGATATGACCAGGATGATCATCTAATAAAATTTCATATTGGGTATGAGATGAAAAATGATTGATAATCGGTTGAATGAACCGAAAATCATGTCCATTGAAAAGAATTATTTTTTTTCTATTATTCATAAATTTTCTTCCCCCCAGAAGGGCAAACTAATTTCCACACAACCATGATTAGATTACAACTTTTTTTAACAGTGTCTGGTCTGCTCTTACTGAACCTGAAACTTTCAAATAATTAAAGCGATCCAATGACAATATGGATTTTCCTGAGGATGATAGATCAAACCACTCCTGTTTAATTAAATTTGAAAAATTAATCTCACCAAAAAAATTTTTATTCACAGCTAAAGTAGAGACAAGCACTTTCGATGAATTTAAATATTCATTTCCGATCTCTTCTAATTTTAAGTTCAAATTATCTTGATGGAAATAGGACTTCTTACCAATTATCTCAGCATCATGATTATAAAGGTAGGATAATGCATAATCCTTCAAATAATTAGGTCCATAATAATCTCTTGGATTAATTATAACTAAATAATCACCATCAATACTGTCGTTTATCTCATTTGTGTCATAAAGATAACGCATGTTTAATCCCTTGAAGAATGGAAGGTTTCTCATTATTACTGTTTGGGTTGATATTTTTTGGTTATTATCACTCAACAAAATTACATCAAAGTTTTGATAAGTTTGTTGGGATAAGATTGATTGAACATAAGTTGCATCATCATTTGTTTCCACATTTGAAAGAATGGTAAATCTCGGTAATTTTATAGAAATCGTATCCAAATTACATTTTTTAAGGATAAAATTTAACCGATGGAGATAAGTATGATTTTCCAGTACCTTTCTAATTCCTAATGTCGATAGTCGACTCCAGTAATCATCGTCTGTTAACAATTTTTCAAGATGTTTTTTAGTATCAGTTTCAGATTCAGTAAATAATACAACATCGCTGCCTAAAAGTTCATCTATTCCCTGAGAATAAGTACTGATAACTACTGTTCCAGAAGCTAATAACTCAAACACTCTTCTTGAAAACATAGTGGGAGATGTTTTTATTGAATTAACATTCAAAAATACTTTATATTTTTTGTAATGGTTAACCATATCTAAATAATCAAGACGGCCTTTTATTGCTGGTTGGTAGATTTCAGGGAATCGATAAACACTATTCTTTTCATCGACAACACCAAACTGGCGATCATAAATATGCAATCCATATTCCAGAGCCGGTCTCAACAATATCTCCATATCCTGTTTTCTTTCAGGAAAAATGTCTCCATAATAAGTTCCCGAAAAACAGACATTCCATTTCCTCTTCTCATCTAATAATGGATTTTGAATTCTAGGTTGTGCTGCAAAAGGGAGGGGATAAATCCTTTTATGATTGACATCTCTTCTGTATCGATCAATTGTATTGGAGTCAGATGTAAATATGTAATCAAACAATTTTGCTTTATCAATGAACCGTTCATAATGAGTAGGATCTTCTTTATTCCAAAAAATAGATGGTAATTTTCTATCATTAGCCAAATGTAACAGATCAACAAGTTCAATACCTGTATCGGCAGCATATTTTGCGATTTTATATTGCCAGGCTCCATCATTCCCATTCCAGGCTGACTCTACAAATATAGCATCAGGTTGAATTTCTTCAATATTATCTTTGTCTTCGTTGGGACGTATTTTGATGATTTCAACATTCGGAGCGAAACATTGATAAGAAAATTCGTCCAAAATGCCTACGAATTTTATTTCTCCGGTGCTAATTTTCTTTTTTTTCCGGATTTTTCGATATTTGAGATTGTTAGAATTTATCTTTTTTTTTTTGGATGATTCTGTATTTGATGGGAAAATTTCATCCTGAAATAATCTAATTTTTAGTTTTGCTTGTTTCAAAAAGGAAAACGGATGCTGGGTGGCTTCACTAATTAAATTCGCGCCTCCTACAAAAAAGCTTCCAATCCGCCACCTCGCAGATCTTTTTATTACTTTTTCTTGATAGTGGAGAGCATTTTCTTTATTGATTTCAATGTCATTAATTTTGATTTCCAATTCAGAAATTTTCTTTTGAAAGCGATCTCTTTCATTTGTGATTTTATTCAATTCTTTCATTTCCGCTTCAAATCGATCAATTATTCTCACCTGTAATTTTATTTGTTTTTGACTTTCTTCTTCTTTTGTCAGAAGCGTATTATTTCTTTTAATTAATATCTTATTTTGTTCTTGCTCTTCTTTCAATCTACTACTCAAGTCGATTAATCTTTTAGAAACAGAAATGAATTTTAATTCCTGGTCTTCACATCTTTCTTCAACTTTTTGAAGTAATTTAATAATTTCAGTGGCATCTAAATAGGAATTTCCTACGTTAAAATGAGGTTCACTTGCTTTTCTTCCCTCATAAATTATGTAATTTCCCATCGTATTTAGTGATAGCGTCTGGAAATATGAATTGGCAAGGTCCAAGAAAGTAGTAGGAAAGTAGGTTCTTTTATGATCAATGTGTGAATTCAATCCAAAAGGCACGGTAATTATTGTTTTTCCACCATCTTTCAGCACTCGTTTAGCTTCGGATAGTACTTTTCCCGGGTGTGTTAAATGTTCAAGAATTTCACCAAGAATTACAGTATCGAAAGAATTATCCTCAAATTCCATATTTGTGGCATTGCAGACATAAAAATCTACTTGGTTTTTTGTTGTTTCTTCTTCTTTTTTTAACTCTGATTTTGCGAAATCAATCGCATTTTTCTCAATGTCAATTCCAATGCATGAAAAATTTTCTCGACCTAAAAGAATACAAGTAATTCCTTGACTACAGCCAATATCAAGGATTTTTTTTCCTTCTACTCGACTACAAATCCAATGTATTCGTTCTCTAGCGAATCTTTGAGTTTCAATATCGAAAATTTCTCCATAATACAACTCATTAATTCTGTCATTATTCATAAAAATTTGTCCTTTTGGTGATTAAACCCTTGTTAAAAAGTTTATCAGAAAAATTGTCAGCATAACCTTAACTGTCTTAGGCCGTTCTCTTCGAGAAATGCAATTGAAAAATGAAATTAAAAAATAATTACTCGATGGATTAATTATTTCATTCAACTTTCATAAAGTCCTTGAATGCGTTAACTATTTCTGTTGCCTCCCCAACTCTAATAATTTTTCCATGATCTAACCATGCTATTCGATCACATAGTTTTTCGACCATGTTCATGCTATGAGAGACTAATAAGGTCGTAGCACCCTCTCTTTGAAATCTTTCTATCCTTTCCTTGCTCTTTTCCTGAAAAGAAATATCACCAACCGAAAGCACCTCGTCTAATATGAGAATATCAGGCATCTCAGTTGTAGCAACCGCAAATCCTAATCGAGAATTCATACCTGAAGAATATGTCCGAAGCGGAGCATCAATAAATCCACCTAATTCGGAGAATTCGACAATTTCATCAAATCTTTCGTCAATTTGGTGCCTATTTAATCCAAGTAAAGCCCCATTAAGATAAATATTCTCTCGTCCTGTTAGTTCTGGATGGAATCCAGCTCCCATTGCTAATAATGGAGCCACCCTACCGAGAACGACAACTCGACCTTTGGTTGGCTTCATGACTCTGGCTACAAGTCGTAACAATGTGGTTTTACCAGCTCCATTCGCACCAATTAGTCCGAAAACTTCTCCCTTTTTTACTTCTAAGTTTATTTCATTTAATGCAAGTAAAATTTGAAATTTAACTTTCCCTTTGACTCGCTTGATTGCAAATTCTTTAAACGTTCGAATTTGTTCCTGTGGTACACGATAGCTTACCGATACATTTTGTAGGGTTATAATTTCTTTCCCAGAGATTTCATTTCCTGAATTTTTGTGATTAAAAAAATCATGTTCTGTATGCAAATTCATCTGAATTCTCCGTAAATATTGTCCACCCAATAATAAAAACAATAAATGAAATTCCAAAACATAATAGCCATGAACTTGCAGGAGGAATTGTTCCATATAACACAAAATCACGGAAAAATTGAACCAGGTGGAACATTGGATTTAGCCTGATCCAATATTGTGCCCAATCAGGAAGCATGGTAATTGGATATATGATTGGAGTTAGGTACATCCAAGCTGTTAAAATAATTGCGTACATTTCAACAATATCTGCAAAATAAATTCCAATAGTTGAAAGCAATAAGCCTACTCCAAGGCTAAATAATGCGAAAAATAGCATCCCGACAGGCGCTATCAAAATGGTTATTTTTATCGGGACCTTAATTACTAACATAACAATAATTAGAGGTACAATCGAAAGAACCAAGTTGACCAGTCCTGTAATTATTGTGGAAATTGCAAAAATGGATCTCGGAACATAAATTCTTTGAAATAAATTGCCACCCCAAACTAAAACATTTATTGAGTTGGAACTAGTTTGAGAAAAGAATGTCCAAGCAATCAACCCACTTAAGACATAAGCTGGATACCCTACCATCGATACACGAAATACTTGAGAAAACACGATAGTTAGGACTACCATCATACCTAATGGATGCAACATTGTCCATGCAACTCCTAAAACAGACCTTTTATACCTTGCAGTTATATCTCTTTTTACTAGAAAAAAAACGAGGTCTCTATATTGCCACACTTCTTTGAATTCTAGTAATTGGCGAAAGTTATGTTTCGAAGAATCATATATATTTTTTTCTTGAAATGTTTTTGAAGAAGCTTCATTCACCATAAGAAAAAATTATACCACCAACAATTTATTTAACAATAGTCACAAATAATTATTAAAATATTCATTTTAGAATAATTGTACTAACCAACCTAATCTGTAACCTCGAGTCAGGAATATCCATTTTAATTGTTTCATTTGAACATAAATGTTTTCTTATCATTCACTACTCACTATTTTCCATAAGTCTTACAGTATTAATTCTTGAACATGATTCTTCATTTGGAAAAAGCTAACTACCCTATTTCCCTTACTAATTACTCTATACTCCTTACCCGGTTATTAAGTGTTCGGATAGACTGATGATATTCAAGGTATTTTTTCATTGAATTATTCCATCCTTATAATGTTTTGTAAACTTGAAAGAAAGGATAGATTTACTATTTTGTGAATTTCTTTTAACACCTTATTTTGAGATGTGATTATATTATTTTTCAATTTTATTAATTTGTAATTGGTTCAGGGAAATCTCATTAATAAAATTGGAATAATTTTCCATTCTAAAATAGAAGCGTAATTTTGTTGTATTAGGTAGAAGATTAATATATTTCCGTATTTCATGGGTCCCTGCTTTCCATTCGATACTATATGATTCAGAATAAATTCTTTCTACTTCATCATACTGTTGAATAAATAACAAATTTGAATTTAAATCTTCTTTTAAAGAATAAATTAAGTTTATATAAATTAAATCTTCAGAATTTATGTTTGTATAAATATCATCTGTATCTATTGGTGCAGTTTCCCAGTTTCCTGGAGATGAATAAATATAAAATGGTTTTGTACTGGGGGAAAGCTCAAATGAAATGATTGAATCATTATTTTGCTTAGGTTTTACGTTATCCGCAGATGATGCCCATATATTTCCTACTATAGAAATATCCGCGATATCGGTTATTTCCGTCAGTTTAATTTCTGTATCTTCAAAACGTGCGAAGATTATGTCCCCTGAGTCAAAAATATAGGATAAATCATAGTTGTAACCCAAGGTATATGGCTCGATCATTGTAATATAATCAGTATCATTTCTTAATTTCGCATAATATAAATTTTTATTCAACCTATCTATCGACAATAGCATTAGTTGCCCGGGTTCAAGTGGTTTAGAAAAATCCATTGGTTTTAGATTTAAATCATTAATATTTGGATATAGATTAAAAATTTCATCTGGATATGCAAGAATTGTCTTTGCTTGATAGTATTGTTTACTATTGTTTATGTATTGATCGAAAAGGAAATATGAATTATTCCCCCAAAATATAGCATTATTACTTAGTAGCGAAGGTAGTTCGACCAATTGAAAAGTTATTACTGTAATTAATATCAATTTGCTAATGATTTGGGTTGAAAATTTGTTTGTATTTTGGTTCAATCTACAGATTAAAAATGGAATATTTTTTAAAAAATACGCTGTACATAAATTACAAACAAAACTAAAGCTAATGATATATCTTTCACTTAAAGGTAATGCTCTCACTAAGGGAGTAATACTGGTTACCGAATAATTATAAATAAGAAAAATAATAAATCCACTTATTGTGAGTGAAACTATAGTCCAATTTTTTCTTTTCAAAGCCAGGAAAAATCCGCACATTCCTCCCAGAATTAAAATTTTTCCAGTATTTGATGCAAAATACGAATTGAACGGAGCAAATAAATACTCTCTAATTGAGATGTTATTCATATAAATTGACCAGTGAGCCATATTTGAGGAATTTGATTTAATTTGCGTAAATAATTCTCCAGTCAAAACAAAATAAATAGATGTTTCAATTAGGAAAAATAAGATAAATATTAGTCCGTAATAAATTGACTTTTTAATAGATTTTTGGGATAGAAATTCATATATTGGTATACATAATAAGAAAACAATATTTGGAATTCTGATGGTATAGGAAATAAATCCCAATAAAACTGACAATAATAAAAATATTTTTGAATATTTCTTATAATTTAGAGAAAAGAAGAAAAAAATGAATGAAAAAACTGCGGAAATTAAACAAGGTATATCGGGTAGAAGATTTGATGATTGATATAAGAAAAAATAAGAGGTTATTGCCATCAATACAGAAATTATTGCCATTTTCTCTCCATCAATTATTTTTGATAAAGAATAGGAAGAAAAGACAAGTAATAAAAAAATTGTTATTGTCCAGGCATAGTATGATAAGAGATTTAGCCCGAACAGTTTTTGCATTATAGCGACAGGTAATAGTAAGCCTAAACGGAAGTATGTTTGGTTCGTTCCCCCTGTGAAGATTTCAGGTGAATATTTTTCTGCCAAAAAAAAGTAATCTGTATCATCTGAAACCAATAATGCTTCAATAAAAATAAACCTAATGATCAATGATATCAATAACAATACTAGAAGTATTAAGTTTGCCCGTGATAACAATTGAATATTGGAGAATAAATATATTTTTTTGGCAAGGAACCCATAAATTTGGGAAGTTAAAAAAAACTCTCTAAGTTTCTTGTTAAAACATAAGAACCATTTTTTGAAAGTCTTTGCATTTTGGTTATGATTGGTTTTTTCGGTTGAAAGACCCAAATTTGATTTCCTTTCTCGCAGAAACCAGCGGGGTAGTTCGTTCTTTGAATTATAACTCTAACAATAGGTTTTTATTTTCCTTTATTTCAAGTAAAAGGTGCAACAGATTGAATCTCCCGAAAGAACACCATAAAGAATAATTTTAGCCCAAGATATTTTCGTTGTCGATGATGTATTATCAACATAGCCAGTATAGATTAATCAAAAGTTAATTCCTCAAAATTTTCTTTCTTAGAATTCTTGATTAGATCGGCTTTTTTAGTATTTTTCTAGTCCAATCATGATTACATAAGTACCAATTTACGGTGTACACCAAGCCTTCTTTCAAAGAATATTTCGGGGACCAATTTAACTCGTTTCTAATTTTTGTGATGTTTATGTCATAACGAAAATCATGACCTGGTCTGTCTTTAATAAACTCGATTAACTTCTCATGAGGATTGTACGGTGAATCAGGAATTTTTTCGTCTAACAGTTTACAAATTTCTTTCACAATTTGAAGGTTCGGATATTGATTTTCTCCACCGATATTATAAGTCTCACCTATCCTACCATTTTTAATAACTGATAAGATTGCTTCACAATGGTCTCGAACAAATAACCAATCTCTAATTTGTTGCCCATCTCCATAGATTGGCAAAGATTTGCCATTGATAGCATTCCATATAACTAAAGGGATTAGCTTTTCAGGAAATTGATATGGACCGTAATTATTAGAGCAGTTTGAAATCGTAATCGGTAAGCCATACGTGTGAAAATACGCTCTAACTAAATGATCGCTGGATGCTTTGGATGCTGCATAAGGCGAATTTGGAGAGTATGGTGTTTCTTCTGTAAATGCTGGTTCTCCTTTCTTTAACATTCCAAAGACTTCGTCTGTTGAAACATGGTGGAATCTTTTTCCAACATACCCTTCGTCTGATTTCCAAATATTTCTGGCAGCCTCCAATAAATTGTAAGTACCGACGATATTGGTTTGAACAAAAGCACCAGGGCCTTCAATAGATCGATCGACATGAGATTCGGCAGCAAAATGCACAATTAGATCAATTTGGTGATCAAGGATTATTTTTTTTACGAGTGTGTAATCACAAATATCACCTTGAATAAATGTATATTTTATAGTTTTAATATTTGATAAATTCTCTAAATGTCCAGCGTAGGTCAATAAATCCAAGTTGACAATTTCCCAATCCGGTTCTTTCTCAACGACATACTCAATAAAATTTGAACCGATAAAACCTGCTCCTCCCGTAACCAATAATCTTCGATTCTCGCTCATATTAAGTACAACCCTCCATAGCACACTGGGGAATTCTCTCTATCCAAAAAAGTCGTAACTCCCTCAGAAAGAGTGATTTCAATCGAAAGATCTTTATCATTCCACACTATAGATCTCCACCTAAAGGGGAAACAAAGTATCATTATCCTGTTGAGAAAAACCGAATTGCTCAAAATTTTGAGCTCATTTTTCTGAAATAAAGAGCAGCTTACAATCAACATATTTCATGTTTATTGACTCAACCCACCTCCCAATTATATAGACATCCTCATTATTCGGAAAGTAATCGGGTGACTTGTCTGAAATCATACTCACCCCCGCCACATTCGGCGACACAATCATAAATCCCAAATTTCCAACATCCTTCGGCAACAACCATTCTATGTTATCACCCGGCTCACCCTTTCCCGGATCGTAATATCTCGGATAAAAAGCTTTGGTGTGGATAAAAACCAGCTCCGGATCTTCTGCCAATCCCTCAACAATGGATGCTTCTTCAATCAAATTCTGTGAAGTAAGTTTCTCGAGAAAAACCTCCCTGCTTATCTCTCCTCCGTATTTTTTGTTTATGAGTAATTCAGGCATAAGCATCCCAACCGATAATAATACAACGAAAGTGGTATTCATCATCAAAATTGGTTTTCTAACATATCGTTCTTCTTTCACACGGATCGAATCGGATTCCATGTTGAACAATAACCCTGAGCTAAAGTTCACCAATCCGATCTTGTGCAATAAAGTATATAAAACCAGAATACTACCAGCCATATAATACAAAATGATGACCCAATCGGTGACAATCACATAGCGCCAGCCAGAAACTCTGGCAATCCCATTCGATAAATTATAGAAAAGATGAATGGATAATGGAAATAGTCCAAACCATCCAAATTTCTTGTAACTGAGCGAAATTCCCAAACCAATCAAAACTAGATTTATAAAAATTGCTATGAACTGCCTTAAATTAATCTCGCCTAACCATGTTTCCTGAATGTATTCATTATCTGTTACTATCCATTTAATCGATTCCGCAAAGATGGAATTGGGAAAAATCAGCACAGAATGGATTTCATTATGCAAAAAATTTGCAGTTGTAAATCGAAAAATATTGAGAATTTTTTTTGAATCAAAATTGGGTTTACTTTCTGGCATTATCATTTGATCAGGTTTTGATGAACCTGGTTCAATTGAATCAGCATTATCGTTAATTTCAAACCTGGTATCAATCACCATTCTAAACTTTTGAGGCTCAATCCCAAACTCCCCTATTTGGAAATAGTTTCTAGACATCCAGGGTAATAAAATAAGAAATGTAGCCAATCCCAAAATTCCGATTCTTTTAAACCTTGAGGTGAGGGTAATTTTATTTTTAAGAAAGACAGTTAAAAATATTGGAATGAAGATCAATAATAGATTGAGTCTCAGCAGCAAACTGATTCCCATAATTGCACCAAGAAGAATCAGTAAAAGATTGTTTTCTTTTTGTTCGAAAAACCAAATACAGACTAACAAAGTAATCAATAAGGCAAAGAAACCAGCCCAATTATCCGTCATGTATAGCTTTGAATGAACAATTTCCATCAGAGGTGACGCCTGAAACGCTGTTAATTCCCTTAAAATTGATAGAACCCCTAAAGAAATGCCAATAAATGGAGAAAAAAGCTTTTTCCCAAGAAAAAACATGAGTACAGGAAAAAAAGCGTAAAGAATTGTCTGCAAAAAAATAACATTTAAATATTTTTCACCTACGAAATTATGGAATAGAAACAGCATGAATCCATACAGAGGTCTCTGTACAAATCCTCTATTCATGTATCCTTCCCCATTTAATAGGGATTGTGCGGTCATGTCATAAATTTGCGCATCAGAATAGGGATAATACTCATAATTCGGTGGTTGGACTTTTGGGGCAAAAAAATGCGGGGTAAAAGGTTCCAAATTCCAGATCAGAATTGCACTGAAAAATAAAATGAACGGAAATATTTTAAAGATCCAATTCTTTTTTCCACTATTTTGGTTATTTAGGAATGATGCAAACAAAATTGGGATTAACAATGAAATGTAAAGCACTAAAGGTAAGATTGGAGTTGCCGCTCCACCCCAAAAATCATGATCAATATTTAATCCTATGCGTGTGGTGATTAAGAATGTCCATACCACCGCAATAATAAATGTGAATACAAGTAATAATTTGAAATGAATATTCGATCTTAAATCAATTTTTTCCTCACTAATCCTGAATCTGAGCAGAATTAAGAATGTAAAAAGAATCGAAAAAATTAAAACAACCAGTGGCTGCAAACGCGAGTAAATTACTTCATATTTACCAAATCGATAAGCAGGAAAAATGATTACTACCCAACTTGAAAATAAGAGTAAATAGTAGAGCCAATCATACTTCAGAAAGAATTTCTTTATTGTGAATACCAATCGAGGCACTTGTGAATTTATCCTCAATTTTAATAATTGGGATATGGAAACACCAAAAAATAAGAGCATTAATCCCAACATCAGCAAACGGTTGATGGATAGTCCTGCAAAGAAAACATTCTTCGGATCTGTTGGGATCTGAGCCAAAACGAAAAATGCAATGATTGTCTCGATTGCGGAAAAAATGTAGAATATCTTTATGGGGAATCTATGATTTTCAAGCATCGTTTACGAATTATACCTGAACAATATTTGAAATCATCATATAATCAGGATAAGGGATCATCTCAAAATTATGGCACAGCTTCCAACACATCAAAAAAGTGGAAACAAAATATTCGATAATTGGTGGGTTCTCCTTCTTGGTGGAATTACAGGCGCTTTGGTGGCTTATTTCTCATCTTTTATTTTTATATCTCCAGTATATGTTGCTGAAGCTCAGTTGTCTGTGGTGATTAATTTTAAGGAAGTTGGGCATCTTTCACAATATGAACAGGACCAGATGATTGGCAATATCATCAGCCTATTTTACACAAATGACGTGCTCAGTGAAGCAGTCGCGAACATTGATGATCCAGCGATCACCGAATCGGATTTTAAGAATTCTTGTTTTATCGAACGTCAGGTAAATTCAATTCTGTTTCGATGTAAATCTGGTGATCCGTCAATTGGTATGAATTGGGCAAAGAATTGGGCGAAGACTTCACATCAGGCATTATCAGAAGCATATTCACATGCTTTGAAATATGAATCAATCAAGAGACAACAAATTGCTTATGAAAGTTGTGTCCAAAGATCTTATTTCGTTTTTCCTACCCCTGCCGAATGCCAGAAAATTATTTCAGATCAGGTTACTGAAGAAAAGTTAGAAAACGATCTCAAACAGGAAATGCTTTCGAGCAAAAATATTTTTCCAGGAATCAAGTTTTCTGATGTGATTCCAGCGGAACCGCCCCATAAAGCTACTCGATTTCAGACCAACTCTTTGGTGCTGAGTGGATCGATTTTTGGATTTATATTATCTTTTTTCTTTCTCATCAAAGATAAATATGGAAAAAAATAGATTAGACAGGTTTAGTCAATCGATTTGGTATGTGCTTGTTTTTCTATTACCTTTTACCAGCCTTCCTTTAGCCAGTAAGCTGCTCGGATCAGAAATGGTTGCAGCACCCTCAATCGTAATTTTATTTGTGTTATTGATTATCCTCATATTTCATCTATTGAAATCAAGAATAATCGTAGGGAAATTTTTTCAACCTCTTCTTGTCTTTGTAGTGTTCGCCATTATTTCATCATTGCTTGCGTTTTGGCTGCCTATTCCAATTCAAAAAGATTTTTCGATATTCAGAAATATCTTTGAGGGAATTGGGACATTATTGATTGGGGTTTCTTTTTATTTCGTAACCATCAATATCATTCGATCACAGGAAATTTTAAACAAAACGCTGCGTATTGTTGTCTATAGTTTTGTTCCATTAATGGTGTGGTGTTTGTTTCAATTTATATTTGGACAATTAATTAAGGATTATCCTGCCTGGATGGGATCAATCCAAAATTGGTTGACGACATCCGGCACACTATATCAATCCAGATTAACAGGCTTTGCGTTTGAACCATCCTGGCTGGCTCATCAATTGAATATGTTTTATATACCCATTTGGACCAGTGCAACAGTTACAAGAAGAAGTGTGTTTAAAAAACAGGTAAACAAGTTGATCATTGAAGATTTCTTCCTCCTGGCTTCCGTATTTATTTTAATATTTACGAAATCCAGAGTTGGGTGGATTACATTTATTGTCGTCGTGACTTACCTGTTTATTACTCTAAACCTGCGTTTCCTCAAAGTAATTAAGAACAAGTATCAATCCAGCAAGAAGCGGAATCCATTAAAGTACCTACCCGCTATCTTCATCCTTTTTTACATTTTTCTGCTAATCGCTGGATTGTTTTTCTTCAGCAAATTTGACTCCCGCATGGAATCGCTTTTCAATATTGAGACATATCAAAATCAAAATATCTTCTCTATTGCAAACGAATTTGTATTTGCGGAAAGAATCTTATATTGGCAAACAGGCTGGCAGGTGTTCAATGATAACCCTCTCTTTGGCGTTGGGTTGGGAAATGTAGGATTCTTCTTCAATGACTATATGCCTTCGTTTGCCTGGGCGTTGGATGAACCACGTCATCTGATTTTTCAGGCAACTTATCAGGGAAATGTTAAAAATCTTTGGTTCCGCTTACTTGCCGAAACTGGTATGATCGGATTTTTAAGTTTCGGAACCTGGTTATTTTTAATTCTATTGAAATCTAATCTGTACCAAAAAAGCCATTCTCAGACTCACAACTATTGGGGGTTAGTAGGGAAAATTGCTTTACTCACAATCATTATTGAGGGTTTTAGCATTGATAGTTTCGCATTACCCTATTATTGGATTATATTTGGACTGGTTTCCAGTCAATATTTAGATAATTCGTAGCTTTATTTCCTTAAATTTTCAGATTCATTTTTTAATTTTCGAATCTTCTGTTCCTTGACTGCTCCAGAAACAAGAATTACCCCAAAAATAGCAGATAAGACAATTACCATATGGAAAAAAGGTAAATTTCCAAAAATTCCAGTGTATCTGGATATATACCATTGTAAAAAGAACAAAATAAAAACGATTTCAGCCACGAAAATTCTAACCAACCAATGATCTTTTGATTTCCAGCCATGGTAAAACGCAATGCCAACAAGGTAGGCAATAAATAAAAGAAAGCTTAATCGATATCGCGGGTTATCCCACATGTCTCCACCAGCTCTGATGGACGATAGGAGGATCCAAAAAATACTTATTGACCAAAGGAATAGGTACTCAAATTTTTTATCTTTTTGTTTTTCTCTTAATATATAAACTATTCCGTACACCAAAACCGGCATAAGCAGGTACCAGCCAAGGGCTCTGAGCGAGTTGGTAAGACGCCAAAATAATTTCGATGGTTCAACCAAGGCGGCAGGTAAAACTGGTTGGAATAATCCATAAGCGGAGGCGAAAAGTAATCGATATCTTTCCCCAATGATTGATACGATATATTGAACAAAACCTGAACTTCGTTCAAGTAAGATCGCATCCCATTTCCCGGCTTCTATAATCCAATTATAAGAAAAATATAAAGCAATCACGACGAATAATATTATTGGAATAACGATGAATTTGGAAAAAATACTTGTTTTAAATTGATTGTAAGGTTGAAATAGCATCCATACCAAAAATGAAAAAATGATAAAAATGCCAATTTTCAATGAAATCAATAATAGCAGTATTGAAATGAGGAAGAAAATCGAAAATCTACGCCAGATATTCATTTCTTGTTTGTGTATTATCCAGAATAAACAAGCTGAAAAACCCAGTAAAATGGGTTCTCTCATTTGGGATGAGCTGAATAGAATCGCATCCGGATAAAAAGCAAATATCAAGATCACAAATTTTGATGTCGTTGAAAGTACTTCTTCTTTACTTTTTTCCTTTAATCCGGCAGCGAGGAAAATAATACCTATGATATTGATCATCGCGACAAAAAAGATGATGTTAATCTGAAAATGAGCCTTGGGAGTAAAAAGTCGATAGATTGAACTACTCAAAGCTAATAATCCACCATATTGGTCAGAAAAAAAATCATTTGAAAATGCTGACCATACGGGTTGGTCTGAAATTGCCAGGTCCCACGCCTGCAGATCACGACTATACGCATCTTTGAATAAATATCCACTCTGATATGGCTCCTGATCATACCCCCAATCCAACAAATGCTCAGTAGTGACTAATCCCAATCCTATTCTTAGAAAGAGCGCAAGACTAATTACGGTAGATAGGAATTTTGTTGTTCCAAATTTTTGATATGGAATAATTACAAATATAAATAAAAGTGAGGTTAAAACCCAGGTTCCCCAGAAAACATCTTTGGCCCCATACGTAGATGAAATAATGAATACCCAGGTGATAATAAAGCCAAACAGAATAGGGAATCCGAGTCGTTTAAGCCAAATCATTCTAAAAATCCGTGTAATGATTTTCTCGCTCGTTCAACCCAGGAATACATCCCAACATCCAATCTGGCTTGTTCTCCGAGACTTTGACCCAAATCCGGATTTTCTTTGATCAAATTAATTGCATCCACCCATTGATCAAGATTATTATATTCACAAAAAATCGCATTTCTTTCGTTCAAAACTTCATGAAGAATCGGCAAATTGCTCGAGATAATTGGTTTCCCGGCAGCCATATATTCGAACATTTTCATCGGGCTGCAAAAGTCAACTGAATTACCACCACTGCTCCCGGCAATACTGGTCTCATAGGGCATCACGAGGATATCCCCCAATAATTGGTAGGCGGGTATCTTATCATTTCCAACAAATCCAGTCAGAAGAATATTCTTTATTCCTTTTTCAGTAATAAATGTTTTCCATCGATCCACATCTTCATCTTTTCCGCCAACCCACAAAAATTGAATCTCCTGTAGAGCTTTAGCTAAGTTGACCAGTAAGTCCATGCCTCTTCCCTGGTATAAATGTCCGGTATAAACAACTGTGAATTGTTTGTTAATCCCTAAATGATTTCTGATTTCAGAAGTTTCTGGAGAATTCAAATACGGGTCAAGCACAACCCCATTTGGGGCGATCTGAATCTCGGACTCTTTGAATTTAAAATTATATTCATTCTCATACATTAATTTGAGTGCATTCGTAATACATAAAAATCGTTTTTTATGTTCTGAAAAGATTAATTTTTTATACATTTTTGGACCAACTTTTCCGGTTGGCATCCCATGTAATTCAATAATATATGGTTTTCGTAAAATCCCAGCAATATTGGCTATCTGCGGCATCCAGGTATGCACTACATCAAACCGATTAAACAAAAGGAATAGGCCTGAAATTAAGGTGAAATCATATTTTCTTAATTTTTTAATGATGGGTATGTATTTAATGGGAAATTTGGTTTTTATCCCGAAAATGGTTGAAATCTCATCCCAATCAGCGGTTTTTTTTCCAGGAACAATTAATGTCACCTCATGACCTAATTCACAATAGGACTGACAGACTTTCATAACCTGGATACTGTTTGCCGATATGGAAGGAACCTGGCTAGTTGTTATTACAGCTATCTGCATTAACGAACGCCACCTTTTCTTCAAAGGAAATTTTCTTCAATCCCAAGTATACCATTACACCTATTGAGACAATAAAATAAGAGCTTAATAATCCAGCTTGCATTAAGTATCCAAATTTCGGAACCAAAATGAACATTAAAATTGTTTTTATGCCCCCTACAATTGCCATTATTTTTATCGGTAGATCAGGTAAATTAAACGACAATAAAAGATTTCTGTTCCAAAAAAAGACGCTGGCGAACCCGTATCCAATCATTAAGACATAAATATATGGTAACGAAGGAATGTATGCTCCGCCTTTTACAAAAGACAATAACCATTCCCCAAAAATCACCAATCCAATAAAACACAGAATAATCCATACAAATGCAATTGTACTGGTGCCTCTTAATAATCTTTTCAGGTCTTTCCATTGTTTGGAAATTATTTTCTTATTGATTTGTGGATAAGTAACCGTAATAAATTGCGATACCGGCAAAATCACTGCATTAATGACAGCCACGCTAAATTTATAATAACCTGCATATAACGGGCTGAGGAAAAATCCTACCAATAACACTTCACTATCACGGATAACCAGATTGAGGGTGCTGCTTATATTGGTGCTGAAAGCAAATTTGATCAATCCTTTTTTGTCTTCCAATATATTTAACTTTGCATTCCACCAATTTGTACCTAGCAATTCACGCGTGGTTTTAATGCTTAACAAGAATATTCCGCTGCCATACAGGAATTTTCCCGCTAGGTAAGCAAACAATACCTGAATCAAATCACCTTTGGTAAAAAATAAAATGATAATCCAAATGGCTGTCAATAAACTTTGCAGAAAATTCAAAACAGCCAACCTCCTAAATTGATCTCCAATTTGGAGGATGGCAGTTGAAGTTTCAGTCATAAAGTTCGCCAGTAAAGCTGTTCCATAAATTATAATCCACCTGGCGATGGTTGGTTCTTTAAGAATGACTTGTGCTGCCCAGGGTGCTAAAACAATTAACAATAGATAAGCCACAAAAGATGTGATAATTTCCGCAAGGCCTGCAAATTTTATCACCGCCGCGGCTCTCTCTATTTCTTTTTTCTCCAGGTACTCTCCGCCGAATTTAACAACCAATTCCCCCATGCGAAAAGATAATAATCGATTCACATTTGATGCGAATGAAACTATCATTCCAAGTAAACCATATTCTACCGGACCAAGGATGATGGCAGCCAGCATCCCCTGCACAAAAGTAAGGCCAGTACTGGCAGTATTACTGGTCACCATGTAGCCAGTGTTTTTGATGACTTCCCCTAAAGATTTATCTTGTTTCCATTCATGGTAAATCTTTAAAGGTGATTTCATGGAGTCGCGACCTGACGAACCCACTCCCTTTCCTGAATGTACCAATTGACCAAATTCGTAATTCCCAGATCTAAATTTACTTTTGGCTCCCAGTGTAATATTTGTCTTGCTTTTTCAACATTGGCACAATTTTGCATTACATCCGCTTTATGTTGTGTAACGTATTGGATATTGGCTTTTTTACCAATCTTTTCTTCGAGGATGCGAACCAGGTCATTAATGCTGATCACTTCGTGCCCACCAAGATTAATTAATTCATAATTCAATTCTTTAAGTCCAAGTATCGTTCCGCGTGCAATATCATCAATATAGGTAAATCCACGTGATTGATTTCCATCACCGGTGATGTAGACCGGTTGTCCTTCAGCAATCCATTTTGCCAGCCGGAACATTACCATGTCTGGTCTTCCCGCTGGACCATACACTGTGAAGTAGCGGAAAACAGTTGTATCGATTCCATATAGATAGTGATAAGAATGGCATAAGGCTTCTGCCCCCTTTTTACTGGCCGCATATGGTTGCAATGGGTGGTCGCTCTCGGCTGTTTCCGGTGTTGGAAATGGGGGGTTTTCTCCATACAAACTTGAGGTGGATGCCAGAACATACTTTTTAATTTTTAAGTGCCTGGCAATCTCTAATAAATTCAAATTTCCAACCACATTTGTATTTACGTACACCCAGGGGTTTTCGACTGATTGACGTACACCCGCCCGGGCAGCAAGATTAATAATTGCATCAATTGGATGATCAATTTGGGCTACCCATTTTTCCAGATTATCATATTCACTGATATCTAATTGTTTGAAATGGAAAAATTTGTTTTTTCTTAATTGGGTTAATCGCCAGTTCTTAACACGCACATCATAGGCTTCATTCAAATTGTCCAGGCCATACACCGTATGCCCATCTGCCATCAGCAGTTCGGAAACACGTTGGCCAATAAACCCTGCGGCACCAGTAACTAAATAATCAGCCATTACAGTCTTACTACCTTGGGGCTTTTTCTACCGTTTTCGCCAAGTGCATTTCTGGAATCCACGATTAATTGAGCCTTATTAAGTATCTCTTCATAATCATAGACTTTATGATTGGTGACAATGACTACACAATCAGCTTTTTCGAGTCCATGGTTAAGATCTTGTATGGATTCCATTTCCCATTCTTCATGATGAATGTATCGCACATAAGGATCATGGTAACTAATCTTAGCGCCTTTTTGCTCCAGGAGATGAATGACGTCCAAAGCGGGTGATTCTCTAATATCATCAATGTCTGGTTTATAAGCTGCTCCCAGAACCAAAATATCGCTGCCTTTTACCGCTTTGCCAACATTATTAAGTGCGTCCTGTACTTTGCTAACCAAAAACCTGGGCATATTGGTATTTATTTCTGAAGCAAGCTCTATAAATCTTGCGTTGTAATTTAGTGATTTTAATTTCCATGATAAATATAATGGATCAATTGGAATACAATGGCCACCCAATCCTGGTCCGGGTGTAAATTTCATAAAACCAAAGGGTTTGGTCGCCGCAGCTTCAATCACTTCCCAAACATCAACATTCAAACGATCACACATAATTGCCAGTTCATTTACCAATCCAATATTAATCATTCGAAAAGTATTTTCCAATAGTTTTGCCATTTCAGCCACTTCAGTTGATGTGACAGGAACAACTTTTTCAAGTGCCTGGGCATACCATTTAGCAGATACTTCAGAACAATCTTCAGTGATTCCCCCAATTACTTTAGGTGTGTTAATGGTTGTCCAGTCTTTACGCCCAGGATCAACCCTTTCCGGAGAAAATGCGAGGAAGAAATCCTTGCCTACTTGATAGTCACAACATTCTACCAGGCGTGGTAATACCATTTCACGGGTCGTCCCCGGGTAGGTACTGGATTCCAAAACAACAACCATTCCCGGATGGATAAATTGTGAGAGCGATTCTGTTGCCGATACGATAAAAGATAAATCCGGATCACCGGTTTTTCTTAATGGGGTCGGTACACAGATCGATACAGCATCCATATCCTTGATGACTGAAAAATCTGTGGTTGCATGCAACCGTTTCTCCCGTATTAATTTTCTCACCTGTTCCGTAGGGACATCGATAATATAACTTTCCCCATTATTTATGAGATCGATTTTCTCCTGAATGGGATCAATACCAGTTACATCAAAACCTGCTTCAGCAAATACAACTGCTAATGGTAGACCGACATATCCCATACCCAGAATGGCTATTTTAGCTTCTTTATTTTCAAATTTATCCATTAATTTTTGCTTATAATTCATTTATCCCTCAACTAGATTAAAATAAAGATAATTGCGTTGGCGCATCTTCATCCTTTTCAACCGCAATTGGACTGTATTTTTTTAAATTATTATCTTTTATTTCGTTTTCCGATTTTATTTGAATCATGTAATTCTTCAGTTTTGCAAAGTCACTTAATAGCGTGTTTTTCAAGGCAGGTTGATGTAAAGCTGCTGCTGGATGATACATGGCAACGATATATCTTTGTCCTATTTTCCTCATATTTCCATGGATCTGACTGATCTTCACCTGACCAAAAAATTTGGCCATAGAAAACCGTCCCAAAGTTACAATCATTTCAGGATTTATGATTTCAATTTGTCTATCCAGAAATTTTGAACACGCTTCCAGTTCTTCCGGTTGTGGATCGCGATTGCCTGGTGGACGACATTTTACTACATTTGTAATAAAAACTGTTTCCCTTCTTAATCCGGCGGCGGAAAGTAGTTCATCCAAAAACTTCCCGGCCTGTCCGACAAATGGTCTTCCTTGTTGATTTTCATGGAATCCCGGTCCCTCACCAATGAACATTACATTTGCATTTTCAGGTCCTTCGCCAGGGACTGCTTGAATCCTTGAGTGGTATAAGGGGCAATTTTGACATTTTGAAACCAGGGCAGCGATTTCCGCTAAGTTCTTCATTTTCAATCTCCTTTCTGGTTAATCATTTATAAATACCATCCAGAAGAAATTTTTCATAAAAATTTCTTTCGTTCACTATCGCACTCATTTGGACAGCGGTTTCGCCATTATCACGATAATAATGTTTTCTTTCACCATCGATGGTAAATCCAAATTTCTGATATAAATTCAGTGCAAAAAAATTGGATTTTCTGACCTCCAAAAAAATTTTTGTCATCTTTTGTGCGATTAATTGCAAGCAAATAAAAGCCAGAAATCGCTGTCCAAACCCCCTTTGTTGATATTGAGGATGAATTGCAATTGTACCAATATGGGCTTCGTCCAATATAATCCATAGCACCGCAAACGCAATCACTTCAACATTGTCACCATCCTGAATTTCTCCCACCCATAATCTGGCATTGGAATTGTTTTCAAGCTCGTATTGAAATGCATTTTCAGGCCAGGGATTCGGAAAAGCTAGTTGATCAATTGTTTTAACGATTGATAAATCCTTGGAGTTCATTTGTCTAAATTGCAACTTCAAATGAATACCCTCTGCTTACAATATTGGATTCGCGATGTGAATATAGATTGGTGATAAAAAGCGAACGTCATCCAATTTACCGGTTTTTAATTTTTTCCAGGCAAGGTAGGCCAGATAAGAAGGTCTTCGCAGAGATTGCACAGGTGAAGCCAGGATAAAATTTTTATTGTTTTTCAATAAAAAATGCCGGTCATCGGTTAATAATTCTCCACAAAGCATTGTCGGGGATGTCACCATCTCAGAAATTTCATCAATTTTTTTTATCACAATTTCCCCCTCCGGCATCCAGCCTTTGGCGTGATGGGTATATTTTCCGAGAGCATATCGATTCCGCCCAGATTGAAGCAGGGCGTACATAGGAATATCTCGTAGTGGTTGTGCTGCCACCAGAATATCAAGAGTCGGTATGGCAACAGCAGGAATATGCAATGCCAAAGCAAGACCTTTAATAATCGCAAAACCAATTCTCAAGGAAGTGAATGAACCAGGACCGGCTGCAATTGCAAGACCTTTTAAATGTTCATAATTAATTCTGCATTTTTTAAATAGCTCATCAATCGCTGGTGACAACTCAACCGTATGGTGGCTTCTGGTTTGCCAGATGATTTCCCCAATGACCTGAGAACCATCGAATAAAGCAATTCCTACCGTTTGTGTTGAACTATCGATTGCCAGTAACATTAAGGATTAACCTCCAAATGCTTTTTGACGGAAAGCAGTTAATAACGACCTGTAACGGTCGCCCATCGGAGTAAAAACCATTCTCCTCTGAAATTCATCCACCCATGATAAATCAATCCAGAGATATTCACCAGGTAAGGCTGCTTTAATGCGATCAGGCCACTCTATCACCAGAGCCCCAGATTGAACCATTTCATCAATATCGAGAGAAAATGCTTCCTCTGCATTTTCTAATCGATAGGCATCCATGTGATAAAGAATAGTGCCTTCGGGTTTTTTATATTGGTTCACAAGAACAAATGTAGGGCTGGTCACATGATTAAGCGATCCCCAACCTTTTGAAATTCCCTGTGTAAAAGTTGTTTTACCTGAACCCAGATCTCCAGCCAGACAAATAACATCTCCGATCATTAAGCCTGAACCGAGACGAGTGCCTAAGCGCCGCGTTTGTTCACTACTTTTACTAAAAAATTCAAGGCTGTGAGGATCGAGTATTGGCATAAGATGATTATACACTTATCTAATCTCGATTTCCCATGGAGATATGTACTTGTTTTACAAGTTCTCTGGCAATTTCTCTGGAAGCATTTGGTTTTGCTAAATGCTTGGATCGGTTTGCCACTATTTTCAATTCATCGGGATAAGATAACCAATATTGTAAACTTTCTACCATTTGATCAGGGTGAGGTGCCCAGATTCCGGCTCCTTGATTGATGACATAACCTACATTTCCATCTTCCTGACCAGGCATCTTGCTATATAAAATTAATGGCAAACCGGAGATAAATGCTTCACTGATGGTTCCTGGTCCTGCTTTTGTGATCAATACATCTGCCGCTTGCATAAAGGCCGGCATTTCGTTCACAAAACCATAAATTTTTGTTGGCATGTTCCAACTCTGGTTCTCTAATCTAGTTTGTAAAGATTGATTCCTGCCTGCCACAATAATCAATTGAATGGATAGATGAGAATGATTCAATGCCATCGCATGCTTTTCTAAATTGCCCATCCCTTCGCCACCACCTACTAAAAGAACGGTGAACAGATTTGTTTTCCAACCTAACTTAATTCTCAATTCATCTTTCGTTAGTATTTGGCTGACATATTTTTCTGCAATAGGTTGACCAATCACCACCACTTTCCTATTGGGTAATCCACTTTTCAATGCTTTTTCTCTAGCCGGGATTGTGGGTACGATTACCAGGTCTGCCCCAGGATGATACCAGGCTGAATGAGTGGATACCAGATCTGTTACTACCGTGACGAACCTGATATTTGTTTTCAATCGAGACCTTAACAAAGGGATATTGACTAATTGATGAACTGAAACAATCAAATCAACTGGGTTTTCTCTTAGCAATTTAATAACAGCTCTGCGAAGATATGGCCACATAACATCGTAAAAAGCTCGAATTCTACGAGTTCCATTACTTGCTTCATATCCTAATTTCCACATTTTTGGATAGCGGGATAAATGAGGATAAATCTCCGGGGCATAATTTAACGGTAAGGGAGCATAATGACGAAAAAAATCGATCATTTTGGTATCATACTGCTCCGGGTATTCTAAGTCTAAAGCTTCAATGATCGCTTCGGTTGCACTTCTATGCCCCCCGCCAGTATCAGAAAATAAGAATAAAATACTGGGTTTTTTATTGATCATCAGTTAGGTCAGCTTCTTTTTTTAGATAGGTCTTCATTCGCCTGGCCAATTCCCGTCTGGAAAGCAAAACCTTCCGCCCACATTGACAACACACCAGCCCAATATCCGCGCCCAGTCGAACTACTTCCCATTCATAACTGCCACAGGGATGTGGTTTTCTAAGAATTACCCGGTCATGTAAACAGATTTCTGGCAACACGATACGATTATACCACCCGTGATATAATCAAAAACCTAGGTAAAAAATGCTGGGTCTATCTATTTCAAAGCTTATCATCCGAATTATCACATTAGTAATTGCATTCAGTGTGCATGAATTTTCACATGCCTGGACAGCTAATTATTTTGGAGATCGAACTCCTAAAGATCATGGACGATTGACATTAAACCCATTGGTTCATCTTGATCCATTCGGAAGTTTGCTGCTACTGGTAGCTGGCTTTGGGTGGGCTAAACCTGTCCCGGTGAATCCATACGTTCTCAATCGCCGCTCTCCCAGTGCTTTTATGTGGGTTTCTTTGGCTGGTCCCTTATCAAATCTCTTGATGGCGATTATTGCCTCCATTCCTGTAAGATTGGGATTAATCCAATATCAGGTGTCTTCCTCAAAATTCATTCCCACTCCTTATGAATTTGCAATTGAGTTTATCATCATCAACCTGGCTTTAATGCTTTTTAATTTAATTCCTTTAGCTCCCTTGGATGGTGAAAAAGTGCTGGACTTTCTTCTTCCCCAAAATTTGAGGCAGGGCTGGAATAAAATTAAACAATATGGGCCATTTATTCTTCTGGCAATGGTTTTTGTCTTACCTATGATTGGTATCGACATTATCAGCATGGTATTGACTCCGGCTCTATCAGGTTTATTAAGAATTCTCATTGGAGGTTTCTGATGACGATCAATTTATCTGTTGTTGGTTGCGGAAAAATTGGGACTTCAATTGGGCTTGCGTTAAAAGACCAAAATCAGGTGATCCATCGAACTGGTTTTGACAGATTCCCTCTCAACTCCAAAAAAGCATTTGATAAAGGCGCATTTGATACAATCGCTTTGAAAATAGACGAATGTGTGGAAAATGCAGATATTGTCATTCTTGCCTTACCAGTTGATGAGATAAAAATTACCATTGACACGATTTGCCCTCTTTTAAAACCAGAATCAACACTGATCGACACATCTCCCATCAAAATTAATATAAAAGAATATATAGAAGAAAAATTACCAGAAAATCGATATTTTGTTTCCTTATTTCCTTCCGTCAATCCAGCCTATATCGAGGATCTAAATAACTCACCTGAAAATGCCCGTGATGATTTATTCCACCGGTCTTTGGCCATCATCACAGGTTCTTCACGCACAAACAACGAAGCGTTTAAATTGGCCACGGATTTATCTAAAAACCTGGGGGCTCAGGTATTATTCGCTGATCCGTATGAAGTAGATGGTCTGCTGGCAGCAACAGAAATTTTGCCGAAATTAATTTCATCGGCTTATATTCATGCTGTGATGGATCAGCCTGGCTGGAAAGAAGGCAGAAAATTAACAAACCCTGCTTTTTATTCACTGACAAATTTAATTACATCCCTTGACGAACGAGAAGACTATGGGATGTCAGCATATTACAACAGAGAAAATATAATCAGAACCATTGACAATTTAATCTTTTCTTTAAGAGATATTCGAAAAGACCTCCATGAAGAAAACCTTCCTGCTATTCAGAAATGGTATCAGGATTCTCTTGATAACCGAAAGATATGGTCTCAGGAACGGGATTCCGAAGGTTGGAATAAAATTCCAGGCATCGAAAATACTCCATCCAGTGCCGATTTTTTTAAGAATTTATTAGGTTTTGGAAGAAAAAGAAAAGATAAATAGGGTGTGAATAAACCTGTCTATTGCTACATGATACTGTGTGAAAATCAGGCGTATTATACCGGCTGGACAAAAAATATATCTGAGCGTTTTCAAAAGCATAAAAATGGAAATGGTTCACGTTATACCAAACTGAACAGACCAATCAAAGTAGTTTATTGGAAAACTTGCAAAGACAAATCGTTTGCAATGAAGACCGAAATTGGAATAAAGAAGTTAACTAGAAAACAAAAAGAGAGATTAATTTTTGGGTGGAGAGAAGAAATGAATTTGCCTGAAGAGTTTGATCAATACGAGTATCTATCAATTGCTCCCGGAAGAGTAAATATTTTGGGAGAACACATTGACTATAATGGTGGTTCGGTCTTACCAGCAGCGATTGACCGCTATGTCTTTTTAGGGGCAAACAAACGTACTGATCAAATGATTAAAATCACCGCATTGGATTTAAAGGATACGATCACATTTCGCATTAATAATATTGAGAAGAAAATCGACATCCACGGAAATCCATTACCAGATTGGGCTTTATACCCAGCTGGAGTTTTTTGGGCCGCAAAAAAACAAAATTTGGAATTATCTGGTTTCGAAGGAATTTTCGTATCCAGCATTCCCATGGGTGCCGGATTAAGTTCATCTGCAGCCGTCGAAGTAGCCTTTGCAGCCCTGATGCGTGAGTTCTGTTCCTGGGATATGGACAATATGGAATTGGCAAAAATGTGTCAATACGCTGAAAACCAATATATTGGGGTAAATTGTGGGCTTATGGACCAGTTTGCTTCTGCGAATGGCATAAAAAATGCTTTTCTGTTTTTTAACACAACCAACCTGGATTGGTATCCGGTAGAAATTCCAGATACTATTTCTATCGTTATCACGAATTCAAAAATTCCTCGTTCACTTGCAACTTCTGCCTACAACGATCGTCGAGTCTCGTGCGAGCAAGCTTTACTAAAATTCCAAAATAAGTTTCCTGACATTCAAAACCTATGTGAACTTTCTTTATCCGAATTTGAAGAAGTACAGAAAAGTATAGACGATACACTTCAAAAGCGCTCAAAACATGTTGTTGAAGAGTGTGCCCGGGTAAACCAGGCGATTGATCTTTTGAAAGATAATCAACTAAACGAATTTGGCAACCTGATGAAAGCCAGCCATAACTCCTTGCGTGATCTGTACGAAGTGAGTACACCTGAATTGGATGATTTGGTATCCATAGCATCCGGCTTACAAGGATGCTATGGATCAAGATTAACCGGGGCTGGGTTTGGTGGCTGTATTGTTTCTCTCGTTGAAAAAAAAGCGGTATCTGCATTTGTTTCAGCGTTAGCATCTTCATATCGTGCCAAAACCGGTAAAGAGATAGAGACCTACGTATGTACAGCCAGTGATGGTGTTACTGTGCAATGGTGTGAAAAAAATAGTTCAAAATGATATTGATCATTGCCCTTCTCCAATGAATATTGTTGAAGAATGTGTGACCCTGGTTTAAATTTTGTATAATAGAATAAAGACGATTTGTTTGGAGGCAAAATGCGAGTCTTAGTTGATCCGGATTTGTGTATGGGTTGTGGGGTATGTGAGAGTATCGCTCCCGATATTTTCGAATTGGGTGATGAGTTACATGCAATCGTAATTTTGGATCCAATCCCTGAAAAGTTCAGATTGGTTGTTGAAGAAGCAATTGCTGAATGTCCTGAAGTGGCAATCACCATCATTGAAGATTAAAAAAAGTACTTAATTGCACTTTTTTTAATCTTCAAAACTTTGGGTTAATTTTCATTATTCAAAAAATAAAGGCAGATGCCCAAGGGATGTGATTCCTCCCCATTCTTTTGGATCACCTTCTGTAAAAATCGCAACTTCTTTCACTATGATTGCTCCAGCCATTTCCATTAATTTTCTCATTGCTTCCAAAGTTGACCCGGTACTGATCACATCATCAACAACAAGTACTTTTTTACCTTCAATCAATCTCAAATCTTTTTCATCCAGAAATAATTTTTGTTCCGAACCTGTCGTAATTGAATTGGTTTCAACCTGCAAAGCATTTCCCATATACGGCTTGTAAGCTTTTCTTAAAACCACATATGGTTTATTGTTCATAACTGACATTGCGTGAGCCAGAGGAATACTTTTTGATTCTGCCGTGACAATCAAATCATACTGAATATCGTTTAATTTTTTCATTAATTCTTTCGCGCTGGCTTCAACCAGTTCGGTGTCCCCCAGAATATTCAAAACAGCAATCCTTAACCCTGGTTTCACCTCAAATAATGGTAAGTTTCTTTTTACGCCAGCTATATCTACCGAATAGGTTTCCCTCATAATGTTCTCCCTGCGATTTCTTTAAAAGTCTCAAAAGACTAACCAATAATTTTGATTACCATCAAAAGTTTATCATAATTTCGATTTTGCTAGAGAAAAATCACCTCTTAATTTCCATTCAATCAATCGAACCAAACCATTTCTGAATTCGTTATAATACTATGAAAAGAACCAGTAGGAGCAAATACAAATATGAGCTTATTTGATGGTCATCGCCTGGATAACGAAACATTTAAATTGGATATCGACCGCATGCGCAAGGGATGGTACACAGACAAATATTTCACAAATATCACGATTATGCTGGAAAAACTTTCCCATTTAAATCAAGCTTTCTCTGGCTCTACTCTCAGGATTCCTGAACACCTTCGTGATACAGAGATTAATAATGGTGATATCGAAGTAGAAATGCAATGGTTCACCAGGCGACATGGAAACACAATTGTCGTTGGAGTTGATAAAGCATTATCGATGTTGAAAAATTGTTGTGGTTATTGGGAAGGGGATCAATTTGTTGATACCTCTGCCAATTTGAAAGTATGGGCTATTCAGGATGGCTGTAAAGTATTCAGTACCGGAGACCCATTAAATGTCAGCCCTGTCATTCGTGTGCAGGGAAGATATCGAGATTTTGCAATACTGGAGACGCCAACCCTGGGAATCCTGACTCGCGCAAGCCGGGTGGCAACCAATGTGTATCAGACTCTGATCGCATCAAAAGGAAAACCCGTACTATTTTTCCCTGCCCGTTTCGATTTGCATGAAGTACAGGCTGCGGATGGCTATGCCTATAATATCGCTGTCAAACGCTTTAATTATGATTTTGCGAATCAGATCGATACATTCGTCTCAACCGATGCACAGGGAGATTGGTGGGGCGGATCCGGAGGGGGGACTGTTGCTCATGCAGCGATTGCAGCGTTTATGGGTGATACTGCCGAAGCAATGATCAACTTTGCCCGGCTTTTACCTGCTGAAATTCCCAGAATTGCGCTCGTTGATTTTAATAATGACAGTGTGACCGATTCATTAAAAGTATGCAAAGTAATGTTTGAAAAATATATGGAAGAATTGGCTTCTGGAAATGAAGAGGAGGCGAACCGGTATATCCTTTATGGGGTAAGGTTGGATACCAGTGGTTCCCTGCGGGATGTTTCAATCAATCCAATAGGTGATCCAGCATTGGATTTGGGCGTCAATCCTCGTCTCGTTTTTAATGTTCGTCAAGCCCTGGATAATGATTGGCTATCCTGGGATATTCCACCAGAGTGGAAAGAAAAAGCAAGGGAATACTGTGAGCAGGTAAAAATTGTGGTTTCAGGTGGCTTTAATCCCGAAAAAATATCCAGGTTTGAAAAATTATCCGTTCCAGCGGATATCTATGCTGTGGGATCTTATTTATTTGATAATCATGGTATGACTGTAACTGATTACACTGCTGATGTCGTCAGAGTCAAGATTAATGGGAACTGGATTGATATGGCAAAAGTCGGCCGAAAACAATTGGATAATCCCGACCTGGAGCGAGTTTGGTGATTTAATCTACTTTTTGGAAGGCTAATCCGACCCAATCATTGATCATCACTTTTTTGACGAGCTCGAATCCTTCTTCCACGGCTTTTTGAACCACTTCTTCAGATTGAAAATCAAGGATACCCGAAAGAATCAGGTATCCATTTCCTTTCACCAGTTTTGAGAGACCCTGATTGAATAATCTTAAGATGATGGGAGCCAGGATATTCATTAAGACAAAATCTGCTTCTTTAAATGAGAACTCGCCGTTATTGATTTCATTGACGGAACCAAGTCCCACTTCCATTTTTTCCTGTACTGCATTTAATTCTGCTGTGTTTTTGGCAGCGATAATAGACGCATTGTCTACATCAACCCCTAAAGCTTTATTAGCTCCTAATTTGATTGCCGCCACGGACAAAATGCCCGACCCACAACCCACATCAATCACATCCATACCAGGAACGCAAAATTCTTCAGACAAGGCCATACACATCTGAGTTGTCGGATGTGTCCCGGTGCCAAAAGCCATGGATGGATCTATTTTGACGTTTATCCGGTTTTTATCTTCAACCGGGTGGTCAATCCAGGAAGGAAGGATTATTAATTTTTCACCTATTTTAATGGGCTGATAATATTTTCTCCAACTTTCCATCCAATTTTGATCCAAAATTATCTGGTAAGTTGGACTGGGAATAGGTCGGATCATATTGAGATGCCACAGGGCTTCCTCAATTTTCTTACATTTGTCATCAGCTTCATCATCATAAGACAGATAACCAAAAACCCTGATATCTCCTGTCTCGAGCAGGACCTCTTCCGCCTCATCATATTTTGCATCGGTTTCCGTTACCACACCATCGGGGATATATCGTGCGAGCACCTCGCTGACAACCTCTGCTAACTCTCCATCACATGTTATTTTTATCTCCAACCATTGAAGATCCTCAGCCACTCAAAACCTCTTTCAAACGATCAAAGAATCCTTTTTCCTGCGGTAAAACTTCTGTGCCCAGGGTTGCAGCTAGCTTTTCAATCAGATCTCTTTGTTCCTGACTGACCTGGTTAGGAATTTCTACCCCCACAATGATCAGTTGGTCTCCGCGACCACTACTGCGTAAACGAGGCACTCCGTGTCCCTTGAGTTTGAATATTTTTCCTGGTTGGGTTCCGGGGGGAATTACAAGTTTTTCTTTTCCATCCAATGTGGGAACCTCAATCTCCGCTCCTAAAGTTGCCTGAGCAATATTAATATTCAAGTCTATCTGGATATCTTCCTGGTGTCTTCTAAAAAACTTATGAGATTTCACCCGTATCTCCAGGTATAAATTTCCAACCGGGCCGCCGTTCTGACCGGGTTGTCCTTCTCCAGCCAGTCGAATTTGTGTTCCATTATCTACGCCAGCTGGAATATGAACCAACTTTTTCGTTATTTTTCGCTCTAAACCACTCCCACGGCAAACTTTACAGGGAGAAGGTATTACAGTGCCTTTTCCCTGACAGGTTGGGCAGGTTGCGACCTGAACCATCGATCCGAGAAAGGTTTGTCTTACCTGACGTACTTCACCTCTTCCATTGCAATTGGAACAGGTAACTGGGCTGGAACCAGCTTCTGCGCCAGTTCCCTGGCAGGAAGAACAAGTCTCATCCCGAGTGATTTCAATCTCTTTATCGACCCCAAACACCGCTTCCTCAAATTCAAGCGTTACAGCATACGAAAGGTCAGCCCCTCTACGAGGTGCGTTCTTTCTTCTCGAGCCTCCCCCCATTCCACCAAAACCAAAAAATTCCTCAAATATGTCTGAAAAATCGATTGTGGTAAAGTCGGGCATTCCACCCATACCATTCAGACCTGCATGACCATATCGATCATAAGCGGCTCTTTTTTCTGGTTCAGACAAGACAGCATAAGCTTCGTTGATTTCCTTAAATTTCTCTTCAGCATCCGGTTCTTTACTGACATCCGGATGATATTTTCTAGCCAAATTCCTGAAAGAAACCTTGATCTCTTCCGCACTGGCAGTTCGGCTTAAACTTAAAATTTCATAATAATCTCTTTGAGCCATGTTCACCTACAAAATAAGAAATTAACTTCACAATAATAGCATAAAAACCAAAACCGGAAGCAATTGCTACCGGTTGGTAAGTCACATAACTGAGATTAAAAATCTTATCAGTATGCAGAGAGGGTAATCCCTCTCCGCATACCATTTAATATCAATTTTAGACACTCTTGAATTCACCATCCACAACATCATCGTTACCAGATTGTGAATCTCCACCTTGATCAGGTTCTGACTGTGGACCAGCCTGACCCTGTTCGGCACCGGGTTGCTGATACATACTGGCACCCACCTTCTGGATTAACTCTTCCACTTCCTGGATTAGTTTTTGAATGCCTTCAACGTCCTCACCGGTCACTTTGCTGCGTAAATCTGCAAGTTTCGTATCAATTTGTTGTTTTGATTCGCTGTCGATTTTCTCTGCATTCTCGCGAAGCATTTTTTCAGTCTGGTAAACCAAATTATCAGCATGATTACGGGCTTCAACCAGTTGTTTGCGTCTCTTATCCTCTTCAGCGTGTAATTCGGCTTCTTTTCGCATTTTTTCCACCTCAGTGTCATTTAAACCAGAGGAGGCTGTAATCGTAATGTTCTGTGAACGATTGGTGGCTTTGTCAACCGCCGTGACATTCAAGATTCCGTTCGCATTAATGTCGAACGTGACCTCAATTTGAGGTACACCGCGTGGCGCAGGTGGAATTCCATCCAGAACAAATTTACCTAAAGATTTATTGTCTGCTGCCATGGGGCGTTCCCCTTGCAGTACATGAATCTCTACCGAAGTCTGTGTATCGGCTGCAGTCGAGAAAATCTGGCTCTTCCGCGCAGGAATGGTTGTATTTCTTTCAATAATCGGGGTCGCGACACTTCCCATTGTTTCAACAGAGAGAGTCAGGGGAGTCACATCCAATAACAAAATATCTTTTACATCACCAGACAGGACTGCACCTTGAATGGCAGCGCCTATAGCCACTACCTCGTCGGGATTAACACCTTTGTGAGGTTCTTTGCCAAATTCTTTCCGCACTGCTTCTTGCACTGCTGGCATACGGGTCATACCACCAACCAGAACAACTTCACTGATATCCGCAGGCCTCAAACCCGCATCAGACAATGCTTTACGCACAGGTTCCATTGATCGTTGTATAAGATCTTCTGTCAACTGTTCAAGCTTGGCTCTGGTAAATGACTTCACCATATGTTTCGGTCCACTGGCATCAGCGGTCAGATAGGGAAGATTAATTTCGGTTTGCAAAACCGTTGAGAGTTCAATTTTTGCTTTCTCAGCTGCTTCTTTTAACCGCTGTAATGCCTGGCGATCTTTTCTCAGATCCATGCCAGTATCTTTTTTGAATTCTTCAATCAGCCAATCCATGATTCGCAGATCAAAATCATCACCACCCAGGAAAGTATCCCCACTGGTGGATTTCACTTGAAATACACCATCTCCAACATCAAGGATCGAGATATCAAAAGTACCACCACCAAGGTCATACACAGCAATGATCTCATTTTTCTTTTTGTCCAGACCATACGCCAATGAAGAGGCAGTTGGCTCATTGATGATACGCAACACTTCTAACCCGGCAATGCGACCTGCATCCTTGGTTGCATTTCTCTGAGCGTCATTAAAATAAGCTGGAACAGTAATAACAGCCTGTGTAACTGGTTCTCCTAAAAATGCTTCTGCGTCTGCTTTTAATTTTGATAAAATCATTGCAGAAATTTCAGGGGCAGAATATTCACGATTATCCAGCGTTACCCGTACATCTCCATTCGGAGCTTTTGTAATTTTATAAGGAACGCGTTCGATGGTGTTTTCTGTTTCCTTGTCCCCGAATTTTCGACCCATCAAGCGCTTAATAGAGAATATCGTATTCTCCGGATTGACGATCGACTGATTTCGAGCTGACCGACCCACGATTCGTTCGTGGTTTTTATTTACAGCAACTACAGAGGGGACTAACCTTTCACCTTCAGCCGAAGGAATTACAACCGGTTCACCACCCTGCATGACTGCAACGACAGAATTTGTTGTTCCTAAATCTATACCAACTATTTTTCCCATTTTTTTCCTCCTAGCGAGCTACAATTACCAATGCTGGACGAATAACCCGTTCACCAATTTTATACCCCTGACGCATCACTTCCACAATTTTTCCACTTTCAAATTCAGGATGTTCAATTTGTGAGAGTGCTTCATGAATATTTGGATCAAATTCACCATTCACTGGTATAAGTTCTACTCCTTCTCCTTCAAGAATTGAAATTATTTTTTGATAAATCAAACCAATACCATCAAACCATCCCTGACATTCTTTCGAAACGGGACGATTTTTTAATGCAAGTTCTAAATCATCAATAACAACTAAATATTTTTTAATGATTTCAGATGTAATAAAACCTTTGAGAGATGATTGTTCCCTCTCAATTCTTTTTTTATAATTTTGAAAATCAGCTCTTTCTCGCTGCCAACCTTCAAAATACTCCTGTGATTGTGCTAATAGCGTTTCATAATCTTTGTTATTTTTCATTTCCGTTTCATTCTCTTCAGAGTCATTTGAATCCATTTCTTCATTTTTTTTGGTTTCGTTATTATTCAATAATTGCTCCTCTGAGGTACTATCATTTTTTTTCTTTTTTGCCATTCAATCACCTCTCTAAGAAGATACGTATTGATCATCATACATTGTTTCAGATACGAGATCACTCAAGATCCCGGACATAAATCGAACCGCAGATATTGTTTGTGCATACGGCATTCTTACAGGACCTAAAACCCCAACCGTTCCAAATGCAACGCCAGGTGCTCCATACTTTGATAAAACAATGGAGCAATGTTTTAGCTCTTCCCAGGCACTATCTCCACCAATTAGAACCTGAACAGATCCATCATCGCCATTTTGAATACTTCTTGCAATCACATCCTGTAACATGGATCTCTCTTCAAGAACCTTTAATGTTTTTCTGGCCTCATCACTGTCGATGAATTCTGGTTCCGACATAACATTGGTGATCCCGTCCAGAAAAAGCTCACCGGATACAAGTGAGTCAGCAAGTTGCAACTCTTTAACTACCCAATCCAGAAGATCCTTCTTCAGTACATTATCACTTTCTTTGTTTTGAGTAATTTTTTCTACGTCAAATCCTTGAAAATTCTCAATAATTTGCTTTGCAATCTGTGAAAGACGTTCCTGATCAACATTCTCCGTAAGGGTTAGAATACTTTGCCGGATTTCACCCCCCATCAGCACCAGCACCATTAAAACCTGGCGTCCTCTGGTGGCAATAAATTCCACATGTTTCAACCGGGCTAAGGTTGGATGTGGTGCGGTAATTAAAGACGCAGCCTTGGATTGATCCGCCAGGATTGAACCGGCTAATTTCACCCATTGTTCCACCTCATTACGCATTTGATAAAACTGATGAGTGATCGTACGGCGGATTGAAAGTGGAATTTCTCTTTCATTCACCAGGCGACCAACAAAAAACCGATATCCTTCTTCTGTAGGCACTCTTCCAGCCGATGTATGTGGTTGCCGTAAATAACCCAAATCAGTTAACACCGACATTTCATTCCGCACTGTAGCCGAGCTCAAACCCACATTGTAGCGTTCAACCAGCATTTTCGATCCCACCGGCATCGCTGAATTAATGTGCTCATGAGTTATAAGCGTTAATAAAATTTTCTGTCGATCAGTTAATTCATTCATATTATTTTCCATTAGCACTCTTGAGATTAGAGTGCTAACAACCTGTGAAATATAATATCATGTCGAAAAATCAACGTCAAGACATGGTAGGGTTTTCTAATAGAATTCTGATAATAATGAGACGTGCATAACTCAAAACCTGAATGACTCAGTTGACCCCGTGGATTATTGTCACTACAATAATATTATGCTTATTACAATCAACAATCATCCCATTGCTGGATTTTTTCGCACTGATCATGATCCTCCCTTTAAAAATTGATTCCAGCATATCAACTATTTTAATGAAAGGAAAATAATAAATGACAATAAATAAATTCACCAGCAAGCGCGCCCCCTATTTTGAAGATGTTCCCGATGAAAAATGGAATGATTGGCGTTGGCAAATGGCAAACCGGTTGAATTCTGTCGATGACTTCGAAAAAATATTAAAGTTGACCGAAAGCGAGAAGAAAGCTCTTAATTCGGATGGGCTATTCCGGGTGGATATTACTCCATATTATGCTTCCCTGATAGATCTACTGGATGAGAATGATCCGATACGAAAACAGGTGATTCCGACAGCAGGGGAAATTGTACCTTTTACCGGAATGATGGAAGATTCACTGGCTGAAGACCGCCACTCACCAGTTCCCGGATTGGTTCATCGCTATCCAGACCGGGTATTGATGTTGGTAACAACCCAATGTGCCTCTTACTGCCGGTATTGCACACGCTCAAGAATCGTTGGAGACCCCAGCGCTACTTTTTCTAAATCAGAATTTGCATTACAACTTGATTATCTTCGAAAGACCCCACAGGTGCGTGATGTTCTCTTATCCGGGGGCGATCCGTTAACCCTGGCACCCAAGGTTCTGGAACAGTTATTGACCGCTCTCAGGGAAATCCCTCATATTGAAATCATCCGCATCGGATCGCGAGTACCGGTCTTTATGCCACAGCGGGTGACAGACCAATTGTGCGATATGTTACAGAGATTCCACCCTTTATGGCTCAACATTCATGTCAATCATCCGAATGAAATCAGTAAAGAGTTAGAAGTTGCCTGTGACAAATTGACCAGAGCAGGCATTCCCTTGGGGAACCAATCCGTTCTTCTCGCAGGTGTTAATGATTGTGTCCACATTCAAAGGAAGTTAGTCCAGGACTTGGTGCAGATCAGAGTTCGTCCTTACTATCTTTATCAATGTGATCTGGTTGATGGAGCAGGTCACTTTAGAACACCAGTCGCCAAAGGGATCGAAATCATTGAAGGCTTACGTGGTCATACCTCCGGATACGCAGTTCCTACCTACGTTGTGGATGCACCCGGCGGTGGAGGTAAAATTCCGGTGATGCCCAATTATCTGATCAGTGCATCTGACCATAAAATTGTTCTGCGCAATTACGAAGGATATATAACTACTTACGAAGAACCGGTTGAATATCAAATCCACGATCCAGAAACCTGTTCATATTGCCAATCTAAACGCGGTGAACCTGGTCAAAGCGGTGTTTCAGGATTGTTGGATGGTGAGGAAATGTTCATAAAACCAGAAGGCTTCGATTTATTACATAATCGTGGAGGCGGGCAACACCGCTTACGAAACAATGAAGACAAATGGAAACCCCTGGGAATCGGTCAAATATTAAAATAAAGGAGAAATGATGCATTATAGAAGATTAGGTAAATCAGGGTTAAAAGTTAGTGAAATTGCACTGGGTGCCTGGATCACGATTGGAAATCAGATTGACGAGAAAATTTCTTCAGACTTAATTCATGCGGCATACGATCAGGGAATCAATTTCTTTGATAATGCGGATGCGTACGCAAGTGGCCAGGCAGAAACGGTGGTGGGAAAGGCAATAAAAGATCTCCCCAGAGAAGCACTGGTTTTATCAAGTAAGGTATTTTGGCCCACCATGCCTGGACCAAATGGTCGTGGGTTATCACGAAAACACATGTCTGAATCACTACACGCGTCGCTTAAAAGGATGCAACTGGATTATTTAGACATTTATTATTGTCATCGATATGATCCCGACACGCCGGTGGAAGAAGTCGTTTTCACAATGAATACTTTTATCCAGCAAGGTAAGATCCTGTATTGGGGCACATCTGAATGGGAAGCTGCGCAGATCTGTCACGCCAGGGGAATCGCAAGGCAATTTAACCTCATTCCTCCAGTAGTGGAACAGCCTCAATATAATATGTTTCACCGCAAAAGAGTGGAAGAGGAATTGACACCTGTCTGTAGAGAATTTGGAATAGGTCTCACTACCTGGTCCCCCTTATATTACGGGATTCTCTCCGGAAAGTATAATGATGGCATCCCGGAAGGATCACGCGCTTCTCTCGAGAATATGAGCTGGATCCGAAATCGAATTACTGATGAAAAAATTGAAAAAGTAAAATCTTTAACTTCTTTAGCCAATGAATTAGAGATAACTACAGCCCAATTGGCAATTGCCTGGTTATTACGGAGAAAAGAAGTCTCAGCAGTCATCACCGGGGCAACCCGTCTGGAACAATTAGATGAAAATTTGCTGGCAGCAGAAGCACAGCAGAAATTAACCGATGAGGTCCTTGAAAGAATTGAGATCATCATCGGGCCTCTGGATGAGCAGGGCGAGGAATAAGAACGTTTTTCAAAATATTAAAAAGACACCAGGCTGATGGACAGCTGGTGTCTTTTTATTTTCGACACTGAAGTAGAAGAATATCCGAATAGGTTGAGCTTCTGATCACACTATTGACGCCATAAATGATTGCAATACTATATTCAACCTGAGAGCCATTGATTAATGGATAGGTTAAAAAAGATTTCTCAGCCGATAAAGAATATTCCCAGGTTGAAGGAGTTAATTGAGTCATGAACACCGTTGTCCAATTATCGTTGGTTATATTGCTGCCTGCCAACCGAAACACAAGATAAACTTTATCGATCAAATCGATATTATCGATTTGTACACGAATAGTCGTGGTTTCATCACCACACAATTCCCCAAAATAAATTTCCTGAGAAGTTTTCGTCACATCCAGAATGGTCGGTACATCCATTAAACTATTTTCGGAAGATTGTATCGTTTGATTTTCCCGAAAAAAATCAAAATCCACTAAAAATTGTTCCGGGATTTGATTGATGATTGTTGTCGCCAGATTTTCGATTTCTGATTGAACCTGAGCTGCCAGAAACCCACTAAAACCAATCTGCAGATAAACATCAGATTCAACAACATCCAGGATTCCCTTGAAAGCCCTTGAATTTAGTATCCAGAAAGCACTGTCTCCTACTGTGAGAAATCTTTCCCAGCGAAACTCCATTTTTTCATAAATAGCCAGTCTTGCTTCCTGTAAATTAGTAAGAGATTGGTTTTCTTCGCTATTGATGATTTCATCAACCAATGCCTGAAAATCCTGATCTTTCCAACCTTCGATAAGCTGCTGTGTATACCATTGCATGGCTGTGAATGCCTGTTCACCTTCAAAAACCGAGACCCAGATGGAGCGTGTATCCCATTGATTCCTGATAACACAGCCGCCTTTTTCCTGACTGATATACAATGGGCTTTCTTGAAAGATTAATTCCATTGTTGTTAAATTAATTAGGTCACATGGATTCAGGTATGAACCTGTGGGAATAGTAGTTTGAGTCAGGATGGGAGACCCAGAATTATTTGTCGGAGTTGAATCGATCTCATCCATGGATGGATTGCGGTTACAACTGGAAATTAACAATGTCAATAATAGCAGGAAGAAAAATGGTTTATATTTTTCCATAAGTGAATCATCCCTTGCAATAATCTGATTAAATGGTATCACAATCAGTTTCTGGAAGACAAGATTCAATGAATAACTCGCAATACGTCCAAAATAATTCCAAATCAAATTTGAAATACGAACGGTTTACTTTTGAAGTTTGGTTAACACTGGAAAAATAACTGTTGACACGACTCAGCGAACATCTTATAATCCTTTCAACAATCGCCCTGAAGTAGTAGGATGGCAAAGGACTAACAGAAAAAGAGGCCAGCGGCTGAAAGCCTCTACGGGAAACTCCCACCGAAGTCGTCAGGGATCACTGCTGAAGAAATCCTTATGGAAAATAGAACAGCACGGAGCTGCCCGTTATCGCGATGACAAGAGCGTCAATTATATTGACGAATTGAGGTGGTACCACGGAAGGAACACGCTTTCGTCCTCTGAGAGGCAGCGTGTTTTTTTGTTTTTTTATAACTATTATCAGCCAGGAGAATTTTATGAAAGAATTACCCAAAGCCTATGAATTTTCAACTGTGGAGGAAAAATTATATGTCTGGTGGGAAAAAGAAGGCTTTTTTAAACCATCTAACGACCCCAAAGCACCAAATTTTGATCCAGCCAAAAAACCTTATGTAATTTCCATCCCCCCACCAAATGTAACCGGTGGATTGCATCTCGGTCACGCCTTATTTGTTGCCGTGGAAGATTTGATGATCCGTTATCATCGCATGAAAGGCATACCCACCTTATGGGTGCCAGGGACAGACCATGCGGGGATCGCCACACAGCTTATGGTGGAAAAAATGCTGGAAGAAAAAGGCTCATCACGGGAAGAATTAGGACGAGAAAAATTTGAAGCAGAGATTTGGGCCTGGAAACATAAATTTGGCAGCCGGATCACTCAACAAATTCGACGTCTGGGAGCATCCTGTGACTGGGAACGAGAACGGTTCACCCTGGACGAAGGTTTATCCACAGCAGTCCGTGAGGCTTTTGTGCGATTATATGAAAAAGGACTGATTTATCGCGGTCCGAGGATGATTAATTGGTCACCTCGTCTAAAAACAGCTGTCTCAGATCTGGAAGTGGAGTACGTAGAGGAACCAGGATTTCTTTATTACTTCAAGTACCGGTTGGCTGACGATCCTGAAGAATTTATTCCGGTAGCAACAACCCGCCCGGAAACAATTCTTGGCGATACTGCTGTAGCAGTCCACCCTGAGGATGAACGCTACACGAAATTTATCGGTAAAAAAGTGCTGGTTCCCATTTTGAATAGAGAAATTCCAGTGATCGCCGATGATTATGTTGACCGTGAATTTGGAACAGGTTCCTTAAAGATTACCCCCGCGCACGATCCGAATGACTACGATATTGGGAAACGCCATCAACTGGAATTCATTAGCATTCTGGATATAAACGCAATCATCAATGAAAACGGCGGACCCTACTCCGGTATGGATCGGTTTGCATGCCGAAAGGCAATCTGGAAGGATATGCAAGCCGCCAACCTGGTGATAAAAGAGCATCCCTATACGCATATGGTCCCAAGATCAGAGCGCGGTGGGGAAATCATCGAACCAATGATCTCCACCCAATGGTTCGTGAATATGAAACCGCTCGCCGAAAGAGGGTTGGACGCAGTTAACAATGGTCAGATTGATATCATCCCGGAACGCTTTAGCAAAATTTACAATAATTGGCTTGAAAATATCCAGGATTGGTGCATCAGCCGGCAGCTCTGGTGGGGACACCGCATACCGGTCTGGTACTGCTCGGATTGCAAACACATAACCGTCAGCCGGGAAGATCCTGATCAGTGTGAAAAATGTCAGAGCAAAAATATCCATCAGGACGAAGATGTTTTGGACACCTGGTTTAGCTCCGGTTTGTGGCCATTTTCTACTTTAGGCTGGCCAGAAAAAACACCGGATTTTAATTATTTTTACCCAACCACCATGATGGAAACCGGTTATGATATTTTGTTTTTTTGGGTTGCCAGGATGATTATGTTTGGATTGGAGTTTACCGATCAAGCTCCTTTTGAAACCGTTTATCTGCATGGCATCATTCGGGATGAGAATGGGGTGAAAATGAGCAAAACCAAGGGCAACTCAATCGACCCATTGGAAGTCATGGATGAAATGGGCACAGATGCTCTGCGGTTCACGGTGCTGGTAGGATCCACTCCTGGAAACGACACCAATATATCCATCAAAAAAGTAGAGGCAAATCGCAATTTTGCCAACAAAGTATGGAATGCAGGCCGCTTTGTGATTGGCAACCTGGAAAAATGCCCTGAAAAACCTATTCAACCACCAGAATGGACCTTGGCTGACTCCTGGATTTGGGCCAGAATGAATGAGTTGATCCGCGATGTGGAGCGCTTATTCACCAATCACCAATACGGGGAAGCTGGTCGTCAAATCTATGATTTCTTCTGGAGTGAATTTGCAGATTGGTATCTGGAAATTGCAAAAATTCAAATTGCTGAAAGCCCTGATCGTGCCTTTTATACCGTCCAGACATTGATAAAAGTCTTGGACAATAGTTTGCGCCTTTTACACCCCTTTACTCCTTTCGTAACCGAAGAATTATGGGGACACCTTAAATCCGCCTGCCAGGAGAACTCCGAACTATTTTCTCCAAAACATGGATGGGAAGAAGCTCTCATCATTGCCAAATGGCCGACAGCACAGGACATTGAAGGATGGGAAGATCAAAAAATCAAAAACTTTAATATCATTCAGGAAATTGTGCGTAGCATCAGAAATATTCGAACGGAAAAAAGGATTCCACCTTCAAAGAAAATTCCAGCGATCATTGTAGCCGGAGAAAAGTTAGATATTCTTACCGATCAGGCAGCTACAATCATTGCTCTTGCAAATCTGGATAAAACTGAAACCAGGATATTCCAGCATCTGGAAGATAAACCAGGTAACCAGACAACGGTGGTCCTTTCGGGCGTTGAAATATTCCTCCCTTTGGATGATCTCATTGATGTTGATGCTGAGAAGGATAGAATTAATAGAGAATTAAATGAGATTCAAAATCAGATTACTCGGCTTGAAACTCTCCTGAATTCTCCTTTTGCCGAAAAAGCACCCGCAGCGGTGGTCCAAAAAGAAAAAGAAAAATTAAATCAGTTCCAGGAAACTTCAGTCAAATTAAAGCAACAATTTGATAATTTGGCATAAATACAAAATCCCCTTTGATAAACGAAGGGGATTTTTGTGACAGGATTATTCTTTATCCTTTGCTATTAAAATTCGCAATGCTTCAACCGCTACACGAATCATTCCGTCCGGATCATGCTTCTTTGCAATGGTATCCATATCGCTTCCAATGATCATCGTGACCGCTCCAGCTCGTTTGCGATAAATACCGCCCAAAATGAAGACAATGGATGCCTCCATTTCAGAGCAAATTGCTCCCCCGGCGACCCACTGATTCCAACGATCTTTCAAGTATGAGACCATGGGCATTCGTTCTGGTTCTACTTCGCTATAAAATGAATCTTTGGTATGCGAAACACCAACGAAATGAGTATAATTCAATTTTTTCGAAGCCTCAATCAGGGCATTCATGACATCCAAATCCGCGACAGCTGGATATTCAATGGGCAAATATTGTCTGCTGGTTCCTTCATCCCGGATGGCTGCATTGATAATTGCGATGTCTCCAACTTGCATGTCTGGCTGCATGGCACCGGAGGTGCCGACCCGTATAAAAGTATGGCATCCAACTTTCACCAATTCTTCGACCGCAATCGCAGTCGAAGGACAACCCATACCGGTTGATACAACGGAGACCTTCTCACCACCTAAATAACCAGTGTAAACCTTATGTTCCCGATTAAAAGAAACAAATCTCGGCTGATCAAAATAGTCTGCAATCGACTCACATCTTCCTGGATCACCAGGTAAGAGAACATACTTTCCTACATCGCCATCAGCAACCCGAATATGATATTGAACCTCTGACATCCACAACCTCCCGACTCTTCAAGATCTATCTAGCTTAACGATCCTAGTGGTTTTCTTATTGTACAATTATCTGACGAATTGTGAACCATTAAAACATGCTTATCACTATGATTCATTATTACAGGAGGAGAAATGCTTAAGGTTGGTTATATTGGTTTGGGATTAATGGGAAAGCCAATCGCACGAAACATTTTAAAAGCTGGGTTTCCTTTGGTTGTTCACAACCGCAGTAGAGAAAAAGTGCAGGAGTTGGTGCAGGAAGGTGCAAGGGAGGCTTCTTCAGCAGCAGAAGTTGCCTCTCAGGTTGATGTTGTTTTTACAAACCTGCCCGATTCTCCCGATGTAGAAAGTATCGTCCTGGGCGAAAATGGTATTCTTGCTGGAGGACAACCAGGGCTTATTTTTGTCGATAACTCAACCATTAAACCCATGGTTGCCCGCACCATCGCAAATTCACTGGCTGAAAAAGGTATCCTTGCGCTGGATGCGCCGGTCTCCGGTGGGGATATTGGCGCAATGAACGGGACACTAACCGTTATGGTTGGGGGACCATCTGAAGCACTGGAAAAAGTTCGGCCGATCTTCACGGTGATGGGAAAAACGATAACCCATATCGGCCCTGCTGGTTCTGGTCAGATTGCCAAAGCGGCCAACCAAATTATGGTAGCTGCCCAAATGGTGGCAATGGGAGAATTGCTGATCTTTGCTCAGAAAGCCGGTGCAGATCCAATGAAGGTCGTAGAGGCTATTCGCGGTGGAGCAGCCCAGTGTTGGTCATTAGATGTAAAACCTCCGCGGTTATTCAGTGGAAACCGCCAGCCCGGCTTCAAAGCATCCATGCAATTCAAAGATCTCAATATTGTGATGGAAACTGCCAGGGAATACGGTATTCCTTTGCCATCCTGTGCAATAGATCAACAGTTGTATCAAAGTATGCTTCAAAATAATCTGGGTCATTTGGATAATTCAGCCATCATTTCCATAATTGAAAACCTGGCGAATGAGAGGTTAAGCATCCCGTCAGATTAGCGGTTATCAAGACGGTACAATGAATACCAATCCGCATAGGTAGCGCTTAATTCCAGACTGGTGGTCAGTTCTTCTAAAGCATCCAGTTCCACAGGTGGATGATGTGGATCTTCATCCTCTCGCAGGAATTCTATTCCTTTGTCGTAAACCAGGAGGTGTGTGTATCCTTTATTCATCCAGAAAGTTAAAATCTCTTCTTCCGAATCAAATTCATGAAAAGCAACTTTCCAATGGTCCAGGATTTCATCTGGATCGCAAATCGGAATACAACCAAATCCGCGCGGTTCATACAGCATCAAGACCTTCTCACCATTCTCCAACATCCCAACTTCATTTATTGCTCTGGCATACCAACCTAAATTCTTCTCCAGATAGTCCTGATTGGATTGAATTCCGAAAACATATGCTAAGACATCTTTTTCCACCATTTCTGAAATCAATTGGAAAGCATTAAAAGCAAGTACGATTATGACCAGAATAGCTACCAATCTTCCAAGGCGTACCTGACCCAGACGATACTGTTTGATCTGGAAATAACCATATCCGGCTAAAATCGCAAACGCTGGAAACAAAACAAAATAGAACCTGGTTTGAATTAAATAACCCGAAAACTGATTCCCGATGGCCCAAATCAATAATCCAAATAATGTTATCAGTCCAGCATTTACAATGGAGACTTTATGTTCCTCATTCTTGTCTTCCCAGCCTAAAAAGGCAATCATGCCCAGCCCCAATAATAACGGCCCTACCGAAACGCTGTAGCCATAAGTCCCATCCACCCCCATGATCGTTGCCCGTATGGGGAGGAAGAATAAATCTAGCAGGTCACCATAAGGCTGCATCCCTTGATATACATTCAACCGAATTTGATTCATCGATCCGGATTCAAAAAAGAATGGGTAGATTGGATTTCCTGTAAAAATAAAATTTTTTGTCAGCCAGGGTAACGCCAGTAGTGCTGCGCCAAAACAGAACATACCAAGCGACTTTGCCCAATCTCTGTTTTTGTTTTTAAGGGAATAAACAATGAGGCTGAGTAATCCGGCAATAAAAATCACCCCGGATGGATACTTACATCCGAAGGCCAGTCCACTGAAAACCCCGGCCATAAATATTGTTTTCATATCCCCTGACTTGCGGTAATCATCTAATAACAGGACAACCCCCAAACCAAAAAACGCTGACATGATATCCACATATCCCCACGAGAGTGCAGAGGCAAATGTTAATCCACCAAACAGGCTGGCGGCACCGACCCACGCGCTTTCCTGGTCTACTGCTTTGCGTAGAAAACCTACCAATCCGAGCGCAATCAACACACCAATGAAGACATTAAACACCAGCACAGTTGACTCGCCTCCCAATCCCATCAGAAATGTGTAAATCATTTCTGACACTTGTGGCATGCCCGACATAATCAACCATGGAATGTCACTAATCTTTTCCTGCATGAGGTACGCTTTGGGTAGAGTCAAATGATAATTTAAGGCATCATAGCGTGTGGCTGGTGCTAATGCGACCAGAAATTGGGATAAAAAGATTAATCCCAGTAGAATGAAAATAAAAATCGTCACCCTGTTATTTTTTTGTTTTATTTCGTTCGCTTTGAGAAAGAATTCCTTTACCCAGGACAAACTATTTCTAAATAGAAAGATACTCAGGATGAGGAAAATTCCTAAAAATAATATCGGCTTTACCGTCCATAATGAGCCAATGAGCAGAACAAGAATGGATAGAACACCAATTCCTACGCCAGCCTGCAAATAAGACTTTGTCCATGGTTCGTGGTTTTTAAAGGCGAACAATTTGCGACCCAGACCACCAGCCAGGGTGATAAACCACAAACTCAGGAATATTTTCCAGACATGAGTAACAAGTGAGATTGTTTTTGATGGATTGATTGGTTTATGAGTAACATAATAACCAATAATAATCAGGAAAAACCAGCTAAAAGCGATGATGGCAGTAATATTTGGATTTTTCTTTCGCATGTTTAAATATTATATGTATTTTCCAACCAGCGCAATAAAAATTTTGAAGTATCTCGGACCGATTTTTTAACGGCAGCAGAAATATCTGAAAAAGGTTCTATCACTTCCGGCTCAATGCCAAGTAAAAATCCCTGGACGTTTGAATCAATCTGTAGAAAAGATATCAATAAGTGAGGTGACAGGCGGTGAGTATTTGTAGCGATTGTTTCTATCCTTGCGCTGTCAAATAATTGAACATGACCAGGCAATTCACCCTGTGCAGCCGCATCAATCAACCAGATCCAATCCGGATTAAATTTACGGATGGTACCTGAGTAGTTTTCAGGAGCGATTGACCCTTCAAGCAATTGAATCTGATCGAATTTCCCTAACTTTTTTTTTAATTTCCTGACAACCAGAACCCCGGCCGCATCATCTCCATTTAATTCATTTCCAATCCCCAATATCGTCAATCGGGGTAGTTGATTGTTATTCGCAAGGTGGTTCGTCAATGCCTGGTTGAGCTGCTCGTTCAAGTAAGAGAGCAATATCTTCTTCCCTTCCGTAATACACCTCGAAGGCTTCTTTAGAGGTGGAAGCCATTTCCCATTCTGAGTTGGACATATTTAAGCAATTAAATCTGCAATTCTGTACACATTGAGAACAATATACACAGCGATCCGCATGGTAGCGCATCACAAAGCGCTTATTAAGTTTATCGACAGTAATCAATTCGATTGCATTCGAAGGGCAATCTTTGATACACAACATACATCCAACACACTTTTCCGGATCGTAAACCAGCTTACCTCTTAACAGATCAGGTGTGATTGATTTTTTAAAAGGGTAATTTTGTGTAACTGGTTTCGAAAATAAAGATTTGAGTAGATCACCTAATAAGACACCGATAGACATTTTTCACCTAATACCTTACCTCAGGATTTCTCCTAAGTATTTACCAAATATGATAGCCAGCAATTGTAATAAGGCCATTAACGCACCCAATCTCCACCACAACCCGACAGTTTGATCAATTCGCAAACGAGCAAACAAGGATTGTAAAGCAGTCACTACCAGAAAGAGTCCTGCAGATTTCAAAATAAATTCCAAGGGATTGGCGATACCCCCCAAATAAAAAACGACCACCAAAGTTAATCCAATCACAAGTTCAACATTTTTTCCGAGGTGAAATAGCGCTAAACCACGTCCTGAATATTCGGTTAATGCACCGGCTACAATTTCAGTTTCTGCTTCAGGGGCGTCAAAAGGCGGTAATTCTAATTTTCCCATCAAACCAACCACAGCGACGATAAATCCGATTGGTTGAGCCAAAATGAACCAGATATTTTCGCCTGCAAAAGCGTTAATTTTTCCAATGTTCCAGGTCCCCGCAGCAATAGCTGGTCCTAACATCGCCAACAAGAAGGGGGCTTCGTAAGAGAACATTTGTGTTAATGCTCGGGTGGCACCGATGATTGTGAAACGACTTAATGTATTTGCCCCTGCCAGTCCGATACATAAGGTCATCAGGCTGAGCAAATAAAGCACAACGATTAAATCTCCTTCAAAACTGAAGGCAGCGTTAAATCCGAACATTGGAACGTATAAAGCTGCTGTAAGAGCACCCGTTATTGCAACAATTGGCAACAAGAGAAACATGATTTTATGAACACCATTGGGAATTATCTCTTCCTTTGCCAATAATTTAATGGCGTCCGCCAGGGGTTGAAACCATCGTGGCCCTACACGGTTTTGAAACCGGGCAACTAATTTACGATCAACCCATTCATACAATAATCCAAAGCTCAATAAAAACAATCCACCTGGAAAAATCAACAAAAGTATTAGTGGGTGTATTGAAAGGTTCATCGGTAGTACTCTATTCCATATTTTCTAAGTCCATCCCAATTCATGATTTGGGAAGTTTGTGAACCCGATCGAACTTCTACCATTCGATCATTGCAGGAAAAGCAAGGATCAATTCCAACCAATAACATGGGCATATCTGCCAACTTATGGCCAACAGCTACATCCGTAATGGTTCCCCAATTACATAAGCTTGGGGTGCGAATTTTTACCCTTTCGGGTATTTCTGTTCCATTGCTTTTGATATAGTAGAATAATTCTCCTCTGGGCGCTTCAACCCTCGAGATCACCTCTCCAGCTGGTATTTTTCTTTTCATGCGGGTGGTTATCTCTCCCGGTTGAATTTTTTCAAGAATCTCTTTAATGAGACGATAGGATTCATATAGTTCTTTCAACCGAACAATAAACCGTGCTTCAAGATCGCCCGTTTCATCAGTAACTATTTTGACTGGAAAATCTTTATAACCTGAATAGGGTGCATTAACCCGAATGTCTCTTTGAGCACCCGAGGCACGCGCCGTGGGGCCAACCGCGCCTAACAAATCTACACGCTCTCTGGAAAGAGTTCCGATACCACGTGTTCTTCCCAAAAAAGTCTCATCCGTTGTGACAACTTTCATGTAGTATTCTGTTCGCTCTTCCAAAAAGTCCATGCCTTTTTTGATCTGATCAGAAGTTTTGTCATCCAGATCAACTTTTACTCCACCCATAACATTGACAGAGTAATGCACTCTACTCCCGGATAACGTTTCCAGAATATCCATAACCACTTCTCGGTCACGCCAGGTGTACATAAACAACGTATCGAAACCAGCTTCGTGAGCTGCCACACCAAACCAAAGTAAGTGGCTGTGAATTCGTTCCAGTTCTGAAGCCAGAACTCGAATAGCTTCTGCACGTGGTGGTGCCTGAACGCCAGCCAGTTTTTCAACTCCTAGTACAAATGCTGTAGCATGCACATGCGAGCAGATTCCACAAACTCTCTCAAGCATATACATATCCTGAATATAGTTTCTGGTCTCACAAGCTTTTTCAATACCACGATGGACAAACCCCAACCGAACAGCTGCATCCGTTACTATCTCTCCATCCACTGTGAATTCAAAATTTCCAGGTTCTTTTAACGCTGGATGTTGTGGACCAATCGGAACGATGAATTTTTCGACTTTCGGTTTAGTCATTAGTTTGCTCCTTTGTTGTTGATTCTAGATCTTGTAAATTAGTAAAAGATTTCCGCAAAGGATAAACACCCTCTGGCCATGAATCTGGCAACACCAATTTTTCAGTATTGGGTGTATTCAGCAAATCAAACCCAAACAATTCCATCGCTTCGCGTTCATAAATGGTTGCAGAAGGAATGAGATCACAAATGGTTTCTATTTGTGGGCAACTATAAGGCACCTTAACCCTGATGGTTATGATGGCTGCTTCATTGGCAAAATGATACATTGCTTCCAACTGGCCGGGCTGTGTATTGTCATCGGGATCCGTTACCGGCGGAATATCCATACCGGTAATCGTCACCAGATAACCCCAATGGTTTTCAACAAGACTTTGTACTGCTGATTTAAAATTTGTTGTTGAAACCCAAATATCCAACCGGTTTTCTTCCGGAGTGTTCTCAGATTCCACCCATTTTTCCAGAAGAAATTTTCCGGATTCTAATAACTCACTCGTTTCCATTGCTTTCCTCCTCTAAAATTAAATCTGGAACTTCCATAGGGACAACAATTTTTTCTCGTTTTTGGCCTTTTTTTAAGCTTTCTAATAATTGAACTACCCCATAAATGATCGCTTCCGGTCTGGGCGGGCATCCGGGCACATAAACATCAACCGGAATAACTTTATTTAAATCCCCGATCACGTTATAACAACCATCAAAGACACCACCTGATAAAGCGCATGATCCTACGGCGATGACGAATTTTGGGTCTGGCATTTGCTCATAGACACGGATTAATCGATCTAATGCCTGAAGCGTGACTGGTCCAGTGGCTATTAAAACGTCTGCATGCCTTGGGCTTCCCTGTAATTTTATTCCCAGGCGTTCCACATCATATCGAGGGGTTAGGGTTGCTAGAATTTCAATATCACATCCGTTACAGGAGCCACTGTTAAAATGGATAGCCCACGGGGAGTTAATTCTTGCCCAATTTTTTAATTTACCTACAACTTGAGTATAAAAATTCTCGGAAACACTACTCATAATGATACCCTTTCTATCCTAACAATAAAGCAATCAGAGACACCATCAAACCAAGCAAAAACGGTACAGACTGGAAAGAAAACGTCCCCGATCCTAAAATTAACATTCCAAGATGGAGTATCGCAAAAAAGAAAGCAATCAGAAAAAATGGTCTATATCCCGGGGCTGCTGGATTGGTGGATGCCTCTTCACCGCTGGCATAGATCGTTTCTTTCAATGAAGATTTTTTTGATGAGCCAGCCATCCCTTTTCCAAATAATAACAATACGATCACAAATGGCACATAAATCAAAAAAGCGAGAGGAGGTGTAAGAATAATTTCCATCAATACTCCTTTATTGTCCAAAGAAAATGAATAAACTATATCCTGCCGGGCCAGTCAACCAATACAAAACGGACGGGACTATGCCTAATACTACTACGGCCAGGGTTAATAATGCGATCGGAAGGTACATCCAAACAGAGACCGCACCACCCTCCGATACTAGGGCACTGGGCTTATTCCGATACATCCGATTGACCAACGGTGCATAGTAACCCAGTGAAAGAACGCTCATCAAACCAGCAAAAACAACCAGAATGATCATGGTAGTGTTTTGGGTTTGTGCAACCCCAGCCAACAATTGCCACTTGGACATGAACCCGGCTAAAGGCGGTAAACCCCCTAATGAAAGCAGTGCAATTGAGAACGCAAAGGCTGTGAATGGATATTTTTTAGAGGCACCATTCAGGTCATCCAGAACCAGGGGTTTGTGACTCCCTTTTGCAATGTAAAAGTTATACAGAAAGACACCCGCGCATAAAAAGGCTAAACTTTTCATCAGACCATGTGTAATGAGATGAAATACTGCCCCAATACCCGCTAATAACCCATTTAAGGAGATAAGCACACCAAATCCCAGCAACATGTAACCGACATGACTCAAACTGGAATAGGCCAGCATTCGTTTGACTTCTTTTTGACGTAAAGCGAGTAGGTTTCCAACGATCATGTTTAAGATGCCAAATCCAATCAATAAGTTTCCCCAGTTTTGTCCACTTAAGGCGATTCCACCAATTGCTCGCAATAATGCAATCAAACCGACTTCGATGACAATCCCTGAAAGCATAGCACTGATGCCACTGGGTGCCTGTGAATGCGCATCCGGTAACCAGGTGTGTAAGGGAACCATGGCAATCTTTACACCAAAACCAATCACCATCAATGCCCCGCCAATCAATAGATAGGGAGAAGGAGCATTGATAGACATTCTCAACATTTCGAAATTTAAGGTTCCTGTTTCAAGAAAAACCAGCGCAATCCCAAACACGACCATCATTGATCCGGTCGCACTTTGAACAAGGTATTTCACCCCAGCTTCTAGTGACGCGGGTTGATCTTTGTAAAATGCAACCAGAACGATTGAACTGATCGTCATAATTTCGAACCATACCCATAAATTGAAAAGGTCTAAAGCACATCCCAATCCATTAATAGCGCCTATCATTATGACCAATAATGCATAAAACTTCTCTTGACCTGATTCTTTTTTAAGATACGTGAATGAATAAATTGTTACCAGACTACCCAACACCAAAACCAGCAGAGACAACATCATACTGATCCCATCAAAGCGGAACCAGACTTCACCAAAACTTTGATAATGAGATTGTCCGCTGGAGAAAACATTTCTGATAACTAAATATAAGAAAAATCCTGTGCCCAAAAGCGACAACAATGCCAACCAACGAGCTGGGTTGATTTTATTTTCATTCTTTACATTTCGGGAGAATACTCTCCCAACCAAATAAATCACTGCCGATGATATCATTGGGAACGTTAGCATCCAGGTAAAAGCTGTATTTGCATCCATGTTAGGCTCCTATAATCAAAATACCAAATACAACAACCAGGGCAATCAGAATATAAAGAATATTCCAATTCAGTTTACCTGTTTGAGTAGCTCTGAGGCTTTCGCCCAATCCTTGTGTCGCATCCATTATCAGTTTATTTATCTTCTCAAATCCAAAACTTGCCTGAGCTGTGCTTGCAATTGGTTGTAATGCTCGCTGTATCCCAGATAAAGCAGCTCTACCAACCCAGGTCATGATTCCAAGGGCAATAATGGCAAGAGCAATCCAGGTTGCCGGTGCTAGTAAAACATGCTTGAAGAGATGACTCAGATTTATTTCATCAATGCTGTGAATGGGAAGGGAGGTGCTCATCATCTTTGAAAAAGGACCAATCAGCAACCAGGTAGTGATTGCCCCGAATGCCAACGGTGCCAGCGCGATTTTCATGTTCCTTCCAAGTGGATGAACTGTTAATTCCAATTTCTTTTCACCATAAAAAACCATCCAGACACAACGTGCGGTGTAAAGGGCTGTCAGCCCCGCCACAATCAGCATTACGACATAGATCCAGATCGGATTACCCCGTTCCAGACCGGATTCGAGGATTAATTCTTTGCTCCAAAAACCATTGAAAATCGGTATGCCAGCTAAAGCGAATGCACCAATGATAAATACGATTCTTGCAAAAGGCAGTTCTTTTCCCAAACCACCCATTTCCCGCATATCTCTGGTACCTACCGAATGAATGATTGCTCCGGCCGCCAGGAAAAGTAAAGCTTTGAAGACACTATGGCTGAATAGGTGAAATTGAGATGCCAGAATACCACCTGCGCCAACAGCATAAACCATATAACCCAATTGACTGACTGTCGAATATGCCAGTACACGCTTGAGATCATTCGCTACCAGCGCCATGAGAGCCGCTAGTAGAGCGGATAACATTCCAACGATCATGACTGACAATGTCCACCCGGGAACATCTTTGAATGCGGGGTAGAATCTGGCCAAAAGGTAGACACCAGCGTTTACCATTGTGGCTGCATGAATTAAAGCACTGATCGGAGAGGGAGCTTCCATTGCATCCGGGAGCCAGGTTTGAAAAGGAAATTGAGCAGATTTGGCAGCAGCCGCAATCAACATTGCAAACGCCAGGATGGTTAATATGTTGCCCGGCAAAAGCGATGGGTTTGAAATGAAAATATTGATATCAAAACTTCCTGTATAGGCATACAACAATGCTGCTGCCAGTAGAAGACCCACCCCACCAACCTGGGTCATAATCAACGCTTTCATACCGCCTGCCACCGCTTTTGGATCATCATTATAAAAAGATATCAATACATAAGAACATAAAGCAGTGATTTCCCAGAAAATGAACATTAATAAAAGATTGCTGGTCAGTACCAAACCGGCCATGGCACCGATGAAGAAAAGTACGAAGGAATAATATCTTCCTAATTGAGAATCACCATGCATATAATCAACTGAAAATATGACTGCCAGAGCGCCAATAACCGTGGCCACGATCGCAAGAAACAACCCTAACCCATCAGTTACAAAGGAAAAATTCCCAAAAGAACTGCCCATTTCGAAGGAAAGAATTGTGCCACTTTTATATGCCCACAACATCAAAACCGAAGATATCGCGGCAATCACTGAAAAAATAACGGCAATGATATGTTGAATCTTCTCATGACGATTGCCAATTAACCAGACAACCAAAGCGCCAATCCAGGGTACCAGGATTGTAATCATTACCAGAGGTTCTATTTGCAGCATCTGATCACCTCTTCAACTTTGATATGTCAGCAATATCCAGGCTGCCAACACTGCGCTTGACCTGAACAGCTAAAGCCAATCCAACCACAGCCACAATCGTGTCAGCCACAATAACCGTCAAAGCCATACTCTGACCCAAACTTGGCTGCCCTCTCATCTGCCCTACAAAAATCAGCGCTAACATCGCGCCTTTGACCATAATCTGTAAACCCACTACCACTCTGATTAAATTTCGGGTAAGCAGAAGGCAATACAAACCCACGCCAAATAATCCAAAGGCAGCAATCATTACAATCATTGGTGTGCTGATATTCATTCTTGAACCTCCTTGTGAAGAACTCTGATGTGATATTCGTCGGTCAAGAGTCTTAACATGCTGACGACCCCGGCAAAAATCATAACAACCTGCAGATACAAATCAGCTTTACGAACCTCCCAAACCATTTTTTGAAATCCTGCATCCTGATTCAAGCCGATAGGCAAATTTAATAAAGGAAGTATTTGCCAACCAATCAATAGAATAGCAACAATTGCCAATATTCTTGCCAGCCATTTTGGAATAAAAGATAAATTGGGAATTGGTTCATCGCCAGCAATATTGATAGCAAAAACGAATAGGACGGTCACAAGTCCTGCTCCCACACTTAATTCAATCACAGCGATTTGATAGGCTCCCAATAAATACATCATAATGGCTACCAGCGCACTGGTCCCTGCCAACCAGATTGCAGACACCAACAATCTTTTATCACGTACAGCTTGGAAAGCACAAATGAGGATCCCCAACAGGATGATGACATGCAGCATAAAGATCTCCTTCTAATTTAATTTGGGGTAAGGTTAACCTACCTTGTTATACATCATTAATAATGATTTGTCATGTGAAAATAATCACAAATATTTAAACTTTTAAGAACATTGTCACTAAAATTTTGCAAATCAACATCTTTTAATGAAAAAAAAGCAGGTGACTAGCCTGCATCTGCTGTTTATATTTAAAAAAACCGTCTCAGTTTATCAGAGATGGGTCCGTCTTTAGATGAGCATATACTCATGTAAAGACGGACCCATCTCTATTTATGGGGATATGACGAAAAATCTAATAATATTAAGCTAGTTGTTCTTGTTGCTGAAGTTCAATTACAATTTTTTCCTGATCAACTGGCAAGCGATCAACACGCACACCGATAGCGTTATAGATTGCATTGGTGATAGCAGGGATGGTTGGAATTAAGCAAATTTCGCCAATTCCCTTTGCGCCATAAGGGCCATCAGCGGAGGGGTGCTCGACAATAAAGGAGGTAATCTCGGGAGTGTAATAGATTGATGGGATGCGATACTTCGCCAAACGGTCAGTAATTACCATACCCTCTTCCAGAACAAAATCCTCAACCAATGCATGACCAATTCCCATGATAATACCACCTTCCACCTGGCCTTTCAGGCCTAATGGATTGATGGCAAACCCGACATCATTAGCCACAATAACCTCAGGTACTGTTACCTCGCCTGTAATCGTGTTCACCTCAACCAATGCTGCTTGCGCTGCAAAGGAGAAAGCAACATGCATATCGCCTCCCTGTCCTAATGGTTTAGTCTCTGGTGCCCAATAAGTATATGCCACCTTCGGGATCAAGCCATCTTTGCGAAGATTTTGTGAAATGGTTGAAAGTTGGATTTCCTGCCTATCAATTTGTGCTAATCCTTCTTTGAATTCAATTTTTTCTGGTGAAATATCGTAGCGTTCTGCCAGTTCTGATGTCAGCAAATCACGCATTGCTCTGGAAGCAAATTTAACAGCATTTCCTGTCACATAGGTTTGACGTGAAGCGGTCGTCGGACCACCATCGGGGGTAAGATCAGTATCCGATAGTAATATTTGTACATGATCAGTATCCTGTCCTAATTCTTCAGCAGCGATTAACTGTAAAACGGTAGGCAAGCCTTGCCCTAATTCTGCGGAAGCGGATCGTACTTCAAATTTCCCGTCTGGTAATAATTCAATTTCTGCACCAGCTTTATCAGGAGCTCCCCCACCCAAACCGGTGTTTTTATAAGCCACAGCAAACCCCCAGGCTCTGACTGTATTAGGATCTTCCGGGTTTTGAAAAGGTTTGAAAGGAAACGGTCCCGCTTTTTCATGCAAGGCTTTCTCAACTTTTTCAATACACTCGAGTAAACCAACACTATCTCTTAATTCCTGGCCGGTGTTGGTTACACTGCCCACATGAAGAGCATTTTTCCTGCGTAATTCAATCGGATCCAGCTGTAATTTTTCCGCCAGAGTGTCCATCATTGATTCGACTGCAAACGCAGATTGCATCACACCAAATCCTCGGAAAGCACCAGCTGGAGGATTATTGGTATACATTGCATAGCAGTCAATATCTACATGCGGCACTTCATAGGGCCCGGATGCGTGCGTTGTGGCACGTGTCATCACTTTTTCACCTAAAGAGGCATACGCACCAGTATCTCCATGTAATTCTGTTCGCACTGCCGTCAGTTGACCATCCTTTTTCGCGCCAACTTTGATATCAATCTGGGTTGCATGCCGCTTCGGATGGACAATTAAACTTTCCTGACGATCAAATAATAATTTAACAGGTTTTTTGGTTTTCATGGTTAATAATGCTGCGTGGATTTGCCCGGCGATATCTTCTTTTCCTCCGAATCCGCCACCGATCAGTTGACCAATAATCCTTACCTGATGTTCGGGTAACCCAAGAACGGCTGCTACTTGTTCCCGATCCGAATAGGGAATCTGAGAACCCACAAAAATCTCTAATTTATTCTCATCTGTTAATCGGGCGATACTGCATTCAGGTTCGATAAAAGCATGATCATTTGGATTCGTATAATAGGTGTGTTCAAGAATTACGTCAGCATCGTTAAAACCTTCAGAAACCGACCCTTTATTCACCTGTATATGTTTCAATAGATTACCAGTGTCATGAATCTTCCTGGTTTCAGGATCGTGAGCCTGAACTGCCGATGAGACAACTGGCAATGGATCAAATTTAAATGTGATCAGTTTCGATGCCTGCGAGGCAATTTCTCTCGTATCAGCAGCTACAAGCGCGAGTGCATCACCGACATAACGGATTGGTTCTCCAATATCGATCAGAACTGGCCAGTCTTTGATAAATAAGCCATGCGTTTTTGCATTCAGAACATCTTTAGCGGTTATTACCGCTTTTACACCAGACAAAGCAAGTGCTTCAGAAACATCCAATTCCTTTAAAATACCAGCTGGAATCATGGCACGTTTTACTCTGGCATGCAACATTCCTTCAAATTGAATGTCATCACTGTAAATGGCTTGCCCGGTAACCTTTGCTATAGCATCGGGACGATGGCTGACCTGCCCCACCATTCTTTTGCTAATCCTGGAGGTAGGTACAATGGGAGGATGAACTGGTTTTCCGGTTACAATCGATTCGGATGCAGCCTGAACAGCGCCTATAATACTGGGGTAGCCTGCACAGCGACACAAAGTATCCTTTAACGCATATTGAATATCCTTAACTTCTGGTGTGGAATTTTTTTCAAGCAAAGCATAACTGGTCATGATCTGACCGGGAATACAAAAACCACATTGGACAGCACCATATTCAATGAATGCATCCTGTAGAGGGTGCAGTACGGTATATGTGTTACCGTTATTTCCAACATTCTTTGCCAATCCTTCTATCGTGGTGATTTTTTTACCATGTGCTTTCACGGCAGGATACGAACAGGATAGAACCGGGTCGCCATCAATAACAACCGTACAGGACCCACATTCAGATTCATTGCAGCCTATTTTTGTTCCGGTGAGTCGCAGCCTTTCTCTTAGCAAATCCGATAAAACCTCTCCTTCGATAATGGGGAGGGTATATTCTTTTCCATTTACTGTAATTTCCAAATTTTTCATCTCTTTCATTCTTTCTCTCCAGCCCGCAACCACGCAATCTTCACCACTTTTTCCAGTAAAGCCTGAGCTAAATGATAGCGGTACTCCGCAGTGGCTCTCATCCTGCTGGTTCTAAATTTTACTGATTCCAAAATGGTGGTTTTTACCCTGGCAATTGTCTCTTCATTCAGTTCGTTGCCACGAAATACGTCCTCCACCTGCATGGCGCGCGTTGGGATCGGCCCTGAAGGTCCAAAAGCGATCCGAATGTCGCTGATCACTGGTCCCTTTCTACGCAGCCAGATCGCAAGATTTAAGATCGGTAAGGCGACACCTTGCGGGCGCATGACCCGGTCAAAGGCTGATCCTTCTCCCGATCTCCGAATAGGGAATTCAAAACCAACTAAAATCTCACCATTTGCCAGCGCTGATTTGCCCGGCCCGATAAACAATTCCAGGATGTTTTTCTTTATGTACCCGGCAGGTGAGTACGTGATTGCAGTTGCATTCATTGCCACCAGTGAGATCATCCCATCGGCAGCCGGCAAAGAGTGCGCCACATTACCGCCCAAGGTGGCAGAATTTCTTACCTGTGGTCCACCAATCAAACCGGTGGCTTCAGAAACTGCAATTGCATGTTCCTTGATGATTGCTGAGTGAGTAATCTGACTGACCGGTACTGCGGCTCCTATAAAAATCCGATCTTCTATTACAGATAACTCTCTCATTTCATCAATATGATTGAGATCAATCAAGGTTTGCATGGAAGGAAGGCTGCCTTGTTGAATTTCCAGCAATAAATCCGTACCACCAGAAACAAAGCGCACGGGTTGTTGTGCTTGATGGTAGGCTTCGACCGCTTCAGGTAAACTATACGCTAATTGGTAATCTTTCCAGATTGTCATTATTCGGTGGTTCCTTTCGTTTGGCGGCACTTTTCGACGGTTTCCAGGAACCGACGCCGGTCTATCATCAAAAACCGACCACCGAATCAATCAATTATTTGTTTGTTTTTACGATATTCTGTATTATATCGATTTTATTTCATAAATACAATAACCCGTAAATTCTTTAACCGACAAACTGAACGTCAAAAACCATCTTTATCCACAACTTTCAACAGTCCAGAAATTGCATATTTTCTTCCTTCGCGGTATACTGCGTGCTACTTGAAAGAATAAGGATGACATGCAGCCAACAATAAGAAAAATTAGTGAGTGGGATATCGATCTAACCAACAAAATTCGCTTAAACCCTTCTTCCAGGTTGATCTGGCGCTTGTCAACAATCATCGCTCATTCTGGCGATTCCTGGTATTGTTTGACTGTCTTATTGGTAATTTGGTTATTTGCAAAAAATGAGTGGCGTGCCATCACAGCTGCTATGGGTTTGGGGACTTTCATTCTCGCGTTTGTGGTCTTATTACTAAAATTTTCCATTCGCCGAAAGCGGCCAGTCGGAGAATGGGGTGGAATTTATCGCAGCACCGATCCTCACTCTTTTCCCTCCGGACATGCCACCCGTGTCTTCTTTCTGGCTTCAATGGCCTGGAGTATTGCTCCCCTTTGGTTTGCAATTTTCCTCACCATATGGGCTCCATGGGTCGCTTTATCACGAATTCAAACAGGTCTCCATTATTTATCTGATGTGGTGGCAGGTGGTATTTTGGGTTGGATATTAGGGAAGTTGGTGCTCCTACTAATCCCTACCATGACACTATGGTTCCCCTGGGCTTTTTAATCGCTTAGTGACCCTGGAAGTTTGGCAAGATATGCTCTGCAAAATGGATGAGTCCATCTAAATCATCCAAGTCAATCCATTGCAGCATGATCTCATCCAGGCCTGTTTGTTTGTAATCAAATAATCGATCAATGACCTGTTGCGGAGACCCAACCACGATTCCTCTTTCAGACATCTCTTTGGCATCTCTCCCGTTCAATTTTTTAATGATTGATTCTTCGTTACGCCCATAGGTTAAATTTGTCATCAGCGATCGGCGAACATGCTTCGGATTCTTACTATTTTCCAGGAGCATCTGATCCAACTGAGAATTCTTTGCCCTTAGAATTTCAGGTGTAAGAAAAATGGCATTCCATTCATTGGCGAACTTAACCACCAATGGAAGTGTGTATTTTTCTCCATTTCCTCCAATTAAAATTTCAGGACCGTTAATGCGTTGGGGTCGAGGTAGAAGGAAAGCTTCTTTGAGATGAAAATAGACACCGTCCAGCGTTACTGGATCGTTAGATTGCAGCAGATTTGTAATAATAAAAACACCCTCTTCGAATCTTTTAAATCTTTCTTTTACCTCTAATAAGTCGAACCCATACATTTGATGTTCTCTGGCCTGCCATCCTGCGCCTAAGCCCAATTTTAACCTTCCTATGGATAAATCATCGACAGCGGATGCCATTCTGGCGGTAAAAACAGGGTTTCTGAACGAGGTGGGCGTAACCAGAGGACCAAATTTAATCCTTTTGGTTGTGGTTGCCAGATAGGTCAATGACGTCCATAATTCCAAAGAATCTTTATCCGGAGGATTGGCATTGGTGAAATGGTCCGAGCGATACAATCCGTAGAAGCCATGAGTTTCAACAACTTCAACAATTTTTTTCCAATTGCTCCAATTCAAACCATTTTGACCTTCAATCATGATAGATATCTTCATGAAATTTCCTCTCTACTTCGGCAAAATTCTCAAAATTTGGTGGCCGATTGCCCCATGATAATCAACATGTAATTCCTGCTCCGCAGTATTCATTTCCCATTTTCCATTTTCAAATTCTATGCGGAAACCCCTGGGATACTGAAAATCAGGAATGAATACAACTAATTCCCCATCCTTCTCATCTTCAAATAATAACGTGTATTCTTTTCTTCGAAAATCAAAGGATTGCTTTATTGGATTTCCGCTGAGAATCCTTAAATACGGTCGGATAATGGCATTTAATGCGCGGCCTCCAGAATAAATATTACCTGCATCTGCCTGTTGATCCCGACTGAAGATGGATAGGTCTTCATCGTTCCACAAATCGCCCCGTTCATTGGTATTATCAAAGGTGTAATTCCAGATTGTTGAGTCCAAAAACAATTCCTCGATAATTTGGTAATAAAGATCCAGTGCTTCTGATTGAGAGGAATAATCCCCACTTTTATAAGCGCGCTTATTGTTAAGATCGAATGGAACTCCAAACTCTCCAATCACCGTAGGAACGTTACCTAACTTAGTGAATGAATCATTTTTGATCCGATTCAATTGCTGAAAAAACGCTTTGCGGACATTCCTCTTTCCATATACAATCTTCATTCGATCCGTATCCATCGTGAAGTTGGGATTGAAATTTTTGGTCAGCAATGTGACACCATCATACCAATGGGTGGAATTCACAATTTCTTGTGCATCCTCGTCAGTCCATTCAGGCAAAGGAAATTCCGGGACGCCTTCAATAAAAATAATTGCATCCTCATCCACTTTTCGAACGGCTGCAGAAAAACGATTGATAAACGGTTTTAGATAATTACTGGAAAAATCAACCGGCTCCCCGTTTACCTCTGAGAAATAATAAGGATTTATCAACACCGGGTTATTCTTATCATCTGTCGTCCAGACACCTTCTCCTTTCCACAAGCATTCTGTTCCAGTCTGCCAGGCCCGGACTTCCTTTTGATTTATCATTTTCCATCCGGTCAGTCTGAGCCCTAACATGCGAATTTTCCAGATTTCAACTTCCTGTTGCCTGCCATCTCCTAATAAAATTGATTGCCAGGGAGTCGGCATTTCCCCTAGTTTAAGTTGGCTATGAATTTCTCGCAGATCAGGAAGGCCAATCCACCCATTAGAAGGTTCATTAAGTGAGTCATACCCGATGACATGCTCATATTTTTCGAGTCTTTCAACAATTTGTAAAATGGATTTGATATAGTGATCTTGCAGATAGTCTTGAATTTGAACTCCAGCAATATGGAAATTAGGTGCAAAATCTTTCCCTCCAAAAAATAAAGTGAACATAGTTGCAGCAGCAAGTTTCTGATAATTGGTGGACCAGATCATCCGGGGGTAAGGATCCCCATGGACGTTATGAACAATTGCAGCACCACTGGGATTAATTTTCTTAATATCAAATCCAGCTAATTCCAGTGTCCATCCGGGAGCACCATCTCCACCAGTAAATCTACTCCAGACATCTTGATGTGGATCAATAAAAATTGTAAAACCATAATCGCCCGCTTTTTTTACAATTTCTTCGAAATAGTCCAGATACTCTTCATCATAAATGCCCGGCCCACAATGTTCTATGGCTTCCCAAGTGGTTAATAATCTCAAGAAATTAAATCCCCATTTTTTGAGCCTTTGGAAATGCTCGTCAGCTTGTGATAAAGGGAACGGTCGTCCTACAAATGAGACATTTAAGTGATCAAAAAATCCATCTTTTTTATAGGTGGCGCCGTCTGGTACCACCGGTATCTTGCTACTACCACCTAAATTTACACCCCGGAAAAACACTTTACGGTTATGATTATCGATAAAATATTGTGCATTGGTTTCAATTTTTTTCATAATTCACCTATTTGTATATTATATGGGAAATTTGAAATATTAAGAAATGCCTACATCTATCCTTAGAATATGGATCGTAACAATAAGCATACCCATCAACCAAACTATCGAATCATCACCGTTTTCTTATATTCGTAATTGACCAAATTAAGTGCTTCGAGTATGCTTAATGCTGGGAGTGGTTAGGTCCCGGTGGGCTTCCCGGTCTTCAAAATCGGTGGCGGGTTGTTATGCAGGCCGCGGTGGGTTCGACTCCCATCCATTCCCGCCTGTAAACAAAGACATGGCGCAGAGCGTGTCTTTTTTACATTAAGTGGCATTCCTTTTTGAAAGGGATTAGAATGGAATCAGGATTAAAAATGGACACTCATTCATACCTCGAAAATGATTTACAACCACTCCATGATTTTATAAGGAGTTATATGCTCGTCGAAAGTATTACGACTGGCAGAAAAGAAGATAAGTGGCAGGTTCGCTACATAGGCAATTTAAAGACGCCGGAACAAAGTGAAACTACATTTGACCTGATTGAAAAAAGAGCAAAAAATTATAAGTTTTCCATCTTACTAACAGAGGAAAATAACAAACATGTCCTCTATCTTCTGGATGAGTTTCCATCTGCAAAGAAATCCAACCCAAGAACCAATCTGATACTTTTTATAATTACATTGATCAGCGTTCTGGTAACAGGTGGTATTTTTTCCACACCAACACTACCGGAAGAATTTAATCTTCAAGCAATCTTGTTAATCGCGAAAAATGGCTGGCCATTTGCCATATCCATTCTGGCCATTCTTGGTGCCCATGAGATGGGACATTACATTGCCGGCAGAAAACATGATGTGAATGTTACCTTGCCTTATTTCATTCCATTACCAATCATCAGCCCGTTCGGTACAATGGGTGCATTTATCAATATGAAAAGCATCCCAAAAAATAAAAAACAATTATTTGATATTGCGATCGCGGGACCTCTTAGCGGCATTATTGTTGCTATTCCAATTATCATTTTGGGGTTGTCAATGTCTCACGTGGAAATGCTGCCTGCACAAATTCCTGCCGGTAGTGGCCTTCAAATGGAAGGGAATTCATTGCTCTATCTGGGGTTAAAATATCTTGTTTTCGGTGAACTGTTACCCAATCCTCAGTCATTTGCCGGATTGCATCCGGTTATCTTCTGGTTACGCTATTTTTTCACCGGTCAACCATTTCCATTTGGCGGTTATGACGTCATGATCCATCCAGTCGCATGGGCAGGCTGGGCAGGCATTTTAGTCACTGCTTTAAATTTGATTCCAATTGGACAATTAGATGGCGGGCATGTGTTAACATCCGTTTTAGGCAAAAAAGCCAGAAAATTGACTCCAGTTTTTCTGGTCATCATGGGGCTTCTGGGATTTGCATGGTCCGGGTGGTGGTTTTGGGCGTTCTTATTGCTATTTTTGAATCAGGTTCCCTCACAAATGAAAGATTCCGTTACCCCATTAGATCCCACCAGAAAAAAATTATCGATTCTGATGTTGGTTTTATTTATCCTTGTATTTACCCCCGTCCCGCTGGTAATTTTAATGGGTTAAGCCAACATTGTATGGATTGTTTTTCCGTCTAAATTAACAAATTTTCCCATCGCCTGAACGGTCAAACATGAGTGCGCTGGAAAAACACACACCAGACTGCCTGGTCTTATTTCTTCAGGGATTCCTTCTGGAAACACAGCCACACCATGTTCCTGTGAGAGAGAGCGCAGATAGCCCAGTATTTGTTGATCCTCCCATCCAGATCCATTTTTTGCGGGTAGGGTAACCAGACCATAAGCATTTTGAATCGCTCCCCAGGTATGGGTATCCTTTGAGAGATGAATGGCACCTCCATACAGAACCAATTCGTTCTCTGCTCGATGGACAGCGACCACCGGACAGACTAATGCTACTGCTATTTCTTCCAACCGGCAAACACCTGCTTGAAATTGTTGTATATCATAAAATAGAAAATTTCCAGGGCGAAGTTCGTCCACATTTTTAAAGTCCTCCACTAATCTCGAAGAAGGTGTATCACCCACTGAAATTTCTAAATTTGAAAATCCGTGTTGGTTCAGTTGGTTCCGGATTTCAAACAATATTTTGACCGACTGATCGTACACTGCCGTTATTTCTTCGATTGTTTTATAGCGGTAGGTATGACCCGCATGCGTGATCAGCCCTTTCAGCTTGATTTTTTTACTATTTTCGATTTCTTTCGCTGTGATTAGGATTTCTTCGAATTGATTGCTCTTCAGTCCACAGCGGTCCGCCCCAGTGTTGATCTTTATCCACCCAGAGACCTGATTGGATAGGTGCCTATCAATGAATGTCACTGTATTGGAATCCTCAAATAAAAGCGAAAGGTATACTTTTCTCGACAACTTAACAATCTCTTCCATCTGCAATATGTTGGCAGGAAAAGCGATAAAAATATCATCCCAGCCATATTCTGCAAAGTACCTAGCCATATCGATGGATGAGACAGTAATTTTTTTGATCCCAATTTCTCGAAACCATTCTCCGATTTCCGCAGACTGGTGGGTTTTAAAATGCGGTCGAAACTCAACACCTTGCGATAGTATTTTGTCATTGATTAAAGCAAGGTTTTTCCTGGCTTTTTTTTCATCAATGAGTAAAGTTGGTTTTTGCACACTGGAAAAAACTGTCAATTTCGTGCTCCTGTCAGGGTAAATATCCAAAATAGATTAAATGACCATAGGCAAAATGAATAATTCCGTTTGGATTTACCGTGAAAGCGGTTAGTTGACTGGATTCGTCCAGATTTGATTTCTGACTCTCAATATTTGGACTGATTTGTTGTTGTAAATTGAGAGCCATACTGAAGTGATAAATTGCCTGGTTACCCATATCCAAAAAATAAATAGAAGGGTCAGGCGGCAGGGTTACAATAACCTGAGAAAGCTCAGATCCAGGTAAAACACTGAAATTCTCCCTGGTTTTCCCATCGACAATTAATCCGTACCCAATGTTGTTTTCACAGGTAAACTGGTTCAGGTTACAGCGAGTTAATTGTCCACTGGCATGAACCAGGAATAATTCCTCCTGGTTGACAGAAACATCAAGAGAATTTGCTAAATTTTCAGGGATATTACCAGAAAATAAACTTTCAGGAACTTGATCAAAAGCATACTCATTAGATGAATAACGGTAGATATCTCTCGTTTTATCCCCGGCATCCAGAACATATAGACTATATCCATTAAATGCAAGCGCTTTAATATCACCCCAGTTCGTATCCGACCTCCTCAGTTCAACAGCAATTGGATCACTGCCCGGGATACACATAATCAGATTCCCGCGTGTATCAATCCCCATTAAAGTCGTATTGAGTTTATTTGGATAGTTAACGGGCTCTATGTCAATTAAGGCATCAACGATAACCTCACCAAATTTTCCCGGACCACAAACGAATGAATTGTCAATGACATAATCCGGTCGGGTGGCGATCATTCTGATGACTCTACCAGTACCAGAATCCAATGCATATACATCACCATTCGTATTCGTTCCCATCCGACTGATTTTTATTCGTTTATCCAATCCTCCAAAGATGGTAGGTTGAATTTCAATCCTGGTCACATCCTGAAGATCATCCAATTCTGCCTGAATAAATTTCTTTATCTCGGTTGTTGATTCTGATTTGCCAAAGCTCTCCGATTCAGTGACCAATCTTAAGGCTTCCTGATACATCAAAATTTGGTTGTTGACATCGGTTTCATCAAGAGCATCACTGATTAATAAATTTGCATTGGCGATTAATTCCCTCTGTTGTGATCCAACTCCACTCTGCATATAAACCGTGATGCCAATCGCAGAAACAAACACAGCAGCCAGAATAGCGATCATCAACATCGAAAATGAAGATAAAGAATCAGGGTCTTTTTCATTTTTGAAATCACCAGATGGCCTGATAAGTTTCAATAGTCCTTTTGTTAACGTGGTTTTAAATTTCCCGTATTGATCGTTGAGGTTGTGGAAAAATTTTCGAACACTGAACAGAAATATTGCGAATGTATTTGATTTTTTGCGGTCGATTTTCTTTTTTGGTTCTTTTGGCTGCCGATTGTTATTGGTTTCCCATACTTCTCCACTAATATAAATACCTTCCGTAGACTGATCCTCACTATTTTCGGAATGGAAATCTGGTTGGTTGTTAAATTGGTTATCGAAACGATTTGATTGGTCTTGTTCCGAAATTTGCAGCGAATCTATGGATTCTCTGCTAATTTCTTCAGATACCTCAGGAGATTCAAAAATCGATTCAGCGTTTGTGTCGTCTTCCAATGATTGATAAGTGGTTTCAATTGGTGATAAAGGTTTATCCTCAAAACCATCTTCAATTTGGCTTACTGGCTCTTCGATTGAACCCACAGGGGTCAGTAGTGGTGGTGTTCCTACTCCATCTTCATTTTCTGAAGAAGAAAATTCAGCTGAATCAAGTTTTAATTGGTGAACACTCCCATCCCCACTTCGGAATTGAATGATGACTGCTTCGAAATCATCCTGGCTCAACTGCATAAGCGACCTTCTTAGCTGACTGATAGAAAGTCTTTCGTCACCCAACAGCGCCTCTTTGGTCCAGGTATTAGGTGTTTTTGTGGAAAGGATCAGGCGATCACTTTCATTTATCTTCGAATGGAAAAATCGAATTTTAATGCTCTTACCAACCCCAATCCCCTCCACACCGTGGGTTCTATCTTCAAATTTTTCAACTCTCGTTCTTGTTAAATGATAAGATGTTGCTCCGCCAGACTGGACAAAATACACATCCTCTTTATTGAGCACAACCAGGTGAAGAGAGCCCAGGATCGGTGTCTTTTGGGGATTTTTAATATTCAACTGACTGAGGTCATTATTAAAAAATTCACTGGCAATTTTTGCAGCGGTCGTAATTGGCCCTTTTGTTTTATAATATTGATCGCTGGCCTTTGAGACCATTTGATTGATTGTGTCGGTTTCATCATCGGATAATTTTTTAAAAGGGGAAAAACGTATGACAATGATATCTTCTACGCGTGTTCTGGTAGCCTTACGATGTACATTCCCCACAAAATAACCGGTTAAATTTGAATATTCTTCGCGATTGCGGTACCCAAAAGGATATATAAATAGATCAAACAAGATAAAAAAATCCTCTCAATTGGTAAATACGATTAGATTGATTATACAGCCTAATTAAACACAATTTCCTATCGCTCACAGAGCGAAATGAACGTCAAATTATTAAAAGATTTTACTAAATTATAATTATTTGGTTAATATTATCTATAATCAAATTAAAGTGACAAAATTTATATTGTGGAAAGGCCGGGATCTGGTATGACAAATGAAAATAATACCTTCACAGTGGATGTAGGATCTAGGTTAAAAGAACTTCGTGAAGACCGACATATCTCTATGCGAGAACTAGCCAGAAGAAGCGAGTTGTCTGCCAATGCTTTGAGCATGATCGAGAGAAACCTGACTTCTCCATCAGTCAGCACATTGAATAAATTAGCGACTGCCATGGAAATACCGATCACCGCTTTTTTTAGAAAAAACCATGAGAAACGCGATATTGTATTTTGCAAATCCTCACAGCGCAATCAAGTTTCATTTATAAAAGGATTATGGGAGGGTCTCGGTGGTGATTCTTTTATTGGGAGATTAGAGGCATTTGTGCTCACACTGGAGACTGGAGGTACCAGTGGTCCACATGGTATGCTCCACTCCGGGCATGAATTTGTTTTTTGTTTAAGCGGAAAATTGGAGTATGAGGTGTCTGGTGAAAAATTTGAATTAGAAAGTGGTGATAGTTTAATTTTTGCCTCTCAACTCATGCATCGCTGGCGTAATATTGGCAAGGAACCTTGTTCCGCTGTTGTCGTTATCTCTGGCCACGAAGATAATGAAAATCCATCGGAATTTCATCTGGCATCCGCCAAAATTCTAGATAATTTGAAAAATCTGGAGAATGAGCTCAAATCTTAAAATTCGTAAAGATCACATTGCTCTCAAATTTTCTTCTCAATTACAATTTAGACCGTTGGTTACCATTCATTTAGTAATTGTTGAAATTAAATAATTTAGATAATTCTCTTTTTAATCCGCTAAACCCTGATTTGGTTCGTTATCCAGACGTATGCCGTGGCCCCTCACAGTGACCAGGTAATCATGTGTCGGATCGAACACAGCTAATCGATCACGGAGGCGACGAACCAGGGCATCCAGGGCTTGTTCAGAAACACCAATCGCTTTTTCGTCCCCCCAGATGATTGAAATCAAATCACTTCTTGAGACAACCTTGCCTTGTTGCTCATTCAGCGTATGTAAAAGTCTAAATTGAGGCATGCTCAATGGTGGTAATATCTCTATTCCGCCCAACCATACCCGCCGGGAGCGAAAATCCAAATACAATTTTTTTTGATTTTTTTCTGATTGTGGCTCGGGTAAGATGTCCCGGTCTAAAGGCATGGTTGCATCTGAACTTAGAAAGAAAAAGCTTTGAACCAGCGCTATTTGAATGATATCCCCTTCTTCCAGAACAATTGATTCATCAATCAATGTACCATTCAAGTAAGTGCCATTTTTACTTCCCATGTCCTCCAGCAATACACCGTTCGTTTGATAGGTAAATTTCGCGTGAAGTCTGGAGACCTGGCGATCTGGTACGACAATCTCGCAATCAGGATCCCTGCCTACATGAATTTCTGATTTGATATTCCACCGTTGACCCAACAAAGGACCTTTTTGTGCGATTAATATTGGAAATTCAGGAAACAATTCTTCCATCAAATTCTCATTCTCTCAGGATTTTTTCATCAACCTTTGGTAAACCTATTGATAACAATTTGATTAACCCTATTTAATTGGTAAATCGATTAAGGTATAATATATCAAATAAACGCCGAAATGTAAAAAATCGCTAGGAACAATTTTATAGGAGAAGAAAATGCCGCTCCCGTTGAAAACGGGGGATGTATTGCGTGGTCGTTATCGCATCCAGAAAATCATCGGACAAGGTGGTTCTGGATCAATTTATCTCGCAGATGATTTACGATTATCCGGCCGACAATGCGCCCTGAAAGAAGTTGAACACAACTCGAACCTCGCGGAAGATTTGATCAAAGAAGCTCGCGACCAATTCTTTCGTGAAGCAACCGTATTGGCAAGATTGGATCACCCAAACTTACCAAAAGTGTCTGACTTCTTCTCCACCGGTGTGAGAGATTATCTGGTGATGGATTATGTCCCCGGTGAAGATTTACGCACAATTATGTTAAAAGCGAAACAAAAGAATCAATTTTTACCAGAAATTGACGTAATGAGCTGGATTTCTCAATTGTGCGATGCTTTGATTTTCTTACATGATCAGGAAACACCCATTCTTCACAGAGATATTAAACCCAGTAATCTAAAGCTAACACCCAGTGGCCTTTTGAAACTCGTTGATTTTGGTCTGGTAAAAATAGCTGCACCGGGTGAAGTAACCATAACAATCGTTCAAGGTCAGGGCACAGCTTTATACACGCCACTGGAACAATATGGTGGCGATCAAGGGCATACCGATGTTCGCAGCGACATTTTTTCCATGGGGTCTACGATGTATCATCTCTTAACCAACACCCCGCCCACAGATGCCCGCCAACGGTTCTTAAACCCTGAATCGCTAAAACCCCCTCGGTCGATCAATCCAGAAATTAGTTCTCGTACAGAGAAATGCATGTTATGGGCTATGAATTTACACCCTGATGAACGTCCTGAAGATGTTAGTGTTTTTCGTCAAACTTTATTTGGCGATCGATCAATTCCCTTACGTCCCATGAATAAAAAAATTACCTTTCAGGAAATTATCAGAATGAATCCTGAACAAACCTTGCTCTACTCAGCAATTTTGATTTTTATTCTCAGTTTTTTGCTGACAGTTGGAAAATAATCAGGATTTTCTCAAATCCATTCTTCCTCTGATATACCAGATCCATCCGACAAACCAACCCACTACCCCACCCAGGATTGAAACCGCCATTAAATCAATGGGGTTAAGTGACAAAGTCCACTCAAATCTCAGGATTGTTTGGAAACTGATCAATACATAGGCAAGCATCCCCCCCATAAATGCCAGGATTGCCCACCGAGTTCTCCAGCGGATTGGGACTCTTTTCCTCGAAAAGAAAAACAAACCAGCCGACATGCTTGATACAATGATAACCATTGCGATCCAATCTCTGAATCTGGGAAGAAGCGGGGGGTTCTCCATAATCTCTACCACCGGCTCGGTGGGTGCTACCGTTGGGGTGAGTGTGGGTGTTGGTGTTTCAGTCATTTCCGGTGTTGAAAGCACAACAATCGTAGCTTCAGCGCCTTCTGGTACGGGTACCTCGAGTTGAATTACTTCGGAATTATAAGCCGGGTCACTCACCACTCTAATCTCAACCAACCCGGTATTTTGTAACCGATATGAAACCATGGCAACGCCTTTTTGGGTAATCGCTTCAACCTGTTGAACATTGCTTCCTTTTTCTATATAACTGAACAAGAACCTGACGATGGTTCCGTCCGGCACGGGATTCATATTGTAATCAACAATTACACCGGTTTCGAGACTGATCGTTTCGCCCAAATCAACTTTGGGAATATTAGAAAAGTCTGGTGAAGTATCTCCTTCAGCTGGAGAGATTTCCTCCGGGGTTCTCATGAATAACGGAATAAGCTGGTTAGGATTGGGGGCAGTTCTGGATATTAAATCATACCCAATGCCAGGCACACTAACTGGCAAAACACCATCAGCCGATATCTCTTGAAATAACAATCTTGCAGCCGTATCGATAAACTCCGTTGTTTTGCTAAATAGGACAAAATAAGCAGTTAATTTGCTGATATCGGTAGCATCCAAATAATAAGGAGCATTAAATCCGAAGGCAATCACTTTCTTGTTGTTGATCAAATCCGGACGATCAGCCAGAAACCTTTGTAATGCCATCGAATCCTGATTCTCAAACTTTGGTTTGATGAATGAAAACACAATCCAATCCGAATTTCGCAGTTCAGAATCTAAGTTTAAAGAGGTTTGCGGATCGTTTAAATAACGATTTAAGTCAGCAAATGTATATGAAGACATGCGGGAAGGTATGACCTGATCTCCTGCTCCTGGACCATACAAGCGTAACACTGCCTCCTGGAAGGTTGTAACACCAAAAATGGATTGTGGCGGACAATCAGTACATTGTCGTGCTGAAATTGTATCCGTAATGAATAGCATTCGTTCATTACTCTGTGGAGGTTCTGGGAGTATCGCACTCAGTTCAACCAGATCAGGACTCATTAATACGACTGAATGACTGGCTATATCAAAATTTATTTCCTGGTTTTTTCCCACTTTATCAAGGCCATCTATATCTGGAATTATGTTTTCGATATCAAAATCTTCATATAATTCAAATTTAAGTTTCAAAATTCTTCTTACGGATGAATCCACTCGTTGGGCGAAAGCAGGATCTTCTAAATATTTTTGCGTAAAGAATTCTAAAACCCTTAACATGGTTGAATAAGGATCTAAGTCACTTGTGTCAACGTAAAGGTCTAATAGTAATAGATCATTCCCGGAAATGAGGGCGTTCCGGGAAATCTGCCTTGGGTCAAAACCTTCACCGGTGGGGTTAAAGAATTTCCGCACCGCACTCGAGCCCAGGTTATCACTGACTATGATGCCACCCGAATTTCGCCATGATTCAAATGCCGGAAGGGACATGAGTTGTTCCTGGGCGGTTTGATCAAAACTTACTGGCCTGGTTGTTGAGCGAATATTGCCCTGAAACCCCTGATACCGGATATGAGACATTAACAAACCGTCTGTGGTTGACTCTTCATTATGTGAATTTCCAGTGACAGAGAAAAACGGTGCCAGCTCAATCTGTTTTAATTGTTCCAGTGATTTTCGAACAGTGGCAACTTCATTTTCAGGTAAGCGATCAGAAGATCCTCTCCCTGGGAAATGTTTGGATATTACCGCCATCCGATTGTTGCTGCCAGAATGAACACCTTTTATGTAGGCTTTCCCCAGTTCACCTACCCAAAAAGGATCGCCACCAAAAGTTCTGGCACCCAGATCATCCCCCCCTTCCACATAAGGCAAGTCCAGCACGTCCAGGGAAGGACCCAATAACAGGTTGAATCCCAGGGCAGAAAGTTCTTGTCCCAACACATTGCCCACACCTTCGGCAAGGGTTAAATCCCAGGTTGCACCAATTGCCAGTTGGGAAGGTAATGTTGTGACACCATTGATAATGGAATTATAGGGGTACGAATCGCCTTCCTGAGAAATCGCAGTAAAGATCGGAATATAGTTCAAAGGCTGGCTTGTATCCGACTCACCACCTTCTAATTCAGACGTAAATGAGCTTTCCCACTCAATTTCTTGTAAGGTTTTAATAAGTTGATATGCACTTTCTACCGTTCGAAGAGATGTAAAATTATCGTTTGCTAAATTAAGGACCACACCCCCAACATGCCGGTTCGCTATTAAATCAAATATTTCACTTGACTCAGTAACCTCACGACCTTGAAAAGTAACCAGGAATAATTGGCCAACTTTCTCTTCGGGTGTCATTGTTTGAATTAGTTCCTGAACTTTAAGATCTACTTCATTAATTTGTTCAACAGATGCAGAATATCCTGTTTTGATTGGAATTATGAGTGTTATTAATAAGAGGTAAATACTTAAACGATATATTCTTCTCATGAACTATTAGATCAAACCCTTCCAACGTTCACAAATTTGGTTATGATAATCTGCTTGAATATTACATCCAGTCAAAATTAATACCGGTTTTTTTACTGTAATTTTATTTGCCAGAATCGCAGCAAAAGGAACTGCTGCAGATCCCTCAACGACAACTTGATAATGATACCAGAGAAAGGCGATCGCCCGTTCAATTTCTTCTTCGTTTACTAAAACAAAGTCATCCAGCATACTTCTCACCAAAGGAATCGTCATAGAATTCAACTCGACTCCTCCAGTCAATCCATCTGCAACGCTTTTCGATTCGACCACATTTTTCATTGTTCCATAATGATAAAGCGAGTGAAAATACGCTGAGTTTTTGCTTTGGACACCGATTATTTTGGTGTCAATGTTATTAATCCGGAAGGCCAAACCAATGCCTGAAGCAAGCGCTCCACCACTGACCGGAACTAAACAGGCTTCTGAGTCATAGGGTTGAATCTGGTCAATCAATTCCATCCCTAAAGTTGCCTGGCCTGCAATCACTTGTGCATCATTGTAGGGTGAAACCCAGGTGGCACCACGTTTAACAGCATAATTTTGAGCTTCAATTTCAGCCTGACGGTAATCTCCAGCAATTTTTTGGACAGTTGCTCCATAATCAAGAATTGCTTTTTCCTTATTTCCAGTTATTTTTTCCGGCAGGAATACGGTAGCTTTTGCTCCCACCAACCTGGCAGCGTAGGCTACTCCTAATCCATGGTTACCAGCTGAGACCGCCACCAGTCCCCGCTCTTGTTCCCAGGGAGCTAGCGCCAAAATCTTATTCAATGCACCCCTGATTTTAAATGCACCAGTTTTTTGCTGGTTTTCCCACTTTATATAAACATTCAGTCCTGCATCAAAGGTTAACGGGGTGCGCTCAATTTTCCCATCAATTCTTGTTACAGCTGCTTGGACAGAATTGGCATCAATTATCATTCGTTTATCAGTTTTCTCGCTAAACCAGGGTCATCGGTAATGATGCCATCCACATGAAGCTGGATCATTTTATTTAATTCCATCTCAGTATTTACAGTCCACACATTTACCTTGCGATTTCTTTGATGTTGCCTTTCAATGTATTTTTGATCGACATCTTTATAATAGGGATTTATTATTTCGGGGCTAATCCAGTTCATTAACCTTGATCGAAAAACCCAGCCTATTTTCCCCGGCAAAGCTAATAATGCCACCGGGACAGTTGGTAGGAGTCTTTTGCATACGATGAGATTATAGGGATGAAAAGACGAAAAAAACACACTTTCCTGAATTCCCATTTTCTTGACCAGTGTCGCGGCTTTCTCAGCCAGTCCATCCCGAATAGATGAATAATTAGTTAGTTCAATATTCAACAAACATTTATTTGAAAACGCTTCTAAAACCTCACTCAACTTTGGAATTTTTTCACCTTTGAATTCAACCGAAAAAGAGCTGCCTGCATCCAGGTTTCGTAATTCGTCCAGGGTTTTTTCAATAACTTTTCCCATGCCATCGGTTGTTCTTTCCAATGTCTGGTCGTGAATAATCACCATTTCCCCATCTCGCGTGCATTTTACATCAAATTCGATGCCATCAGCGGACAATTCAATCGCTTTCTTAAATGCAGCCATCGTGTTTTCAGGGGCGTAAGCAGAAGCGCCACGATGAGCGATAATGGTGGGTTTTCTTTTTTCCATATTAAACCCTTTTTATAAATCTACAAAATAAGAAGCAGCTGCCCGGTCGATCAATTCCTTGTTCAAAATTGCATCGATGTTCAGATAGCGGGAAATATCAATTATCTGATCACATATATCGCGTGGGTGGGAAGCACGAAGATTACGGCTACGTTTAATATAATGCTCCTGCAGTAAATAAGCCAAACCCTCATCTGTGTACGTGACACCCTTTTGTGAAGCTACTCTGCGGAACAATTCACGAAAATCTTCATATGATGGATCACCGATTTCGATTTTATGCCTTAAACGTCTCAGGAAAGCTTCATCGACCAGATCTTTCGGTGGCAGGTTTGTTGAGAAAATGACCAGAACATCAAACGGAACTTCTATCTTCCTACCAGTATGTAAGCTCATATAATCGATTCGATTTTCCAACGGCACAATCCAACGATTCAACAGATCCCTCGGCCGTACCAACTGTCTTCCAAAGTCATCAATTAACAGGATGCCACCATTTGCTTTCACCTGAAAAGGTGCTTCGTAATATTTGTTGGTGGTATCGAATACCAGGTCCAACCCTGCCATTGTCAACTCGCCGCCTGTGATGATGAACGGGCGACGAACTCGCAACCAACGTGTATCCCGACGAACGCCAGTTCTTCCTGAACCAGTACCGCTGGCTGTTGTATCTTCTTCCCGTACCAGTTGGTGATTGACAGAATCATAAAGCTTAATAACCTGGCCATCTACATATATGGAGAATGGAATGTACATGGTCTGACCCTGCACCAGGTTACCAATCGCTCGGGCAACACTCGTTTTGCCATTTCCAGGAGGGCCATATAAAAATATGGAAGTCCCCGAGTTGACCGCCGGCCCCAATTTATTAAAGGTTGGCTCGTTTAATACCAAATGGGCAAGAACTTGCTGCATTAAACGACTGGTTGCCTGAAGGCGTCCTCTGCCCTGTTTGAGAATGGATTCATTGTAAACATCAATCGGAACCGGGGCTGGTCCGGCATATTGGCTGCGATCCAATGCTTCGCGCGCGCGTTGGATACCAGCTCCTGTTATTGCATAGGTATAGGAACCCTCACCTAAACCCATTTGGGATGTTTTGACTTCAACCAGCTTTTCCCTTTTTAATATTTCAATGATTTGATCTACAATCCCGGTGAAGGGCAAGGCCATCTCTTCAGCCAATTTGAAACCCGACATATAACCCTGAAAATAAAAGATTTTTAAAGCCAGGTCTTGTACCCAAAGCGGAGACAAACCAGTCTGTTCCAAATTAGTGATTGGTTGGGGTATAAAAGACTTTTGAATGGGACTTACTGCAGAAATTGAACTTTTAGCCTTCGGTGAATCTTCAACCATGCTTCCTCCATATAGGAACATAATTAAACTGAAATAATTATAGCATGGCGATTAATTTTGTATTAGATAACACGATCAAGAAATAAACTAATAAAATCGCGATTCATTCAACCAGGAAATTCAAGCCGAAGGTTTTAAATCCTTCACCCGCAATTGTTTGAATATATTTCCGTTGTAATGATTTCGCTCCACCGAATAGACCACATCCACTCTGGTTGGCATTTCTCTTCCCCAAAATCCCTGGTTGAAAGCAATCGCATCGTATACGGCTTGTTTATCCCTTAATTGCAATTTCAAATGGTTCCCTTCCTTACCCACCATCCTGACACTCTTCACTTCAACATCTCTGGAAACAAATACAGCCTCGGAATTTTGAGCACCCAGCGGTTCCAATTGATCCAATTCCTTTAAAATTTCTTCCGGAAGCAAATGTAGTGGATACTCGATATCGACCCTGATTTTTGGATGTAAATGGCCGGGATCCAATTCTGTCTCAGCAATCTTTTCCAATTCAAAAATTAACTGATCGATTTTCTCATTGGCAACCGTGAAACCTGCAGCCATTGCATGTCCACCATGGCGCACAAGCAGATGTTCACACTTATCCAATGCTTTGGTGATGTGAAATTCGGGGATACTTCTACAGGATGCTCTTGTGAATTCTTTTCCCATATAACCGACAATCGCTGGCCGATAATAAGACTCCGTCAATTTTGCAGAAACCAACCCCACCAGACCGGAATTAAATTCCTCATCCATCGCTACGATAATCAATTTATTTTCATCGATTTTCGATTGTGCAGATTCCTGCATATCTAAGGTTTGTTTTTGTCTCTTGCGATTTAAATCATCCAACTCCTGACTCAGCAAACCTGCTCTGGCACGATCAGGAGTCATCAATAATTCCAGGGCTTTTTTGGGAGAATCCAACCGTCCAGCTGCATTTAATCTGGGAGCAATTCCAAAACCGATATCCATTGTATTGATTTTTCGCTGATCAAACCCGGCGACTGAAATAATACTCTCAAGGCCACATCTCCTTGAAAAGTGAATTGCCTTGATACCTTTCGCAACAATCAACCTATTCTCACCTAACAGAGGGACGACATCCGCCACCGTTCCAATTGCTGCCAGATCGAGCCACTGATCGGCAAATTCAATCGATCCGCTTTTTGTTTGAAATAAGGCCTGCGCCAATTTATAGGCAACCCCTACACCAGATAGGTTTTTATCGGGATATTGATCTCCCTCCATACGCGGGCAGATGATACTGTGCACATCTGGAACCACCTCAGCTGGGACGTGGTGGTCGGTCACAATGACAGTCATACCCAATTCCTGGGCATAGCGCAATTCTTCTACAGACCGGATGCCACAATCCACAGTGATGATTAAGGAAATTTTTTGATCATAAAGAAAGTCGATCGCATTTGTATTAACGCCATATCCATCTTCCCGTTCAGGAATAAATGGAGTAACTTTCGCACCCAATGTCTCCAGCACTTCAGATAATAAGGCTGTAGAAGTGATGCCATCAGCATCATAATCTCCAAACACAGCGATACTTTCCTGTGAGTCAATCGCTTGCAAAAGTCGTTCAACTGCTCTATGCATGTCATTCATTAAGAAAGGATCATACCCACTGGAATCTTTGCCAAAGAATTGTGCTGCCACTTTTGAGTCAGTAATTCCACGGTTGAACAGGATCTGTTGCATAATTTCTGAATAACCATTCAATTCATTTTTAATCTCCAAGGGTATTTTTGTAGCAATTACCCATTCTTTTTCAATTGGCATCATCATCAACCACCTTTTTTCCTTATCTCCAAGTAAACTACTCTGCATATGCAACTCTTTGATGAGAGTGAGCCATTCGGGTTTCTTCATGATTTATGGATAGAACTCATTCAAGTTTCCTATCGACCTCCATAGTATAATCGACAAGCGAAAATATTTTTAAATTCTTAGGAATCGAGTAATGAGCTTCAACTTTAAATTGTTAAACCAGGAAAACAACGCCAGAGCTGGTGAATTCGAGACTCCACACGGAAGCATCCTGACACCCACCTTTGCACCAGTTGGGACCCAGGCTACTGTAAAAACCTTAACCCCTGCACAATTAGAATCAACTGGTGCAAACTTAATTCTTGCGAATACCTATCACCTTTTCCTGCGACCCGGTGCAGACCTGATTGCTGAAATGGGTGGCTTGCATCATTTCATGCATTGGGACAAACCGATTCTGACCGATTCCGGTGGGTTTCAGGTTTTTTCGCTGGCGCAAATGCGCAAGATTGATCAGGATGGCGTCACCTTCCGCAGTCATATCGATGGCTCCAAGCAAAGATTAACCCCGGAAATTGCAATTCAGATTCAGGAACAATTGGGTGCCGATATTATTATGGCATTCGATGAATGTGCACCGCCCTATGATGAAACTTACAGCCTGCAAGCGATGGAGAGAACACATGCCTGGGCAATCAGATGCAAAAACGCTAGGACTCGAGATGATCAGGCGCTTTTTGGAATTGTTCAGGGTGGTATCTTTCCGGAATTAAGAAAACAATCGGCTGAGTTTATCAGTTCCATCGAATTGCCCGGCTATGCCATAGGTGGCTTATCGGTAGGTGAAACAAAAAAAGAAATGTATCACTCACTTGAAATCGTCAATTCAATCCTCCCCATTCAAAAACCAAGGTATCTGATGGGGGTCGGGACACCTGAAGATTTAATTTACGGTGTACAACGTGGGGTAGACATATTTGATTGTGTTCTGGCTACACGACTTGCCCGGCATGCTGCCGCCCTGACAAATACCGGTCGCCTGAACCTGATGAATTCAAAATTCTCACGGGATCCAAAACCAATTGATCAGGCTTGTTCCTGTTATACGTGCAGATCGTTTTCAAGAGCGTATCTGCGTCATTTAATTATGGCGAAAGAAACCCTGTCAGGTACGTTAATTTCCATTCATAATATTCATATGCTTCAGGATCTGATGAGAAATATCCGCCAGGCAATTCTTGAAAATCGCTTCGAGGATTTTTCAAGGTCCTATCTATCGAATTATGAATACAAACCCGGCGTTACCGCAGATCAAATTCTTTCACCATCTTCGGAGATTTTATGACAATCTGGCAGGCGTTCATTTTGGGGATCATTCAGGGATTGACTGAATTTTTACCCATTTCAAGCTCCGGTCATCTCGTGATCGCTCCTTTCCTGCTCGGTTGGTCTATTCCTGAAGAGCAGGTCTTCACATTTGATGTATTGGTCCAGATGGGCACTTTGATTGCAGTAATACTTTATTTTTGGAAGTATCTGTGGAAAATTGTAGTTGCAGTTCTCAAAGGGATTCTTGAAAAAAAACCATTTGGTTCCCAGGATGCTAAATTAGGTTGGTTGGTGGTACTTTCCACCATCCCTGCTATTCTGGGAGGGCTTTTCCTCAAGGATCAAGTCGAAGCTGCTTTCCAGTCTGTTCAAATTACTGCTATCTTTTTGCTGATAACAGCCTTATTACTTTGGGTGGCTGAAAGGCTCAGTCAACAAGTTAATCGGATGGAAGATTTATCAACCCTGGATGCATTCATTATCGGTTGTTTCCAGGTGCTGGCAATTTTTCCCGGTTTGTCACGATCAGGTTCAACAATTTCTGGTGGAATTCTTCGCAAACTTAAAAGAGAAGAAGCGGCGAAATTTTCTTTCTTAATGTCCATACCGGTCATGCTCGGTGCGGGGGTCATGAGCATGAATGACCTCATTCAAGTTCCTGATTTATCCGAATTTTTACCTGTGTTACTGGTTGGTTTGATTACTTCGGCTGTGGTAGGGTTCCTCTCGATTCATTGGTTATTGAAGTTTCTGAATAATAACAAGCTGGGATTATTTAGTATTTATTGCGTGGGAATCTCTATCCTCACGCTGGTGGTCAATGCTTTTCGCGGGTAATCATCCATTAAGGTAGATATTAATGACAATAACCGCCATTCTCAAAAACAAAGAATATGTCTTCACAGAGACAAAGGATTTAACCGTCAGAAAAGTGTTTAAAAAATTAGATATCCTGCCAGAAACACATCTATGTGTCCGGGAGGGTGAATTAATCACCGAACAGGAACTTCTCAGAGAAGGTGATGTCATTCGATTGATCGCTGTGATTTCTGGGGGATGATGATGAAATGCAGAAAATGTGATTTGAAAGCTGCTATTAATATGCGACAACATAAATTAGCACTCTGTAAAACACATTTTTTGGAATGGGTCTGTCTTCAAACGGAACGAAATATTCTAAAATACAAAATGTTTTCAAAAGAAGACAATATTTTGGTAGCAGTTTCAGGTGGTAAAGATTCTCTAGCCTTATGGGATGTCTTGCACAAACTTGGTTACAAGACAGCTGGTGTATACATCCATTTGGGAATTCACGGGGAAGATCAATACTCCACAAAATCTCAAATTCTTGCGGAAAATTTTGCGTCCGAACATCATCTTGTTCTCCATATCGTCAACGCTAAACAAGAACTTGGCAAAACCATCCCTGAATTTTCAGAGTCCAACAAACGTGGAAAGTCGAAACCTTGCTCTGTTTGCGGATTGGTTAAAAGACACACCATGAATGAAATTGCGTCAAAATACAATTATGACGTGCTCGTTACCGGCCATAACCTGGATGATGAAGTATCAGTTCTCTTCAATAATGTGCTTGGTTGGCAGATTGACTTTCTTCGCCGCCAAGCCCCGTTCATTCCAGCAAAAGCAGGGTTAATTCCTAAAGCAAAACCCTTCTGCCGCTTCTACGAACGCGAAACGGCAGCTTATGCCATTTTGTCCAATATTGAATATATAGAAGAAGAATGTCCCTTTTCTGAAGGAAGTACAACCATTCAAAATAAAGAACTGCTCAACCAACTGGAACATCAGCGGGCAGGGACTAAACTTGCTTTCTATCTCAAATTTCTGAAAGCCAAAAAGGAATTATTCTCCAGCCAGGAGGGTGATCACTTCACAGATGAGATATTTTCCTGCCCAATCTGTGGGCAACCGACGCCCAATCCGGGAAATTGCACATTTTGCCGCATGGTAACAAGATATTAAAATCACTATTAATCAAAAAGAGGAACTTCCTGGAAGAAATTCCTCCTTTTGGAAAAGTCCATTAAGCTGTTTCTAAATACCGCTGTTTTTCCCAATCTGTAACAGATACTCTGTATTCATCCCATTCTGCACGTTTTGCACGCATGAAAGCACCGTACATATCACTTCCCAGACTATTTTTAATGACTTCATCTTTCTCTAATTCATTCAGTGCTTCTAATAATGATCCTGGTAATTGGCGAATTCCCATAGCAACCCGTTCTTCAAAGGATAACGAATAAATATTAACATTATTCAACGGTTTTGGCGGTTTCATCTTCTTCTCCACACCATTCATAGCCGCTGTAAGCATGGCATAAAATTGCAGATATGGATTTCCAGATGGATCCGGGCAGCGCAATTCGGCTCGGACTGATTTATCTTTTCCCGGGGTGTATCTGGGAATTCGGATCAGCGCTGAACGATTCTCGCCTGCCCAACCAATGTACACGGGTGCTTCATATCCCGGAACCAATCTTTTGTAAGAATTGACTGTGGGATTTAGAATGGCAGCCAGGGATCGTGCATGATGAAGCTGCCCCGCGATAAAATGGTATGCCAGTTCAGACAAATGAAATTCATCTTGTGAAGCGAAGAAAAGATTATTACCATCGTGATCAAAGAGGGATTGGTGACAATGCATACCGGAACCTGCAGCGCCATAAATTGGTTTTGGCATGAAAGAAGCGATCAAATCATGTTTTGCAGCAATTGCTTTAACGGTGTATTTAAGGGTCAGAACATTATCAGCGGTCTTCAATGCTTCACCAAACTCAAAATCGATCTCATGTTGCCCTAAAGCTACTTCGTGGTGTCCAATTTCAACTTCCAGACCCATTTGCGTTAATGCGGTCATTAATTCGGTTCTGACACTGACCGCTTCATCATTGGGGGAGAAATCAAAATAGCCACCCACATCATGTGGAACTGGATGAGTGTTATCAGCGCCATTTCTTCTAAACAAGAAAAATTCCGGTTCAGGACCTACATTGAAAATATAGCCGTTGTGATCCAGCTCTTTTAATTTCCGTTTCAATGCGCCCCGGGGATCACCTTCAAAAGGAGACCCATCCGGATGAAAAATTTCGCAAAAGAATCTGGCTCTTCTGTTTTCTTCAGGCGACCAGGGTAACACTGCATATGAGTCCAGATCAAGGCTGAGACGCATATCACTTTCCTGGATTCTGGCAAAACCTTGGACAGACGATCCGTCAAACCAAACGCCATCTTCCAAAGCCCCTTCCAATCTTTTCACCGGCGCATCCACACTTTTTACTGTTCCGGTTATATCGGTGAATTGATATGAGACATATCGTACACCATCTGCTTTAACTCGTTCTAAAATTTCTTTCTTGTCCATAATGTTTCTCCATCTCATCAAAAAAAATTAAATATAAAAAACATTAAAACCTTTGTTTTAAATAATCATTAAGAAACTCGAAACAAACCTTAAACTATAAGGTTTTTATATTACCACTATGGTTCTTTGTTTCTACTGTCACCAGCAGATTTTCAGATTCACATTTATTCCAGGAGATTGAAGCCAGTGGTGTGGCTTTGAAGGCATCCGCTGATCACTCGATTTTCTTCTGTATATTTACCCCCCAACAGAATTAACTCTCTCTTTGCAGAGAGGAACCTCCTCCTCGTCATCTCAATGATGAGATTCAGTCGCTTGATCTCCAGTTATTCAATTTTTAATTTTCAATGGGGTGAGTCTACCTGAAAGAGGACGCTATTGTCAAGAGGCAAATAGAAAGGCAAATAGAAAGGACAAATGGAGAGACTTGACATTTGAACATTTGTGCTATAAACTATTATTTAATTTTTGAATTTAACAATACTCAGCTATAATTTGATAAGCTTACTTTAAGGAGATACTGATGGCTCGTAAGAAAAAAAATGATTTATTCTCAGAAGTAGAAAATAGTCCAATCAATGAAGCTCGCCGGGCAGTATTAGATAAAGCCTTGAGCGATATTGTGAAAAGATACGGCGAGGGTTCCATTATGCGGATGGGTGAAGCAAAACACCTCAATGTGGAAGCCATACCAACCGGTTCATTATCTCTGGATATTGCTCTCGGCGTTGGTGGTATTCCAAAAGCAAGAATTACCGAAATTTTTGGTCCAGAATCATCCGGAAAAACAACCTTATGCTTACATTTGGTTGCGGAAACCCAAAAAATGGGCGGGATGACTGCCTATGTAGACATGGAACATGCTCTTGATCCCATCTATGCCACTCACCTGGGTGTTGATATTGATAATTTATTAATCTCACAGCCAGATACCGGAGAACAGGCACTCGAAATTACCGAAACATTGGTGCGCTCGGGTGCAATTGATTTGGTCGTGGTCGATTCCGTCGCTGCATTGGTGCCCCGCAATGAAATTGAAGGCGATATGGGTGATGCAACCATGGGTATGCAGGCGCGGTTAATGTCACAGGCATTGCGTAAATTATCAGGTGCCATCAATCAAACGAAAACCGCCGTTGTATTTACCAATCAATTAAGACAAAAAATCGGGGTAATGTTTGGAAACCCAGAAACAACCACCGGTGGCATGGCTTTAAAATTCTATGCCTCTGTCCGACTTGATATCCGGCGCATTCAATCCATAAAAGTTGGATCAGAAATAATTGGTAATCGCGTTCGCGTTCGCGTCGTTAAGAATAAAGTTGCTCCTCCGTTCAAAGTAGCTGAATTTGATGTCATGTACAATGAAGGCATCTCCACGGCCGGTGACATCCTAGATCTGGGAACACAATTGGAAATTATCACCAAACGCGGAGCTTTCTACTCCTATGGCGATATTCGCTTAGGTCAGGGGCGTGAAAATGCAAAGGAATTTCTACGACAAAATCAGGATCTGATGGATGAAATTGATAGTGCAGTTCGTGAGCATGCCATGCAGGGTTTTGCAATAGGAGTCATTTCCGAATCAGAAGAAAATTTTAGTGACGAAGAAGCGTAAACTGAAATAAAATAGTGAATCCATATGTAGGTAGGTTCATGTGTAAAAAAAAGTTTGTCATCATCAGTCTTGTGGGGACGCTGCTTTTCCTCTCCGCTTGTTTGCGTCCCCTTCAGGCTGACCCGATGGAAACAAATATACCTGCTTTTGTGCCACCCACATTAATACCACCCACGCCAACGATTGAACCAACTACAACCCAAAGCCAAACTTCGCAAGAATCACTACCGGAGACATGTATCGACAATTTAACCTTCATAGAGGACAAAAGTATTCCAGATGGAACAGAAATTAAGCCTGGTGCTGCTATCAAGAAAGAATGGGAAGTCAAAAACTCTGGCACTTGTAATTGGGGTGCAGGATACACTGTACAATTAATTGGTGGTCCATCTCTGGATGCTCCTTCACGACAGGATCTTTTCCCTGCTCGCAGCGGCACTTCCCTCACCATCCAATTAGATTTTATTGCGCCACAAGAACCTGGAAATTACCGCAGCGCCTGGCAGGCATATAACCCTGCTGAATTAGCTTTTGGTGATTCATTTTATATTGATATCGTCGTCAAAGAATAAATAAAACGCATCCCGGAACTCATTCCAGGATGCGTTTTATTATTTAAATTCACAAAGAATTAAGTTCCTTCTTGCCATGAATTCAGATAATGGACCTGTTCATCAGTCAAAATATCGACGAAAATTCCCATAGCTTCTAATTTAATGCGTGCAATTTCCCGATCAATGTCTTCAGGAACAGAATACACCTGATTTTTTAGCGTGCTGCCGTTTTTGACCATATATTCTGCACTTAAGGCTTGATTAGCAAAGGACATATCCATCACTGAGGCTGGATGTCCCTCGGCTGAAGCCAAATTAATCAACCGGCCTTCACCTAAAATATGGATTTTCCTGCCATCTTTCAATGTATATTGATCGACAAAAGGACGTACATGTTGCTTGTCTACCGACATTTCATCCAGAGCAGGAATATTAATTTCAACATTAAAGTGACCAGAGTTGGAGACAATAGCGCCATCTCTCATCAATTCAAAATGATGTTTGTCAATGACATTAATATCACCAGTCAGAGTGCAGAAAAAATCTCCAATTTTGGATGCTTCGTTCATCGGCATCACCCGGAAACCATCCATGACCGCTTCCAGGGCTTTCAATGGATCGATTTCGGTCACAATCACATTTGCACCCATACCACGAGCCCGGCTCGCCAATCCGCGGCCACACCAGCCATAACCAGCCACGACGAAAACTTTACCGGCTAATAAAACATTGGTTGCCCGAATGATTCCATCAATTGTGGATTGACCGGTTCCATAGCGATTGTCGAAGAAATGTTTTGTCATCGCATCATTCACTGCAATCACCGGGAATGCCAGCATGTTATCTGCCGCCATGGCTCGCAGGCGAATAACACCGGTGGTGGTCTCTTCGGTGCCGCCAATGATTTCGGGTAACAAGTCGTGATAATCCTGGTGGATTGTCGAAACCAGATCCGCACCATCATCCATGGTTAAATGCGGTCGATGTGCCAGGGCAGCCTTAATATGTTTGTAATAGGTAACGTTATCTTCACCCTTAATGGCATGCACGGGAATTTCATCATGCTGAACCAAAGAAGCAGCCACATCATCCTGAGTAGATAACGGGTTCGAAGCCACCAACACTACATCAGCACCGCCAGCCTGGAGTGTTTTCATGAGATTAGCTGTTTCCGAGGTAACATGCAGGCAGGCTGACATGCGAATCCCATCAAATGGTCTTTCCTTCTCGAATCTTTCTTTAATCATCCGCAAAACGGGCATTTCTCTTTCCGCCCAGGTAATTCGTCTCCGCCCACCTTCAGCAAGCTTTGAATCTCTAATATCGAAATTTGACATTTATTCCTCCACTCCTTTATTTTTTGGTAAGTAATCGATCTAATTCAGCGTTGTCACCATAATGCAATCGAAATCTATTGATGAATCCATCAACCGTGTATTGGTGTGATTGGGTTCCATTTTGTTCAAGACAATAAGCAGCCGATAGAGAACCAATTTTACCGCATAATTCCCAAGGAAACTTTTCTTGAAACCCTCTCAAAAATCCTCCACGAAACGCATCTCCCACACCAGTTGGATCGATAATGTTTTTGACGGGAAAGGCAGGGACGACATATTCATGATCGTCTGCATAAATTTTTGCTCCTTTTTCCCCTAATGTAACCACCAGAAACCTGACGATCTTTAGAATATCGTCCTGGTTTAATCCTGTGTGTTTCTGTAAAAGGTGATATTCATATTCATTCACAAATAATGAGTAAGCACCTTCTACACCGTTACGTATTTCTTCTGAACTCATCCGTACGATTTGTTGACTGGGATCAAAGAGGTATGGAATTTTCATATGAACACACTCTTCCACGTAACGATTCATCGCCATAGGATCATTCGGAGAAATGACAACCAATTCAGGAAGAAAACCTAATTCATTTAAAGAATAATCCCTGGCGTATGTCATTGCCCCGGTATAAAAACTGGCAATTTGTGAATTGGCTTGATCGGTATTCGCAAAAAATGAAGCAGTAAAGACTCCATCAATCTTTTTAATAAATTTTGTCTCCACGTTGTTCGTATCCAACCAGAGACGATAATCCTCAAAATCTTCTCCCACCGTTGCAAAAACTACCGGTTTTTCAGAACCTAACAATGCTAGTGTATAAGCAATGTTGGGGGCGACTCCACCGCGCACTTTCGTCATACTATCAACAAGAAAGGATAAACTTAATGTCTCCAAATTATCAGGCAAGATGTGGTCTTTAAAATAACCAGGAAACTTCATCAAATAGTCATATGCCACAGAGCCGGTACATACAATTGACATTTTTTACTCCAGGAATCTACCAACTTACACAAAAAACGCCCTCTGGACTGAGAGCGAACCAATTAAGCCCGCCAAGTTTAACATAGTAAGAATTCTTTGTAAAGCGCATTCCGGCACAATTATAATTTAAGACCGAATTTCTTTCGATTATTTGTTACAATTTGACTTGATTTGGAAACTTTATGAAAAAAATATTCTTGATTTTAATAGTTAGCATACCTTTAATATTCAGTGGTTGTTTAAATTCACCCACCACTGATGAATTTTCAGGCAGTGAAAATAATCAAACTGACACACAGGTGACAGCCACGTTCACGCCTATTCCATCCCCTACTCCTACACCGACACCAATCCCTGAGGAGAGAATTACACTGGCGGAGGAATCTGTTTTTCAGGGTGATTACGAGAGCGCAAAGATTGAGCTTGCACAGGCCAAAGCGAACTCAACCGACTCAAACCTGTTAGCCGCCGCCGATATTCGATTGGCACAAATTTATATTTCTGAGTCACGATTCTCTGACGCTGTTAATCTTCTGAGACCACATCTGGAGGATGAAACACTTGACAATGAAAACAAAGCCAAAGCGCACTATTTTTATGCTGTCAGCCAGGAAAGCCTGAATAATCCTGATGAGGCTGCCCGGGGATATGCAGGTTACAGCCAATTTTTTCCGGGTAGACTTGATACGTTCATGCTGGAAAAAGCAGGAGATGTGTACTACCAAGCAAATTTGTTGGATGATGCCCTCAACTACTTCAGAATGGCTGTGGATTCAGAACAAAGCCAGGGAACTTCAAATATAAAAATCAAGATTGGTAAAATTTACGCTGCGCAACAAGATCACACAAATGCGATCCAGATTTTCATGGAAGTACATGATAGCAGTCCGAACGAATATACCCGAGCACAGATGAATTTACTGGCGGGTCAATCTTACCTAGCATTGGGATTACCAGAACAGGCTTATGCCAGATTTCAGGAATCTGTCCAGAATTATCCGAAAGCATTCGACACGCATTCCGGGTTGGTAGCCCTGGTGGAGGCTGGCATTCCAGTCGACGAGTTCAATCGCGGATTAACCAATTACTATGCTGGCAGTTATGGATTGGCGATCAATGCCTTCCTTAGATATATGGAACAAACACCGGATCATAATGGCAACGCTTTGTATTTTATTGGTCTTTCTTATCTGAAAATGGATGATCCCGTCAGTGCAATTGAGTTTTGGAATAAATTAATCAGAGGGTATCAGGATAATATCTTTTTTGTCGATGCCTGGGAAGATATCGCTTATACACAATGGGCTTACTTAAATCAGTTTACAACCGGAGCGCAAACCCTCATCGAATTTGCAAATTCCTACCCTGGAAGTGAAGATGCAGCCAATGCTCTGCTAGAAGCAGGCCGGATTTATGAAAGGAATACTCAATTAACCGATGCAGCCAATATATGGTCTGGATTAATTGATTTGTACCCTCAATTAGAAATATCCTCTCAGGGACTTTTTCTGAGTGCCATCACTAACTTTCGATTATCAAAATTTGACCAGGCATTATCTCAATTTCAACGTTATCTATTATTAACCGCAGTACAAGAAGAAAAAGCAGCTGCGTATTTTTGGATTGGGAAGACCTTTGAAAGAATGGGGGATGCTCAAAAATCAACGGATGCGTGGCAGAATTCTGTCAAGCAAGACCCAACCGGATATTATTCAGAAAGAGCCCGAGAACTATTGGCTGGCTCAACACTGCTTGAACCAACCACTGAAGTTAATTTTCAGGTTAATCTGGAACAGGAAAGACTGATTGCAGAAGTTTGGATGCGAAATACTTTTTCCCTTTCCCAGGATACGAATTTCATAACCCTGAGCCCCTTTCTGGCCGATGAAACCTTCATAAAAGCCAATGCTTATTGGGATCTGGGATTATACGAGCTTGCACGCAATGAATACGAGAAATTGAGAGTTGTGTACGAAAATGACCCCCTGAACCTGTTTCGATTAACCAATCATTTCGTAAAAATCGGACTCTACCGCTCAGCCATTTACTCCAGTCGTCAAATTTTAGATTTAGCAAATATGGATGATTTTGCATCTCTGAATGCGCCCCTTTGGTTCAATCATATTCGATTTGGACTTTATTTTAATCAAATCGTAGAAAACGCAGCCAATGAATATGGTTTTGATCCGTTATTACTTTATAGTTTAATCAGACAGGAATCTTTCTTTGAGGGTTTTATCGTTTCATCCGCTGGTGCCAGGGGTCTGATGCAAATCATGCCGGCGACTGGCGAAGAAATTGCCAACTTAATGAAATGGCCAATGAACTACACCGTAAGTGATCTTTACCGCCCCATTGTCAATATTCGCATGGGAGCCAATTACTTATCCAGAATGCACACATATTTTAATGACGATATTTTTGCTGCCCTGGCCGCTTATAATGCTGGCCCTGGAAATGTGTCCAATTGGGAGGATAAAGCTGATAACGATCCTGACCTATTTCTGGAAATTATTCCATACGAAGAGACCCGCCGCTATCTGAGAAATATATATACATTCTACAGAATTTATGAAACCCTTTATCCTGTGAGAACGGTTCAATAAAAAGTTTCTTTACAATTAATTAGATGTTACTTTGGTTTTATTGTGAATTATTGCCAACAATCTCAGCCAATTGGGAATTATTAAAAAGCTAAAAATATGGTGATTATGTAATTAAAATAGAACCTGAGTTTCTCAAATTAGTGATCTGAATTCAATTGATTTGGGCGTGAAATTATCCTTTATTAAGAGAAATGAGAGTCTCAGGTGAAAATGCTGATGGTTTTCATTGGTACGGGCGGGTTCGGAACCCGCCCGTACGGCCAATCAGCCAAAGGTCATGGAGGCATTGAACCGGTGTATACATTGGAAGAATAAAAGACCCGGGTTTTTATGCGGGGTTTGGAGAACAAATTTGAAAACTAAGTTCCTCGAATTATTAAACTGATTTCAGTTGATTTGAGCGTGAAATTACCCCTTCTTTAGAAAAGTGAGAAACTTAGGTGATTGCCAATGACCTTAGCAAATCAGGATTTAATACAAAGCTAAAAATTCTGATTATGTAATAAAAAATAAAGGTTTCCAAACATATCAGGATCAAGAAACTCATTAAAAAATCTGAAAAAAAGGTCCAAAATATATTTCAACCCTTTATTTGTTGTTAGGTAGGACTAAAAAAATTATCAATTCCTATGGGCGATCTTTTGGCTTTGATCGCTAATAAAATATCAGTATCTAAGAAGTGTACTGATATTAAAAGTTTTTAGTGATTGTAGCATTTTTTAAGGTGAAATTGATGGGTAATCACATCGAAACTGATATTTCGATATATAATTAGATGTACTTTCCAAACTGATTTATCCAAATTTTTTCAAGGAGAAAATGACATGAAAGATTTATTTAAGGTCAACACAAAGACCATCGTTGCCACAGGGTTAGGCGCAGCAATTTTCACCCTTCTATTCATGTATGTCAAAGTTCCTTCCCCTGTTCCCGAAACCAGTTTTCAGACTGCGTACGGTGTAAGTGCACTTTTCGCCACACTATTTGGTCCCATTGCCGGTGCTCTTATCTCATTCATCGGTCACGCGCTCAGCGACGCCATACAGTATGGCTCACCCTGGTGGAGCTGGGTCATTGCCAGCGGCGTCTCCGGTTTCATCTTCGGTTTTGCCTTCAAACGCACAAGAGTGGAAGAAGGCGAATTCAAAGGCAAAGACATCATTACCTTCAACATTATCCAGATCCTCGGCAATGTCATTGCCTGGGTTGTGGTCGCCCCATTGCTGGACATTCTCATCTATCAGGAACCGGCTAATCTGGTTTTCACCCAGGGCATCACTGCCGCCATCATGAATTCCATCAGTGCCGGCGTAATCGGCACTCTGTTGCTGGTTGCTTACGCAGCCACCCGCACCAAAAAGGGTAGCCTTAGCATGAAGTAGGGATCACACCTTTTTTGGGCTGTTTTTGGCCAGAATAAAAGCCCAGACTTTCATGCCAGTAGAGTCTGAGCTTTTTTATTCGATAATGAATGTATATGAACTCAAAACCGATCATCGAATTTACCAACTTCACATTTCAATATTTCAGCCAGGCTGAACCCACGCTGTATGATATTAATTTGAAGATATACACAGGACAGAAGATTCTTATTGTCGGCCCCAGCGGCAGCGGCAAGAGCACTCTCGGTCACTGCCTGAATGGATTGATCCCATTTTCATACAAGGGCGAAGTTCACGGCAGCCTGAAGATCAAAGGCCAGGAGACCTCCGGGCTTGATATTTTCAAGTTATCAAAAACAATTGGTACGGTTTTGCAGGATTCTGATGCTCAGTTTGTCGGCTTGACAGTGGGAGAAGATATTGCCTTCTCTCTCGAAAATGACAATATACCCACCGATGAGATGCACCAGCGCGTACGCAGCGTGGCTCAAATGGTGGACATGCACAACTGGCTTACATCTTCCCCCTTCGAGCTTTCCGGTGGACAGAAACAGCGTACCTCACTGGCTGGAGTGATGATCGATGATGTAGATATTTTGCTCTTTGATGAGCCACTGGCGAACCTGGACCCAGCCACAGGTAAGAGAGCCATCGAGATTATTGATGATATTCACAAACAGTCTGACAAGACGATTCTGATCATTGAACATCGTCTGGAGGATGTACTGCATCGGGATATCGACCGGGTGATCGTGATCAATGAAGGGCGCATCATTGCTGACATGGATGCCCATTCCCTGGTTGCATCCGTTGTATTGCAGGAAACAGGTATCCGCGAACCTTTGTATGTTACCGCTCTAAAATATGCCGGGGTGCAGGTAACACAGGCGATGCAGGCTGGTTATATTGAGACCCTGAAGGGTGAACTCTCGCGAGGTGCGCTGGAAATCTGGTATAGGCACATTAAACCAACCAGGCATTTAAACACCAGCCCATCCATCCTGAAGATGGAAAATATATCCTTTTCCTATGACGGTCTCCGCCCAGTGTTGGAGGATATCAACATTGACATCAAGGAAGGTGAGATGGTGTCAATTGTAGGCAAGAATGGTGCAGGCAAATCCACCCTTTCAAAGCTGCTGTGCGGCTTTGAAAAAGAAGACCGTGGTTGCATCCTTTATCGGGGAGAGGATTTACGAACTAAGTCGATCAAGGAACGTGCTGAAATCATTGGACTGGTAATGCAGAATCCCAACCAAATGATCTCCAAACCACTCATCTTCGACGAGGTTGCGCTCGGCTTGCGTCTGCGCCACATACCGGAGGAGGAAATCACCACTCGGGTAGAGAAAGTGCTCAAGGTATGTGGTTTAGCACCATTCATCGAATGGCCTATCTCAGCCCTTAGCTACGGGCAGAAGAAGCGCGTCACCATTGCTTCCATTCTGGTACTTGACCCGAAGATTCTCATTCTGGACGAGCCGACTGCTGGTCAGGATTATCGTCATTACACCGAGATCATGGAATTTCTGGTGGAGGTTAACAAGCTGGGTGTGACGATTATACTCATCACACATGACATGCACTTGATGTTGGAATACACACCACGTGCCATCGTCCTGGCGGATGGACACAAGATTGCAGATACCGCCGCGGCTGTCGTTCTGACGGATGCTAATGTGATCGCCGAAGCCAACCTCAAAGAGACATCTTTGTTTGCTCTTTCCCAAATGGCACATGTTGAAGATGGTACACAGTTCGTACAGAGCTTCATTGATTATGAGCGGAGGTTGAAGAACCGATGAACATGAAAATGAAACTCTTCTCCTACAATCTGGCCGACACCTTCATTCACCGGCTTTCTGGTCTCACCAAGCTGATTTGCTTCCTGTTTCTCACCTTTGCGATGATGTATTCATACGATATCCGCGTAATTCTGGTTGTGATGGTGTTCTCAATCCTTTTAATGCGGAAAGCAAAGATCAAGTTCTCTCAGGTGCGCCTGATGGTTATTTATGTGTTGATCTTCATTTTTACAAACGCAGTCATCTCGTTCTTCTTTTCGCCCGAGTTTGGCACGAGCATTTACGGCACCAGTCACGAGTTTGCCAGCGTGTTTGGCATCTCACTGACCTATGAACAGTTGTTTTATCAGGTAACAAAGATGTTCAAGTATGCATCGGTCATCCCCCTGGGTATGATCTTCCTGCTCACCACCAACCCCAGCGAGTTTGCATCCTCGCTGAACGGCATCAGAGTCAATTATAAAGCTGCAGTTGCCGTGGCGTTGACTTTACGTTATTTTCCGGATATTCAACGCGATTACAAAGACATCTATTTGGCTCAGCAGGCACGTGGTCTGGAGTTGTCACGCAAAGCGAAGTTTTTTGACCGGTTCAAGAATTCACTTCTGATCGTCATCCCGCTCATTTTTTCCACTCTTGATCGCGTCGAGGTGATCAGCAATGCCATGGACCTGCGCGGATTCTCCAAGAGCAAGACGCGCACCTGGTACACATCGCGCAAATTTTCAAGACAGGATGCCCTGGCGCTGGTTGTTTCCGGCATGATTTTTCTCGCCACTATTCTTGTATCAATCTTCATCAATAAGAGCCGCTTTTATAATCCATTCATTTAGAGGAGGAACCTGTTATGAAACCGATATTGGTATTTCAAACCGATTTTACATATAAAGAAGGCGCGGTCTGCGCGATGTATGGCGTTGTCAAATCTGTGGATCGCGAGTTGGAAATTATCGACGGTACACATGAAATCCCCCAGTATGATATCTGGAGTGCATCCTATCGTCTTGCACAGTCAATGAGCTTCTGGCCAAAAGGAACGATCTTTGTCTCAGTGGTAGACCCGGGTGTGGGCACAGCCCGCAAAGCATGTGTGACGAAAACGACCGAAGGCTACTTCATTGTGACCCCCGATAATGGCTCTCTGACCCATGTCAAAGCATGGCAGGGTATCAGCGAGGTTCGCGAGATTGATCAGAGCGTTAACCGACTGCGGGGTAAGAACACCGAATTTACCAATGTGTTCCACGGACGGGATTTATTCTCGTATTGTGCTGCGCGTCTAGCCTCTGGCATCATCACCTATGAAGGCGTGGGACCAGCATATTCAGTGGATGAAATCATTACTTTGCCCATCCATGAGGCGGTGCTGGATGGTGGCAAGGTGCGTGGTATTTTTGAAATTGTTGATCCCAACTTTGGCAACCTGTGGACAAATATCCCCCAGTCATTGTTCAGCGAAGCTGGTTTTGCCTATGGAGACCATTTGAAAATGACTGTCCGCCATGCTGGGGAGGTGGTCTTCCAACAGGCAGTTGCGCATCACCAGTCGTTTGGCTTCGTGCCCAAAGGGGACTTTGTTATCTATACGAATGAGTTGATGCGGGTCTCACTGGCGGTCAGCCAGGGCAGCTTTATTGAGAGAACGAAGTTCGGATATGGCAGTGACTGGCAGGTGGAATTTGAGAATTAAGATGTCAGAATTTCTCTCCCATTCTCTGTTACAACAATCCAAACGCATGCTTAACCAATATTTTGGTGACCTTAAATCACCAAAGCCATGTCGCACACGCACCTTTTAATAACCAGATTACCTGTGTAATAAACCATTATCGGTTTCCCATTATTATGAGATTAGATGCTCGCAATCATGGGTCCTATACTGGTTTAACCTCAGGATTTACCAAAACGACGTAAATGTTGCCAGGCGGTAAATGATAGTTATAAGACTTTAGCAGACAGAGATACCCAGGAACATCCTGAGGAGGTTTATCTCGCGTTAAACCGTCTAATTTTGTCTCTTGAGCCAGACGAAATATGACACCAGACAAAGAAGTCAATCAAATACAATACCTGGGTCTGCTTCGGCAACATGAATGGTGTTATTGAGATAAACAGGCTCACGAAGGAGCCTGTCACTTACAATAACAACCTTAAAGGGTTCTCCAGTTGAAATGCCAGCGACTTCACAAATTGCGCTGCTTCAACACCATCTGTTGCCCGGTGATCAGCAGATAAAGTTACTTTCATCCTCCAGGCAATTTTCAATTCATCGTTTATAACAACTGCTTCTTTACTGGCTGAAGAAACTGCCAGGATCGCAGATTCAGGAGGATTGATAATAGCGGCAAAATTCTCCACATCGAACATCCCTAAATTGCTGATTGAAAATGTTGATCCTTCCACATCTTCTGGCTTTATTTTTCCTGATTTGACTCTGGCTGCCATGTCTTTTACTTCCTGTGAAATGACCCGTATTGGCTTCCGATCAGCATTCCTAACCACAATGGTCAACAACCCACCTTCTATTGCCACTGCGACTCCAATATTGACACTTCCGTGCTGCAAGATCTCATTGTTTTGTATGGAGGCATTAATATTAGGATACTCGAGTAAAGCAAGTGCTGTTGCCTTAATTACGTAATCGTTGATCGATATTTTTTGTTGAGACGGCAAGGTTTCATTGACTTGTTTATACACCGACATAAGTGCTTCAACATCAATACTTCTGGTTAAGTAAAAATGTGGAATATTTTGTTTTGAGTCAACCATTCTGCGAGCAATTGCCTGACGCAGTTTATTTAAAGGCTTTTTAATCTCTTTTTGCTCAACTTCATCTGCAAGCCAGCTGGTGGGAGGAAGTGGTGTTCCGGTTTCAGGCGTCTTTTCAATACCTTGAACTTTTTCTTTCTTCAAACTGGTTTCTACAATTTCTTTCGCTGTGGCAGACTCAGATTCCAATGCTGCTTCAATATCTTTTTTAACAATTCTTCCCCCTGGACCGCTTCCAACCACATGTTCAAGGTTAATCTTATTTTCAGATGCAATTTTTTTGGCCAATGGTGAGGCCTTAATCCTGCCACCATCCTCTTCATCGCTGTCCACTGGTTCGATTTTTTCAGAAGTTTTTTCTGCTTTTTTACGATCCTCCTGTTCAATTTTTTCAGAAGGTTTTTCCTCTTTAGAACTTGAGGATACAGATGTAGCGGTTTTATCTTCAGGTTCTTTCCCCAGAAGTGCTTCCAGATCAACTTTTTCATCTTTCTGGGCTATTACCGCAATTGGATCACCTATAGGCACAATTGCATCCGTCTCAACCAATTGATTGGACAGAATTCCGGAGAAAGAAGATTCAACCTCAACAGTTGCTTTATCTGTTTCAATCTCTGCCAGAACTTCACCTTTTGCGACCTGCTCACCTTCATTTTTAATCCAGCGGACCAGGATGCCTTCTTTCATATCAAAACCCAGTTTCGGCATGGTAACGACATCAGCCATTAGAGCACCTCCCTGACAGCTTTTATAATGTCTTCAACTTGCGGAAGTGCCATTTGCTCAAGTTCACGGTTGTAGGGAAGTGGCACTTCCTTTTGTGCTACCCGTTTGATGGGCGCATCAACATAATCGAAAGCTAGTTCATAAATTTGTGAAGAAATTTCGGACCCAACCCCATAGGATTTCCAACCTTCCTCCACAACCACCGCTCGATTGGTCTTCTTAAAAGATTCGATGACCGGCTCAATATCCAGTGGTCTTAATGTTCTTAAATCTACAATTTCAGCTTCAATGCCCTCTTTGGATAATTCATCCGCAGCTTTTAATGAAAGTTCGAGCATTTTGCTGTAGGTCACAATCGTGACATGTTCACCAGGTCTCTGTATCGTTGATTTCCCAATCGGAACGATATAATCACCCTCTGGAACATCCCCGCGTACCTGATATAGGGTGGCATGTTCAATAAACATAATAGGATCATTGGAACGGATGGCTGCCTTTAATAGCCCTTTGGCATCTGCTGGCGTGCCCGGTGCTACCACTTTTAATCCAGGAAAATGTGCAAAAATTGCATCCGGGGTTTGTGAATGCGTAGCTCCTAACTGTCTGCCACCACCGCCTACCGTTCGAATGACCAGGGGTAGCAGCATCTGACCATTGAACATGTAATGCAATTTAGCTGCTTCGTTCACGATATGATCCATGGCTGAAAATGCAAAATTGATCGTCATTAATTCAGCTACAGGACGAGTACCAGTCATTGCTGCACCAATCGCAGCCCCGATAATGGCTGCTTCTGCAATCGGGGTATCTCGTACTCTTTCCGCACCAAAGTGATCATAGAAACCTTTCGTGACTGCATAGGTACCGCCCCAAACACCTACCTCTTCCCCTAAAATGAATACTTTCGTATCACGTTCCATTTCTTCCCATAATGCCTGGGATATTGCCTGGCGCATCGTTAATTTTGCCATTTTTATCTCCCCTCTTCCACATAAATATTTTTAAATAATTCTTCTGCAGCTGGTTCAGGGCTTGACTCGGCAAATTGTACCGCTTCATCAATAATTTCTATTGCTTCTTTATCCAGGGCATTGAGATCATCTTCGCTGGCAATTTTTTCTTCAACCAGGAATTTTCTATAAATACCAATCGGATCGCTCTCTTGCCATTTTCTAATTTCATCCTGTTGGCGATAGCGTTCAGGATCACCCATGGAGTGCCCTCTAAAGCGGTAAGTATGAATTTCCAAGAATTGTGGTCCTGATCCACCTCTGACTTCTTCTATCATTTCCAGCGCTTTCTCGCGCACTTTCATAATATTCATGCCATCAACTGCATCGTTTTTCATAGCATAACCATCTGCCTTTTGCCTTATTTCAGTCACGGCAGAGGCCCGATCCACCGCTGTCCCCATTCCATACTGATTGTTTTCACAGACCCACAACACCGGTAGATTCCAGACTTTTGATAAATTTAATGCTTCATGGAAATAACCAATATTCGTGGCACCTTCTCCAAACATACAAATGGTAACGCCATCTTGTTTTTGATAAACGTCCCCCAAAGCCAATCCTGCGGCGATAGGCAAGTGAGCTCCAACGATTGCGTGACCGCCAAAAAAATTCTTACTGACGTCCGCCATATGCATTGAACCACCTTTACCACCTGAAACACCAGTAGCTTTTCCCAATAATTCTGCCATCACCTCTTTTGCAGACAATCCACAATTGATCGCCACGCCATGATCACGGTAAGCTGTAATCACCCGATCCTGCGGTTTTCTGGCTGAAATTAAACCTGTGCTGACTGCCTCCTGTCCAATATAGAGGTGTAAAAAACCACCAATTTTTCCCTGTTGGTAAAGCTCGGCTGCTCTTTCCTCCAGAATTCTAATAACTACCATTTGTAGATAAAGATCAAGATGTTCCGATTTTTCCATCTCAGTAATTTCTCCTATCCTAAAGCTCGTTAAGAGCCTTGGTATTTTTTTATTCAATTTATTTACGTTCAACTACTTATGAAAATTATAACAAATGTACATACTTCCTGTTCGGATTGTACATGCATGTTATCCCGATATGAGCGTTAAGAAAAAGAAAGGCTTGGAAATGAATCCAAACCTTTCAATTTTCATTATTCTTTTCCTATTTTGGTTGATGTTTTATTGCCGCATGGGCAGCAGCCAATCGAGCTACCGGCACACGGAATGGGGAACAACTCACATAATTCTGACCAATGAGATGGCAGAACTCGATAGAGCTGGGGTCGCCACCATGCTCACCACAAATACCAACTTCCAATTCAGGTCGAACTTTTCGGCCTTTCATTACAGCAGTACGCATCAAATCACCAACGCCTTCCCGATCAATTGTCTGGAATGGATTCTTGGGCAGAATACCATCTTCAACGTATTTCAACAGGAAACTACGTTCGGCGTCATCACGGCTATAACCAAATGTCATTTGGGTCAAATCATTGGTGCCAAATGAGAAGAATTCAGCAACTTCTGCAATTTCATCAGCGGTAACAGCGGCACGAGGTATTTCCAGCATGGTACCAAATTTGTAATAAAAATTGATTTTTTTATCTTCCATTACTTCTTTGGCAATCGCTTCCAATCGCGGTTGGATCACATTGAGTTCATTGACATGGCCGGTCAAGGGGATCATTACTTCTGGTTTTGGGTTCAGACCTTTCAGGGCCACATTTGCGGCTGCTTCCATAATCGCTCGTACTTGCATTTCGACGATCTCCGGCATGACAATACTGAGGCGTACTCCACGCAGTCCCATCATGGGATTGCTTTCGTGCATGGCTTCAACAGCATGTAAAAGTTTATCCAATTCCTGAATGGATTTCGATTCACCTTTGCCCAGCAGATAATCAGCCAACCCTTCAACACGTTTCGTGATGATCTGGTCCTGTAGATCTTCAGCGGTTGGTAAGAATTCATGTAAAGGAGGATCAATCAATCGGATGATCACCGGTAAGCCATCCATGGCAGTAAACAAGCCTTCAAAATCCTTGCGCTGATAAGGCAATAATTCATTCAGTGCTTCGATGCGCTCTTCACTGGTTTTTGCCAAAATCATTTTCTGTACGCTGGGAAGTCGTTCCTGTTCAAAGAACATATGCTCAGTTCGACAGAGACCAATACCCTTGGCACCGTATTGTCTGGCCCGTTGGGCATCATTTGGATAATCAGCGTTTGCCCAAACCTGTAAACCAACCGTTGGGAACCCTGGTCCTTCACCTGCGCGCATACCTGGAGTGGCACAAACTTCATCCGCCCAATCCAATAATTTCAATAATTCTGTTTGTTCATCAAGAGAAGGTGCAAATTTTTCCAATTTACCCAGGTAAACTTCCCCGGTCGTTCCATCAACAGAAACCCATTCACCTTCTTTAACAACTACTTCACCAACGTTCATCACACGGCGATCAAGATCAATTTTCACGGCTGAGGCACCCACCACACAGGGCACACCGAATTGTCGGGCTACTACTGCAGCATGAGATGTCGCGCCACCTTCACTGGTTAAAATACCCTGAGCGGCTAACATTCCATGCACATCATCTGGTTTCGTGAAAGGACGTACCATAATCGTTTGTTGATTTTCTTCTTTCGCCATTCGTTCAGTTGTGTCTGCATCAAAATAGACCTGACCAACTGCTGCTCCAGGGGAGGCGTTCACACCACTACAGAAGAAACGACCACTATCTTTGGCAGCTTTTTTATTTTCCAGGTTGAATTGAGGGTGTAATAAAGTATCAACCTGGTCGGGGGTCACCCGCATGACTGCAGTACGTTTATCAATTAAGTTTTCATCAACCATATCCACAGCGATTTTTACAGCCGAACTGGCTGTTCTTTTACCATTGCGGGTCTGAAGCATCCATAACTTGCCGCGTTCAATGGTAAATTCAACATCCTGCATGTCCTGATAATGGTTTTCAAGTTTGTTGACGATTTCAATAAATTGTTTGTAAGCTTCTGGCAATGTTTCTGCCATGTGTTGAATAGGTTCTGTATTACGGATACCGGCAACAACATCTTCACCCTGGGCGTTCAGAAGGTAATCACCGTAGAGTTTGCTTTCACCGGTAGCTGGATTTCTGGTGAAGGCCACGCCTGTACCGGAGTCCCAGCCCATATTTCCGAAGACCATTGTCTGAATATTAACTGCTGTGCCCAAATTATCGGGGATATCAGTAGCACGCCGATAATCCACAGCTCTTTTTCCCATCCATGATTTAAATACGGCCTCGGTTGCGAGTTTCATCTGCTCGTACGGATCCTGGGGAAAATCGGAACCTCTTTCTCTTCTAACAACTTTTTTGAACTCTTCGGTTAGGAATTTCAAATCATCCGTGGAAAGGTCTGTATCTGCAACGATCCCTTTGTCGGTTTTAAAGCCATCGAATACTTTTTCAAATGCTTCATCGGAAATTCCTAAAACAACGGAGCCAAACATCTGAACTAGGCGGCGATAAGAATCATAAACAAATCGTTCATTCTCAGTCAATTTCACCATTGCCTGAGCGGTTTCATCATTCAAACCAATATTTAGAACGGTGTCCATCATGCCCGGCATGGAGAATTTTGCCCCAGAGCGGCAGGATATTAACAATGGATTTTCGGTTCCTCCGAATACCTTCCCGGTGGATTTTTCGACATCTTTCATAGAAGAAAGAATTTGATCCCATAACCCGGCCGGAAATTCTTTGTTTATCTGATATGCATTGCATGCTTCCGTAGTAACGGAAAACCCAGGAGGGACAGGAACACCGATCCTCGTCATGTCTGCGAGATTTGCACCTTTACCGCCTAAAAGACCACGAACAAGTTCCCAATCACCATCGACAGCGTCGATTGCCTGGTTAATCTCGTGAAAAAGATAAACCCATTTTTTTTCAGTCATTTTTTCCTCCTAAAGAAAAATTATTTTCAGTTAAAACAAACCTATTGGTTTGCAAAAAATCGCACTAATCGATAATTTTACCATAAAGGTAATAGATAATTGTCCCTTGGTTCAATTGTTTTGGTTCACTTTTAATAGTTGGAGATTCCACACAGTTGTTTCAATGATTGATACATTTTTATGATTGCAATTTTTTAACATTACAAATTTGCTAGGATTAACCACAAAAAATTTTTTTTGGGTAAATTAATTATATGAAAAATTACCTTCGAATTATTTCGACTTTTGATCGCTGGAGGATTCATGCATAGAGTTTTAGTCATCGATGACGACCCTGCTATGACCGATTTACTGAGAATAATATTAACTTCCAATCAAATGGAAGTAAAAGTCGTTAATGATGGTCAAGCGGGGCTGGATAGCCTTGCAAGCTACAAACCTAATATCATTATTCTGGATTTATTAATGCCTGAATTAGATGGTTGGAAAGTTTGTCAAAGGATTAAAGAGTTCAATCAAATTCCAATTCTTATCCTCTCAGCAGTGGACAGCCCATCAAAAATTGCGGAAGCTCTGGATGCAGGTGCTGATGGATATCTCATAAAGCCGGTCACAACAACCTCTTTGATTGCGCTGATTAATAACCTTGTCAAGAGGACAACTGGCGAATTAAGGTTGATTCATACAAAAACATGATGTCCGATAATTCCTAATCTGGAAAAAATGGAACATCTCAATAATCGGGGGTTGACAACATGTTTGGCGAGCTAACCTGCTCACCAAACATGTTGTTCAAAATAGCTGAATTCTTACTCGAATTTCATAGTAAAATAGGAACAACTAATAATATTTTTGATTGAATTTTCCGCGTTGTGAGGGTAATGTGCAAACTTGTTCAAAATGCTTTCATATATCTCCTGATGAAGAACTAAATTGTATTAATTGTGGCGTTGATTTGAGTGAGTTTTCCGAAAATGCGGTTTATAGGAAACGATTAATCGACAATCCCAGAGTAACTGCAATCAGAATCAGTGTTGGGAAGAATGCCTGCCCTACCTGCCGTTTGTCTGAAGGTGTCTATACCAAAGAAACAATCCCTCACCTACCCATAGAAGGGTGTTCCGGGCCCAGAGGATGTGAGTGTTCCTACGCTCCTATTCTGGATGAAATTTTCCCCTGATACGATCCAGAAAATTAATTTAAATTATCTTTTTGAGTCACAAGGAAATTAATAGCGTCCTTGTGATTTTTAATGTTACCCCTGATTGTTTCAATCTTTAATTGCCTGATCCACCAACCAATTTCTTTACCATTATTTATTTTTAAAACATTCATGACATCATGACCGTTTATATATACGGGTGGATTAATCCACTTATCAAAATGATTGAAATATGCATCCAGGAAGTAGTGACTCAGTTCTAAATTTTTTCTCCAGGTGTCATTCGTTTTATTTATCCGATCTTTAATCAATGAATTTGCTAAGGAAAAAATACACACAGCAACGCCAGAAGATTTAGTGCGGTTAAAAAACAAAAAGGAAGCCTCCGGATTTAGAGGCAAGTCTTTTTGGATAATTTCTTCCACCATCTCAATGCCTTTAAAAAAATTTATCATCCATTTCTTCTCAGCAGATGAAAGAACCAGCGTTTTGGCTGCTTGTTCAACCAAAATATCGATATTTTCAGGAAGCGTTCCCGGGTACAAGGGTTGCTTTAGCGCTGTTTCTGATTGTTGTGTAATACCAAAATATAAAACACAAAAGTTTATTAATGAATTCAAGCTTCTATCCTGGTGAATATTGGCATGAAAGTAAGCGGTTAAAGGTTCTCGAAATCTACCTAAACTCAACACCAATTCACCTTCCTGAATATCCATTACTCCATCAGGTGAATAATTTCCGATAATAAGATGGCTGAATCTCGACAATTCCTGAATGGTGGCTATACTCTGATCAATCCGTTTACTGATTTCTGGTTTTTTATACAAATTTAATTCAGGTATACAATGTTTCAGGAGATCAAGATGTGAAAGAATTCGAATGGCAAAAGATGCTTTTGGCAGGTCAAAAATCCGAAACAGTTCATCTCGTTTACGTTCAGGAGAGATGTCTACCAATTTTGATGCGTTGTTTTTGATGCTCAGCAGGGTTTCTGAGGAGATTTTCCAATTAAATTGAACTGCCAGACGTATAGCACGCAGAATTCGAACCGGATCATTTTGTAGGCTGTCTTTTCTACAAACATGTAATGATTTTCTTCTGAGGTCCAGTGACCCATTTAAAGGATCAATTATTTTCGTTCGATCTTGAAGATCAATGGCAATCGCATTAACTGTAAAATCACGATGGGCAAGGTCAATCAGAATATCTTCATCGCGGGTTGCAACAATATCAATCCATCTTTTCGTCCCACTTTGTGATGGATAAATGATTCGGGCTGTTTGATATTTTTGGTTAAGCATAAAAAATGAAGCTTGCAAAGAATCAGCCACTCTTTTTGCATATTTACGTACATTTCCACAATAAGACAGGTCAATATCATGAACAGAACGAATCATTAAAATATCCCGAACCATTCCACCAACCATATATACTTTTTTGTCAGGCTCTAAATTTTCAATGAGTGCAGTTAATATTAATTCTGTTTCTGAATCGAATTGATAGCTCATTCTTTCTAATAGGGTTTCAGAAGTTTATATTTTTTTTCATCAACGACACCAACAAATGGCAGATTTCGATACAAGTCATCCAAATCCAGTCCATACCCGAAAACAAATTTATTAGAAATCGGAAAACCAATATATTTAACGTTCACTTCCATTTCTCTTCGCTCAAATTTATCCAGTAGCGTACAGACTTCCAGGCTCCTTGGTTTTCTGGCAGACAACAATTCTAATACTGATGTCAAAGTATGGCCGGTATCAATAATATCTTCAACCAGAATCACATCTCGATTATAGATATCAGTATTGAGGTCATGAGAAATGCGCACAGTTCCAGTGGACTCCCGGGAACCGGCCCCATATGATTCGACAGCCATGAATTCGATGGCATGGGGAATTTTTATAGCTCTCATCAAATCAGTTAAGAACATCACCCCGCCTCTCAGGATACAAATTAAGACCAGGCTGGACGAATTCTCATAATCTTTGGTTATTTGTTCTCCTAATTCACTAACCCTTTTTTTCAATTGTTCTTCAGAGATCAAAATTTCTGATAAGAATTCCTGATAACTTTCCATTAAAACCTCTCTATCTTTTGGGTACTCTATGGTGTAAACGGCAGCGTGCTTCATACATTTCAGATGCCCCCACAATAATAATCGGATCATCAAAATAAGCTGGTTCTCCATTGACTAAACGCTGAGTTCGTGAGGCTGGTTCCCCACAAACCATACAGATTGCTTGCAGTTTATCCACATGCTCAGCAATCGCCATGATGGTTGGCATCACACCAAACGGCTCACCCCGAAAATTTGTATCCAAGCCTGCACAAATCACACGTTTTCCATCGTCGACTAGTCTCTGAATGATATCCAGGATACCATCATCAAAAAATTGTACTTCATCGATTCCCACAACAGTTGTGTCAAGGTTCAATTTCTCAATCAATTGTGAAGAATTTTCAATAGGGAGTGCTTCGTAGGCTGCGCCACTGTGAGATGCAACTTTTGCCACCTGATAGCGAATATCAATAATAGGTTTAAATACCTGAACTTTTTGACGTGCTATTTCTGCCCTTCTTAACCGACGAATTAATTCTTCAGTTTTTCCACAGAACATTGAACCACAAATTACTTCAAGAGATCCGATTCTTTGCGACATTCATACCTCGTTTATAAAATTTTCATATATCTATTCTATCTAAGAAATTAAAAAGCAGCCCCTCAGGGCTGCTTCAATCATCACAATTCTATTTACTCAGTGGTTGCAGGTACTTCGTAACCAAATGCTCGTAACCGTTTTTTCAGATCGATTAATGATTTTCGACCAAATCCATCAACTGCCAGTAGAGCATCGTCACCTTTTTGCAATAATTCAAAAATTTGACCTACGTTCTGTAAATCAGCTTTTAGTAATGCATCGGTAGGACGGGTGCCCAATTCCAATTCTGTTACCGGGCGATCCAAAGAGGTTTTCGCATCTTCGCGTCCTTTTTTGGTTTCGATGTATTCCTGTCTGGCCTGTAATCGTTTGTAGAAGCGATCTACCTGGCCTTCAATATCGATAATTCTTTGCTGTTGTCCAGTGAAGAATGGATGACAGGCAGAACAAACTTCAGTCTTGATTTCTTTACGGGTTGAGCCAGTATTCCAGCTGTTTCCACAAGCGCAGGTTACGACTGCATCCGGATAATATTTCGGATGAATTTCTTTTTTCATTGTCTTTGACCTTCCTAGTAAATGCTACTTCCGTTTTCTCTTGTGCGAAAATACGGGTAACAGAATTTAAAGCTGAGCTTCAGCGGGTAGAACATTAACACGCTTGCGGCCATCCGGTAGAGACTCAAAAACAACGACGCCTTCAATTGTTGCAAACAAAGTATCGTCACTACCACGACCAACATTTTGCCCCGGTTTAATGCGTGTACCACGCTGCCGTACAAGAATGTTTCCAGAAAGTACTTTCTGACCAGCATATTTTTTTACACCAAGTCGTTGTGCGTTACTATCACGACCATTACGACTTGATCCGCCACCTTTTTTATGTGCCATAATACCTACTCCAACTCAATCGAATTAACCATTAATCGGGTGTATTGTTGGCGATGGCCGGTCTTTACCCGAATGCGTTTCTTGGGTTTATATTTAAAGATAATAATCTTTGGACCCTTGATATGGGAAACTACTGTGGTTTTCACTTTCGCCCCATTCAGTTCCGGAGCACCGACCTTTACCTCATCACCATCAACAAACAGTAAGACCTGGTTTAAATCAAGCTGTTCGCCAACTTCCACGGGCAAGAGATCCACTTCTAACGCGGTCCCTTCGACGGCCTTAAATTGTTTGCCGCCACTCTCAACAATTGCGTACTTCATATATTTTTCTCCATCTTCACTTCACCATATACCCCGCGAACGTAGGACGCCAAGCTATGGGGAAGCTGGATTTGCATTTTTTTACCCCAGATTTTGCTGAGGTGAACGTCAGATATTATAAAGGCATCATGAAAAGCTGTCAACGTCAATCCTTGGAACGTCAATCCTTTAAATATAAATTTCACCCGATCAGATCGGAGAAGTTCATTTCCAGCTTTGACGGATTTTCCGAACATCACCATCACGAATCGTAATCCCGATGGCATCCAGATGTTCTAGAAATGCAAGGGCATATTTTCTGGATGTTTGGAACTTATCCCTGAATTCCGCCACGGTTAAAGACTCCGATTGCTCAATCTTGTAAACAACCCATTCTTTCATTTCATGATAATACTCACTTAAAAAAGCCACATCATTTCCGACATTGATTAATATATTTTCACTTTGCAAATAATTGATGATTTCTTCTCCATGATTCTCAATTGATTCTTTGATGCCGGGGGTTGAATAAGGCATAGCAGAAAATGATTTGAGGATTGACTCTTGGGCTTTTTGCTGAGAGTCATTCAGATTGGGACTGAATGCTTTCAGACGGACAACATTACCGATTGTCTCTACAAAATTTATCTCTTGAAACAAATTAAGCACAGCCAGAAAAACTGGTTGATCAAGTTTTAACCTGCTTTTTAACTCTTCTTTGGGAATGCCAGACCGCAAATTGTATTGATGATGATAATTTTCTAATAGCGAAGATGTTTTATTTTGTTTATCCATTAACCAGGCAAATGAACAAATCAGGGTGCCTGGTTTTTGAAAAACATCCCCTTTCTCCAATTGGTAGATCTGTTTCCCTTCGATGAGATCAGTCCAGAATTCTCTGATAATGGACGATTCCAACTTTGCTTTTTTAGCGACCATATCAAAAGCACCCACTCCAACATCCTGAATTGATTGCAGGAAAATTTCATCCGGGGTCCCCTGCTTGTAGGCTTCCAACTGTTTAATAACCACTTCTGAAAACCGTTTATGTCTTCGGGATGGATTTGGATTGACGATCATACCGCCGCCAATGGTCTCTCCGGGTGACGGAATTCGGATGATAAATCGATCCCCACGAATACCCACAATCTCTGCCGCAGGTTCGACCTGGACCCAACCAGTTTCTCCCGGTTTGATCTCATCCTGGCCCAACACACGAATTCTGGACAATACTTCTGAAGCGCCAATAAATAGCTTCACCGTCTGATTGTGTTTAATTGAAAAACTGGAAGAAGGTAATATTCGTAAATCTGCATCGAATCTCTGAGTGGGTTGATACTTTTTCAGACTCGCGATAACCTGTCCGCGCTGGATCTCATCCACATTGATTCCCGTCAGGTTAACTGCGGTGCGACTACCTGGCGAAGCAATTTGCTCATTTTTTTTATGAGTCTGCAACCCCCGAATGCGAACTTTTTTCCTGCCAGGCAATAATTCAACTTCCTCTCCTACCTTCAAGCTCCCATCTAATAATGTACCGGTCACAATCGTCCCAAATCCTATGATTGAAAACACGCGATCAATGGGAAGGCGGGCTCGATCAAAATCAGGTTTTGGTTTTACTTCAGCCAATAATTCCTGCAATATCTTGATAAGCGCATCGATTCCTGCTTTCGTATACGCTGAGACACGAACAATCCTGGCATGTTCAAGAACTGTCCCTTTAACAGCATCGTGAACATCCATCTCTACCAGATCAAGCCAATCAGGATCCTCCACCAGATCAATTTTTGTGATGACGATTATTCCATTTTTCACCTGTAATAAATCCAAAATGGCCAGATGTTCTTTTGTCTGCGGCATTACTCCTTCATCGGCCGCAATGATGAACAGCGCTGCATCAATACCCCCCACACCAGACAGCATGTTCTCAATAAAATCACGATGTCCAGGAACATCAACGATTCCTAACTCCTCACCATCTGGTAATTCCAACCAGGCAAATCCCAGGTCAATGGTCATTTGCCGCAATTTTTCCTCTTTTAGTCGATCAGGGTGAATACCTGTCAGGGCTTTGATTAAGGTGGATTTTCCATGGTCAACATGCCCTGCTGTTCCAATGACATACATAATCTAGGATCTCTTTATGTCGAAATTATCTGTAAAATCCTCGTTCACTTCTTTGATAAATTTAAATAACGATTGTAGTGATCGCTCATTGGATTGAACAATCTGATTGGTTAGATCATTTATTTCCTGTGAAATTTCTTCCAACTTGATTAACCGATCTTCGAATTTTTCAAAGATGCGGGTTGATTCCTGTAATTGCTCTTCCTGTGAAATCATATAGTTTGACCAACGTTTTTGGTCATCTGCTTTGAAAGATATCCAGTCCTGGCGCATACGGTCTTCAACCAGGCGTTGCATTTCAGTAATTTCATTGATCCGTCGTTCAAATTTCAGGGTAATTTCTTCAAAAGCGGACTGGGAATGGCGAATAGCCCGCTGGGTTGCGTCTAATGCCTGTAATTGCCCGTCCAGATTAATCGCCTGATTACTGATCACTTCAAAACGGGCCTGCCATTCTTTCCACACACGCTCTTTTTCAACCTGAGACATATTATATTTTTCTATGAAAGCGACCTGTGCCTGTTTGCGCTCACTTTCAGAATTCAACAGTTCATTCTGTCGCATTTCTAATTTCCGCAGATTTTCTGTCGCTAAATCAATCTTCCCTCGTTGTTCTTCCGTTCTTTTCCTGGTAGCGGAAATCTCACCCTGCAAGTCAAGAATTCTCTTGGAATCCTGCCGAACATTTTCTTCCAGAATCTTATGAGCACGACGATATTCTTCGTCAGATCTTTTAATTTCTAAAATCTTTTTATCAAATTCACCAACAATTTTTATTATTCGATGTTCTTCTTCCTCGCGTGCTTTTATATCTTTTTTCATTTCCGGTAGAACTTCCAGACTTTTACGTACTTGAGCAGTTGATGCATTCAGGGATTCAAAGTCAGCAAGTCTGATCTTTTCAATCTCTCTGTCTTTTTCGATGCGCTGCTTTTCAATACTTTCTATGGCTCTGGTATATTCAACCCTTATTTGAGCAATTGCAGCATCAACAGTCTCGAAGCGGGATGGAATGGTTTTCAAGCGATTGATCTCATTGGATAATTCACGAATTTCTTGAAGGCTGCTGGTATTATTTCCTTCCACTTTTCGTAAGCGATCATCAAGGGAAGCAATTATCAGCTTGTCTTTTCTACGTTCTTCGTCTAACCATTCTACACGTTTGAGTAATTGTTCAAAATCCATTTATTTGCTCCATGAGGATCATTTGATTCGTTTTCTAAAAATTATACCATTCTGAAAACTCGTTGTTTATTCCATTATTTCAAATTTGAAAACGCGGTCAAAATCTCTAAAAATGGGTTTAAAAATAAGCTTGGGAATATCCCTATCAAAAATAATAAAATAATTCCAAATGAAAAGAATATTTTTTGTATGAGGGGTTCAGAATCAATCTTAATTGTTTCATCAGTTTTTTGAAAAATGATCGCTAAAAATCTAAAGCCAGCCATGAATAATCCAAATAAGCCAATCGAAACAAAAATGATAGGTGTGAATGAGGTTTCACTTAATCCAATTAAGATCGGTAATTTGGTTGGAAAGCCAGGAAGAAGTGGTAAACCAGACAAACTGAACCACCCCACGAGAAAACCCACAATAGAAAAAGTAGATATATAAAATTCTCCCTGGAATGAATCCATATCCAAATTCATATCCTTATTTTTCCAGATAGACAATGCTAAAGTGCAAATAGCAATTCCGATCAACCGGGGAATCAGGATTAATATGTAAGAATGCCATCCGATCGTCTGGCTTAAACTCAGTGCCAATAAGGAAAAACCTATTTCAACCATGACCGCGTACCCGATCAGGCGGGTTAATTCACGCTGAAACGCGGCAAAGAGACCCCCTAAAAGAATCATTACAATACCCAAAACCTGGCTGATTGTTATTAATAAAGATTGCTCTCTCAACCAGTTATAAGTATTGAAAAATTCCATAAAAAATAGGAGGATCGTTGTTGGAAACATACTGAATATGAAACCAGCTGCATAAGGATGTCCATCTTTTGCCAATAAAGGCACCCAGGTATGAAATGGAAAGATTGCTAACCATAACCCCAATCCAATGATTAATAGAATCCCCGCCTGAAAATATGCCGCCTGACTATCCACACTTGTTGGTGCTGCTTCGAATCCCCAACCCGAGAATAAAATGAACGGAACCGCCAATGTTTGAAAAACCAGGAATCTGAGTATCCCTTGTTTTACTGGTTGTCCTCTTTGAAAGAAAATGGGGATGCTGATGAGCACTGCAATTTCAATAATTAAGGCAGCATACAAAAACGGTTGTACGGACAATGCAGCAATAAACAATGAAATAATTGCCAGTACATTCGGTACAAAGAAACTATTTGCCCCGGAAATTCTTGATCCAATAATCCAGAATGTACACATCGAAAACAATAAGGCAACAATAAAGCGCTCGTTATCAGAAATAATAAAGTTTCTGCCCAGTATCGTGAGGGTGGATGAAATTTCCAAAGATAATGGTCCGATCGGAAATACACTCTCAATCTTAAATGTCAGTGCCAGTAAAGCCATAAATGCACTGATCCCCCCTCCGATTATTAAAGTCAATAAACGTTGCTCCCTGAGGAAGAAGAGGAAAATAGATAGAACAAATGGAATCCCAATCCAAATAATTGGAGCACTCACACTATTTCTCCTTCTTCTTGTTGAATAAAAAGAACGCCGATTAAAGCGATTCCAAGTGTGATAATCACCAGAAATCCAGCTACTAACAAGGATTGTTCCACACCTGCGTAAAGAACCTCAAAACCTGAAAATGCGGTTAATAATCCAAATATGATACGAATCGGTCGCACAGACATTCCGATTTGTAAAATGCCCATAATAAACAAAAGGACACCACCCCAGATCAGTGTATCTGGAATTGGCAATATTGTTTTGATACTTTGTGTGATCGAAAAACTAAAGATCCAAATAATCAGTACAATAATCAATTTAAATCTTTGTTCGACATTGCTTGTTTCTACAAACAAAGGCGAATCTTCTTTTACTGCGGATCCAAGAATTGCACCAGCCATCCAACCTGAAATTAATTTTATGACAGCCAGCCCGGTAGACCAAACTTGCAGAACCATCCAAAATACTGAGACATAAATGAGTGCAATTGCCAGTATGTTCCAGCGCCATTTTTTATTGATAAATAAAATTAAGGAAGATAATCCAGCTAAAGCAACCGGGAGATAATCTAATACAGTGTCCATTTAAGATAAATCTCCCGAGGTTATCAGTGTAATGATCATGACAAGAAAAACAATCACCCAAATAATACCCCCCTGACCTTCCAGTATGTTTGTCATTGCATTGACGAACTTTTGAATCACCCCAAGAATTGACCATATCAGATTATAAATCCAGCGAAAACTGAGAAATCGGATGATGAAATCTCCTATGGGTGTCAAAACTTTTTTTAAGAAATCAGAATATTCTGATTTTTGAAAATATTTTTGGATCAAAAAGTAAAAGATAATGGGCAATAAGAACGCGACGATACTACCCAATACAATACCAGAAAGATACCACTGCAAATCACTGACCAGAAATATTGTCCATTGGGTAATGATCAAAATGGTTAAACCAAGTGGATAAGTTATCCAAATCCATTTTTCTTTTTGAATTAACAACGATTCTAGCCTGGTTGCATGCCGCAGATAGCCCAAAATGATAAGTGAAATGGAAAGAACCATCATAATATTTCGAATAAATCCCGTGCTCATGATGATTCCTTCCCAACCTATCACGGAAGGCGTAAATGGCAGCCCTGTTATTCCAATCAGAGACAACAAAGGGATCATCCCTAATTTTTTACCTCGCGCAGAATACAAAAATAATACAGATCCACTTAAAATTAATGCTAAGGTCCATGCCAAGGTGGCAATTTGATTGCCATTGATGGATGAATAAATAGCCAGTCCAGCCATGCTTACAATCCAGTATGGGCGTCCTTCCAATTCGGAAGAAGATCCATACCACATAATCGCCCCAAAAAATATTCCGATAACCGTGAATGTGAGAAGAAGTCCCAACACACGTGGTTCAAAATTACCCATGGGTAAACGTAATAATATAATAATTGAAGTCGCAACACTCACCATTCGAATTGAATTACCTAAACCCCGTCGAATGGGAGAACCGCTTACAAATGGTAAGTTAAACGGAATTACTCCCAATCTCAAACCAACAGCGATGAGTACGATAAAACCCACACTATTCACTTCCTGACCTATGCTAAGAGGAGTGCCTTGTTCATAACTGATCAGTAATCCAAAAATTAAAAAGAACAACCCTAAAATTTTTATTGCAAATGAAACAACGATTTCATTTACCTTTTGATTCGAAATTGCCGTGCGGATAAGAATCATAAATTCAATAATATCTACCAGAGCCCAAACCAGTAGTATTGAGAGAATACTATTGATTAGTGCTGCCAGGTAACCGACAGAATAGACAAGGAAAAGACCGGACCAGATAGAAGGTGATGGTATTTCATCTAAACGTGATGAATCAGTGATGATCACCGCCGTCTGCACAGCACACAAGGCCAGCAACAATGGCCAGGATATAGAATCTAACTGCAGAAAAATACCCCGTTGTGAAATTTCACCTAGCGGGAACCACTCTGGAAAATTGATTTGTAAAGGGTAGAGCCAGCGAAAACCTAAAATGATGCCCCAATTGGTGAGAGAAAATATTGCTGCAATTAACCACACCCGACCGATATTTGCTTTTACCCTGGAGAGAATCAAAATCACTACAGCTGCAAACAAATTAAAACCAATAGGTACAAGTGTCAACATATGGATTTATTAAATAATTGCACTAAATGGTTTCCGTTTGATAAATTTGCCGCTCCCAGCTTTCCCTAACCATTTCTTTCCATCAACAATGCAATTTCCTCTTGAGAAAACTTTTTCTGGATAACCTTCCAGCTCCCAACCTTCATACAGATTGTAATCAGTGCGATGGTGAGACCATTCTTTGCCGTACCTGATTTTTTTGTTCGGGTCCCATATCGCCAGATCAGCGTCACTTCCCGGTTGTATGACACCTTTTTGTGGATATAAACCAAAAATTTTTGCTGCATTTGTGGCTGTAAGCGCGACGAATTGATTAGGCGTAATTCTTCCCTTTACAACCCCTTCCGTCCAAAATATCGGCAATCGGTCACCGACACCAGGTAAACCGTTTGGAATTTTGGTGAAGTCATCCTTTCCCAACTCCTTCCCTGGAATTTTCACTTCTTTTCCTTCATACAGGATTGGTTCTGTTCCATTGTAGAAGAATGGACAATGGTCAGTGGCCAGCACCTGGATAGTTCCATCCATAATCCCTTGCCATAAATGTTGGTTGTCCTCTTCTGATCGCATTGGCGGCGAGCAAACCCATTTGGCTCCATCAGGTTGCTTAAGGTTTTCGATTGTGAAGAACAAGTATTGGGGGCAAGTTTCACCCATCACCGGGATACCTAAATCCCGTCCGTAAGCCAATTGGTCAACTTCTCCCCCAGCATTCATATGCACAATATATAAAGGGGCATCTGTATGGGCAGAAAGAGAAATCCCTCTACTGACTGCCTCTACAGCTCCCCAGGCAGGTCGCGTTAGCGCATGCCATTCTGGGGAAGTGTGACCGGATTGCAGTGCTTCCTGAACGAGAATTTCAATTATGTCGCCATTCTCTGCATGCATCATTGTAAGAAAACCGTGCTCTTTTGCTATGCGCATTACTTTGAATATTTCAACATCCGGTAGACGTAAAGTAGTGTTATAAGCGGTAAACACTTTCAAGGATGTAATCCCCATTTCGATGAGGGCTGGGATCTGTTTAGCTACATCGGTATTAAATTGGGAGATGTTCATGTGGAAACTATAATCGATGGCTGCCTTAGGTTCTGATTTCATAAACCAATCATGAATGTCTTTTTGCAGATCATTCCCCATTTGAGGAACAAAATCGATTACTGTGGTTGTTCCACCGAATGCTGCTGCTTTGTGCCCTGAATAATGGTCATCTGACGAGACTGTGTTAAACATCGGGAGATCGAAATGAGTGTGAGGGTCAATCCCACCTGGAAGGATAAACTTACCGTAGGCATCAATAATTTGCTCAACACCCAGGACAGGTAAATTAATTCCAATCTCTGCTATTTTTTCCCCATCGATCAAAATATCTGCTTCGCATTCATCCGATGCCGAAATTATTGTGCCACCCCGAATAATCGTTTTCATTTCATCCTCAACTCGTAACATCTCAACAATCAGGTTTGGTGTGGTGTTTTTTTTAACAATGAACGATAGCCAAGTCTAGCCCCAAATCGTTGGAATGATACCTCAACTTATTTTGGTCATTAATTACAATCCATCCTTAATTTTATCCCATTCCTGTGGTATCTCCAAAAAATCAATTTCTAATTTATAATCCCCGGCTATCGGTTGTTGATATTCCTCATTTTTTTGAGCTCTTTCCCTCAGTGATTTCCATAGCATTTCCCGCTCCTCACCCTCCACTACCAGGTCACGCACCGAGGATGCGTTTTTCAACAACAATCCCGTTGTGTATAAAAATGTAATTCTACGCCAACGGTCTGCCTGAATTGGATTGGCTAGAGGTACCAAATCTCCAATTTGGATTTTGAAATATTCTTCCGATGCTCTGGGGTGTTCCGGTTGATCTCGAAACAGTTGCGAACGGGTTGTCAATTCATGTCCCTTGACCGGGGCAATGAACTTAATTTGCCATCGGTTCTGTTCATCAAAGGCTGCCGTCTGGTAAAAAGCCAGGTAATCCACTGCAATAACTTTCGGAGCACTTTTTAACGGAATACGATACCAACCCAATAAGCGAGCTAATTCAAGATCTTTTGGATCTGGCAGAATTGCAACGAGAACAAGATCGATATCAGCTGGTATAGAATTCATTTTTTCTTCCCTGGTATTTTTATAAACAGGGTTCTATGCAGAATAGCCATAGAACCCCGTTTCATAAGAATCTACTTAATTAACGATAATTTTTTAACAATCCAACACGATCATTGAACTCTGTAATGTACTCATCAATTTCATCCAACTGCGATTGGAAACCAGTCCAATAGTCCTTATCGTACCATTGGTCCATAATTTCATTATAGGTTTTTCCTTGTTGTTCAACCCAGGTGTAATACTTCAGATTGTGTATTCGCTTGCGGTCCGTATAAGTTAATTCCTGCATGTTATCCGTTGTTTCACCCATCAGTCTGGCTGCATAAACTTCAGCTGCATCATGACTGGTAAAGTCACCGAATTGTTCCTGATACTCAACAAGTCTTGAGTCATACAAATCTATAGAATCAGTTAAGACGGTTAAAACAACATCATCTTCTGTTAGTTCAAAATATTTTGCAAACTTGATAGCGGTGAGCATATTGGCAATGCCTGAATGACCAAACAGATTCAGTTTTTCAATGATATCTTCGGGCACACCTTTTTTAGCCAGGTATTTCTTTCCTTCGGGCTCGTTGAATAAGCGTGCGATTTGAACAACCGCATTGTCATCAATGGCTGTCACCACATCAGTGTTTTTAACATTATGAACCCAGGGTACGTGCTTATCTCCGATCCCTTCTATGCGGTGGGCACCAAAACCATTATTGAGTAATGTCGGGCATTGTAGGGCTTCAGAGGCAACAATTTTCATGGTCGGGTATTTGTGTTTCAGATAATCACCCACACCGATTGTGCCAGCCGACCCGGTCGTTGCACAAAAACCAGCAAAATTGCTATTGGGTTTCATTTCTGCATTTAGGATGTCTTCAAAAGCATTGCCGGTGACACTATAATGCCATAAATAATTTCCAAATTCATCGAATTGGTTGAAAATAACCAGAGGCTCACCAGTCTGGCGTAATTCCCAGCATTTGTCAAAAATCTCTTTTACATTGGATTCACTACCTGGTGTTGCAATCACTTGAGTGGCTACGTTCTTCAGCCAATCAAATCTTTCCTGGCTCATTTCTTCAGGAAGGATGGCAATAGAATCACAGGCTAACAACTTGGAGTCATATGCACCACCACGACAGTAATTACCAGTCGATGGCCAAACTGCTTTATGTACCGTTGGATCAAATTGACCGGTGACCAACCGCGGAACCAGACAACCATAAGCAGCACCCACTTTATGGGCACCCGTGGGGAACCACTTTCCAACCAAAACTATGATCCTCGCCTTTACTCCTGTCAGAGATGATGGTAATTCGAAATAATTAACTCCACCAAATTTCCCGCCAAAATCTTTGGGTTCATTTTTCCAGGTGATACGGAAAAGATTTCTTGGGTGGATATCCCATAATCCAATATTCGTTAGTTCCTCTCTAATCTTGTCGGGAACTAATTCAGGATTTCTTTGTTGTGCAAGAGTCGGGAGAATGATATTCCTTTCTCGGGCCCGCTGGACCGTCCGGCTTCTTGCTTCTTCGTTAATTGAAAAATCTATTTTTGCCATGTTAAATTATCCTATTCCTTCATTATTTTTTTTCTCAGTAGGTGCTTCACTAACAATATAAAGTGGTCGCCCTTTAACTTCATCATAAATACGGCCAATATATTCTCCTAAAATTCCTAAAGAAATTAATTGGACCCCTCCCAAAAACAAAACAGCTATTAGTGTTGTCGCCTGACCAGTAAATTGTTGAGAACCAAATATTCTCATTAAAATGACGACAGGTATTGCGATCAAACTGATTCCAGCGGAGATAAACCCCACATATGTCGCAATTTGTAATGGAACATAGGAAAAACCCGTGATCGCAGTCAATGCCAGTTTCATCATTTTCTTCAACGGGTATTTTGTTTCACCGGCTATGCGCGCTGCTCTTTTGTAGGTTACACCTACTTGTTTAAAACCAACCCAGGCAGACATTCCCCGTAAGAAGCGATGGTGTTCCCGCATCGAATTCATCACGTCGACAACTTTTCGATCCATCAGCCGAAAATCACCGGTGTCCATGGGGATCTTAACATCTGTAATTCTGAAAATCAGTCGGTAAAATACAGAGGCAGTAACTTTCTTAAAGTAAGTCTCCCCTTCCCGTTCTGATCTGACCGCGTAGACGACCTCAAACCCTTCTCTCCATTTCTCAATTAATTGAAGAATGATCTCGGGTGGATCCTGTAAATCAGCATCAATTATGACGATCGCCTTTCCACGACTATAGTCTAAACCAGCCGTGACAGCGATTTGATGTCCAAAATTTCGTGCAAAAATAACAGGCCTGATCCGCCCATCGTTTTTAGCAATTTCCCGAATTACATCCGTAGAGCCATCTGTTGAACCATCATCCACCAGGATAAGCTCCCATGCTTCTCTAGTTTGATCCATGACCATAGATATTCGATCATAAAGGATGGGCAAATTTTCTAGTTCATTAAAAATTGGGGCAATAATTGTAAATACTGGTAAATTTTCCACTTCATTCTCTCTTCGCTTGAAGATGTTTTTTCAAGGATTGCATGGTTGGTTCGATGATTGGTGCATCTTTGACAGCCAGCATGGCAGCCTTTATATCCTTCAGTCCTGATCCAGTATTAACAACTAAAACCGGATCATCAGTGCTTATGATACCCGTTTCTACGGCACTTACCAATCCTGCATAAGCAGTTGCGCCAGCAGGCTCAGCAAATATTCCAACTTTTCCAAGGGCAGAAATTGCATTTAATATTTCCTGATCACTCACAACCAGATAGGAACCTTTGGTTTGGGTTGCTGCCCGCACTGCTCTTATGCCATCTCGTGGTAGATCAACGGAAATACTATCCGCAATTGTATCTGCTTTGACCGGGATAATTTCTTCAGAGTCCCGATGAAATGCATTTGCAATAGCAGCAGAACCTTCAGCCTGCACACCAAATAATCTGGGCATGTGATCTAACCAGCCCAGTGAAACCAAATCTTTGAATCCTTTGTGAATACCAGAAATAATATTTCCGTCGCCCACGCTGACAAAAATAGACAACGATTGGTCTCCTAATGATTTCTCGATGATAGTATCTTCCCAAATCTCATAGGCAGCTGTTTTCTTACCTTCGATTGTAAACGGATTATATCCAGTATTCCGACAATACCAACCAAATTCATTGACAGCTTCTACCGATAAGTCAAAGGCTGAGTCATAATTTCCATCCACAAGAATTACTTCAGCCCCATAGATAAGTAACTGCGCAATTTTAGCTGGAGGTGCAGTCTTAGGGGCAAAAATTATCGCTTTTTGCCCCACAGCCGCTGCCAGACCGGCTAACGCCGCACCAGCATTACCTGTTGAGGCGGTAACAACTACTTCGGATCCCAACTCCCTGGCTCTGGCAATAACAATCGCACTGGCTCGATCCTTAAATGATCCGGTTGGATTCTTACCATCGTCTTTAATCCACAAATCTTTGAGGTTTAACTCATTTTTTAATCTGGGTGGTGAATAAGTCGGTGTTCCACCCGACAATCGAAATGGGGTTTCTTCAAATCCGGGATTTGCCACCGGCAATAATGGTAAATATCTCCATAAATAATTTTCTTCTCTCGAAAGGATGTCATTGGCTTCATATTTTCGTTTAATCGAAGCAATATCAAGGACAACATCCAAATTTCCACCATCTTTTGGACAAGTGTAGAGTTCTTGTGTACATGCATATTCAGTTCCACAAATGGAGCAAGAATAACCGAGGAATTTATTCATTATCTACCTGAATTCATTAATATTTGAGTTCTTTGAATGCCACTATTATACCTTGATAACAAGTTTAAAGGCTTTTTATGTCTAAGTTGTCTGACAACTTAGAAAGACAGCCATTTCAGAAATTTATGAAGTCTTTCATGAGTACTTCTCAAACCTACTGGCGATCAAATGGAATACCGAGGCCACCAGGTTGACGGGATTGCATTGATCTGATTAATTTTGATACACGAACGCGCAATTTATCAGGTAGCGAAGCAATCAGCCTATCCATCCATTCCGTATTACCCATATTCACAAATAGTAAGGTTAGTATCATCAAGGGGAAAGGAGCCACCTGTAACACCTGCGAAGGGATGGAAGTCATGTAGGGTTGCAAAACCAGACCCAACCATTGCAAAAAGGCAAATAAATACGCGCCAAAAGCTGCCCGTACAGGGTTCCAACCACCAAAAATCGTAATAGCCAATACGATCCAGCCAATTCCATCCAGTCCGGTAATTGTCCCTTTCCATCCCGGTTTTACACTTAATGTATACAGTGGGCCTGCCAACCCTACCAACGCTCCTCCGACTATTGTGTAGAGATATCTCATCTTGTGAACGTTGGCTCCCCGGACATAAGCAGCTGCGGGTTTTTCACCAATTCCCTGCAGCATTAATCCTGGACGGGTTTTGAAAATCCAAAACCAGGCTACCACAATCATAATAATGCTGATGTATGTCATCAACGACTGTTGAAAGAATAATCGTCCAAAAATTGGGATGTCTCTCAAGAATGGTATTGAAGTTGAAAGCATAATTGGACCTTGTGCGCCCATAATAGGATTTCCAAGGAAATATGCCAGATCACGGCAGGTGATCGCCAAAATGAAGCCCACAGCTACCTGAGATTGTTTGAGGGTAATACTACTGAAGGCAACAATCGTTGCTACCAAAGCCCCAACGATCATTCCTGCCAGAAAACCCAGGAACAAGCTATCACTTTCCACAGCAACCCAAAAACCAGCCATCGCGGATAATAGAATCACGCCATTGAGAGATAGGTTTATTACACCTGCTCGTTCTGTGATTGTTTCACCAATGACGGCAATTACAATAGGAGCACCCGATGCGATTACACCTGCTAAACCAAAAAGGATAATGTCGTTTCCCATCATTACACCTATTTCTTTCCCAAAAATTTTTGTTTTATACCTTGAGAAATCATCACAAACAAAACCAGACTCCCCTGCAAAACGCCTGTTAAGGAAGAATCCAGTTTCAGAACAATGGGTAATTGAATACCACCAATGTTCAAGGCTGCGAAAAATAACGCAATAGGTGCCAACCAGATCGCCTGGTAATTAATCAACATTGCGATCATCAAACCCATAAACCCATAACCGCTGGAAATAGCAGGAATCAAGCGGTGGTAAACAGCTGTTACCTGCAACGCTCCTGCCAATCCAGCAAATAGACCGCAAATAATGAAGGATAACATCATATGCTGCCATGTCGGAATACCCATCCGAAAAGCAGACTTCATGCCTTTGCCAACTGCTTTTAAGCGTAATCCGAAGTGGGTGCCCTGCAGTAAGAAATAAATAATCACCAACCCAATAATCGCAAAAGCTATCGACCACAAACTAACACGAAAATCCTGGAAAGTTGGTAACCAGAATTGTTCTGGAAACGGCTCAGTACCACTCATCGAAGCGACACCGGGGCGGCTCCATGCACCAAAAATGAGACCAATATTCAATGCCGTGGCGATAAAATTCAGTCCTAAACCGCCAAAGATCTCATTGACCCCTCCAAACGTCTTGAGGACACCTGCCAGCGCTGCCCAGACTGCGCCACCGATCATACCTACCAGGATGGAAATAATAATTACCAATACTGGAGATAAAGATGATCCTAAGAATAATCTGATGGCACCGGTTGTAAAGATTGCACCAACTGTAATTTGTCCTTCAATACCAATATTCCACAAACCTGCCGTAAATGTTGCTAACAGACCACAGGTGACCAATACCAATGGCACCCACACCACAAAAACACTGGAGATACGGGTTGCATTGCCAGTTGCGCCTTCCCATATCAGTCGAAATGCTTCCAATGGTTGAGATTTGACCAAAATCAAAATGAGAGAAACAAACAACAATGAGAATACCAAACCGCCCAACTGAAACAACACCGAGGAGCTACGGGTTCGTGTTTTATTCATGATTTTTCCTTTATGTCAAAAACCTGATCCCAACCTTTTCCGCCGATTAATTGACCTAATTGATCAAGTGTAGTCGTTGATGCTTCAAGGGGAGGTGAAACCCGACCGCTGAAAAACACCAGAATTCGGTCGCTGTATTGCAAAATTTCCTCCAAATCCCCCGAAATGAAGAAAATGGACGTCCCCTGTTGACACCTCTCTTTTAATTTACCCCACATATATATCGCTGATTCAATGTCCAGACCGCGCGTAGGATGTTCTAATAAAATAATGGATAAGGAATCCTTGAGCAAAGATAAAGCGGCTCTTTGTTGGTTTCCACCGGATAAAGATTCAACATTTAAATCCGGTCGACCAATGATGTGATACTCCTCAATCATTTTTTCCGCTTTTTCTTTAAAATATTCTTTATCAATAAACAATCCCTTTTTCTCATCCCCAGCGATGGTGAAGTGCTCTGCCAGATTTAACCCTGGAACCAGACCTTCTTCCAATCGCGAGGCTGGTAAAAAAGATACTCCGTTATCCATATATGTATGATAAGTTTTATTGGAGAGGTCTATATCTTTTACGATAACTTTTCCTGAAATCGGTCTAATTAAACCAACACATGCCCTTAATAAAATATCCTGCCCACTACCTTCCATACCTGCAAGACCAATGACTTCACCAGCACGTAGTTGGAAATTTACATTTTCAATTCTTAAAGGATACTGTTCTATATATAAATCGTTCAAAGCTAGAACTATTTTCTCCTGAGATAGATTATAGCGTTCTCCCAGGCTGATAATTTTCCCAAACATCATTTCCACTAATTTATCTGAATTAAAGGGAGCGGCTAACTCACCCACCAAAATACCTTTTCTTAAAATTGCTACTTTTGAGCACAGCGCTTCAACGTCTTCTAACTTGTGTGAGACAAAAATAATTGTTTTTCCTTGATTAGCAAGAATTCTTAACGCAGCAAATAATTTTTCCTTTTGTAATGAACTGATGCCTGTTGTCGGTTCATCCAATATGAGTGCATTCGCCCCCATCCATAACAAACGCAGAATTTCTAATTGTTGTCTTTCTCCTACTGTTAAGGTATCAACATATGCATCTGGATCCAATGAAAAACCGAATTTTTTTTGTAATTCCTGGAATTGTTTAATGGTGTTTTTGTAGGAAGGAACAAGCCCACCTTTTTGCCCTACAATAAAATTTTCAATCAATCGCATCGGTGGAAAATCCAGAGGATCCTGATGTAACATACCAATCCCATAGTTAATTGCATCTGCGGGAGAATCGATAGTAACGACTTTACCATCTAACAAAATTTCCCCAGAATCAGGTTGCATAAATCCTGAAAGGACCTTCATCAAGGTACTTTTACCAGCGCCATTCTCTCCTAAAATTCCATAAATCGAGCCGCTATTGATGCAAAGGTTTATATCAACATTAGCGTGTACAGGTCCGAAATGTTTATTGATATTTTTAAATTCGACGTTCATTTTTTCCTTCAAACCTTTAAAAATGGGGAAGGCAATATGCCTTCCCCATTTCAACTATAGGTAAATTATTCTGAACGGCCTTCCATCCCCTCTAATAATTGAGGCAGATACCAAATTTCGCCATCAGTTGCTTCTTGTCCATCGGCCAGGAAAGCAGAGCCGTCCTGATAATTCAAGGGACCACTCCACAAATTCAAACCACCAGCAAGTTCGTCGATGAATTGATCCAACAATGGTTTTGCTTCAGCGGACATTCCAGGGCCACTCAAATAACCCACTGCTGACTTGTCGTGATCATTGATATCATCCCAGCTGGGAGGTATCCATTCGAATGCAGATTGCCAGGTGCCGTCAATTGCAGTAGAGATGTAGCGAACATAGGCAGGGCCCCAATTGAAATAAGGCACACCTAAACATACATCTGGTGCTTCATCACATGCGCCAACAAAATCGTAAGGGATTGCATATACTTGCTTCCCTTCGCCAGCAGCTTTTCTGGTTTCGACCAAACCTTCGGTTGTATCAATACCGGAAATGATCACATCAGCACCAGAGTTGATAAACTCATTGGCTACCTGTGAGGGATCTTCTGTAAACCCAGGAATATTGAACCAAAAACCAATCCAGGTAACACGGAATTTGAGATCAGCAGGATCTTTTTCCAGGTAATTTTCCCAGCAATAGCGGGCACCTAAATAAGCTGAGGATGCTAAACGGCGGGTCTCTTCATTGATCAATGGTCCAAGATAACCAATAGAACCTGCTTGAGTGTGTAAAGCTGCATCACATCCAGCGATCATCTTTCCATATTCCATACCACCCATAATATTTACCATATTGTCTAATGGCTGGTAGTTTTCACCTTCTGCCCAGACCGTATCGCCAGAGGCATGGATGACGAAGACATCAGGATTATTTTTGGTAAATTCAACTGCATCATCTTTCATGTCATCAGAGTTGAAGACAACCAGTTTCGCTCCCTGTGCCACCAATTCTTCGGCTAATTGGGCAGCGGTTGTACCCGGTCGATCTGCAGTATTTACTTTATCGAGGTAAATCATCTTGGTCCCGGGAACATTGGCTTCTACATACTCACCCGCTTCATAATGTGCCTGACTATAACCTTTATCATTGTAAGGTCCGACCATCAAAATACCAAAGATGAACTCCTCCATGGGAGCTTCAGGTTCCTCAACCGGAGCAGCCGGTTCTTCAGCTGGTGCCTCAGGTTCTTCAACAGGTGCAGCTGGTTCTACGGGGGCAGCGGGTTCTTCTGGAACCGCTGTTTCAGGTGTTGGTTGACAGGCTGATAGTACTAGTGCCATCACCATCAATAAAGCAATTAAAGTCCAAGCAAACTTCTTTTTCATTTTTTCTCCTTCAATTCACAAATTTTTCATTTGGTTTACGACTTCGATAATCAAGAATGTCTTCGAAACGCCATCACCTCCTTTATAATCTCACTTTGAAAGTTAGTTTTACTGGCAAAAAATTTAAATGTTCTGGGTAAAATGATAGAAATTAGATTAATATTTTAAATGATTTTCAAGAAATAGAGATTTAATTCGATCAATATCTGTTGACTAAATTTATTTTACATGATTCTAATACGAATGATAGAAATATAAGGAACGGACCTAAAATAAAGCAGGGATTCTCATTGATCATGAGAATCCCTTTTTTAAAAAATTCTAATCTCTGGTGATCCAGGTACCCGTCTCACCTTTTAAAGCTCTTCCAATATTCTCTGGATTGGTGATTAACGCTTTTTTACCGCCATTTTCGAGGAATTTTACAATTGCTTCGATTTTCGGTAACATGCTACCTTTTGCAAATTGACCTTCAGCGGCATATTTTTTCGCCTCTTCCAATGTCAGACTCTCGAGCCATTTTTGATCTGGTTTATTGAAATTTATGGCAACTTTTTCAACTGCAGTGCTGATAACGAACAAATCAGCACCAATCATGGTTGCCAATAATGAGGAACCAAAATCCTTGTCGATAACAGCTTCAACACCTTCAATGTCGCCATTCGGTTCGCGAACAACCGGGATACCACCGCCGCCAACACCGACGACAATGATACCTGCATCAATTAAGGCTTTGATGGCATCTTTTTCAAGGATGTCCACTGGTTTTGGGGAAGCAACCACTCGCCGCCATCCGCGGCCTGCATCTTCAACCACGACCCAGCCATCTTCCGCGGCTCGTCGATTGGCTTCCTCTTCTCCCATGAACGAACCAATCGGTTTGGTCGGATGCTGAAAAGCTTCATCATTTCGATCCACTACTGTCTGCGTGACAACCGCTGCGACTTGTTTATCCATTTTGCGGTTTTTAAATTCATTGGTGAGAGCTCTCGCAAACATATATCCGATTGCGCCTTGAGAATCAGCGCCACAATAATCCAATGGAACTTCATGCAATTCATGTGAAGATATTTCAGACCTTCTCAAAATGAATCCAACCTGTGGACCATTACCATGGGTCACAACTACGTTCCATCCCTGGACAATCATTTCAGCAATATGGTGCATTGATTCTGCGCCAGCTTCATATTGGTCCTGAACTGTTTTCCGGTTATTGTCTTTGATTAACGAATTACCGCCTACTGCTACGACTGCTACGCCTTTACTCATAAAACATCCTCCAATAATAATTTTTATTGACCCATGGTTAAAGCATAGACCGCGCTGCAAATATGCATTTTATTTTCCGCTTCATCAAAAATAACTGATTGAGGACCATCCATAACACCATCTGTTACTTCAACACCACGGTCTGCCGGTAATGGATGCATAAAGATTGCGTCTTCTTTCGCCAGGGCCATTTTTCTTTCATCAGTAATCCAGTGCTTATATTTATTAATTATAACACCGGCTTCTGTTGCATCAGTCGTTACCATCCAGGGACCCCATGATTTTGGATAGATTACATCAGCGTCTTTAAAGGCAGCTTCCATGTCATCCATCACTTCAAAACCAGCCCCAACTTTGCGTGCTTCTTCTTTTGCTCTTTCAATGGTCTCATCTGACAATTTGAATTCTGGTGGATGTGCAAGCACAAAATCAACACCAAATCGCGGAAATTGTAAAGCCATTGAATTCGGGATGGATAATGGCTTCTGGTAGGATTCAGCAAACGCCCATGACATAACAACCTTTTTCCGTTTCAAATTTCTGCCTTTTTTCTCCATGATCGTCATTAAATCTGCCAATATCTGGAATGGATGGTATAGCTCACATTGCATATTAAATACCGGCGCAGGAGATGCTTCTGCCACCAAATTCATATATTTATTCCCAATACCCCAATCAACGTGTCGGATGGCAATTCCGTCATAAATGCGGCCCATAATCTGACCAATTTCTCTTTCAGTATCACCGTGGGAAATTTGAGTGGTTCGGCTTTCAATAAATGCAGGATGTCCACCGAGATGAGCGAAAGCTGATTCGAAAGCGGAGCGTGTGCGGGTGCTGCTATAAAAGAACAATAACGCCAAAGATTTATCCCGCAAGTAGGGTGTCGGCTGCCGCATGGCACGCTTCATTTTTAAATCCCAGGCTACATCTAAAATCGTATCAATCTCTTCTTTTGAAAAATCGAGATCAGTGATGAAATCGCGTCCTTGTAAACTTGTTTGCATTTCTTTTTCCTCCAAAAATTTTTTTAATTTTTGTAACATCTCAATAAAAGGGAGTTGCTGTGTCGTTTTTGGCGAGCGTACGCCCGCCAAAAACCTGAGCCCTTAACGATTGAAATGATACGATTAATGGGTTTTATTTATTTAATTGTAAAGTTACCATGGCAGGGACTAGAGCATAAAACCCTGTCGAACGAACCATGTCATCTAAAGAAACAGAATCGTTAATCGTATGCGCTGTTTCTTCATCTCCAGGTCCAAATCCTATACTGGGAATTCCAGCTTTTCCGGCCCAATAGATCCCATTCGTGCTGAAATTCCATTTACCGGCAGGAGCATCTTCCAAACCAATCAATTTTCGCGCTTCAAGGCCAGCCTGTACCAAAGGATGTTCTTCTTCGATTGCCCAGGCGGGGAAATACTTATCTACCGGGAAAACAAACCCTGTATAGGAAGGTTCATCATAAAATAATTCCTCAACGGTTACTCGATCCTTGAAATCCTCAGGAATCAGAGCTTCCACCTGCGCAATCGCCTCTTCTTTTGTTTCTCCAAATGTCATACGCCGGTCAATGTAAATGATCGCTTCATTGGGAACCGCGTTGATACTGGGTGTCTGGACAACCATATCGCTGACCGTTATTTTTCCATGCCCCAGGAATTCATGATCACCTAATTGTGGCTCCAGATCACGTATGCCTGCGATGACCGGAATTAAGGCATAAATGGCATTATCACCCAAATGATTGCTGGCGGCATGCGCACTGCGCCCCTTTGCGGTCACTTTCATTTCGATGCGGCCTTTGTGTCCGCGGTACACATTCATCTTGGTCGGCTCACCAATGACAACAAAATCAGGACGAATTTTAGGATCAACCTCCACAAATGAATTCGGAGCAATGCCATCACACCATTCTTCCATGTTGCCAAAATAATAAGCTGTCCAGCCATCTAACAAACCAAGTTTATCGGCTATTGACAATCCATATATCATGCCGGGTGTACTGTTTTTCTCATCACAGGCACCCCGTCCATAAAATATTCCATCTTCAATTTTTCCAATGAACGGATCATGAGTCCATTCATCTGGGTCGCCGATACCCACTGTATCGATATGGGAATCAAATACCATGATTTTCTTACCAGAACCAATCTTACCCATGATATTGCCCATCACATCAAACCTAACTTCATCAAAACCCAATTTCTTCATTTCTTCTGCAATTCGTTCACCAACAGGACCAATTTTGGACTCCATGCTGGGGATGGCGACGATTTCACGAAAGAAATTAATAATATCAGGCCGTAATGTTTCAACGCTTTCAATTACTTCTTTTACTTTATCCTTGCTTACCATTGTCTGACTCTCCAATCTTGTTTTTTATTTACTATTTGAGTTCACCCACCCGCCTCACAACCTGGAAGCGAAAATAACCCGGTAAAAAATAACTATAGGAATAATCGATAATTATTCCATCAATGGAATACAAATGAGCTTTAAATAATAATAAAACATCTCCACGCTGAATTTGTAAAGCACGTGCAATACTGGAAGATGCACCTTCGGCTTGAATAATCGTTTTTGAGACAGATAAATCAATTTTTTCGCTCTCAATTAATCGATCAAGAACCGAACCTGTAAAACCACCCGCCAGATCGTCATTGGAAAAAATAGACTCCGGCAATACATCAACCAGATAAGCCACCGGTCGGTGATCAGCATTGATGACACGGGATATTTTTATTAATGGCGTATTTACTTCAACGTTGAGGTTTTTGGCATAATATTCATTTGCTTTCATCTGGGTATATGCCAATTCCCCCATTTTAACATCCAGTCCAATTTTTTCTGCCAGAGTTTCTATGCTTTCCAATACCTCAAGACCAGTTTCTATCACCTGAATCGGTCCGACGACGAATGTACCAACCCCCTGACGTCTGCGAATAATCCCTTGCCCTTCGAAGGTTCGCATGGCTTCTCGTAATGTAGCTCTCGAGACCCCTAACATTTTGGCAAGCATGGGTTCAGATGGCAACTTATCACCATGGGGTGTGGAAGAAATTACACCCGCCAGCTCATTTTGTAAACGCTGAAACGAGGTTAATGTATTTTTTTCTTGTAAATCCTGGTGTACATCTGCCATTCAGTAACTCCTTCTACTCTTCGATAATTACTGGTATGAATTGGAAATTGGTTACGTCCACCAGCCCTCTATCAGATAATCTCACTTCAGGAATGACCACAAGTGCTAATAAGCTTAATTGCATATTGGGGTTGTTCAACTTACAGCCGCATTCCTGGAACCCACGAAGAACAGAAGATGCTTTTTTAGAAACAATCTCTGCATTCTGGTTGGACATTAAACCTGCTATTGGTAAAGGTACTTCGCCAATAATCTCTCCATCTTTGATCACAACCTGTCCACCACCGATTTCCGCTAAACGATTGACAGCAGCGGCCATGAGTTTATCGTCAGTTCCTGCAACGATCAGATGATGTGAATCATGTGCAACTGTCGTTGCAATTGCGCATTTACCTTTGATCCCAAATCCGGCAACAAACCCATTGGATACAGAACCAGAGCCTGCATGGCGCTCAACAACAGCCAATTTTGCAATATCCAGGTTTGGATCTAAAGTGAGACGGCCATTCCTGACAGGCAAAACCATTTCCAGGTGTTGCGTGGGAGCCTGGTTTTCAATCACACCGATTACATTGACCCGCGCAGTTCCTTCTTTTGAAGTTTTTATACAAAAAACATCCGGTGAGACTGGCGTTTCGATATTAACAGAATGAATTGCCCAATCGGGATACACAATTTCAGGAAAATCAATCAGATTTTTTCCATTTTGGGCGACTACCGATCCTTTAGCAATCACCAATTCAGGCTGAAATCTTTCAAGGTCAGAGACAATCAGCATATCGGCATATCTTCCGGGTGCAATTTGACCAATCTCGCTCTCCAGACCAAAATAAGTAGCCGGGTTGATCGTCATCATCTGGATGGCCAACATCGGTTCGACGCCCAATCCGATCGTATGACGCAGTACCCGATCCATGTGTCCATCATCCACCAGCGTTGCCGAATGGGAATCATCTGTACATAAAATGAAATTACGCGATTCCAAACCATGTTCCGTTATCGCTTTAATTTGCTCTTCAACATCGTGCCAGGCTGAACCATAACGCATCATAACTATCATGCCTTGCCGTGCTCGGGTGATGGCATCAATCGTGCGTGTCCCTTCGTGATCATCTTGAGCACCCCCGGCTACGTAACCTGAAAACGGTAAACCCAAATCTGGCGAGGCGTAATGACCACCGATTACTTTTCCTGCCAATCTGGTAATTTCCATCTCTGCATGCAATTTTTCATCATTATTCGCCACGGCCGGAAAATTCATCATCTCTCCCAGCCCGATAATGCCATCCCATTGTATTGCTTCAGCTACATCATCCGGAGAAATGGATGCCCCTGGTGTCTCAAACCCCGGCGCAGAAGGAACACAGGAAGGAACCTGAACAAACACATGATTGGGCTGTTTTAAGGCTTCATCCACCATCAATCGCACCCCTTTAAGGCCAAAAACATTGGCAATCTCATGTGGGTCCACCATCATTGTCGTGGTGCCTTTTGGAAGCACTGCCCGTACAAATTCTGTGACCGTTAACATGCCAGATTCAATATGCATATGAGCATCGATTAATCCTGGAACAAGGTATTTATGTTGCGCATCAATCACCTGAGTGTTCTTTCCAATACAGTGATCCGCGTTTTCACCCACAAAGGCAATCCGGTGATCTGAAATGGCTACAGAGGTATTGTCGATCATTTCACCGGTCTGAACACATACCCACTTTGCGTTTTTTACAACCAGTGCGGCGGGGACTCTTCCCATGGCAACATCAACAAGTTTCTTGCTATCCTTCTTCTTGAATGAATCCATAAACGACCTTTCTATTCAATTTTTAAGATAATAATCTGGCAGCAGCTCTATTATGGTTCGCGATTAATGTAGGCAAATCTATGTTTACTAATTGCTGGTCTTTTACGATGATTTTTCCATGAACAACATTTAAATCCACATTTCCAGGTTGACAGAAAACAAGCGCAGCAACAGGATCGTGCAAAGCACCCGCATATTCCAGGCGATTCAAATTAATGGCAATAAAATCCGCACATTTGCCTATTTCGAGGGAACCGATATCCTGGCGGCCTAATACGGCAGCACCACCTCGGGTTGCTATTTCTAATGATTTCCGAGCAGTAAACAACCCGGCTGTCTCATCATTTGAAAGGGAAGCCCCCATTAATCCAGCTCTCAATCTGGCTAATAACATGGCCTGTCGAGCTTCTGCCAATAGATGAGAACCATCATTACTGGCTGATCCGTCAACTCCCAACCCGACCTTAACCCCGGCATTTAAGAAATCAAGAATGGGAGCTGCTCCTGATCCCAGTCGCATATTGGAACTGGGGCAATGTGCAACACCACACCCTTCATGGGCGTAAATTTGAATTTCTTCCTGGTTAATGTGCACAGAATGAGCAAACCAGACATCATTCCCTACCCAATTCAAGGATTGCATGTAACCCAAAGGTCGATGTCCAAATTTTTCAAGGCAAAAAACTTCTTCATCCTGGGTTTCAGCCAGGTGCGTGTGTAATTGGACTCCATACTCTCTGGCTAATTTTGCTGATTGAACCATCAGCTCGCCAGTAACGCTGAACGGAGAACAAGGCGCGAGGACAATTTGAAGCATGGAACCTGGTTTAGGATCATGATAGCGCTGAATCAATCGTTGCGAATCATTTAATATAAATTCTTCACTATCCACCACGGAATCCGGTGGTAGTCCGCCCTGACTCTCGCCCAGACTCATCGAACCACGCGATGCGTGTAAACGCAGACCAACTTCTGCTGCAGCCTCTATCTCATCATCCAGTCTAGACCCATTTGGGAAGAGATATAAATGATCTGACGCAGTCGTACATCCAGAGAGCGCCAGTTCAGCCAACGCAGTTTGCGTGGAGATGCGGATATCATCCGCAGTCATTTTTGCCCAAATTGGATATAGGGTCTTTAGCCAGTGAAACAGATTCACATCCTGTGCAGCCGGTACAGCTCTGGTGAGCGTTTGATAAAAATGATGATGCGTGTTAATGAGACCAGGCAAAACAACATGGCCAGTCAAATCCAGAACCTGATCAGCTGTTTCTGGTAAATCCTTCAGAGTACCAATTTGCTCAATAACTCCATCGCGAGCAAAAAGGCCACCATCGCGGATCTCGCGGCGGTGGCCATCCATAGTAACCAGCAAAGTTGCATTCTTAATTAAGATGGTTTCATTTTTCATTCTTGAATTCTCTCATCTCTAGGTATTTGTTAGACAACTACACAACCATCCAGAGTTTAGCAAGAATCCATGTAAAAGTCAATTGTCAGACAACATCAAATTTTATTTCAAATCAGCAATTTCGGCAGCTCTCAGCGTATTTTTCATCAGCATAGCTATTGTCATTGGTCCAACACCACCAGGTACCGGTGTGATGACACCTGCAACCTCTGAAACCTCATCGTAGGCAACATCTCCTACCAACCTGTATCCGCGCTTAGCGGTTGGATCGTCAACTCGGTTGATGCCAACATCAATGACTACCGCACCGGGCTTTACCCAATCTTTCTTAACCATTTCAGCTCTTCCGACTGCTGCCACCAGAATATCCGCCTGTCTTACAACACCAGGTAAATCCTTTGTGCGTGAGTGACAAATGGTTACGGTTGCGTTGGCTCTTACCAGTAATAATGCGACGGGCATTCCGACGATATTAGACCTTCCCAGAACAACCGCATTCTGTCCTTCAATTTTTGGAACAACCTGTTCAATCAGGTACATGGTGCCGGCTGGTGTACAAGGGATGAAAAGTGGATCGCGACCTTTTTGAGCCAATCGACCAATATTTAGAGGATGAAAACCATCAACATCTTTCTCAATGCTGACCATATTTAATACACGTTCTTCATCCAGACCAGACGGCAAAGGGAGTTGTACCAAAATACCATGAACAGTCGGATCTTGATTCAATTTGGTCACCAACGCTTCAACTTCCTGTTGTGATGCATCGGCTGGTAGAACATGACCAAATGAATTAATGCCAGCTTCCTGACAGGCTTTGTGTTTTGAGCGCACATATACCTGTGAAGCAGGATTTTCACCGACCAAAACGGTCGCCAACCCAGGCACCATTTTGCCTTCTGCGGCCCGTTTCTCAACCTGTTCTTTTACTTCAGCTCTTACACTTTCTGCTATTGCTTTCCCGTCCAAAATTTTTGCAGTCATTATCATAACCTCCAAAGAAATATTCCCACTCTATAAATTATACATAGGAAATCTTAATAAAACCAATGGTAACAATAATTATGGTTTCATCATTCCCGCTAACCTTTCGCTTTCGTCCCATAGTCGTTTCCATGGTTCTCGTTTATAAGATTTACGATTCGATCGCACTTGTTTATTGTTCTCATCCCAATAACCCCTACTAATATCTAGTAATTTGGGATCAGTGGCCAGGTATACATATGTTTCCGCCTTGCGCCCAGGAGTGATGGACATCTTTCGCTTGATGTGGTAGATTTTTCTTAGCAAGGGGGATAGATAGGTCAAACGCTCATCGGGGATAGCCACGTTGGTTACCCGCACATTTTTAATCACAACAGGGAACTGGCTTGATATCTGGATGATGTTCTTTAAGATATTTATCCAGAAACTGACCAGTATAAGAATCACTGATTTTACAAATTTCTTCCGGAGTACCACTGGCCAGTAATAACCCACCCCGGTCACCTCCCTCAGGTCCCAGATCGATAATATAATCGGCAACTTTGATAATATCCAAATTGTGTTCAATGATTAACACTGTATTTCCGCCTTCAACCAGACGCTGAAGAACCTCAATTAATTTATGAACATCAGCAGCATGTAGACCGACAGAAGGTTCATCCAACACGTAAAGTGTTTTTCCGGTTGACCTTCTGGAGAGTTCCTTCGACAATTTCACCCGTTGTGCTTCACCCCCAGAAAGCGTAGGAGCTGGTTGACCAATTTTGACATAACCCAGACCAACATCCAACAAGGTTTGAAGTTTGTTAACAATCGCAGGGAATGCAGCAAATAATTCCAATCCCCCTTCGATGGTTGAGTCGAGTACATCTGCAATACTATTGCCTTTGAATTTCACCTGTAAAGTTTCACGATTAAAGCGTTGTCCGTGACAGACATCACAGGGCACATACACGTCCGGTAAAAACTGCATCTCTATTCTTAATTGTCCCTGTCCCTGGCAAGCTTCACAGCGCCCACCATGGACATTAAAAGAAAATCTGCTGGTTTTGTAACCACGCATCTTACTTTCCGGTAATTCGGCAAATAATTGTCGGATATCATCAAATAAACCGGTATAGGTACCGGGGTTGGAGCGTGGTGTTCTGCCGATCGGTGATTGGTCAATATTGATGATCTTATCGATAAATTCGATGCCTTCGATCCGGTCAAAAGACCCGGGCTGAGTGCGTGCTCCCATAATTTCTTTTGCTAAGGCTTGATAAAGAATGTCAACCATCAAAGTTGATTTACCAGAGCCTGACACGCCTGTAATACAAACTAATTTCCCTAATGGTATTTCTACATCCAAATTTTTCAGGTTATTTTCACAGGCACCACGGATGGTTAGCACTTGACCGGAGCCTTTCCGACGGAATGAGGGTAATGGAACTTGTTTTTTCCCCGATAAATAAGCACCAGTAAGTGATTTCTTTGATTTGAGAATATTTTTTAATGTTCCTTCAGCAACGATTTCACCACCATGGACACCAGCACCTGGACCCATGTCGACGATCCAATCGGCAGAACGAATCGTATCATCATCGTGTTCGACAACCAACACGGTATTGCCCTGGTCTCTTAAATTCTCCAGCGTTCGTAAGAGTCGCCCATTATCCCTGGGGTGCAACCCAATGGATGGTTCATCCAAGACATACAGCACACCCATCAGTTTCGATCCAATTTGCGTTGCCAGACGAATCCGCTGGGCCTCTCCACCAGATAGAGAAACCGCTGACCTTCCTAATGTCAGGTAATCCAGCCCTACATCAACCAAAAATCCCAACCGTGATTGAATCTCTTTCAGAATTCTGGATGCAATAATCTTATCTTTATTCGATAACGGAGATTCTTCCCCGGCTAGATGATTAACCCACTGCAATAACTTTAAAATATGCCAATCGGTCACTTCGACTATATTTTTTTGGTCAATTGTGATCGCTAAAGCTTCTGGCCTTAATCGGGCACCCTTGCAGGTCGGACATGGACGGTCTCCCATCCAACTTCCAATCTTTTCACGAATATAGTTCGAATTCGTTTCTTTAAATCTTCTTTGCAGATTATTGATGACCCCTTCGAATGGTGCCTGGTAACTCACCGAGCGATCATTTTTACCAACCATATTGATCGTGAACAGGTCACCATTGGTGCCATAAAGCACCAGGTTCATCTGGTCAGGGGTTAAAGTATTTACAGGAGCGTCTAATTTTATTCCATACGCATCCGCCATTGCCTTCAACATTGCCCAATAATAGCCACCCTGGTCTTTCGGTTTGGACCATTCCAAAGCTATAATTCCGCCTTGTTCGAGCGATAAATTTTTGTTGGGCATCAATAAATCCGGATCAATTTCCATTTTCGTGCCCAATCCCTGACAATCCTGACAAGCGCCGTGCGGGGTATTGAATGAAAAGGTTCGCGGTTCAATCTCGGGAACAACACTACCATGTTCCGGACAGGCTAATTGTTCTGAGTAAAAATAATCCTCATGTGGTTCCTGAGTAATATTTTGAATGGTGACGTGACCTTCACCTACTTTGAGCGCTGTCTCAACAGAATCTGTCAGGCGTGTGAAAGCTGATTGTTTATCTTCCTCGCTCTCATAATTTCCAATGACTATGCGATCTACAACAGCTTCAATGGTGTGAATTTTATAGCGATCTATCTTGATATCATCATCCAGGTTGTAAATTACCCCGTCAACCCGTACACGAGCGAATCCCGCTTTTCGGATTTCATCAAAAACTGCCTGGTAGGTACCTTTTCGTCCACGCACAATCGGTGCAAGAATAATTAATCTCGAACCTTCGGGTAATTGTAGAATGGCATCCACAATTTCCTGGGCACTCTGACGCGATACCTCACGCCCACATATGTGACAATGGGGAATACCCACACGAGCAAATAATAACCGGAAGTAATCATACGATTCAGTTACTGTCCCCACCGTGGATCTGGGATTCCGTGAAGTAGCTTTTTGATCGATTGAGACGGCCGGCGATAATCCTTCGATCGCGTCCACGTCTGGTTTATCCATCTGCCCCAAAAATTGACGGGCATACGCGGAGAGAGATTCTACATATCTTCTCTGTCCTTCAGCAAAAATGGTGTCAAACGCTAAGGAACTTTTACCGGAACCTGATAGACCGGTAATGACAACGAATTTATCTCTTGGAATTTCCACCGTTATATTTTTTAAATTATGCTCACGAGCACCAACAACTCGAATTGAATTCATATCTAACCTTACCTGAACAAAATAATGCCATTATTATAGCACAAATGTTTTATATTTAAAATTTTTCAGCCAACTCTGAATTATATCAATCAATCGAAAATCAATTTGAAATTGTAAACAGATGAAGAAAACAGTGAAGTAATTCTATCCGTTTCCATTCTTCATTTTGGTAATGTCTTTCACAAAACACTTGTATAATCATTTTTATATTCCAACATAAGGATGTGAATCATGGATGATGTAGAACATAAACGGGCTATACGTGCCTGGACAATGTATGATTGGGCGAATTCCACCTTCGCCACGACGATTGCAGCTGCCGTGTTACCTGTTTATTATTCAACCGTCGCCTCAAAAAATCTGCAACCTCACGAGGCGACCTCAAATTGGGCTTTCACAACCACAATTGCACTCGTACTGGTTGCTTTATTGGGTCCGATTTTAGGAGCCATGGCTGATTTTTCCGGTACTAAAAAACGGTTTATGACCATTTTTGTAATTTTGGGTGTATCCGGAACGGCATTGCTTTATCTGGTAAAAAGTGGTGATTGGTTAATGGCTTCTGTGTTCTACATTATTGGTTCGATTGGATTCGCAGGGGCAAACGTTTTCTATGACTCTTTGCTGCCGCACATCGCCCACCCGGACGAAATCGATCAGGTCTCTTCGCGTGGTTATGCCATGGGATATGCTGGTGGGGGAATTTTACTGGCAATCAACCTGGCTATGATCATGTTATCACCGGATCATTTAACTGAAATTATGACCAGGATATCCTTTTTGACAGTGTCCGTGTGGTGGTTGGTATTCACCATCCCGTTCTGGCGAAATGTGAAAGAACCTCCCCGGCGAATTTTTGCAGCCGAAGCAGGTATTAATCCTGTCAAAGCCAGTATCAGCCGGTTAGCAACAACTTTCAAAGAAATCAGAAAATATAAAGAACTAACCAAATTTATTGGTGCTTTTTGGTTGTACAACAATGGTATCGGCACCATCATTTTTATGGCAACCATCTATGGCACCGAGTTAGGCTTTTCATCAACAACTACTATTGGTACTTTATTAATGGTTCAATTTGTAGCGATCCCATTTGCTTTCCTTTTTGGATGGTTGGCGAAAAAGATTGGTACCAAGCGCTCCATTCTTCTCAGCATTTTTATCTACACATTGATTGCCATTGCAGGGTATTTCCTGTATAAGGAGATCCACTTCTGGCTATTAGGTTTTGGAGTAGCCACGGTACAGGGGGGCAGTCAGGCGCTCAGCCGTTCGTTATGCGGCCGCATGATGCCGAAATCAAAATCGGCAGAATTCTTCAGCTTCTTCAGCGTCAGTGAAAAAATCGCCGGGACAGTTGGGCCTTTATTGTTCGGAGTCGTCAGTCGCTTGATGGGCGGAAGCCGCCTGAGCATCGTTTCATTAATCATCTTTTTCTTCCTCGGTGGCTTGCTATTGTGGCAGGTAAAGGAAAAGGATGGAATTGCAATTGCAGAAGCAGAAGAGGAACTCCTGATCGCAAGCAATATTGCCTGAATAATTTGACGGGATGAAACATCCCGTCAAATTATTTTTATAAGACTTCGTATAATTCCACCAAAACTCCGTTGGTGCTTTTGGGGTGAACGAATGCCATCTTTCTACCAGGTAATTCCAGCGCTACTTCGTTAATTAAGCGGATTCCCTTTTCTTTCAATTGGGTGAGCATCCCATCAATGTCATCCACTTCAAAACACAGGTGGTGCATTCCCCCACCCCGCTCTTCAATAAATTTTGCCACACCGGTATCGGGACTGGTGGGACGAACTAATTCAACCTCACTGTCACCAACCGGAATAAAAACAACCTGCGCTTTTTGACTGGGAACGTCTTCAATGTGATCAACCTGAAGGCCCATCGCATCCCGCCAAAATTTTAATGATTCTTCCACATCCTTTACTGCTATTGCAATGTGATTGATTTTCTTGATTTTAGCCATTTTGATCCTTTCTATATCCAGGCTGGTGGTTGATACTCACCCCATGTTTTGCGTAGTACGCCACAAATTTCACCCAATGTTATATTATTTTCTACACATTCAATCATGAGCGGCATCAAATTATTAGTACCCAATGATTCTTTTTCTAAATGGGTTAACAACTCGCTCGTTTTTAATGGGTCGCGTTTTGATTTCAGTCTTGTAAGTTTTTCAATCTGATTTTTCTCAATCGTTGGATCGACTGATAAACGCTCTAATTCAATTTTTTCATTTGCTTCAAAAGCATTCACTCCAACAACCAGATTTTCTTTTTTCTCAATTGATTTCTGATATAGATAAGCGGCCTCCTGGATTTCATTCTGCATATATCCAAGCTCAATTGCTTTCAGAGCACCACCTAAATCATCGATTCGCTCGATGTATTTCCGGGCCTGTAATTCGATTTCATCCGTCAGATTCTCAATCAGATAAGCCCCTCCTAATGGATCAATCGAATCCGCTACTCCTGATTCATATCCTATTATTTGTTGTGTCCGCAAAGCCACTCTGACTGATTTTTCAGTGGGTAACCACAAAGCCTCATCCATACTATTTGTATGCAATGACTGGGTGCCCCCCATCACCGCTGCCAGCGCCTGAAGGGCGACCCGCACCACGTTATTTTCAGGTTGCTGCGCGGTTAAGGTTGAACCACCTGTCTGCGTGTGAAACCTCAACATCCACGAATGTGGATCTTTGGCATGGAAGCGTTCCTTCATAATCCTGGCCCAAAGTCGTCTGGCAGCTCTGAATTTTGCTACTTCTTCCAAAAATTGATTCTGCGCAGCGAAGAAGAAAGATAATTGTTGCGAAAACTCATCCACTTCCAATCCCGATTGTATGGCTGCATCCACATAAGCGATTGCATTCGCCAACGTAAATGCCACCTCCTGTACAGCCGTGGAACCAGCCTCTCGTATGTGATAGCCAGAAATACTGATCGTATTCCAACGGGGAATATTTTCTTTACAGTACTTAAAAATATCGGTTATCAGGCGCATGGATGGTTGTGGAGGGTAAATATAGGTACCGCGAGCTACAAATTCTTTAAGAATGTCATTTTGGATTGTACCCCGCAACCGTTTCGGATCTACACCTTGTCTTTTAGCAACCGCAATATACATCGCTAATAATACCGAAGCAGGAGAGTTTATGGTCATGCTGGTGGAAACGCGATCCAGGGGAATCTCCCGAAATAAAACCTCCATATCCTCAATCGAAGATATGGATACCCCGACTTTTCCAACCTCACCGGATGCAATGGGATCATCGGAATCATATCCAATTTGAGTTGGCAAATCAAAAGCGACAGATAAGCCGGTTTGTCCCTGGGAGAGTAAATACCGGTATCTTGCGTTAGATTCTTCTGCAGTGGCGAACCCGGCATACTGTCGCATCGTCCACAGCCTGCCGCGATACATGGTAGGTTGCACCCCGCGGGTAAATGGGTATTCACCGGGGAACCCTAACTGCTCCATGTAATTCTCCTCATCAGGTAAGGCCACATTTGGAACAGGTATATTTGAGGTTGTATAAAATTCTTTTTTTCTTTCAGGATACTTATTCGTAATAGGATGAAGAACTTCTTTTTCCCATTGTTTTTTACGTTCCTCTAAATCCATAAAACCTCTTCAATTCATTTAGTGTAAAATCAGTATACATGATGTCAAATCCGTTGTGGAGTGATGTTTTATCCACGAAAGATCGACATAAATCCTTGTACCCTGGAAGAATTATCATTATGACACCATTTCTTCAAATTTGCACTATTTTAGCCATCCTATTGTTATCCGCAAAAGCAGCTGGATATCTGAGTACAAAATTAGGGCAACCTTCCGTATTAGGGGAATTATTGATTGGTGTAATCCTTGGTCCCTCTTTATTAAATATCTTCAATCTCTCATTCCTGGATTATGCAGAATTACCTCATTTCATCAATGATTTTGCAGAGATTGGGGTTCTCTTATTGATGTTCATCGCCGGTTTGGAGTTACATCTTTCAGATCTAGCACAAAATAAAGCAGCCTCCGCTTATGCGGGTGTGCTCGGTGTGCTGGTACCTGTTCTCTTTGGTTTTCTGGTGGGTGAGCTCTTCTCAATGGAAATCAGGCAATCCCTGTTTCTGGGGTTGACGTTAGGTGCCACCAGCGTTAGCATCAGCGCGCAAACGCTGATTGAATTAAAAGCATTACGCAGTAAAGTCGGTTTTGGACTGTTAGGCGCAGCCGTGTTTGATGATATGTTGGTCATCCTGTTATTGTCAGGGTTTATTGCCCTCGATCAGGGAGGGTCAGCCCTGGAAATTGTGTTTGTATTGGTTAAAATGATCGCATTTCTCGGATTATCTCTGGCTTTTGGATATTGGGTTTTACCTAAGATCTCCAGGAAAGTTCAAAAGTTGCCAATTGCACAGGGAACAATTACACTGGCAATTATTATTATGCTGGTTTATGGTGTTGCTGCCGAACTGTTGGGCGGAATGGCAGCCATCACCGGCTCGTTTATTGCAGGTTTGATGTATGCCCGTACTAAAGAGAAGGTTGAAATTGAGAGAGGATTGCGATCATTATCCTATGGTCTTTTTGTCCCTATTTTCTTCATCAATATTGGTTTACATGTTGATGTTCGTGGCATGGGGCTCGCAACTTTGTGGATTCTCTTAGTCATTTCATTTGCTGCCATCATCGGAAAAATCCTGGGGGCGGGGTTAGGAGCAAAAATCGGGAAATTTAGCTGGTTAGAATCACTCCAATTGGGGTTGGGGATGGTCAGCCGCGGTGAAGTCGGATTGATTGTTGCTACGGTTGGTCTTCAGGCAAATCTGCTAAATCCGGACTTATATACTTCCATTGTTGGAATGGTTCTAATCACAACCCTGATCACCCCGCCATTATTACGGGCTTCGTTTGCAAAATCAACCAAATTAAATAATCCAACGTAACCAAAAGGAGAAAAAATGTACTTTATTCTTTTTGTGCTCCATGACATATCCAAAATGAAAGATTTATTACACGCCTGGGAACAAGCTGGCGTGAAAGGTGCCACGGTGCTTTTCAGTACTGGTCTGGGAAGAATTCGCCAAAATTTTGGTTTACTGGAAGATTTTCCACTATTTCCATCGATGAGTAAAATCATTGACCGTCTCGAAGAAATGGACCTCAGTAGAGCATTGTTTTCTGTAGTGGAATCTGATGATATTGTAAAACAGGTATTACATCAAACCCAGGAAGTCGTAGGAGACCTCTCCAAGCCAAATACTGGTATCCTGATTGTTTTGCCGGTTGCTCAAGTATATGGATTGAAACAATATCATCCTGAGAACGACAACTAGTTTACAAATTCATATGGGGCATACTGCTTAAAATTTTCTATTTGACACACATTCGACCATCTGATAGAATTCGTTCGCCTCAAGCGTGGTACCCTTCGCTTGAAATACATATTTGAAAGGGCTAGAAAAATGAAAGTACTTTTATTAAAAGACGTCTACAAATTAGGGCGTGCCGGTGATATCAAAAAGGTTGCTGCCGGTTATGGCCGCAATTACTTAATTCCTCAAAAGTTTGCAGTAATTGCAACACCCGGGGCAATGAAACAAGTTGATCAAATCCGCAAACGTGCAACTGAACGCCGCGCTGTGTTGAATAATGAATTGGGCGGAATTGCAGCAATGCTGGAAAAACTTACCATTACTTTTCCCAGCAAGGCTGGTGAAACTGGCAAGTTATACGGTTCTATCACCCATCAGATGATAGCAGATGCAATCAATAAAAAATTGGGCACTACCGTCGACCGCCGGCAAATCGAAGTACAACCAATCCGCAATCTGGGCGAACATTTCGCCACAATTCGCTTGACGGTCGATCTGGTACCGGAAGTGAAGATCATCGTTCATCGCGAAGGTGAAACCATAGCAATTGATGAGGATAAAGAAGATGTAGTAGAAGTAGTAGTCGAAGAACTAACCGAAGTTGTAACTGATGTATTTGCAGAAGAACCAACTGAAGAATAATCATTAATAAAGCATTAGAAATAAGATGACCGGCATTCATCACCCTTGTTGACATGCCGGTCGTTTGTTAAACTATACTTATGACAATCTCACTGGGAGAATTTCTTCAAAAAGCCCGCGAAGCGAAAGGGCTAAATCTAGCTGAAGTTGCTTATCAAACAAAAATTCGAGAGCACTATCTATTAGCATTGGAGAAAAATCAGTTTGAGAAATTGCCTTCTAATATTCAAGGGAAAGGTTACCTGAGGAACTATGCCCAATTCCTGGATGTGGATGAAAAATTAGTTCTTTCCGCCTGGGAACATCCAGAAAATCTTCTGGTAGAGAAATTAGATATAGACGAAACTGAGGAAGTGGAGGAAGTTCCATCTGAGCCCAATGAAATTTCACCACCTTCAGAAATTGTTGCAATACCAGAGCAACCAATCCAGCTTGAAGAAAAGGTTTTTCATGGGGATGAACCCCTCCATGATAAAAATGATAACGAAGAAAAGGAAATAAAATCCCTTTCTGAACAAATCTTCATTTCCATCGGAAGTAAATTACACGTCCAACGGAAAAAATTAAACCTATCCACAGAAGATATTGAACAATTCACCAGTATTAGACCTTTTTATTTAGATGCCTTAGAATCTGGTTCGATTGAGAAACTGCCTTCCATTCCCCAGGCAAGAGGAATGCTAAATAATTACGCGACATTCTTAAATCTTGATGTCGAACAGGTGATGAATGAATTTGCCGAAGGCTTACAGACTCGCCGAAATGAGAGTTATGCACCCCACAAAATTGGGTCTGATAATCAATTAGCATACCGCTCTCCTGAAGTGAAAAAGGTTGGCTGGCTGAAATTTATCAGCGCTGATCTGCTATTAACTTCCGGATTGATCATTGCCTTATTTGTTTTTATTCTGTGGGGAGCAGCAAATATCAGTGGGTTTCAAGATAAAAATGAGGATGTTGAACCGCCATCAATTTCAGATGTGCTTTTAGATAACACACCGGAAGCACAGGAAACAATGCAAGCTACCGAAGAACTACCTTCCCCCACCGCTACGCAGCAAGCAATTGAAGAAGGAGAGATTGACGCTGAAATTGGTGAAACTGAAATAGAACCGCCAATATCCGGATTACCTGTTCAGATCTATATCATTGCTCACCAAAGAGCTTACTTGAAGGTTGTCGTGGATGGGGAAGTTGAATTCACCGGTCGAACCGTCCCTGGCAATGCTTATGAATATTCAGGGTCCTCCTCAGTGGAAATTCTGACTGGCAATGCGGCCGCTTTAGAAATTTACCATAACCTCGCTCCTGTCGGTATGATTGGAGATATAGGAGAAGTAAAATCGCTCATCTTTACCGTTTCCACCGGAGTCATCACCCCTACCCCAAGGTTCAGTCCTTCTCCCACAATGACAAATCAACCCAGTCCAACCTTGCAACCCACACAAACGCCAACCACACCTCCCCCAACAGTTACACCTACGGTAACCCCATTAATCCCATGAAACCATTAAAAAGAGAAACTTACTACTTATTATCGCTTGGTTGTTCAAAAAACCTTGTTGATTCCGAATCAATCGCACAACTATTAACCCAGGGGGGTCTTAAAGGTCTTGATAGTCCGGATCAAGCTGAGGTCTTGATTGTGAACACCTGTGGGTTCATTAAACCTGCCAGTGATGAATCAATTTCAGAATTGAGAAACCTTGCAAAAAGAAAGAAGAAGGGTCAGATCTTAATTGCAGCGGGGTGCTTGACTCAACGCTATCGTGAAGTGGTGGCAGAAATGGTTCCCGGTTTGGATGGAATCATTGGCACCAGACGTTGGATGGATATCATAGACCTGATTCAGGACATAAGAAGAAATCCCAACCAGTCCAGATATCATATTCCAGATGCACCAACGATTGGCACAGATGAACATGGTATTTTGCGGGCAGCCATCCAGGGCAGCAATGCTTATTTGAAAATAGCTGATGGATGCCGCAGAGCCTGTGCTTATTGTGCGATTCCATTGATTAAAGGCACGCAAGTCAGCCGGCCGATGAATACCATAATCCAGGAAGCCCAGCAATTAGTTGCGCTGGGAATAAAGGAGTTGATTTTGATTGCCCAGGACACCACCGATTATGGCTCTGATCTCGGGCTCAAAGACGGTCTGGCGAAACTCCTTGAAGAATTAACAGAACAGGTTCCTGATATTCAATGGATTCGAATATTGTACGCTTTCCCGGGGGTTGTCACAGACCATTTGATCGAAGTCATGAAAACGAGGAAACAAATATTACCCTACCTGGATATACCACTCCAGCACGCCGATCCAAAAATTCTTAAGAGCATGCGCAGACCGTCTAATATGGAAGCCGTGAAAAATACGATTTCAAAATTACGCGCTGCACTTCCTGAAATCGCTATACGCACAACATTTATCGTTGGATACCCCGGTGAGACTGAAGAAGAATTTCAAACATTATTGGATTTCATTCAGGAAGTTCGCTTTGATCACCTGGGTGCATTTACGTACTTTCAGGAAAAAGGCACATTTTCAGAAAAATTGGGTGATCCAGTTTCTGAAGAGGTAAAGCAGGAAAGGTTGGAACGGCTGATGACTTTACAACAGGAAATCTCACTGCAGAAAAACCAGACCTGGGTAGGCAAGACAATTTCAATCCTCGTAGAAGGCTACAATGAAGGAATATCGATAGGAAGATCATATCGCGATGCCCCTGAAATCGATGGAATGGTTTTTGTGGAAGGTCAATTACCGATCGGAGAAATCGTAACCGTAAAAATTTCAGACGCGTTGGTACATGACTTGATCGCCCAGCCAATTTAATTGAATTGATGACAATGACTGGGGGTAAAAATTAAACCCACTATTTTTCGAATTAAGAAACTGAACGTGCCCAGGCAGTAAAAATTAAGACGATAATCGCCAAAATTGAATTTGTCCAAAGAAGGAATCGTTCCTGATTCCGATAACGTGCCACTTCCTTTTGATCGATTTCCTTACCAAGTTTTTGTTTCAAAGCTATTCGTTTCAAGCTGGGAATGACAAACCAGGTTAAATATCCCATCGCCAGGACCATCAAAACAATAAAAATATGTTTGATCAATAAGGCTACAGCCCAATTATTGTCGATCGCCAAAAAGCCCTGATAGGACGGGTGCGCGCTCATTTGAAACATGCCTGTGCCCACCAGAATGATTAAACTAAACCATCCAATTGGATTTAAGATTTGTTGCACACCATCCAGAATCTTTTCTTTTTCTACCCCTGTCATTCTTTTTTGAATGAAAGGAAGGATCACGAATGTAATCGAGATTAACCCACCCAGCCAGATGACAGTAGCGAGCATATGGATCCAATATGATAAAGAAAGTGCCCAAACTGGCATTGTCTCAAGCATTGATTCTCCTACGGAGATACTGTTTGCCCTGGATCAGGATTATTGCTATTGCCCTCTGTCGGAACCTGAGTCTCTTCCGTTGGATTCGGTGTAACTTCCGTCCCGGATGGCGTACCCAGGGTTACAGTTGGTGATGGTGTGGCAGTAATGGGAGGGGCTTCTGTTTCTTCAGGTTCTTTGGACTTTTCACAGGCTTCGTAAATTGCGGTGGCAGCTGGTGCAACACTTTCATCCACAAATAACATAAATGAGAGTTCATATTTTTCTTGCGCCAAACAGTACTCTTCCTGTAAGGCCAAAGCATCGCCCCATTTTAGCAATCCTACCCTATATCTCTCCTGCGCCGTCATTCCAGAACTATCATGTAAGTTTGGAAATGCCGGGTAAATTTGGGCAAAAATCGCAACGACCTGCGACCAATCTATGCCCCAATAACTGGCACCTGTCAGATAATATCGAGCCCAGGTTCTATAGCCATCTGCGTCGTTATCCAGTGGGGCAAATCGCTCGCTCAATGCCAGATCATACATACCGGGTTCAAGACTTCCTTCCTGTAGGATTCTTCTGACCCCTCGGTTTCGCAAGGAAATATAGTACATGCCATCTACTTGAACGGGATTAAATTGCAGATTTTTATCCCGCAGGATATCCAGGTTTTGAATGGCGTTGTCCCAATCCTCAGCCAGGATAAATTGCCAGGCCTGGTCAAATAATTCCTGTTCACCCCGAAAATCTGGTGTGGGTGTCTGGGTTGGTAAAACAACAGCTGTGGGCGTATTCACGATTGATTGAGCAATTAAAACCTCCGTTAATTTCTCCTGTGCTCCAGGAAAATTTGGAATAATTTTAATTACATATTCAAATCGTTTTCTGGCATTTTCGTAACGACCTTCCCCCAATTCGCGCACACCTAATTCAAATTGGGTCGTGGCAACTTCCAACGCGACTTTTTCTCGCTCCTGGGTACGTAGCGCTTGTCCTTCTTGTGATCCAAAATACCAGGCAATTCCACTGGTAATCACCAGAATCAAAATTCCAATTAATACGAATAAAAACCTTCTAGATTTCGGTTTTTGGTGCTTATTATTGACGACCGGTTTTTCTTGAGATTCTGTCTGATTCATAGCGACAATTATACCCTAACCTAATGCCACATCCAAAATCATCATGACTGTAAAACCAATCAATAATCCAATCGTTGCAAGATCACCATTGTCTCCAGCTTGTGATTCTGGGATCAATTCTTCAACAACCACAAAGATCATTGCTCCTGCAGCAAATGCCAATGCGTAAGGCAAAATTGGTTTCATGATAATCACTGCGATAGCTCCTAATACACCTGCGATTGGTTCTACCACACCAGAAGCCTGACCAAAAAAGAAACTCTTGAATCTTGACATCCCTTCTCTGCGTAATGGTGCGGAGACAGCCAATCCTTCAGGGAAATTTTGCAAGCCAATGCCAACTGCCAACGCTATCGCACTGGGAATGAGTCTTTCATCCCCGGCTGCTGCAGCTGCGCCAAAAGCTACCCCCACAGCTAAACCTTCCGGGATATTATGCAACGTAATTGCCAGAACCAGAAGAACACTCCTTTGCCATGTTGTTTTAACGCCCTCTGCCTCTTCAATTGGTGCTTCTAAATGCAGGTGTGGGAGAAGTTTGTCAACACCAAAAAGGAACGCACCACCCACCAGGAATCCCACAGCAGCAGGCACCCATCCTGGTTGCCCATTTTGTTCTGCCATTTCGATGGCTGGAGCCAGTAGGGACCAAAAACTGGCAGCGATCATAACCCCACCAGCAAACCCCAACATCATGTCAAGTACTTTCCGGTTGATTTTTTTCGTCAGAAACACACCCATTGCCCCAAAGGCAGTCATGCCCCAGGTAAATAAAGTGGCGATAAAAGCCTGTAGAATTGGGTTGAGAGATAAGAAAAAGCTCATATGATCACGTTATCTTTCCTGATTATGTTTGACGTAGTTTAATGCGCTTACTATAATAAAGCATCAATTACGATTAAAGGACAAAATCTGTGAATGATCCAAAAAATCAAGTTTGGTTAAACCAACTCCATAACCATGGCTATCGCATCACGAATCCAATGAAGGTAGTTGTTGATATTTTAGCTAAAAGTGATCATTTACTCAACCCCAGCGAGGTTTTTTTACAAGCTAAGATTATAAATCCAAAGATTGGTTTGGTAACAGTGTATCGAACAATAGAAAAGATGGAACAATCTGGACTGATTGATCGTGTTCACATGCCGGATGGCTGTCAATCTTTTTTTCGGTCCAGTGACGGACACCAACACTTATTGATCTGTACCGAGTGTGGTAAAGCAGAATATTTTGAAGGAGAAAATCTCAGTCCATTTTTTCAGAAAATTGGCGAGCAGTTTGGCTATCAGGTGACCGATCATTGGTTGCAACTCTTTGGTATCTGCCTGGAATGCAGCAACAAAAAATCCATAAACCCAGGAAAATAAACCTTGTGATGAAAACCCCCGGAAAATTATATATTGTCTCCACCCCCATCGGAAATTGGGATGATATTACATTACGTGCTTTGCAAACTTTGCGAGATGTGGATATTCTGGTTTGTGAGGAATATCGGGTGGGCAGCACGCTATTAAAAAAGCTCTCACTTCCGAGCAAAGAATTAATCACACTAAACGAACATAATGAAAATGAACAGGTTGAAGTTGTGATTCAGAAGCTTTTAGAAGGGGCAAACATTGCCTTGATCTCAGATTGCGGTACACCAGTTTTTGCCGATCCAGGTCATTTATTAATCAACCGGGCAACACAAATGCGAGTAGAAGTCAGCCCTGTGCCTGGCCCCTCTTCATTGATGGCAGCCCTTTCGGTTTTGGACTTCAAACTCGACCGTTTTTATTTTGCAGGTTTCCTGCCAAGGGAGAAAGACCAACGAAAAAATGAACTCAATTCTCTCCGATCAATAGATATTCCGATTGTATTGATGGACACCCCTTACCGTTTGCAGAAGTTGCTCGAAGAAGTAGCCCAAACCTTTGGAAAAAATCGTAGAATTACCCTGGGAATTAATATCACCATGGAGAATGAAAAATTCCTGCGCGGGAGTGTGGCTGAAATCAGCAAACATTTAACTCACAAAAAAGCTGAATTTATTCTGATTGTGCATGCCAAATAAAAAACCACCAGATTGGTGGTTTTCTAGGTGCCCCCAGGGAGATTCGAACTCCCGTTTTAGCCTTGAAAGGGCTGCGTCCTGGTCCCCTAGACGATGGGGGCATTGAATGAACGAGATTTTATCAGATCGGACTTTGTTGGTCAAGGGAAAATCAACAATTCGTATTCGGATAGATACTTTCCGTTTTGAATTTTAAGAAAATAACCCGGAATTCGGTTTTTTCTCTTCGATACAATCCGGAGTGTCATTGAAAGGGGAATTAACCGCTTTACCCACCATATAGGAATTCATTTTTTCTTCAGGATAAGGCTGCATCATTTGCACTAATTCTTTTTGTGGTCGATCCTGCAGCCAATCAAACATTTGGTCTTTATCAAAAACAACAGGCATGCGCTCATGAACAGGCGCAACAACATCATTGGCATCACAGGTAATAATCGCGGCACTCCATAATTCTCCACCATCAGGTGCATGCCAGATCTCCCAAATTCCCGCTAAAGCAAATGGTTTTTTATCCTCCAGGAAGAAATAATAAGGCTGTGAAGTAGCACCTTTCGTGGCTGGCTTTTTCCATTCGTAAAATCCATCTGCCAGGATTAAACAGCGACGCCGTGCGAATGCATTTTTGAATGATGGCTTCTCCATAATTGTTTCTGATCTGGCATTGATCAGACGGTTTCCAATTTCAATATCTTTCGCCCAGCCAGGAACCAGTCCCCAACGCAAAAATTCAATCTTCTTTGTTTCTGAATCAAGAATAGCAGCAATTGGTTGAGTAGGTGCAATATTATATCGGGGTTGCCAGTCCAACTCCGATTCAGGCAACCCTAATGCCATTTGAAGTTCTTTTGATTTGTAAGAAAGCGTAAATCGTCCACACATGTGTTGATCCTAATTTAAAAGATTTCTTCTTGATATAATACTATTATCTCATAAAGAAGAGGGTGTTATGACAAATCCATTAGTTGAATGTATACCTAATTTTTCCGAAGCACGCCGACCAGAAGTTGTTCAACAAATCATTAATTCTATTTTATCGATTCCGGGAGTCCACGTATTGGACCATCATTCTGATCTTGATCATAACCGCACCGTGGTCACGTATATAGGAGACCCTAAATCGGTTGAAGAAGCAGCATTTGCAGCCATAGAAACTGCATCGAAATTAATTGATCTTAACCAGCATAGCGGAGAACACCCCAGGCTCGGAGCAACAGATGTGGTTCCCTTTGTTCCCATCAGTGATGTCAGTATGCAGGAATGTGTTGAAATGGCAAACAGATTAGGAAGAAAAGTAGGTGAAGAACTTAATATCCCGGTCTTTTTATATGAGGAAGCTGCTTCAATTCCAGAAAAACAGAACCTTGAAAATATTCGCTCAGGCCAATTTGAAAAGTTAAAAACTGAAATTGGGAAATCACCCGTAAAAACACCAGATTTTGGACCACAAACCTTAGGCAGTGCCGGAGCAACGGTCATTGGGGCCCGGCAACCCTTAATCGCTTTCAATATCTACCTCACCACCAACGATGTGAGTATTGCCCAAAAAATATCCCGGGCTGTACGGCATTCATCCGGTGGATTAAGATATGTGAAAGGGATGGGGGTTTTGGTCGAAGGAAGAGCTCAAGTCTCTATGAACCTCACCAACTTCAAAAAAACGCCTGTAGCCAGAGTTGTAGAATTCGTCCGCAGAGAAGCAGAACGGTATGGGGTTGGCATCCATCATTCTGAACTGGTAGGGTTGATTCCTCAGGACGCTTTATCAGATGCAGCTCAATGGTATATCCAATTGGATGGTTTTAAAAACGAACAGGTACTCGAACAGCGTCTCTTTCAGGTGATGCGTACAACTTCGGATAATTCTCCAGAAGATGAACTCGATTTTCTGGAGCAATTAGCAGCTGCCACAGCAACTCCAGGAGGTGGAGCAGCCGCCGCGCATACAGCAGCAGCTGGTGCAGCATTGGTAGCAATGGTCGCCAGGTTAACTTCCGGAAAGAAGAAATACCTGGAGGTTCAGGGAAGAATGCTTGAAATGGTTGACCAAGCTGAGGAACTGCGTAAGCAATTATCCCTGGCTAGCAAAGAGGATTCAGCTGCTTTCGATCAGGTTATGCAGGCTTTTCGTTTACCCAAAACCACTGAAGAAGAAACCAAAAATCGTGAAGAGCAGATTCAAAAAGCAACCATATACGCTGCACAGGTTCCTTTACAGGTTGCCAGGATGGCACTTGCCGTGATGAAACTTGCATTTGAAGCGGCCCAGAAGGGGAATCTTAATACGATCTCCGATGCTGCATCTGGCTTGTTTTTTGCAAAATCAGCCCTTACCAGCGCAGCTTTGAATGTCCGCACCAATACCTTGGGGATTAAAGATCAATCCATCAACCAAAACTTATTAAAGGACGTGCAGGAGCTTGAAAGTGAGAGCAATGCACTGGAAAAGGTTACATGGCAATTACTCAAAGATCGCGGCGGATTTCCCATTCCCTGATTTTTTTATTGACGTTCATTGCAATTTTAGTCAATACCGCTTGTAATCCGTCTATAAATTCGGTCAATATTGGTGTTGATATTAAACCAACTTCAACGCCACCAGAAGTTCCGGAATTAATTCAGGATAACGAGTTAATCGATGCAGCAATCTCTCACACCCCCACCCCGTTGATTGCAAAACCTGCGGAAATGGCGGCAACTGAAACCGCCCCAACAATGCCAGCAAAACCTGCCAATAATGCAAATCTTTTCGTACCATTGTTAGATTTTCCGATCCCAGCGGATGCGTCCCGACAGATTGAACCAACCTACAGATTTGGATCGACCCTCTTTGGAGAAAGAATGCCACACGATGGAGTGGAAATGATCAATCCTGAGGGAACACCAGTCCTGGCCGCTGCGGATGGCAAGGTTTATTTTAGTGGTAATGACCGTACATTCAAGAGAGGGCGTTTCACAAATTTTTATGGCAACATCATCATCCTCGAACATCAAATCCCCGCTTACTCCACACCGGTGTACACCTTTTATGCCCATCTTTCTGACCAGGATGTAAAAGAAGGCGATCTCGTTACCAGGGGAGAAAAAATAGGCTCGGTTGGGGCAACTGGAAAAGCTTTCACCAATCATTTGCATTTTGAAGTCCGGATTGGCGATGTCCTGCTACAAAATGCCCGTAATCCTGAACTTTTCTTGCCCTTATTGCGGACCCAGGATCAACCAGAAGTTGGGATTTTGATTGGATCGCTAACCAGTATAAATGGCAACCCCATTCCAGGTGTGTCGGTTGTCGTTCAAAAGATGGTTGATGGCGTTCAACAACCTGGGACAGCCATCTATCTGGAGACGTATGCAAAAACGATTTATGCAGAGCAAAATTGGGAAGAAAATTTTGTTGTCAGCAGTTTGCCTGTCGGGGATTACCGCGTCAGCGCATTCGCGTATCAATATTTGGTTGAGGAAATAATCACGATTAGAGATGGTGAATTCACATTCATACGTCTGAAACCAGAAGGTTAATGGATAAATCTCTTTTCGAAAAACACTTTCATTAAAAATACCCCACTCAAAGTCTGGCTCAGACCATCATTCCAGATTTGAACGAACCTTGTAAGATTTTTTTCAATGGCAAAAGCAAGCAAACATCACCAGTGATAAAAGATTTTATTACCAGTGCTGTAAAAACCTATTCTGTAAATGGCCAGGCGATTTGATGCTGGGGGTTAAATCCATTGTAAATTGTTTGTGAAATGCGGGCTAAAAAAGGGTTGGCAATATCAAACAGGAGCTGATTAGGGCTGTATGTAAAAATAGCTAATACAAAATCCTCTTCTGGTCCAAAAACAATTCCCGCATCACTGAATGAATGTACCAGTCCATCTTTCTCCTGGCTCCAGCCATGTTTATGTGCGATTTTCAGCCCTTCTGGCAGACCTGCTTCCATCAATGCACCCATTTTATTGGCAGCCAGTGTATCGATGATTAATTGACATTCTTCCTGGGTTATTTTCTCTTGAGATTTTTCTATCAACTGTGCTGAGGATCCCTGCGAGCATTCATAGATCAGAGAAAGCAATTTTCCAATATCTTCAGGGGTTGTTTGATTATAAACATCCGGGTCAATAAAAGCATCGCTCCTTTGGTTGGCTGGTGTTTCATAAAAATTTAACAAAGGTGCACCCAGGTAAAAATATCCAGCGATGAAGGAGTTCTCCAGACCGAGCGACTGTATATCATTCGTCACCAGCAATGGGCCCCGCACCGGATCGATCTGTTCCATCAACCGGTCTGCCGGGTCATTCTCTGAATAGATTACCATGTATTCAATCCAATCCTGCATTATTTCGCTCAACGGAATATCCTGACGCCAATAAGTAGATAACATGATCGGAATTTTCATCGTGCTTGCGGCCGTGAAAGCCACCCCGGGTTCTCTTTCTTCCCCATACCAATTAAGAATTTGGATTTTATGATGATCGCTCATTCGTTCAGCATAAATTTCCACGACACCACTGAAGTCCGCATCCGTGATAATGGAACGCACCTGTGTAGCTATTTGTTCAATTGTGGGAGCAAGTGGAGGGGCTTGTGTTATTGGTATTTGTATGACGTTTTTGTTTGTCCGCAATCCCTCATCCTTAATTCGTTGAACCAACTCATCCTGATTGAAAGTTACTCCTGGTTTACCTGGTTCAAACCTGGTCGTGCCTGAAATCGGCTCATAAGGTTTTGGCTCTACAAGAATCGCAGGCGAGATTAGTTCTCCAATGGTTGAAACCAGTGTGCCTTCGTTTAGGTCGTATATGATTTTTATATTGATTGGATCATTTTTTGTTTGATGCCAGATGTAAGACCAGAAAGTAGAGAACGGATCTTCAATTTCACAATTGAGAACTGAAACCATTTCTTCATATTGAATTTCCAATCCCACCTGCTCATTCGTTAAATCGAAGGCTAAGTTCCCCACCTGAATCTGAATGGGTTTTTCAAAGATCGATTTTAATTTAATAATTGATTGCTCTCGGTCCAAACCGCCTACATCCACAGTCGCGATGGTTGATCCTGGAGGAAAGAGGCAGTGTTGTTGTTTTGATTTCTGAAAATTGACAACCATTAAAATCAGACTCAGCAAGATCAATCCAATTCCAACAACCCTTGTAATCAATTTTCCATTTACTTTATTCAATGCAAATTCTCCATACCCATTGATAATAATGGATAATTCATAATTATTCTAGAATTTGAATTGATTTTAGACAAAGCTTTGAAAAATGACATACAATAAGCACAAGCTTGTTGGAATATCATCATCAATCCAGGAGAAACAATGCCACCTGTAGAAATTCAAAATAACTTTTTTAAATTTACATGTGATCCCGACCGAGGAACAATTAATCTTGAATCAAAGAGAATCGGTCTGCCATCCATTCAAAATGCTTCCCTTCGTATTCAGATCATCAAAGAAGGCGTAAAACAAAATCTCATCACTGAAACCTGGCATCCATATCAGCTGATGAAAACAATATCTGATTCGCTGCACGGAAAACTCCATCAATTGGAATTTTCCATCTTTAATGAGGATTTGTCACAAATTGTCCGACTTACATTTGCATTGAGTGAAGCACTCCCTCTTTTTTTATGGAATGCTGTTCTGGAAAATCAGTCATCCACACCGATTTTTGTCAATTTTATTGAAATGTTAAATATTGGGGACAGCAACCATAATCTGGAAAGTAAAATAGTACGTTCAAATGAAGCTGTTAAAGCAAATTTCACATTTCACGCCAACGGTTGGCAGTCCTGGTCCCATTCTGGCACCTACCGGGACGACCAGATCCAAAATCACACCCGTTTGAGATGGTTCCAGGACGTGATGGTTCAAAACCCTGGTACACCTGTATTTCGCCAGCCTGGTCATTTTAGTGGTGATTTTTTTGGCGTTTTAGCAGATCGAAATTCCCGTAGTGCCTATCTTTTCGGATTCTTATCCCAAAAGCAACAATTTGGTTCAATTGAAGCAAACCTTTCCACAAAAACAAAAATCCGGCTGTGGGCAAATGGGGATCGGACCATCCTTCTACCTGGAAACTCTTTTTCAACAGATTGGGCGGTTATGTTTCCCTTTTATTTTGACCAGCCTGATCCTTTAGCATTATATTATGAGGCTGTCAGCCGCGAGCATCAGATCCAGATTTCAAACAAAATACCGGCAGGTTGGTGCTCCTGGTATCAGTTCTACCAGAATATAAATGAAGAAAAAATCCTGCGTAATCTTAAAACAATAAATGAATTCAAAGCCGAAATGCCACTTTCATTGATTCAAATCGACGATGGTTATCAAAAAGAAATCGGCGATTGGTATACGTTCCGCAAAGGGTTTCCCCGGGGGGTCGCACCCCTGGCCGAAAAAATCTCAAGTTCGGGTCATACACCTGGATTGTGGATGGCGCCTTTTATATTGCATCCAAATAGTGATTTTGCAATTGACCATCCTGAAATGATCCTGAGGAAAAAAAGTGGCAGACCGGTCAATGCAGGCTTTGGCTGGAATGTTTTTACCCAAGCACTGGATCTGACCGTTCCAGGTGCCATTGAAGTCGTTAAAGAAATGATTGAAACAGCAGTGACGAAATGGGGGTTCCCTTATCTTAAACTGGATTTTCTGTATGCTGGCGGGTTAAAAGGAAATCGATTTGATAACTCTCAAACCCGGGCCCAGGTTTTACGAAAAGCCATGGAAGAGATTCGTTCCAGTGCTGGCAATGATACATTTTTGTTGGCTTGTGGTGCCCCTCTCGGCTCAGTCTTGGGGTTGGTTCAGGCAAATCGGATTGGGGCAGATGTGAGTGGAAGCTGGTACCCTCAATTTAATGGAATTTCTTTTTTGTTCAAAAAAGAACCACATATGCCCTCAGCAAAAAATGCGATTCAAAATATTATCACCAGGGCCGAACAACATAATCGCTGGTGGATCAATGACCCTGATTGTCTGCTCGTTCGTCCGGAAATCGATTTGAACATCCACGAAATACAATCGCTGGCATCCCTGATTGCGATCACAGGTGGTTCATTGTTAGTTTCAGATGATTTACCAAAACTTCCGCGAGATCGCCGTCAAATAATTGAGGTCATGTTACCCATCATCGGGAAACGTGCCCATGTCATGGATTGGCTGGATACAACCACACCACACAATTTACGACTGGATCTTAAGAACGCTTCCGGTGATTGGAATATTTTAGCCCGCTTTAATTGGAAAGATGAACCCCGCGAAACATATTTAAGTTTTCCTGACTTTGGTCTACCTCAACTGGGTTATTGGGTCTATTCATTCTGGGAAAATAAAATTCAGTTAATTAAGGCTGGGGAACCGGTTCATTTACCATTATTGCCAGCCCATGGAGTTTCTTTGTTGGCAATCAGACCTGATCTTGATGATAATCAGTATCTGGGCAGTAATTTGCATATATCAATGGGTTTGGAAGTTAGCTGCATGGAAAAAACTTCGGATGGCTTTGAATTAGATTTGGATCTGCCAAGAAAAGCGAACGGCGATATTTTTGTAAAACTGATGCAGCCCCCAGATAAAATTTCTCTGAATGGAGAACAAATTCCTTTCTCAGAAGAAGATCATTCAGTGTACCGAATTCCCGTCTCTTTTGAAAGCCACGCGACAATTTTAATTCAATAAAAAAAGCCCCTTGCGGGGCTTAATCTTATTCTTCAGTTACTTTCTTAGTTTCTTGTTTTTTCCTTTTACCTCGTCGCACCAAAAAGCGGATCAGGAGGAATAGCAGGAAGAATGGTAATAATATTATGGCTGCAACTGGGATGATCAGCAGGATCAACCAGATTGCCCCGTCCACAATGGCCTGCAAGGCATTGACCAGTTGCTGCAGCGCTTTACTGACTGTAACAGATGGCTTCCAGCCAGCAACCGTGATCGGATTGACAGCTTCACTTGCCTGAATTCTGACACTGATGGATGACAAGGCTGCAGATTCCTCATAATATTTGATTTGACCCTTGGTAACTTCTATTTGTTCACGATAATAGGTCAATTGTTCAAACACAGTCAGAACATCTTCGGTCTTATACGCTTCATCCAGAATTAATTTTAATTGAGCTTCTGCTTCTTCCAGATTCTTGAGCCGGGAGTTCAAATCAGTATATTCTTTTGTCACGTCCTGCCCGGAGACATTTTCATTCAATAAATCAAGATCCTTATTCTTTAATAAGGCTTTAATTTCATCCAGTGCTTGATTTAGGAGATTTGCAGGGACACGAATGGAAATATTTGCTTCCGGGATTTCCATACCCTGGTAGTTGCTGGTTTTCCATGTATTGGATTTAACGATATAACCACCCATGCGTTCTGCCATACGACCAATTGTATTCATTGCATCTATTGGATTATCCACCACAATGGATAAATCGGCATTTCGAATGACAATCCGCTGGATAGTGTTCGATTGAATGCCAGAGGAAGCCCCTGCTTCTTCATACCCTTTTTCGGCAGCATATTCATCAGTAGACATTTCCTCCCTTGGCGCTTCTGCCGGAGCAAAATCGCCATCCATCGCAATGTTACTGGTTGATTTCGCTGCGGCACAACCTGACAAAACCAGACTTAACACCAGTAATCCAGTAAAGATTTTGATTTTCATTCTTCCTCCTCTGTTTTTTCCCAAGTGAATGGTTGCTCTTATGACGATATGGCCTGGTTGTTTGTTCCTGAATCCGATAGGATCACCACCCACCCGCTAATCTCTGCGCATTCTTGCCCGGCAGTTTAAGATCATTAATTTTTTGCTGTGTCGTTTCGAAAGAATATTCCACCCGGCAAACCTCCCAACTCATCAGTTCGTCATCAAATATTCCATAAGATGCGCGTGGATCATTATCTCTGGGTTGACCAACTGATCCGGGATTCAGGATCATCCTCGGTTTCATCTTGTATACATGGCCATTGACCTGGCTATTCCAATCCATTTTTTCGCGTGAGGAATCCCAACGGCAAATCAAACCTTGGTGGGAATGTCCAACGAAACAATAATTCTCGATAAAATGGTCGAAATTTGCGCGGGCAACAAACGGATCAAGAATATATTCCCAGACCGGATACCTGGGACTACCATGCACCAGAAGACACCCGGATTGACTGATTTTTTCTGGCAGGTTCTTTAAAAAATTGGTATTTTCATGGGTGATGTGTTCTCTTTGCCAATCAAGAGATGATTTGGCCTCCTGATTAAATAAGCGGGCATCCATATCGCCTAAAATCGCGGCTTCGTGGTTCCCAAGAACACAGGAGAGGTTTGGTAAGGTTTTTAATAAGTTGATACAAGCATCTGGATCAGGTCCATAGCCGACGATATCGCCAAGGCACCAAACAGAATCAAAACCTTTTGCTTTTTCAACAACACTCTTGAAGGCTTCTATATTGGCGTGGATGTCAGAGATCACTAAATTTTTCATTGGGAGTTCATTTCTAAGCCTGGTTTCATCAGATAAATGAAATCATTCTATTTGCATGGTTGCTTGATTATAAATCAAACTAAGTCTTTACTCGAATTACAGTTTTGCAACTTATTTCTTCGTTTTCTTCCACAACAAATCTTCTATTCGCTCCACGATTGAATATCCTATCGATGATTTGTCAACATCATCAATGATTTCAACTTCTCCACCCGCATGAAGAATGGTTAAACGATTGAAAATTGTTTCACTATTTTCATCAAAACTAACCACGTGGTCCGCAACGATAAAGTCTAAATTTTTTGATGTTAATTTTATGTTTGCATTTTCTAATAGATTTTTACTTTCTGATGCAAAACCGATCGTAATGTTCGGGCAGTTACAGTCTATTTTTTGTTGTGCCACATGCCAGAGAATATCATCCGTAGGAACTAATTCAATCTTTGCCAAATCATCCTCTTTTTTTAATTTATGGGGGGAGTAATTTAAGGGCTTAAAATCAGCAACTTCGGCTGTCATCACCAGGGCATCTGCATCTTTCACTTCTTCCAAAACAGCATCTTTCATTTCCTGGGCATTATCAACTTTAATTACCGCTGTACCATAAGGGACAGGTCGATTATGGATGGTAGTGATCAGGACTGTTTTTGCACCTGCGTCTAGTGCGGCTTGTGTTATCGACCAACCTTGTAATCCCGTTGAACGGTTTGTTATTACCCGGACTGGATCAATGGATTCACGCGTTGCCCCAACGGTCACCACAACTTTTCTCCCTTTCAGAGGACCATTTTGGGATAAAAATAATCTTGTGAACTTAATAATATCCTCTACCGGGAAAATCTGATCTTGTAAATGATTGTCGGCATTCATTAATATCTGAATTCCTCGTGATTTCAATTTCTCAAGGTTTTCAATTGTCGCGATATTGCTGCCAATCATAAGATCTAAATCGGGTACCAATACGATCGGGCACTTAACGGACATGGCTGTGTAAATCAAAATGTTGTCGCTGATACCATTCGCTATTTTCGAGATTGTATTTCCACTCGCAGGCACTATCAGCATTAAATCAGCTTCATATTGATTTTCATGAAAGAACTGTTTTTGATTGATTTGCCACCATTCTTCATCGGTGTAGACATGTCGTCCTGTGATTACTTGAAAAATTAAAGGCGAAATAAGCTTTTTCGCGCTAAAGGTCATGAATACATCGACAATCGCACCCAATTCAACTAATTTTGTCGCAATCGTGGCAGCCTGATAGGCTGCCAATGAACCTGTCACGCCTAACAAAATTCTCTTACCAGTCATCACATTCATTAATTTTCTCCATGTCTTGGTGTGAAGTAAGTGCCTAAGGTTGAGTCTTTTTCTTTACCTTTTCAATGATCTCCGATACATGATCGAAACGGTTAAAGGCTGGCATCAAATAAATGCCCTGCACTTCAGATTGCATTGACTCGATTAATTCTACTGCAATTTTGATTCCTTCTTTGGCCGATTTCTCTCCAGCTTTGCGCATTCGATTCTTAATGGTTTCAGGGATGCTGATGCCTGGAACTTCATTATGTAAAAAAGCAGCATGGCGATCAGTAGCAAGCGGTAATATGCCCACCAGAATTTTTAAATTTGGATCAGCTGTCTGATCCCGATATTGCTTCAGTCGCTCCAATGCCGATTGCGGGTCAAAAATTGGTTGTGTGATCACAAAATCAGATCCGGCTTTTCGTTTGCGTAAGTGATTTTTTAATTCAATTTCAGGTCTTGCTGAGGTAAGGTTGAGGGCACTTCCCACAAAAAATGATGTTGGTTGCCCAATTTCTGATCCAGCATGATCAATACCGATATTAAAAGATTGCTTGATTAACTTTATTAATCCAGAGGGGACTAAATCATAATTATCCATCGCCTCTGGATAATCGCCGATAGCGGTTGGGTCACCCATTACGACAAAAATGTTTCGAATCCCCAACGCGTGAGCAGCCAGTAAATCTCCCTGTACCCGCAATAAGTTTCTTCCACGAGTCGGAAAATGCAAAACTGTTTCAACACCAATAAAGCGTTGAATCAAACTACAAACCGCCCACGGGCTCATTCTCATGCGTGCCATGGGACTATCAGCCACATTGATCACATCCGCCCCCGAATCAGCCAATAAGCTCGCACCAGCGAGTAATTTTTTTGTACTGAGTCCACGGGGAGGGTCCATCTCAACAGCAAATAAAAATTGATTTGCATCCATCTTTTGGGCTAATTCAGATTGAGGGGCTTCTCCTTCGGCTTCACTCTCTGGCTGCATTTCAGGTATCTCCAGCCCGAGAGCAATCTCCGACGGATTGGTTTCCTCAATCCTTCGGGAAATCGCCCGGATGTGCTCAGGAGTGGTTCCACAACAACCACCCAGTACTTTTGCGCCAGCTTGCCAGAAGGAGATCGCATAGTCCCCAAAATATTCGGGGCCAGCCGGGTACATGATGCGCCCATCTTGTTGTTCTGGCCAACCGGCATTGGGCATCACTGAGTAGATGCCATTCGGTATTGCCGCCTTCATTTTCTTTAGAATTCTCAATAATTGCAGAGGACCACCGGAACAATTGATTCCGATCACATCTGCGCCAGCGGAGTGAATGCTGCTGGCTACTTTTTCTGGGGTATCTCCTAATAAAGTGAGGTCATCTCTGGTAAAGGTCATGGATGCAATCACCGGAATCGACGGGTCAACATCCCTTGCTGCCAAAATCGCTTCCCGGACCTCATAAAAATCTGTCATCGTCTCAATAATAATGACATCCACACCAGCAGCAACCAATACCTGTATTTGTTCCTTAAAGGCATCGCGTGCATCATCGAGTTGTACCCGGCCAAAAGGAGCCAGTCGCACCCCGAGTGGTCCCACATCTCCGGCAATGAGAATGTCTCTAAAACTGGCTGATGCTACCCTGCGTACCAGTTCGACTGCGGCCAGGTTTATTTCTGCTACTTTATTTTCCAGACCAAATTGAGATAATTTATAGCGGTTTGCGCCAAATGTGTTGGTTTGAATCATGGAAGCACCGGCGTCAATGTAAGCACGATGGACATCCCCAACCAGCGCAGGCTGTGTGATATTCAGGTGATCAAAGCATTCATCGAATCTGATTCCCCGAAGATGTAGGATTGTTCCCATAGCACCATCAGAAATAATGGGCTTGTCTTGAAAAAGTTGCTCTAAAAATTTCCCTGTCTTGCTCATTTAGCCTGTACTTTCATCAATTGTTCCAATCGATTGACACCAACGTTAAAATATTTTGCCAACGGATGATGCAGAATGATGGCAGCTGTTGATTGTTCAGGAACCAATTGGAAAGCTGAAGTTAAGCCCATATTCAATTCAGTTTCAACAGGTAACAATCTGAAAACTTTTTGATGGTCGTTGAGTTCCGGGATTGCCGGATATCCCCAGGAATAGCGTTGGCCTTGTTCCTTACCCAAACCCAGCTCCCGGCGTATATGATTATGAAGATAATCGGCTGTCGCTTCAGCAGTCTGAACTGATAGTCCATGCGAGAAATAAGCCTCGGTATAATCGGCGTTTGCCTGTAGTTTATCAAAGCGTTCGGTCGCTTCATTGCCTACTGTCACCACTTGAAAAGCCACCACGTCCATTTGACCACTATCTACGGATGCAAAGTAGTCCGAAAGACACAGGTTTTCTCCACCCGCTTGCCGTGGAAAATTGAACACCTCCAGAACTTTTGGGTTAGCATTCTTAATCGTACTTGCGTCATACACCAGCAGATCATTGCCTGCTGCCTGCGCGGGAAAATACCCATAAACAGCTTGCGGATTGAGCCAACCTTTTTGGATGGCATCTCTCTTCATGGATACCAACCTGGCTTCAAAATCTTTCTTTAACTTTTCCCACTCCGCACCGTGTGTATTCTTTGCTCCCCATGACAGACGGAAGAGCTCATTCAGAGATAGATGTTCAAAGACCGCTTCCAGGGACATAGCTTTAACTACCCGCGGACCCCAAGCCGGTACAGTTGGAATTTTTTCAGCGATTTGAATATTAGATCTTTTGATTTCCTTCAATTGACTGTCAGCCTTATTCTCGGTTTGTCTGCCTAATTCCATATCCGATTCTTTAATCATCTGAACCTTAAGAGTTTCAAACTCGATTGGATTCATAATTTGATCCATGGTGGATAAACCTTCAAAAGCATCTTTGCAATAAAATACACCGCCCTGGTAATGTTCATTCGAGTCGGTCATCAAAATACGTCGACCGAATCTGCGGTTTATCGCAGCGCCACCAATCAGAACGGGAATATTTGAATTTCTGCGCTGCAATTCATTAATAATTAGCGGCATTTGTTTACTGGTATTGACCAGGAGTGCGCTTAATCCAATCGCATTTGCTTTTGATTCAATTGCTTTAGAAATAATCGTCTCAGCCGGCACCTGTTTCCCCAGGTCAAGGACATCATATCCATTATTGGTCAAAATCGTTTTAACCAGGTTCTTTCCAATGTCATGAACATCCCCATAAACAGTAGCAAGAACCATCAACCCTTTACTGGTCCCCTCTTTTTTCTCCAGGTAATTTTCCAGATGGGCAACAGATTTCTTCATGACTTCCGCGGATTGAAGAACGAAAGGAAGAATTAATTCACCGGAACCAAATTTGTCGCCCACATCTTTCATAGCCGGCAATAACACATTATTTAATATTTCCACTGCTCTATCTGAAGAGGATAATTCGCCGCGAGTTTCGATTAATGTATCGATATCTTTTTCAACACCTTCTTTTTTGCGATGGACAATACTCCAATGTAAGCGCTCTTCTGGTGACATCGCGTTTAACAAAACATCCTGTTTGGAGTCTTTATCGCCCCCTATATTGCTATTCTTTTCGTAAAAGCCTATCAAATCCTGTAAAGCTGTTTCTTTTTTATAAAAAATAAGATCTTCTGCCAAACGTCTTTCTTCTTCAGAGATTTCTAAATAAGGCGTGATATGGGCAGGATTGACGATAGCCATATCCAATCCAGCCTGGACTGAATGATACAACATGACGCTATTCAATACAGCTCGTGCAGCCGGTGACAACCCGAATGACACATTGCTGACCCCTAAAGAAGTATGAACACCAGGAATCTGTTCTTTTATTAATCGTATGCCCTCAATCGTTTCCATGGCTGATAAATTAAATTCTGGATCACCTGTCGCCAATGTAAACGTCAAAGCATCAATTACCAGATCTGAAGGCAATAAGCCGTGGTCATTTACCGCCACATCAACCAGACGCCTGGAAATTTCTAATTTTTGTTGCGCAGTTTTCGCCATGCCGTTTTCATCAATGGTCAGGACCAAGACAGCGGCATTATATTTTTTAGCCAGGTTAAACACTTTATCAGCTTTTTCTCTCCCGGATTCAAAATGTGTTGAGTTAATCATGCAACGTCCAGGAGCCGTCTGTAAAGCCATTTCCAATACATCCAGCTCGGTCGAATCGATCACCAGGGGAACTTTAATATTCGGGGCAATTTTTTTAATGACCCTCCGCATTGTTTCGGTTTCATCCGCTCTTTCGGTTAACGCAACACAAATATCCAGTCCGTGTGCGCCACTATCCACCTGTTGCTGCGCAATGCCAAGCACTTTATCATAATCCTGATCCAAAATGATTTGCTTAAATTTACGGCTTCCCTGGGTATTTAACCTTTCACCAATCAAAAATGGAGCTGGTTCCTGCCTTATATTCATAACCTGAATGGCAGAAGCTAATTGTGCCCTTTGAATGATTGGCCGTGGCGGTTGTTTTTTTCCACCAACCTTGTCCACCAATTCTTTCAGATGCGCAGGTGTGGTACCACAACAACCACCAACAACACTGATCTGATACCTTTCAACAAATTCACTCATGGCATCAGCAAATTCAGTGGGAGTTAAAGGATAAACAGCTTCTCCGTTTACATTCAAAGGTAAACCGGCATTGGGGATACAGGAAACAGGCAAAACTGAGTTTTCCCCTAAAAAGGAGATCGGTTCGCGCATATGTTCCGGGCCGGTGGAGCAGTTCAATCCAATCACATCGATTGGAAGGTTTCCCAAAATTGCGAGCGCTGCTGCAATATCAGTTCCCAATAACATGCGTCCTGTAGTATCCAATGTAACCTGTGCCTGAATAGGTAAATAAATGCCCGTTTCATCAAAGGCTTGCTGGATGCCAAGAATACAGGCTTTTACTTCCAGGATATCCTGAGATGTCTCAATGATTAAAGCATCCACGCCACCTAGAATAAGTCCCTTGGCTTGTTCCTGAAAAACAGCAATCAATTCATCAAATGGCACATTCGATAATTCAGGGTCTTCCATGCTTGGCAATTTCCCGGATGGGCCAATGGATCCGGCGACAAACCTCTTTTGGTTTGTATTTTTTGAGAATTCATCCGCTACCTCTTTAGCCAATTGAGCAGCTTTTTTGTTAATTTCAACGACCCGGTCCTGCAATCCATATTCTTTCAGCGTAATTCGATTGGACCGAAATGAATTAGTCTCTAAAACATCCACACCAACTTCTAAAAATGAGCGGTGTATTTTCTTGACCACATCAGGATTACTGATGACGAGAAAATCATTACATCCAAAATATTCTTCGCCACCAAAATCATTTGCTGTCAGATCCAATTTTTGCAAACTGGTACCCATTGCTCCATCATAGATTAACACTTTTTCTTTTACAGCATCAAGAAATGATCGATTGGTATATTTTCTCTGCATACATTCTCCAGCGGTTGTTGATATTTATAAAATAACCTCTCATAAAGAGAGGTCAATTTTTTGATTGATCTCATCTTACAGAGCAAAATAGCTCTGCCGGAATTGGCACCTAATCCAGGTTGCCGAGGTTTCTTTGGGCCGGTCCCTCAACCTCTCTTGATGAGTTGTACATAAAGAAATCCTACCATAAAAGGAGATCAAGGTCAAAAAATGGTGTATCCTTTTTAGATAGCAATAATTAATAAGATTCAGATATAATTTACTCGAGGTACGCATCTTGAAATCAAAACTCAAAGACTTACCAGCAATATTAGTTTCTGCATTTCTCATTGCCATGATTGGCTGGGTTGGCCTTTTCTTTTTGTTGCAATATACTCAACCCTTCTTAGGTCCTCGCTGGTTATTTTTCTTTTTATTGACAATGGGTGTGAGTGGCACCGCATTGCCAATCGTATATTTCCTGAATGTCCGTTTTCCCCACGATCCTCCGGCAAATACATCCGTCATTATAAGGCAGGCAGCCTGGTTCGCAATTTTTGTGGACCTGTTAGCCTGGTTACAATTGGGGCGAGTGTTAAATTCAATCCTGGTGGTCGTGATTGCTATCGGTATTATTGTCATTGAAAATCTAATCCGGTTAGTCGAACGCAGCCGGTGGCAACCCTCCCGCGAACCTAATGAATGAGCTACGCAACTTGCCATCTGTAGAAAAAATAATTCAATTGCCTGAGACAAACGAATTAATTCAAAAGTATGGTCGTGATCAGACTATTCGCGCCATTCGGGATGCATTGGATTTTTTTCGCTCAACCATTACTTCAGGAAGTGATGCACCGCACCAATCTCAAATTATCAAGCACGTGAATAAGATCCTGTCTGATCGTTTTTCACCTACACTACTCCCGGTCATTAATGCAACCGGTGTCGTATTACATACAAATTTGGGCCGGGCACTTCTCAGTCAGGAAACCATTCAGGCCATGCAAGTAATAGGGGCAAATTACAACACCCTGGAATTTAACCTGTTAACTGGAAAACGCGGCTCCCGTTCGGTCCATGCTGAAGAAATTCTCAAACAATTGACCGGAGCCGAAGCAGCTATCGTGGTCAACAACAATGCAGCTGCTGTTTTGTTGGTGTTAAGTGCCCTCTCCAAAAGGCGAAACGTTATCATTGCCCGATCGCAATTAATTGAAATAGGCGGTGGCTTTCGTATCCCGGATGTTATGAAACAATCCGGAGCCAAATTGAAAGAAGTAGGTACCACAAATAGAGTGCGAGGTTCAGATTACGAACTTGGACTCCAGGGAAATTCGGCGTTGGTCATGCGTGCACACCATTCCAATTTTAAATTAATCGGGTTCACACAGGAACCGGAATTGAGTGAAATTGTGGAAATTTCTCATCAATATGGCATTCCTGTTTTCGATGATCTTGGCTCCGGGACATTTTTAGACACTGCCGAATTTGGTATATCACATGAACCAACCATTTTTGAATCAGTTCGGGCTGGTGCTGACATTATTTCATTTTCAGGCGATAAATTGCTGGGAGGACCCCAAGCTGGAATTATCATCGGCAAGAAAGAATTAATCCTAAAAATAAAAAACCATCCGCTTGCCAGAGCAATCCGCCCAGACAAAATCTGCCTGGCTGGATTAACGGCTACTCTCACCCATTATCTAAGAGATGAAGCCGTGGACAAAATTCCCATCTGGCGAATGATATCACAAACTCCTACAGCATTGGAAAACCGCGCAAAATCCTGGCAACAGCAATTACAATTAGGTGAGGTTTTCCCATCTCTATCCACCATCGGTGGCGGAAGCTTGCCCGAAGAGACTCTGCCTACATTCGTTCTGGCGCTTCAACACCCTAAACCAGATTTTGCGATGAAGCGCTTGCGCATGCTCGATCATCCTATTATTGCCCGTCTCGAAGATAATAAGATCCTGTTCGACCCCAGAACCGTCTTGCCAGAACAGGAGTTTGTACTTATTTCAGGATTAAGAGAGGTTCTGGGTAATCTCACTTCATAAAGGATTAGAAAATGAAAAATGATATTGATCAATTAATGAAAACAAGTGGAATCGATGCACTATTAGTCGTCGGACCTGCACAACACAACCCCGCTATGTTCTATCTAACGGGCGGTGGGCACATAACCAATGCGGACTTGATTAAAAAAGTTGACAGTACCCCTATCATTTTCCATGGCTCAATGGAGCGTGAAGAAGCGGCCAAAACCGGCCTGTTAACCTGTAGTTATGATCAATTTCCACTTTCTGAATATTTAAAGCAATCCAAAAACGACCAGATTGATGCTTATGCACTGCGATACCATGATCTATTTTTGAAAGCAGGTGTTGATAGAGGCAAAATTGCATTATACGGATCAACAGACATCGGCACCAAATTCCCGATTTTGCAACGGTTTCAACAACTTTTCCCTGAATATGAAATCACCGGGTTGGTTCCTGATTCAATCCTATTAAAAGCAATGATGATCAAAGACCCGGAAGAAATTAAACGGATTAAGAGAATGGGTGAAATCACAACCAATGTTGTGGGTAAAGTCGCCAATTTTCTCAGCAATCAACGCGCGGAAAATGGATATTTAATAGACACAGATCAGAAACCGATCACAATTGGGATGGTCAAATCAAAAATAAATTTCTGGTTGGCGGAAGCTGGGGCAGAAAACCCGGAACAAACTATTTTTGCCATCGGACGGGACGCGGGTGTGCCTCACAGTCAAGGGAATGACTCGGACAAGATCCAATTGGGTAAGACGATTGTCTTTGATATCTTCCCATGTGAAAATGGTGGTGGTTATTTTTATGATTTCACCCGAACCTGGTGTGTTGGCTTTGCTCCTGAAGAAGTCCAGAAATTGTATGATCAGGTTAAATTAGTTTATGACACGATCGTTTCCGAATTAGCTGAAAACATGCCTTTCAAATATTTTCAGCACCGAACCTGTGAACTTTTTGAGGAAATGGGGCATCCGACAGTTCTTTCAAACCCTTACACATTGGAAGGCTATGTTCATAGTCTCGGTCATGGGTTAGGATTGCACGTTCATGAAATGCCATTTTCCGGTTTTACAGCCAGAGAGGATGAGACTTTAAAAAGAGGTTCTGTTTTTACAATTGAACCAGGACTGTATTATCCGGACAGGGGCATGGGTGTTCGCTTGGAAGACACGTTTTATGTCACTGAAAGCGGTACAATTGAGAAAATGGCTGATTATCCAATGGATTTAATCATCCCCATTAAATCCTGATCTTTTTGAATTAATGAAGAGAATTATTCTCTAATGACTTGGTGGTACTTTTATGAGTAATCCTAAAAATATTTTCCCCGCTGCCAGAATACTGGCTATCGAATCTTCCTGTGATGAGACGGCAGCCGCAGTCCTTGAAAATGGACGGGTTTTATTGTCATCAGTTGTAGCTTCTCAAATTGACCTGCATCAACAGTATGGCGGTGTCTTTCCTGAGGTAGCTTCGCGCCAACATATTCTCACCATTTATGATGTGGTTGAGCAAGCCTTGCAGCAAGCTTATTTAAGCCTGGACAATATTGATGCAATTGCTGTGACCCGCGGCCCAGGGTTGGCTGGCTCGCTGGTCGTTGGCATGAATATGGCCAAAGGAATTGCGCTCGGTAAGAATTTACCGTTGATTGGAGTGAATCACCTTGAAGGACACATTTACTCATCCTGGGTATATTCATCGGAGGTTCTCAATCCTCCTCCGGTTCCTGAATTTCCCTTAATTGCTTTGTTAGTCTCGGGTGGCCACACCGAAATCAATTTTATGGATGGTCATCTTAATTACAAAAGATTGGGCAGTACATTGGATGACGCTGCTGGAGAAGCATTCGATAAAGTTGCCCGCTTGTTGGGTCTGGCTTATCCTGGAGGACCATCCATTCAAAAAGCTGCTTTGAGTGGCAATCCGAATGCTTTTAATTTTCCACGTGCACATTTAGATGGAAGTTTAAACTTCTCATTTTCTGGTCTAAAAACATCCGTGTTACGCATGGTGAGAGAGTTAGAAAAATCCAGATCACGTTTGCCGGTTGAGGATTTGGCCGCAAGTTTTCAACAAGCGGTTGTGGATGTACTATTTCAAAAAACAATCCAGGCAGCGCGCCAAAATAAAGTCAAGAATATCATCGTTGCGGGGGGCGTTTCTGCGAACCAATTGCTGAGGGATACCTTTTTGAGTCAGTCAAACTTCAATATCTTTATTCCCCCGTTTAAATACTGCACCGATAATGCAGCCATGATCGCTGCTGCTGGATATTTTCGGTTTGTAAACAAATTGTTTGATCCTTTAGATATAGATGTGCTTCCCAATTGGCCATTATCGTAATGTTTTGTATCTTTTTCGTAGGAGAAACCATCTAAATGATTGATGAAGAAGTAGAACCTTTAAATCTCAAAAAGTTACAATCCGGTGATCCAGAAGAACTTACGAGAATGGTCAATCAGTATTCAGATTCAATCTATCGAGTTGCGCTGCGTATGCTCAATAATCAGGTGGAAGCGGAGGATGTTCTTCAGGAGACCTTTATTAAAGCCATGCGGTCTTTAGAAAAATTTGAAGGTCGTTCAAATCTCTCAACCTGGTTATATCGGATTGCAGTTAATGAATCATTAATGCTGATTCGAAAGCGAAAGCCCGAGGTACCGATCATTCACGATGATGCAGGCGATTCAGAAAATGAAGGCATTTCGGTTTCACAAATTGTGGATTGGTGCTGTTTACCAGAATCAGAGTTTCTTTCTCAGGAAACCCGGCTGGTGATCAATGCAGCCATACAAAAATTGCCAGAGAATCTTCGGACTGTTTTTATTCTCAGAGATATAGAGGGACTTTCGATCAGTGAAACTTCTCAGGCGTTGGATCTTACGGAGACAAATGTAAAAACACGTTTGTTGCGAGCACGCATGAAATTAAGAGAAGAATTGAGCGTTTATTTTGGCGAAAGACTGGCGGAGTATTAAAATGGAAAAGCATCTCCACTGTAAAGAATTTGTTGATACCATCTCATCCTATTTGGATGGTGATCTCTCTGAAGAATTATGTGCTGAGTTGGACAAACACCTCAGTGCTTGTGAAAATTGTAGAATTGTCGTCAACACGCTTAGAAAAACGATTGACATCGTTCATCAACAGGCAGAGCAAGAAAAAGCTCCCATCGCTGTAAAAGACCGACTTTTCTATCGCCTTAATCTGGAGCAGTTCAAAAAATAAACCGATTTTCTTCAACTTTTTTAAAAACCAGGTTCATGATCTGGTTTTTTTTATTTTGGTTAAGTTGCCACTTTTTTGTGATTATGGCATCTAAGTCTTTGTAATGACTTTTAAACAGAATGATACGACATCAGATGGAAATCTGATTAAATTTGAACTTAAAGATGTTGAGCAATACGATTCCTACGAAATCCGAATTGGTGTTGTTTGTCCAAAATGCCAAAAAGGGACCTTTGAATACGACGGAATGCTCAATCTGGTTTGTTCAAATTGTGGATATACTTCAGGTGGTTGTTTCACCTGATAATCAAAACACCATCTCGGTGAGATGAAATCTTGGAGGATAAATGGCAAGCAAATTATTGGATGATAAAACCAAAGAACAAGTTAAAGAATTTTTTAGTGAACTGGATAAACCGGTCAAAATGATTTTTTTTGGCAGTACTGAAGAAAATTGTGAGTATTGTAGTGAGACAATAGGTTTATTAAGTGAGATCGCTGAATTGAATCCGTTAATTCACCTGGATGAATATGATTTTGAAAAACATCAGGAGATCGCTGCCCAATACCGTGTTGATAAAGTGCCAATGACGGTGATTGCAGGGATGAAAGATAATGATCTCATCGACTATGGGATCCGATTGGCAGGTATTCCTGCTGGTCATGAATTCACGACATTAATAAATGATCTTGTCATGGTTTCAAAACAAGATTCTGGATTATCACCGGAAATTCGCGAGAAATTAGCTTCATTAGAAAAATCTGTCAATTTGCAGGTATTTGTGACACCTACCTGCCCCTATTGCCCCCAGGCAGTCATTCTTGCACATCAGATGGCAATGGAAAGCGAATTAGTAACTGGTGAAATGGTTGAGGCAATGGAATTCGTAGAATTATCCAATCAATTCAATGTATCTGGTGTACCTCATACTATAATTAACAGTGGCTCAGGTGAAGTGGTAGGCGCAGTACCAGAAACACGATTAATGGTTGAAATTGAAAAGGCACTCTCAGACAATTAAAGGATTAGAAAGGGAAAAAATGGAAGCAAAAGTTACATGGCAAAAAGGATTGAGTTTTACGGGAACAGCTGATTCTGGATACACATTACCTTTAGGTGGAAAAAAGTCAGTTGGTGGGAATGAAGATGGTTTCTTACCCATGGAAATGTTTTTAATTGGCTTGGCTGGATGCACCGGAATGGATGTCATCTCAATCCTGGCGAAGATGAGGCAGGAAGTCACCAATTTTGAGGTGAAAATCCATGCCAATCGGGTCGAAAACCATCCAAAAATCTTTTCCGATATCATGATTGAGTACATAGTGACAGGCAAAAACCTTGATCCAAAGCTGGTGGATAAAGCAGTTACATTATCTGAAACGACCTATTGCCCTGGTCAGGCTATTTTGAATAAGACCGCTGAAATTGATCACAAGATCACCATACTCGAAGCATAACTTCTCAGAGGAAACTTCTTAAGGGCATGCATTAATCGATGCGTGCTCTTTTCTTATTCCGCGTCAAAATCGGGAATAATGGTTTCCACATTCCTGACATGCCTGGAGAAGTAGCCATATATTCCTACCACAACGATAAAAATAGAGGCTAATGAAAGTAACAAACTCATGCCAGCCCCCGCACCTGGTGAAAACCACCTACTCAGAAATATTGTGGTCTTATTACTGGGATTCAATAATGCGGGCTCAAAAATCTTATCCGCCAAAGGGCCCGCAATTAACATACCGAGTGGATTGACAATTTGAGCAATGATGCGCCTCACAGAAAAAACTCTACCCTGAAGATCTGGGGGAACCTTTGATTGCCAGATTGCCTGATTAGAGCTATTGACCAATGGTATTACCAACGAGGATAGAAAAAAGAAAATACTCCACCAAATGATATCTTCCCCACCTCCTACAAAAAAGAAAAACAATCCGCTCAAAATCCAACCCAATAAAACCCCGCGAACACGTTTGGTTTTAAATCCGCCCCAGGCTGTAATAATCAAGCTGCCTACCACCCCGCCAATTGCAGATATTGATTGAACACTACCCAGCGTGG
>SWCA01001657.1_pt1 | contig 174978 bp, 182 predicted proteins | sample 4692961 | NCBI WGS metagenome assembly SWCA01 (sample SAMN10267275, study PRJNA491770) | bioreactor metagenome | isolation source: DHS bioreactor inoculated with | place: Japan: off Shimokita Peninsula | reverse complement strand
CTTTTTCTAAAAATATTCGAATGTTATTATAATCATTATTTCAAGTATAAAAGACCCAATAGGCCTTACCCTAAAATAACATTTTAACTTCCTAATATTTTAAAGATTCTACCAGTGTTTCTTTTCGCTGTCCTTTCGTAGCGACAAATACTATCTTACCAAAATCTTATATAAAAGTCAAATGGTAATTGATGTTATTTTTTTCTCTTTTATATATTTTTACTATATATAAAGTAAAGCATTTATATTGTACCCTATACATTTGTTAACTATTCACTTAATTATTTAAAATTTATAAACATTAAGAGTCCTCGTTATGAGAACTCTTAATACATTATCTTACTTGTTCCATTCCTTTAATAATAGCTTTTAGATTTATATCTACATATTTTTCTTTGACTGTTTGGCTTATTACCTTTTCCCAATCAATATTATCAAGTCCTATCGCCTTAACTAAAGCTCCTACCATCACTACATTCATAGTCCTAACATTACCTAATTCTCTAGCGATGTCTGCAGCCTTAAATACTGTCACATGACATTTGGATTTTAATTCTTCAATTATACCCTTTGGATATTCAATCTCTCCAGTCAATATTGGTGCAGAAGGTATCTTATAATCATTTACTACCACCTGTCCATCGACCCTTAAATGATCTAACCATTTTCCAGTCTCCATTTTTTCAAATGATACAAGTATATCAGCTTGACCCTTACCTATTATAGGAGAATAGACTTTTTCACCAAATCTAACTTGAGTTGTAACACTTCCACCACGTTGAGCCATACCATGAACCTCGGACATCTTAACATCATAACCTGCGTTTAATAGGCCAGTGGATAGTATTTTACTAGCTAATATAATACCTTGGCCACCAACGCCTACCAATAATATATTTTTAACATCCCCCATACTATTCACCCACCTTTTCTATTGCATCAAAAGGACATGCTTGTAAACAGACCTCGCATCCTACACACATATCTTCATTAATTTTGGCTTTATCAGTAAATTCAACGGCAGGACATCCTGTTTTTGTACAAATCTTACATGCCTTACATTTATCTTTATCCACTCTTACAACTGCTTTGTAGTTACCAAACTCTTCAATATCTTCAGGAGTGAGCTTTTTAAGAACACAGGGCCACCTAGTAATGATAACCGAGGGTTCCTCAAGCTTTAAAGCATCATTTAGTGCTTTATCCATCTCTTCTAGGTTCAATGGATTGACCGTTACTACATGATCTATACCTATGGCCTTGCAAAGCTTCGGAATATCCATAAATGGCACTTTATCACCTTGTAGTGTATATCCGGTACCAGGATTTTCTTGGTGCCCAGTCATACCAGTGATTCTGTTATCTAGAATAACCGTTACAGTATTACTTCTATTATAGGCTACATTTAAAAGACTGTTTACGCCGGTATGGAAGAAGGTTGAGTCTCCGATTACTGCAACTACCTTCATATCTTCCCCATGCATACTAAATGCTTTTTGGGCACCATGTCCCGTACTAATACTTCCACCCATACAAATACATGTATCCATGGCACTTAGGGGCTCAGCTGAACCTAGTGTATAACACCCTATATCCCCAGTAACCATTATATTCTTTTTCTTGCTTAGGGAATAGAAGAAGCCTCTATGGGGACAGCCAGCACACATTGTTGGCGGACGCCCAACCGTTTTAGATTCATCATATTTTATTGTTTCTCTTTCTTGGCCTAAAATAGCCTTGGCAATTATATCAGGATTCAGTTCTCCAATATTAGAAATCTCGTCTTTACCTATACAATCTATTCCAGCTGCTTTAATTTGCTCTTCTATAAATGGCTCCAATTCTTCTATAACATATAATTTATCAACTTGACTTGCAAATTCTTTTATTTTCTTCATTGGCAGTGGAAATGTAAATCCTAGTTTTAAATATGATACAGTTTCACCAAAAACTTCCTTTGCATATTGGTAAGCAACACTTGAAGATATAATACCAATCTTTTGGTCGTTCCACTCAATCCTATTTAATTCAGTTGTATTACTAAACTCCTCTAATTTCTTAAGTCTTTCTTCAACTTTTACATGTAAAACTCTTCCATTAGAAGGGGTAGCTACATATTTAGGGATATTCTTTTTATAAGGTTTTTTCAAAACTTCTTCTCTTTCTCCAAACTCTACTATACCTTTACTATGACATATTCTAGTGGTCATTCTAAAGAGTACAGGTGTATCAAACTTTTCACTTATTTCAATGGCTGCTTTAACATAATCCTTTGCTTCTTGACTATCGCTAGGTTCTACCATGGGAATTTTGGCAAACTTAGCATAATTCCTATTATCTTGCTCATTTTGAGAGCTATGCATGCCTGGATCGTCAGCTGAAACCAGTACAAGTCCACCATTAACACCTGTATATGCATAGGTGAATAATGGGTCAGCGGCAACATTGACCCCAACATGCTTCATCGCAGCAAGGGATCTAGCACCGGCTATCGAAGCCCCTATTGCAACTTCGAGGGCAACTTTTTCATTAGGTGCCCATTCAGCATAGATATCTTTTTTATATAAAGGTCCTATATTTTCTAAAATTTCAGTACTTGGTGTCCCTGGATATGCAGAAGCAAATGAAATACCAGCTTCATATGCACCGCGGGCTACAGCTTCATTCCCTGTCAAAAACTTTTTCATGATTTTCCCCCTCTTCAAATTTATGTTGATTACATTTATGAGTTAGCAGCAATTACACTACCAAGGGCTATTGAGTTTAGCTTTGATTCATAGGTATCGGCCCTAGAAACTAATACTACAGGTGCCTTTGCTCCCATAATTATGCCAGCTGACACTGCATTCGCCATATACGTTAGAGCCTTTCCTATTCCATTCCCAACCTCTATAGTTGGAACTAATAATATATCCGTATCACCAGCTACTTCACTATGGAAATTTTTAATTTCAGCTGCTTCCTTAGATACAGCAAGGTCAAATGCCAATGGTCCCTCTACTACAACACCTTTTCCAAACTCACCATCATTAGACATTTCACTTAGTTTTGCACCATCAATAGTAGCAGGCATTTTAGAATTAACTTTTTCCTTAGCTGCAAGACAGGCAACTTTAACATTTTCATTACCCATTGCCCTTGCAACTTGTATAGAATTTCTAAGGATATGAGCCTTCTCCTCTAAGGAAGGTGCTATATTCATACCACCATCGGTTAAAAAGAGGAACTTATGATATGTGGGTACATCATACACCATCACATGACTTAGTAAACTATCTGTCCTAAGTCCAATTTCTTTATCAAGGATAGCCTTTAATAAAATAGATGTATCAATTAAGCCCTTCATAACAAAATCAGCCTTATCATCGCTTACTAGCTTTATAGACACCCTAGCAGCTTCAGTTAAATCACTTATGTCAATTAGTTCATAATTTTCAATGTCTAAATCCTTTTCCTTAGCAATACTTTTAATCATCTCTGCTTTTCCTACTAAAATTGGCTCTATCAAACCCATTTCAGCAGCACTACTCACTGCAACTAGTACATCTTCATCTTGAGCTGCTGCAACAACAAGTCTCATGGTTTGTTGTTCTTTAGCACATTTAAGAAGTTCGTTAAAATTATTAATCACATAATCACTTCCTATATAAATTTTTTATTGATCGCTAATTTTTTAGAAAGCTTATAATATTTATTCAAGGTTACAATTTTTTAATATATCTTCAAAAAATATTTGAATACATCTTAATTTTACAACATTTCTATTTATCAATCAATCAATATTTTTTAATAATTAGTAATATTTCATAAACTAAAAAAGATTAGTCCTTAGATACCTAATATAAGGTATAAAGAATTAATCTTTTTTAGTTCTAGTATTTAATTGTACAAAGCTTTTAACCTTTTAAAGTTATACTTTACTCATTATATTGAAAGTTCTAATCTTTGTATCCAAGCCCTTGTTACCTGGTCCTCTGGGTCTAACTCATAGGCTTTTCTTATAAAGATTTCAGCTTTCTCAATATCTCCCCTATTTAAATAAGCTATGCCCATATTACAGAATAATTCAGGATCTTCACCCTTAATCTTTAACGCCTTGTTAAAGTATTTAATAGCATTTTCAGTATCCCCTAGGGATATATAGCACAGACCTATTTCATTATAGGAGTCCACTTGTCCAGATTTTAGTCTAATAACTCTTTTAAAATATTCAATAGCATTGATAAAATCATTTAAATTTCTATGGGCTAGTCCAATAAAAAACAACAGATTCCACCAATCAGAATATTTTTCCTCTAAGGGTTTAAGCTTGGTTAACCCTTGCTCCGCTTTATTATTTAATATTAACGTGTATCCCTCTTCATATTGAAGATTGTCCTTTAAATCAGTAAGTCTATTTAATATTTCCATTCTTCTATTATCATCGATACCATTTTCTAAAGCTCTTTCCCATGTTACTTCAGCTTTTTTGAAAAGCTTCATATTTGCATAATGAAACCCTAGATGATAATAGGCTAAACTAAACTTAGGATACTCTTCAGTTATTTTCTCAAAAATCTCCTTAGCTTCATCCTCAAAGTCTTTATTTATGGAATCCTCCTCAGAGTCTATAGATATTTCTTCACAACATCTAGCATAATTATATAATCCATTCAAATCATTATTGTCTAAATATAATGCTGCCTTAAAGCAAATTAATCCATCTATCTTTTGCTTATTATCTAAATAAATTATCCCTTGATTTATTATATTGTTAACTATATTATCATCAACATTTTCAAGAAAGTTCTTATATTCTTTGTTATACTTAAAATCTTTATCTATTCCTATTATAAAAACCATTCCCTGGATAATCTGCTTTAGTTTAAAATCATCCACATCATTTCCCTTAACTTTGTCCACAATATCTTCCAAAAGAATAGGCAAAGGTGTGTTTGAGTCTATTATACAATTACTTATTTTAAGTTCAGCATCCTCTTTAAGTTCAACAAAAACTATATCCTTTAATCTATCCTTAAGGTGCTTTTCAATTTTTAAAAACATATAACCCTCCTACATTTTATCTATACATATCCCTCATAAACATTCTCTTTCTTCTAGTAGATGTACTTAATATATTAAACAAATGACCCCTATAGATCATCGCAAAGGCAATTATTAGCTGATAAAAAATACTATAAACAATAATTTGCAATATAAAGTTCAAGAAAAATACTGGGTTATTAATTGATAATATCGCTACGATGCTCTTTGCAAAGATATGTATTAAGTACCCTATTGCAAATACAACAATATTGGGAATAAACCATTCCAGCCAGTTTTCTTTGATAAAATCAAAGGCATAGGATATGGAATATAATCCATCATAATGTTTTTGATAAATAGTTTCTGGCAATGGATTAAGTAATATAAAAGCTATTAATTGTACTAAAAACCAAAGACTTAGACTTCCTATTCTTATACTAAAAATAGGTCTCAAGAATAAACTTGCTCCATATTGAACTAACCAGATTAAGATTAATATAGTATATATTTTTCTAAGATAAACTGGAAAGCCCGACTTGAAGTCATACATTGTAAATCTGTCATAGGATACTATATTTTCTATTAGATATAGGTAGTCAGATATTACAGCACTTTGAAATAATGTTATTACTATCCCTCCAAGTATCCATGCATTGGCAGCAACTCTCCACATAATAATAGATGCAGCTGCATAGGCAATACCAACTAAAAATATTTTCCAATTTTTTGTTGTTGATTTTATACTTTTAGGAATTAAATTCTTATTGGTCATTATAATGTCTTGTATAAAATTCATTTTCCTCTCCTTTCCTTCTGCTTTAGTTATATATTTATCCTATAGTATTTAGACCTACCAAAATCCTTATTTCTGATATCATAATCAAATAAGAAAACCACATTCTCCTTTGCAGGCTTTACTTCATCTTTCTCTATAATATTTAATATATCATATTTAAAAACCTCAAAATTAACTTTTTTTATAATTTTTTTGGCTGGCATACCTTTATATTGGCTTAAGTATTTATCTATATTTTCTTCATTTTGTAAAAATTCATGGTATCTATTCTTATAATCCTCCATTTTAGGTGTAATAAAAAACTCTGGTATTGTACTTTTGACATTTCTAACATAATCAAATCTCAAAATTTCATTAAATACATCAATATCATCAAAGTCGTTGTTTCTGTAAAACTCAAGTAATATTTCATAAAGTCTTTCTCTTTTGTGATGCACATGGTGATGTCCTTTTTCAGTCCAATAGAAGGATAACTCTTCATAAAACTTTGAAGGAGAATTATAGTAATTATTTATAATAAATCTTACAGCAAGGTCAAAATGATGGGAGTTATAATAAAGCTCTATCATCTCTTCAATATACTTTAATCTAAGTAATTCCCCGTAGGATATATAATTGTTTTTTAAGACTTCATAGGGAGGGGTTTCCTTAAATGTATAACTATATTTTTCACTATTATCTCTTATAGCTGATCCCTTTAATAATTTTAAAAAGCCTAATTGTAATCTATCGGGTTTTAAGTTATATACATCATCAAAAGACTTTAAAAATGTATTATAACCTTCATAGGGTAATCCTGCTATAAGATCTAGATGCAAATGGATATTATTATACTCTACTATTTCTGTACATACCTCACTTAGTTTATCAAAGCTCATGTTTCTGTCAATTTCCGTTAACGTATCCTCATTGGTGCTTTGCACTCCTATTTCAAATTGAAATAATCCCTCCCTAACAGTCTTAAGAAAATCTAAGGTTTCTTTATCTATTAGACTGGCTGTTATTTCAAAATGAAAATTAATTTTTCCATTATCTATCTTTTGTAGATACTTCATTATTTCTAAAGAGTGTTTCTTATTGGCATTGAATGTTCTATCTACAAACTTTACCTGATCCACCTTTGCATCAATAAATCTCTTCAAATCCTTTTTAATTCTATCCATAGGGAAGAATCTTACTCCACATATGGTTGAAGATAAACAATATTGACAATTAAAGGGGCAACCCCTTGAGCTTTCATAATATATTATTTGATTATCAAGCTCCTCTAAGTCATCATAGGGAAAGGGAATCTCTTCAAGGTTATTAATCAAGCTTCTTTCCTTATTTAAGAAGGTCTCTCCTAACACTCTATAGGCTAATCCATCAATGCTTTCTAAATCGCCTTCATTTTTTACTAGATATTTCAATAGTTCTTTAAGGGTACCTTCCCCTTCACCATATATTATATAATCTATAAAACTAAATTCCGATAATATTGATTTTGCATCATAACTAACCTCTGGACCACCTAAAACAATCTTTATATCACTATTTATTTTCTTTATGTTCTTTGTTATTTCTAGGGTCTCTTTTATATTCCAAATATAGCATGAAAAGCAAATTATATCGTACTCTTTACTATGAACTTCACCTAATATGTAGTCTATATCATTGTTTACTGTATACTCTTCAATAAATACATTTGATATTTCATCCCTTACATAGTTTTTTAAATATCTTAATGCTAAGGATGAGTGAATATATTTTGAGTTTAAAGTCGTTAATAATATTTTCATTCTTTCACTTCCCATTATCTTTTGTATTGAAATTATCTATAATTATAACATAAGTTTCAATCTACTATACATTCAACTATTTTTTATCCATTCTATAGCCCAAGATATGTAAGAACCTTATTTTTCTAAATCTATAGTTAGATAATTTATAATCAAGTCTGTCTATGGTATGGGCAGCTATATATATATTGTCTAGATTAATTGGACGTTTAATATCAACAATGACAGGAGTATGATCGTATATTGTGTCGTCTTGAAACTGAAGCTGAACTAAATCTCCTATTTTTAAATCCTTTATATCCACTACCTCTGCCATCGGTCCTATTCCTTTATTGTTGGTTAAGAATTTATAAAGAAATTGAACGCTGGTCCAGGCAGGAGCCCTATCATTTAAATTACTATAGTACCATCCATTTTCATTATAATTCATAGGACATCCCCCCGCATGAAGTACTTGGGATGCATAATTGGTGCAATCTCCACCCATTTCTTGAAAATCAACATATTTAGGATTTCTTTCATAGGCCCATTTTCTTGCATAGTTAACTGCCCTAATTCTATCATAGCTATATATCATATAAACAACTCCTTATATAGTTTATATAGATATATGATTAGAAATACAAAAAAATTATTAGGTCATAATATAAATAGGATGAATTAACACCTTTAAAGCAAATTAAACTCAGTGGACTTTAGTATCCACTGAGTTTTCCATGTTGTACTACATTCTTTCAGGAGCTGCCACTCCAATAAGTCCAAGTCCGTTTTCAATAGTTTGTCTAACGGCAGCTACCAATGATAATCTAGCCTTTTTAATCTCACTATCATCTACCAATATTGAATAGTCATGATAAAACTTATTAAAGGCCTGGGCTAAATCAACGGTATATCTCGTTACAATAGAAGGTTCATATTTTCTAGCTGCATCTATTATAATCTGCGGGAACTGATTTAATAATCTTATTAAATCCATTGCTTCCTTTTCTTGTATTAAGCTATAATCTACATCCTTCTCATAATCCACATCGGCCTTTCTAAGGACACTTGAAGCTCTAGCATGGGTATATTGTACATAGGGTCCAGATTCCCCTGCAAAGTCTAAGGTTCTATCCCAAGAGAATACATAATCCTTTATTCTATTATTTGATAATTCTTGGAATACAACTGCGCCTATGCCTACTTGCTTGGCTATGTTATCTTTATCTTCAAGATGTGGACTCTTTTCCTCTATTATCTCCTTAGTCTTTTCAACTGCTTTCTTAAGTACATCCTCTAGAAACACGACTCTACCCTTTCTAGTGGACATTGTACCTTCTTCAAGACTAACCATTCCAAAGGGAACATGAATACAATCTTTGGCCCAATCAAATCCCATAAGCTCAATTATTTTTATCCACTGATTAAAGTGAAGGTTTTGTTGAGAACCAACTACGTAAATATTTTTGTAAAAATCATAATTTTCTTTTCTGTATATGGCTGCTGCTATATCCCTTGTGATATAAAGAGTAGAACCATCCTTTTTAGTTATAAGGGCTGGAGGCATTCCATGGGGTTCAAGATCAACTATTTCTGCTCCTTGGGATTTAGTAATTATATTTTCACTACGCATCTTTTCTAGGACCTTTGGCATTTTATCTGAGTAAAAGCTTTCTCCAGCTAAAGAATCAAACTTAATTCCTAGCATTTCATATACCCTATTAAACTCCTTCAAGCTTACATCCCTTATCCATTGCCATAGCTCTTTAGCCTCTTCATTACCATCTTCTAACAGCCTAAACCAATTTCTAGCTTCATCATCAAGTTCAGGTTTCTCTTCAGCTTCTTCATGGAACTTGATATATAGTTTTAATAGCTCTGGAATAGGATTTGATTCTATTACTGTTTTATCTCCCCATGCTTTAATGGCTACTATGAGCTTACCAAACTGGGTTCCATAATCTCCAAGGTGGTTCACGGCTATAGTATTATATCCCAAAAACTTGTAAATATTATTTAATGCACTACCTATTACCGTGGTTCTTATATGGCCTATATGGAAGGGTTTTGCAATATTAGGTGAAGAAAACTCCACCACCACATTCTTTCCTTCTCCAAGATTTGTGCTACCAAAGTTCTTACTTTCGTGAATAGCTTCTTCTATCACTGACTTTGCAAATATTTCTTTATCAATTATGAAGTTTATGTAGGCCCCTACTACATCAATTTGCTCAAAGAGTTTACTATCAGCAAAAGATTCGGTAATATCAGAAGCAATTAAGTTAGGAGCCTTTCTAAATATCTTAGCTAGCTTAAAACAAGGAAATGCAAAGTCACCCATATCCGAATTAGGTGGAATCTCTATCATTGATAAAACTTCATCCTGCTTTAATTGTTCATTACTATTTGAAATAACCTTTGCTATTTCATTTTTAAAATCAATCATTTATTTACCTCCTTATCATTTTACGTAAATAGTATCTTTTTATCAAAATCTAAGAAATAAACAAACTCGTCCCTTGATTTGACTCAAGAGACGAGTATATACCCGCGTTACCACTCTTTTTGACATTAAATGCCCTCTTCATTTCCCTTTAATGGGGGGAAACCATTTAACCTACTAGTTTCAGTTAAAATCTCAAAGGTGCGTTTCAGCTGTAAGGTATGTTGGACTTCCACCTGCTCCAACTCGCTAGAATACTACTTAAAGCCTAATCTCCTTATCATAGACATATAATATTAAATTCGGAATATAATTTAACACAAAATTTGGAACAAATCAAGTGTTTTTAAGATTTTTTCTTCATTTGCCTTTTAAGAATAAAATATATCTGTTAAAATTATTATAACTATTTTGAGTGGAGGTATCCATAATACCCATGGAAAATCAGAAAAAAATTTATATCTATCATATTATTATAGCAATAAATGTGTTAATTAGCTTAATCATTTTTTTATATGATGGTTCCTTGAATTTCAGTCCATATACCTTAATTACATTTGGTGCAAAGTACAATCCAATGATAGCCTCTGGTCAGTACTATAGACTCATTACTGCAATGTTTTTACACTCTGACATTACCCACCTACTTATAAATATGTATGCACTAAACATACTTGGTAAAAACATTGAATTTATTTATGGAAAGGTTAAATTTATTATCATCTTTATTATCGCTGGCATATTCGGTAGTTTAGGTAGTTTTATCTTTAACAGTGCAATTTCCGTAGGTGCTTCTGGAGCAATCTTTGGTCTCTTTGGAGCATACATTTATCTATATATAAGTAGACCCCATATATTTCATTATAAACAACTCTTAAACCTATTTGGTATAATTGGAATCAATCTTTTATTTGGGATTCTTTTCCCTAATATAGATAACTGGGGACATATTTGGGGGTTAGTAGGTGGATTCATTGTAAGTTGGTCATTAGGTATAAGGGGTGAAAACCTCTTTTCTCCAACTAAAGTCATAGCTCAATTACTTACAATAATCTTACTATTCACCTCCATAATGGGTGGTACAAAACTAAATCAAGATACATGGGAGTACGATCTGTTTATGGGTATAGAGCATTTAAAAAGAAATGATCTAAGTGCAGCCCAGGAGCAGTTTTTAAGTGGACTAGATAAAAATGAAAACATTGAAGATTTTTATTATTATTTGGGTCACATTTACTATAATAAGGGTAAGAGTGATATGGCAAAGGATAATTTTGAAAAGGCAATTGAAATCAATAATAACTTCAAAGAAGCAAAGGATATGCTAAATAAATTAGAGTAGCCCTATTGGCTACTCATTTATTTTATCTATTTATCAGGGTATAACCCTTCCATAAAATATAATGGTTTTGAAGTGTTCACACCATTAAAATCTTCTAATACTTCACCTTCAACCTTAATTTGAACAGTTTCATTTCCCGGTATAACAGTTAGTGTATTAACTATTGTACCCAGGGTCAACGTTGCATCTGCATTTGCTAGTTTCTTTGCTTTAAATTCCTTGGATAAGTCAACTATAACATTATTATTTTCCCTCTCAACAGACAGTATTTTAGTACCTTCTGGTACACCATTTGTGTAATTTTCACTTGACTTGTAATTGAATAGTTCATTTAAAACAAATTCTTCTATGGTTTTATCCTTGAATTTATCATCATTAATATTTACCGAAAATAGCTCATCATATAAAAATGGTTTATCCTTATATCTAAGATATATTATATAATCTATTTCCTGTGGTATATTTTCTTCTACCTTCTCATTGCTAGTTTCTTCAGAATCCTCTTCTTCATTAACAGCTTCAGCTAAATCCAATTCTTCTGAATCATCTTTTTTACCACAACCTGCCAATAAACTTAGTGCCATTACCCCTACAAGAAACAAAATTATTATTTTTTTCATTTGTTTATTCCCCCTTATTTTAAAAATAGCAATTTAAATTAACTCTTTTTCATAATTTTCTTCATTCAAAACTAATATTCCCTTATCCATCAATAATGCTGTAGTTACACCTTTACCCTCTTTTATTTTACCATTAAATTCTCCATTGTAAATGTTTTGACTACCACAGGATGGACTACGAGACTTTAGTATAGCAATATTAGCACCATATAGCTCAGCAATCTTCAAGGTTTCCCTTGCACCCTTAATAAATTCTTTTGTTAAATCTTCTTTATCATTATTTTTTACCTTACACTTACCTTCTAAAACATCATTACCTTCACCATCGATGATTTCACTGGGTCTACGGGGAGTCGATAATCCCCCTAATTGCTCAGGACATACTAAAATATATTCCTTATCTTTAAGAAATTTTTTCAATTCGTCATCATAATTGTTCTTGCCGCTATATTTACAATCTATACCCAATAAACATGCACTTACTAATATCATAATATGATACACTCCATAAATTATTTTAATTCTACAATTGTTACTCCAGAACCACCTTCTCCATAAACCCCTTCCCTAAAGGTCCTTACATGGGAATGTCTTTTTAAAAACTGTTGTATACCCTTTCTTAAAGCCCCGGTTCCTTTACCATGGATCACATTAACTTGCTGGAGCTTAGCCAAGTATGCATCATCTAAGTATTTATCTAACTTTACCCTAGCTTCCTCTAGGTTATCTCCTCTTAAATCTATTTCAGTCTTAATACTTTTAGTTTTTGATTTTAAAATTCTTCCCACGCTGGTTTTATTGACATCTTTTTTACTATTTTTGATTAATCTTAGATTTTTAATATTAACATTTACCTTCATAATACCCGCTTGAACAGTCAAATCACCATTATTATCGGGCTCAGTAACAACAGTACCCTCTTGATTTAAACTAAGTATTTTGACACTATCCCCTTGTTTAAGTTTTTTAGGAGGTTTTGTTGTAATATTTTCAACATTAGTAAATAGTGGGTCTTCCAGTTTATCAATATCTGTCTTTAATTTCTTTCTCATTTCTTCTATTTTTTTATTTCTTTCTCTTTCAACAACATTGGAAATATCCCTTAGTTCTTTTATAATTTCATCCGCTTCTCTTTTAGCATCCTTTAATATTCTTCTGGCTTCTTCCTTAGCGGCTCGTAGTCCTTTATCTCTCTGATTCTCAAGCTTCTCTAACTTATTCTCATAATCCTCTTTGAGCTTTTGTACACTTAATCTAAGTCTAACTGCTTCATCCCTTTCCTTTTCAGCAGACTTTCGATTACCTTCAATATTTGAAATGATTTCTTCAAATTCAATATCCTCTTTATTAATGAAACCCTTAGACTTTTCTATAATATCTTCTCTTAATCCTAATCTTCTTGAAATTTCAAGGGCATTTGATTTGCCCGGTACTCCTATTAATAGCTTATAGGTAGGGCTTAGGGTTTCCACATCAAATTCTACTGAAGCGTTTTCTACTCCATTTTTGGTTAAAGCAAATTCTTTAAGCTCACTATAGTGGGTTGTTGCAACAGTCTTAGCCCCTTTGTCATATAAATAGGTTAGTATCGCCATGGCCAAGGCTGCACCCTCTGCGGGGTCTGTCCCCGCTCCTAGTTCATCTAAAAGTACCAAATCATTTTCTGATATATCTTCAATAATACCCGTTATATTAGTCATATGGGATGAAAAGGTGCTCAGACTCTGCTCTATACTTTGTTCATCTCCTATATCAGCGAAAACATTATGAAATACAGATACCTCTGTGCCAAAATCTGCAGGAATGTGCATACCCGATTGTGCCATTAAAACCATAAGACCTATAGTCTTTAGGGTTACAGTTTTTCCACCAGTATTAGGACCTGTAATAACTAATGTATCAAAGTCATCACCTAACCATATATTAGTTGGGACAACATCATCCTTACTAATTAAAGGATGTCTTCCATTTTTAATTCTAACATAACCCCTATTATTGATCTGAGGATTCACAGACTTCATCTCTAGGGATAGTTTTCCCTTACCAAATATAAAGTCCATCTTTGCTAATATATCTTGATTTATGCTTATGAGCTCAACCTTTTCTCCTACCATAGCGGTTATCTCTTTTAAAATTCTTTCTATTTCTGCCTTTTCCTTTAGTTTTAATTCCTTTAGTTCATTATTTAATTGAACTATGGATAGCGGCTCTATAAATAGAGTTGCTCCACTGGAGGATTGGTCATGGACTAATCCTGGAACATTTCCTTTATGTTCTGCCTTAACTGGAACAACAAATCTTTCTTGTCTTATGGTAATTATAGCATCTTGAAGATATTTCTGCATGCTAGCAGAATTAATGATAGAATTTAATTTATTTCTAATAGAAGAGTTTTTATTTTCAATATTTCTTCTAATACTTCTTAAAGCCTGGCTTGCATTATCAGATATCTCATTTTCTCCGATTATGCATTCATTAATTCTGTCTTCTATATCCTTTAATACACTTATGCTAGAAGTATAGCTTGCCAAGATCGGATATCTCTCAGTTGCTTCTTCAGAACCCATTATAAATTTTTTTATGACTCTTGCAGTTCTTAGAGTATCGGAAACCTGTAGAAGCTGACCTGGATATAGATAGGAGCCTATTTCAGCAATCCTTAGGTATTGTTTCAAATCGTAAATTGGCCCCATTGGTATATTGCCTTTTTGAATAATTAAACTAACTGCCTCCGATGTTTCCTGTAACATTTCCTTAATCCCCTCATATTCTTTAGAGGGCTGTAGACTATTAACAATTTCTTTACCTAATTTAGATGTAACTTGATTATCCAATAGTTTCTTTATTTTTTCATACTCTAATACTCTTAAGGTTTTTTCGTTCATTAAAATTCTCCTTATTGCTACTATTCTACTCCTCTGAAGAAATGACCCTTGGTATAATCATCATTTCTTTTATAAAATTCTATTAAACTATTTATATTATCAGGAATTATATCCTTTCCATTTTGTACTTTACTAATCATCTCAGTATAAGCATTCACAATACTTATTATTTCATTTTTATTTTCATTTGTAAACTGTAATCTCATTGTCTTTATATTGCTACTAATAAGTTCTTTAATATTTTCTAATAGAAGTAATTTCTTTGAGTTTAGAATTTCCATCCTACAATAATCATCCTTCACTACAGGAAAAATAACTCCATATCTATCCTTTAGACCATATTTTTTTTCGGTACATAACCCACATTTTTTTGTGCCACATTTATTATCAATTAAGGCTTTTATTACACAGTACTTTGAAATCATTACTGGTATATGACCATATACAATTATCTCACAATTCATTTTAGTTTTGGATAATATGTGATCTATTTGTCGTAGGGTTAGTTCAGGTGATAACGTAATATTCTTTACATCAAGTTCTTGAAGCTCTTCTATTGTCATATTATTAAAAACATTGAAGGAGAAATCAGTATAAATATCTAAATCTTTATCTTTAAATATATTTAATTGCCCATGATTACCTACTAAAACACTTTCGTACTTTATTAACTTATCGATTTTACTTTTAATATCTTCAATTTCATTATCATTCATAATTCGACTAAAGGCTGGTATTATTTTTTTATCATATTTACTTGTGATACTATAGGCCTTGTCTATATCCTTTATACTTGAATAATAAATTTCATTAATATCTGTATTCAGAACCCCTTCAAGTTGATCTAGATTATTCACATATGCCCTTAGAGATATCTCTTTATTTTGGTCTATGGCTTTATTGGTATAACTAAAAAAGTCCATACTTTTTTTGTTCTTTTTTTCTCTATTATTTCTTACACTTCTTTTGATGCTCAACATATCTATAGCAATTCTTCTAGTATTATTTATTTCTTTTATTGGCAGGGCTAATCCTTCCTCCAATTCCACCTCAAGATTTTCCAATATATAGGGTGTGTTACCTAGTTTACTAACTTGTTCCCTTACTTTTTCCTCATCTAAAGGCCTATTTATAGCCCTTTCAGCCTTAACTTCACCTTTAGCTTTAATATGATTTCCATCCTTATCCCAAAGATGAATTTCTAGTTCCTCATTTAATGTCGACTTTACTGCTCCATTAATACTGATCTTTTTATTATCGTCTTTATAACTTTTTTGTGCTTTATTAAGCAATTTAATATCGGAAGTTTTAAAAACTTGGTCTCCTTTATGTATATCCCCGGTTATTTCTATTTCTATAGTTTCTCCTATATTTCCTTTATTCACTAGATTATCTTTAAAATAAATCTTGTTCACAGTCAGACCACAATCTTCACCATTTTGATTTATTATTTTGATGCCATCACCTTGGTTAAGTTCTTTAATTAACGCTATCTTTACTCTTTTTTGCTTTTTATTAAATCCTGTAATTTTGCCTATTTCTACGCCTCTATTTCCTGGTTTCTCATAGGACATTAACTTTTTCCCGTACTCATTTAACAGATACCCTTTAGTAAATCTCCTATTAAAGATACTTGTTAAATCATGTTTAGTGTCAATATCTATATGTATATTGCCGCTATTATAATACATATCAATAGCTCTTCTATAGGCAGCTACAACCAATGCTACATATTCAGGTTTTTTCATTCTACCTTCTATTTTAAGGGACTCTACTGATGTATCTAAAACTTTTTTTAGGTCTTCAATTGTATTTAGGTCCCTAGGGCTTAATAGATACTCTCCATAAGTTCCTTCAATTTCTTCTTTAGTCTCTAAATCAACTAATTTATATGGAAGTCTACAGGGCTGGGCACATTTACCTCTATTTCCACTTCTTCCACCTATTAAGCTGCTCATTAGGCATTGTCCTGAGTAACACAAACAAAGAGCTCCGTGTACAAATACCTCTAGTTCGATATCAGTATTTTGTTTAATATAATTGATATCATCTATCGCCATTTCCCTTGCCAATACAACACGCTTTATCCCCAATTCCTTTACAAGTTTTATTCCCTCAAGATTATGTATTGTCATTTGTGTACTGCTATGAAGCTCAAAATCCGGATAATTATTTCTTATATATCTTAAAACCCCTAAATCCTGTATAATAACTGCATCCACATCAATACTATATAAAAAATCTATAAATTCAGCAAGCTCTTTAAATTCTTCATTTAAAACTAGTGTATTAACTGTTACAAAGACCTTAACACCTCTGATATGACAATATGTAACTACTTCTATCAGTTCTTTTCTACCAAAATTATTGGCATATTGTCTAGCTCCGAAGCTTTTCCCTCCCAAGTAAATAGCATCAGCTCCATTTTGCACCGCTGCTACCATGGCGTCATAGCTTCCTACAGGAGCCAAAAGTTCAACTTTTTTCATCATTTCACCTCAATATAAAATACATTTCTTTAGATTCTTCATATCTAAATCAAAAACAAAAAGCAGTAATATTATTATATCACTACTCTTCCAATTTATTGCATATGTCTTCATTAAATCTCAGGAATACTAATACTAACTAATGGATTCATCAAAATTTTCAATGAACTCCTGTAGTTCTTTCTTAGTTTGAACTAGTTTTACTTCACTCTCTAAAAGCTTATTTTTAAGGTCATCTATTATTTTATCGGATTTTTCTAATTTGCTTTCCTTAAGCTTTAATTCGTAGCTAAGTCTACTGGCTTCATCCTTAGTATCTTCGTATTCAGACTTTAGCCTAGAGTTAATATCCTTTAATCGTTCATATTCCTTAGATAATTCATTATACTTAGCATCAACTTTCTCTGATTCGATTTTTGTTATAGCAAGTTGTTGTTTAGTTTCATCTAACTCTTTAATAGGGTTACCAAACTTCTCGTGAACTTTTTCATATTCTTCCCTAAGCTTATAATACTCATCTCCAAGATTGAGGGCAGTCAAAACTGCAATCATTGCAGTACTAAATTTTTTGTTTCTTTCAGCTATCTCTATCATTTTATCATCTACATAGTTTGAAACCTTCTGCATATATTCTCTAGGTTCATCACTAACTATAGTATATTCTTGTCCTAATATTTTAACTATTACTTTATTCTTATTTGTCATAAAAACAACCCCTTTGAAATATACAGCCCCTTTATTAATAATTCTTTATCGAATATAATTTTTCCTTCTATTCCAAAAAATATATTTTCGAGAATTATAGTTTAATATATTCTATCATAATTTAAAACGCAAATGAATTCATATTTATTAAGCTGTTTCTATTTTTTTCATTATTTTCCCTTATATTTTTATATAATTTTTTCTAAGTACTGTATTTTCATTATTACCTGGGTAATATTCATTATATTAATGTGTTTTTATAATTTAAATATTTATATTTAATTTGAAATCACACATATACACCTCCATCTCAAGCAAAATTTACAGGCTTTAGAACATCCTTGGGCCGTTCCCATAATAGCACAGGGTTTATAGCCAAAATAGGATTAGTTTTTTCTATATTTAGCAGTTGAATTTCTATTAGGATGAATATATTCATTCCTTCCACACTTTTCAGTTGTAACAAATCCATTATTTTGGCTATAGATCCCATCTATAACGGGTAGTTTTTCTCCCTTTTCTAAACAGTCAAGCAGTCTCGTTATATTATCAGTAGTGGTATACTTCATGTCTATCTTCAAGGATTGTATATATCATTTCTAACCCTATGGGTTCGCTGTACATAAATTCCCCTAGGGTGATGGACTTTTTAATTCTTGGAGGTCTAACTAGAAGTACTTTCATATTTTTTACCTCACATTACTATTTTTATATTAGTTATTGCTATAATACATTGTTTATGACTCTTTATCACAATATATTTAAATTATATTCGGGGTAATCCTTCTCTTAATTTGATATCTATAATATAAATTCACCATAAAATAAAACAGATATTTATCTAATCTTTTAAATATCCCTTTTCTAAATATTGTTCTTTTAAATATAGATTTAAAGGAAAATACTTCTTCATATAAATCCCAATAGGCTTTAGTTAACTGTTTTGGACTCATATTCTTAGGTATATGCACAGCCTCGCTTCCATTGTAGGAATATATATCCTCATTGAAAATTCTATTTTGCTCCTTCATCTGACTAAAATATTTTGTCCCTGGAATAGGAGTTAGTATATAAAAGCGAGGCACCACGATCTTGTTTTCTTTAATAAACTTTGCTGTATTCTTGATTGATTCTAGTGTATCTCCATCGGCCCCTACAACCATTTCCGTTGATACATCTATGCCTGAATTTTGGATATTTTCTATCAGCTCAGGATATTTGGAAGGGTCTGCCCATGATTTATCCATATCATTAAGACTTTCCTTAGAGATGCTTTCCAGTCCGAAGCTCAAAGCTATACAACCACTATCGGCCACAATATTTAAGAGTTCTAAATCTTTTCCTATAGAAATAGAGCATTGGGAAAGCCACTGCATATCAAGTTTCTTTATTTCTTTACATAAATCGATCAAATACTCCCTATCAGAGACAATATTATCATCCAACAACAAAAATTTGTTGAATCCTAGCTCTTTGATATGACGGATATCCCTTAGAACTTCAGATATATCTCTTTTCAAATATTTATTTTTATATAGACAATATACTGAACAAAAACTACAGGAGTTTGGACATCCCCGTCCCCCTTGAACTGGTAAGAAATCTCCAATATTTTTATTAGTAATCAAGTCAAATCTTGGTAATGGAGTAGATAGATTGTTAATTTGTTCCTTATAAAAATCCTTTAAATTACCCTCTTCATAATCCTCAATTAAATTTCCCCATACATTTTCTGCATCTCCAATAACCACACTATCACAATACATTTTGGCCTCTAAAGCCATCATACTTGCCATATATCCGCCAAGAATCACCGTCTTTCCTCTTCTTTTAAACTCCATGGCAATATCAATAGATCTGATGATTGCATGTCCCATACTACCGATGGCAATAATGTCTGCATCAGTATCAAAGGGAATATCCTCAATGGTTTCTAATATAATTTCTACTTCCCAACTCTTCGGTGTAAGGGAAGCTAAAAGAGGCAGTCCTAAACCAACAAAATACAGCTTTTTCTTCTTAATGGGACGTTTATCGGAATCATATGGAGTTGATTGAATTAAAAGCAGTTTTTTCATATTATTTTCCCCTCAGTATTTTTTTAAGATATTGCATGGTAACAAGGCTACTTCCCAGCGATAATTTTAATACCTCATAAAAACCATACTTTTTAATAAGTCTTATAGCATTCTTAGGGTTAAGGGTTATTTTATAATATAACTTTATCATTTCAAAATAGTATCTTCTAATGGTTATTTTTGTAGGATTTAGTACTAGGTGGGCAAGGTCCCATTTTTCAAATTCTTCTCTATCTACAATAAATCTATCCTTATATTCCTCATATATATCTGTCCCTGGTAAAGGGGTAAGAGGTTGAAGATTAACAAAAATCAAGTCTAATTTCTTTAACCATTTATATAGGTTCTTAAAGTCATCCTTTGAAAAATCCATATCTAATATTAAAGTTCCATATACTTCAATATCATATTTTTGTAGTATTCTAACTGCTTCTTCATTTGCTAATATATCAGTTTTCTTGTTGTACTTATCTAAGTCTTCATCTTTAAAGGATTCAAGGCCTACTATTACTGCACGAAGTCCCCTTTGCTCAAACTCCTTTATAACATCTTCATTGTGATATATAAAATCTGATCTGCCATAAACTAGGAATTTTTTATCAATACTATTTTCCTTCAGCTTGCGACAAAATTCCAATATCCGATCCTTAGAAAAAAGAAAATCATCATCTACAATATAAATTTCATCTTCTTCTATCCCTTTCAGTTCATTTATTAAAGAATCTATACTTCTAGTAAAGTATTTACCATTTGTTATTTCCTTACAAAAACAGAAGCTGCAATTATATGGGCATCCAAAGGAGGTCTTAATTAGAGCACAAGGGTTATGAAACATATAATAGTATTTATCTTTATATTTGTCTACCTTGCTTCTATTGGGGAAATTGTAGTCAAAACATGCTTCTTTTTCACTCTTTTTCCCTGGCCTATATATACCATCAATCCTTCTATTATCATTTCTATTTAATATTTCATTAAAGGTTTTTATTCCATTAGCCTCTATTATATAATCAATATCATCGCTAACATAGTCTTGGGGTACCACCTCGCTATGGACTCCACCAACAACTATAATACACTTAGGATTAAGTTTTTTTATTCTTTTAGCATAGTTTTTGATAGTATTGACATGAGTTATATATCCACCCATCCCTACTACATCTGGATTATATTTTTTCATGAAATACTCCAGGGACCTTTTTTCTATAATCATATCTATGATATTTATATTAGCATTTTCAATGTCTATATTGGAGGCTATATATTCAAGCTCTAAGGGCTCACATATCATAACATGCTGTAGACCAATAGTCTCTCTATTAGGTCTAGGTCTAATTAGTAAAATATTCATTTTCAGTCCCCTTTAAAACAAACAAATATATTGAGGGCATATAAAACCTTTCCTTTATCTTTATTACTTCTTTACATTGAAAAAGATTCTTTGCCATCTTTAAAATCTCATTTACCCCTGGATATTTAGCCTTTCCCGTTGTGAATTTTACAAAGAACATGGCTAAAGAATCATAGAAACTATTTTGCGATGCTTGGGCTAATAGGAGATATCCTTCGTCCTTGATGATATTCCTAAAATCTCTTATGACATTTTCTTGATTCCCATAGTATGGGAAGGAGTGGGTGCATATAACAACATCAAACTGCTTCTTTAGCATGTTTATCTCCTTCACATTCATCTGTCTATAATTGATTTCTTCTCCTGATGCTTTTGCTCTATTAATCATTTCTTTAGAAAAATCAATTCCAGAGAGTTCTATATTGTAGTTCTGAAATTTTTGCTCTATTTCTCTCAAAGTTTGTCCAATCCCACAGCCTACATCTATTATTGAGTATTTTTGGTCTTTTTTTAAAATCTTCTCTAAAGATTTGAGTACTTCCCTTCTAGTTGGACCAAGGGAAATTTTTTGCACCCATAATCTTTCATATCTCTTAGCCCAAAAATCCCATATTTTTTCTTTATTCATGACGGCCTCCAAAACTAAAAATATTCCTCCAGCTTTTAAAAACATAGTTTCTTATATACTTGCTTTGGAAAAATAGCTGTATATAAATAAGGTAAAATTGAAAATAAAAAGATGCTCTACTCATATATAGTGGCTTCATTGTTAAATGTAAAAAATCTAATTTGCTATACTCTTTATTTATAATCTTATCTTCATATTTTTTATAGATCTCAGTTCCCTTCATCGGGGTAAATATTGAAGCAGTATAGCTTTTTAGTTTCATTTTCCGAATCCATTTTCTCATATTTATAAAGTCTTTCAATTTGAAATCAATATTTACAATAAATAGAGCAGTTAGATTTATATTATATTTGTTCAATATCTCAATTGTCCTTATATTTTCATTAACAAGAGAATTCTTATTAAAGTCCTCTAGTTTTCTATCCTCTATTGCCTCCATACCCACAATTAATTCTATAAATCCAATATCAGAAAGCTTTGATATAATATCCTCGTTCTTCGCAATAAAATCAACCCTTGAGTATGCAATAAATTTTTTGTTTATATTGTTTTTTTCTATTTCATGTATAAATCTTAGAATTCTTTCTCTATTTATCAAGAAGCTATCATCTACAATCCATATATACTCCGATTCTATTTTCTTTATCTCTTCTATTACAGATTCTATGGTTCTAACAGAGTAGCTTCCCATATTTAGCTTTTTACAATAGCAAAAGTTACAACTATAGGGACAGGATAAGGATGTCTTTATGATAGCCACCGGGCTATAAAGAAGGTACTTTGTTTTATACTTGTGTGTTGAAAAGTAACTTCTATTAGGTAATGGCATATTTTCAATAAATGTTTGTACTTTATTATTTACTCTCCACTGACCATGATGTTGAAAGGCTATCCCATCAATATAGTTAATCTTTTCAGTATTAAAATTACTTTTAAATAATTCTTCTAACGTGTTAATACCATCAGAGTGAATAATATAATCTATAGTATCACAGAAAAAATCCCTATAATTGACCTCAGCATGAACTCCACCTACTATAACCTTTATATTTTCATTGTTTCTTTTAGTATACTTAGACCACTCTATAATTTTATCAACAGCCGTAACGTAACCACTTAATATCAACACTTCTGGTGCATATTTTTCAAATACGTCTTCAAATCTATCATCCTCTATTATTGAATCATAGATTCTATACTGCAAACTTAAATTATCAAGAACCGATGCTAAATATTCTAATTCAAGGGGTTCAGTGATAATCGGTTCTAGTTTTGAGAAAATAGTTCTTTTATGACATTTCGCCATCAGAATTCTCATTATTCCTCTCCTTAAATACCCTATGGGTCACTTTATATTGATTATAGGAAAATTTATCTATCAACCTATTTATAATAAAATCTATTACTCTATTACTATGATGTACATACATGTATTTTTCTTGTCCAATAGCACCTATCTTAGATTTTGTTTCTTCAGCCGTTTGTCCTAAATCTATATATTTAAAGCCTTCATCGATTCCATATTGAATAATTTTCACAAGTATATTAATGTAAAGGTCATAGCTTTGATTTAATGCATGGTCAAAGCCGCCAAATAAGAAAATAAGTTCTTCTCCATTTTCCACTAGTTGAACAAAGGCAATTACTTCATTATTTACTGAAAACTTTATTATTTTAGCTGGAAACTCCTTAAAAAAATCAATAGAAAGTTTTTCAAGTTTTTCACTGGAATTTTCATAGACATTGCAGTATAATTTATACATTTTTTCATCAAAAGAACGGTTGTCACTTAGTTCTTTAATCTCAACATCTTTAAACTTCTTAATTGCCTTTTTTATTCTATATCTATAACTACTTCTCATACAACTTATATATTCAACAAAACTACCCCATTTGATAGTGATTCTATAGGTTGGAAGTGTATTGCCTTTAGAAATATTAAAATTATCGTTGGCATTTAGTATTACATAAAACCCATTTAATGACTTGATATAATTGTTTAATTTATTTATTTGGGTTGGATTCTTAATATGATATCCTTTCTTTGATACCGACATAGGGATTCCAATAATATTTACAGGTATTTTAAATGAAAGATTTCTTGAAAATGTAAATATATTTAATTTTAATCTATAGGATACGAGGGCAATTTTTTCTCTCTCATTTAAATGATATCTCTGATAGCAAAAATTTAGCTTTTCAAGCCTACTAAGATATTCCTTGTTTAAAAAAGGATTATTATCATTTATTTCATCCCAAGATGTAGGTATATTAGAAGCTTGCTCATAAGTTATAAACATGTTTTTATACCTTTCTAGACCTTTATCATAAATGTCTTATAGCGTTTGTATTCCCTATCTGCCCATCTTAAACCTAGTCCTTTAGAATCTAAATTATTCTCTAATATCCATCCAGCCTCACAGAAATCATATCTATCCTTAGTAATTTCTCTACAATAATTAAATAGTGCAAGTACAGCACCCTTCTTTTGAAACTCCGGGATAACCCCTAGTTCGACTATTTTGAATTTATTAATTCTATTATGGAAAAGCTTATTTTTTATGACTGTCTTCAGTCCTAATGATTCACCGGGATTAATTAGTTCATTGTAGTCTGGATACCATAGCATAAAACCTATGGGGCTACCTTCATATTCCATAAAAAGCAAATTTTCTTCTTTGAGTAGAATCTTAAACTCCTCAAATAATTCTAAATCTTCATTTTTCCTTCTTTCATAGTAAAATCTATGGTTTTTAAAGGCATTATTATTTAGCTTTGTATAAATTTCAGCTTCATCTTTGATATTTTTAAAATTTACTTTTCTGACTTTATACTTAGATATTATTTTATTAAAAAGCTTCTCATTGATTCCAAAGCTAAAGTCTTTCATGTTAGTCAAATAACTCACTAGATTAATTTCCTCAGCGGCGTATATTTTAAAGTAATCAATATAATAAGATGGATTATATGAACTACCAAAGCTTTGGATATCATCAAAATGATCAGCTAAAAGTCCTAATCCATAATTTACATGAAAATTAAGCCCAATTAAAATATTGTGTATCCCATACTCATAGGCCATTGATTTTCCATACTCAATAATTTTATCTATTGCTTTTCTCTGATCTTCAAGGGCTTCAAAATAGGTTATCTGTAAAACATCCTTCATTCTATCTACGATAGCAAAGGTACATACTGCTAAAATCTTGCCCGAGTCGACCACCATTATAGGTCTGATAATAGTACTTTTGCAAATCTCTGCCTCCCCCTTTAAAATACTTCTAAGGGTCGAGCTCATTATATCTCTATAGTAAATATTATCCCTATAAATTTCTTTGCAAAATTTTATATACCTATCTACATATCTTTTATCGATTGTTTTGATTTCCATATTTCACCTCAAAACTACTTTTTGATTATAAATTCATAGTCATTTTAATCTTATCACATTTTTAAATTATATAATAATAGGATAAATTTTTATAATTAAATTTAAATTATAAAATCGCCATGACTTTTTTTGTAAGCCATGGCGATTATCTTTTATCTTAGTTCTGCATTTAATTGTCGTTTTAGTTCTTCTAATATCTTATCATACACTTTATTAACTTCTTCATCAGTTAATGTTCTATCTTCAGCTCTAAACTTCAAGGCGTAGGCCATACTTTTATGACCTTCTGGTACCTGCTTTCCTCTATAAACATCAAAGAGATTAAAATCTTCTAGAAGCTTTCCACCATAATTATTTATTATATTATTTACTTCCCCAGCATAAACTTCTTCTTTTAATACAATTGCAATATCCCTTGTAATCGCCGGATATTTAGGAAGGGGTTTATATAATCTGTCTAAGCGAGTTATTTGAAGCACTATATTAAAGTCAATATCTGCAATATAGGCCTTTGTTTCTATACCATAATTATCTAAAACATCGGGATAAACTTCTCCTAATGTTCCTAATATATGATTACCTAAAGTTATAGTGGCACATCTACCAGGATGGAATGTTGGATGGTTTTTTTCTGGTGTGAAATCATAGTCTTTGATTCCAAGTTTATCTAAAAGACTACAAACAACACCCTTAATTCTAAAAAAGTCTGTTTCCTTTCCATACATTCCAATGGTTAATACATTCTTTTCTATAGGAAGTTCTGTTACCGGTAAATCCTTAGGTATAAATATCTTTCCCAGTTCAAAGGCATTGGCCTGCTCCACATTCTTTTTATAGTTTTTGCCTAGAACTTCTAACATATTTGAAATAAGAGTAGTTCTCATTATACTATATTCTTCACCTAAGGGGTTAATAAGCTTTATTGTCTTATTAAGGAAGCTGTCATCGGATATATTTATCATTTTTAAGCTACTTGGACTCACGAAGGAGTATGTAGTAATTTCATTAACCCCTAGACTATTGAGAACATCTTTAGTAAATAGTTCTATCTCTTGAGCATTTGTTCTAGCACCCCAGGTATCTCCCTTTGGTAAGCTTGAATTTATTTTATTATATCCAAATATTCTAGCAACCTCTTCTACTATATCAATCTCAGCCTTTAGATCCTGTCTATAGGTTGGTACTTTAATTTTTAATTTGTCCTCAATAGGTTCCACTTCTAGTTCAAGTTTTTTCAATATATTAATTATTTCTTCATTGGATAAATTTGTTCCTATTAAGCTATTAATTCTATTAGGTCTAGCTATTATGTAATGCTCATTAACTTCATTTTCATACACATCTATAGTTCCCTTTATAACCTTCCCTGCACCAAGCTCTTCCACAAGCTGACAGGTTCTATCAAGGGCTTTTTCAACAACATTAGGATCTATGCCCTTCTCGAATCTTGATGAAGCTTCAGATCTAAGCCCTATACTTCTTGATGTATTCCTAATGCTGGTTTTATCAAATACGGCACCCTCAAGTAATATAGTCTTAGTTACATTTGTTACTTCTGTCTCTTCTCCACCCATTACTCCAGCAATAGCAACGGGTCTATCAGCATCAGCTATTACAAGTATATTTTCATTTAGCTTTCTTTCCATACCATCTAAAGTTTTTATTATTTCTCCACTTTTAGCTCTTCTTACTATTATTTGGCTTTCATTAAGTTTTTCTAAGTCAAAGGCATGTAGAGGTGACCCATATTCCAGCATGACATAGTTAGTGATATCAACTATATTACTAATTGGTCTTACACCAGCTTTCATAAGCTTCATTTGAAGCCACATTGGAGAAGGCTCAATTTTTATATCAGTTACTAATCTCGCTGCATATCTTTTACATAGGTCGTTATCTAAAACTTTAACCTTAGTAAGCTCATGTATATCATCTATTTCATCTTTAACTGTTATATTTGGATATGTTAGATCTAAATTAAAGGTAGCTGCGGTTTCCCTTCCCATACCTATCATACTAAGACAATCGGATCTATTGGGAGTTATTTCAAACTCTATAACATGATCATTTAATCCTAGGGCCTTCTTTATATCCTCACCAATCTTAAATTCCCCATTGAGTATAAAGATACCATTCTTTGATTCCTTTGGAATAACATTTTCTGCAAAGCCTAATTCCTCTGCTGAACATAGCATTCCATTAGATTCTTCTCCCCTAAGCTTACCTTTTTTAATTTTAAGTCCACCTGGAAGCTTAGCACCATGTAGCGCAACAGGAATAATATCTCCCTCACTGATGTTCTCTGCTCCAGTTACTATCTGTATCATATCCTCGGATCCAACATCTACCTTTGTTATCACCAACTTATCTGCATCGGGATGTTGCTTTATTTCTAGTATTTTACCTACTACAACATTTTCAACCTCTTCTGCTACTTTTTTTACAGTCTCTATATTGGATCCAGACATTATCATTCTTTCCTTTATTTCATCAATAGAAATATTATCTATATTAACATAATCCTTTAACCAATTAACTGGTACTAACATAACAAACCTCCTTTTACCTATTCATTTAAAATTGTTCTATAAACCTCATATCATTTTCAAAAAATAATCTTATATCATCTATCTCTAGTTTTAACATAGTTATTCTATCAAGTCCCATACCAAAGGCAAATCCACTATAAACTTCGGGGTCTATTCCACACTCCTCTAAAACATTAGGATGAACCATACCACAACCCAATATTTCTATCCATCCACTTCCCTTACACATTCTACATCCACTACCCCCACATTTAAAACACGATACATCCATTTCAGCACTTGGCTCAGTAAAAGGAAAATAATGAGGCCTGAATTTAGTCTTAGTACTGGTTCCAAAAAGACGCTTAGCAAATACATCTAAGGTTCCTTTTAAATCTGCTAGACTAATATCCTTACCTATAACTAATCCCTCTACTTGATGGAACATTGGTGAATGGGTAGCATCTATCTCATCTGAACGATAACATCTCCCTGGAGAAATAATTCTAATAGGTGGTTTAGAATTTTTCATAACCCTTACCTGTACTGGGGATGTTTGGGTTCTAAGTAATATCTCCTCATTTATGTAAAATGTATCGGAAAGGTCCCTAGAAGGATGATCCTTAGGCGCATTTAGAGCATCGAAGTTATGGTATACTGTCTCCACCTCTGGTCCCTCTGCAATCTTAAATCCCATTCCAATAAAAATACTTTTAATTTCATCTAGGACTAAGGTAAGAGGATGTCTGTGTCCAATCTTATTTACCTTACCTGGCATTGTGACATCAATAGTTTCCTTTTCAATTCTAGCTAGTTTTTCATTTTCTTCAATAGTAGTAACCTTCTCCTTAAGGGCTTCTTCAATTTCTTCCCTAACTTCATTGGCAAGCTTACCAATCACTGGTCTTTCTTCCTTGGAGAGTTTACCCATACCCCTTAGCACCTGTGTTAGTTCTCCCTTTTTTCCTAAATACTTTATTCGTATTTGCTCTAGCTCCTGAAGAGATTTTCCAGATACCATTTCTTCCTTAGAACTTTTTAGAATTTCATTTAATTTTTCTCTCATTCAAAATCTCCTTTCAATATCAAAAATAAAAACCTTCCATCCCAAGGGACGAAAGGTCTATTCCGCGGTACCACCCTAAATAGCTAGTTACAGACTAGCCACTTATAAAAGATAACGGTTTTACCCGATAAAGCCTACTATATGTTTTCAGCTTTATAGCTCCAGAATGAACTTCAGATAAACCTATTCATAAAGATGCTCTCAGCCCTAGGCATCTTTTCTCTGTAAGAAGTATTTATCTTACTTTTTTCTTTCAAAGCCTTTAATTAATGATTAATTAATTCATTAATTCTTTATATAAAAGATATGCATCTACATTACCAGTTAACATAAAAACTTTCCAAAAAAATTGTGCCATATATATCATCACTGGCTGCACCCCTTTTCACTGGTTTGCTTAAATAAATTATAGCACAGTAAAAAAAGGTTTACAAGAAATAGTTATGTTAAGTTTAATTTTTTTTTAGAATTTTCTGAACTCATTTTTTGCCTTAAAGTTTCGTATATGATAATCCCGGCTGCTACAGAGGCATTAAGGGACTCTGCCTTTCCCATCATTGGAATCTTCACTTTAATATTTGATTTATGTATAATCTCCTCATCAATACCATTTCCTTCATTACCTATAATTATAGCATTTTTTTTACCATAATTTATATCATAATGATAAAAATTGGAGTCCAGTGTTGTAGAAACTATATTTATTTTCTTTTCTATTAGATTATCAATAAAATCATTAATATCATCTATTTTAAGAATTGGTATTGTAAAGATAGATCCCATTGTGGATCTCACTGTTTTTTCATTATATACGTCAACACATCCCTTTGTAATAACTACTGCATCAACTCCAGCTGCATCTGAAGTCCTTATGATAGTCCCAAGATTCCCAGGGTCTTGAAGTCTATCTAATATAACAATTGTAAAATTATCTTTATTGATTATATTATGTATTTGATAATCTTTTTTTATTACTGTAGCTAGAATTCCTTGAGGATTTTCAGTATCAGCTATTTCCTTAAATATTTTTCTATCTAATTTATATACAGGAATGTCTTTTTCATTTATATAACTTAATAGTTTACTTGCTTCTAGATTATCTTCAAATTCATCACTATAAAATATCCCACTAAACATGGCATTGTTCTTTATTCCATGTTCTAATATTCTTAATCCCTCAACAATGAATTCATTATATCTTTCCCTATATTTCTTCTTTTTAAGGGACTTTACATGTTTAATAGTATTATTTGAGCTAGAGGTTATTTCAAGGGCCAATATCAACCCTCCTATCTTTTATCAATTTTTCTTATATCGTCATTATGACCTATTACTACTAATACATCATCCTCTTCTATAATATCAAAGGCAGTTGGAGCAATATTTATATTTGGTCCATGTTTTATAGCCATAACGTTTATGCCATATTGTACCCTCATATTAAGCTGACTTAAATCTTTACCTACCCATTCAGGCAGAGTTGCAACTTCTACTATACTATAGTCAGGGGCAAGTTCAATATAATCCATTATATTTGATGAAACTAAATTATGGGCTACTCTAACCCCCATCTCTCTTTCTGGAAATACAACTCTATCTGCTCCTATTTTATACAAGACCTTTGCATGGAGTTCATTTTGAGCCTTTGCAACAACATATTTTACTCCTAATTCCTTAACCATTAATGTAATAAGGATTGATGACTGGATATTTGAACCTATTGTGACAACAGCCACATCAAAGTTTCTAATACCCAATGATTTTATAGAGTTTTCATCGGTAGCATCTGCTTGAACAGCATGGGTAACATTATCAACAATATTTTGTATTATTTCCTCATTTCTGTCTACAGCTAATACTTCATATCCCATGCCATATAATGTTTTAGCCACACTTGAACCAAATCTTCCACATCCTATTATTGCAAACTGCTTTTTCATTTAGACACCCCTTTAACCTACTAATATTTTATCCTCTGGAAGTTTAATCTTTCCAGAATTTTTTTGTTGTTGTCTTGCAAGAGCCAAGACAAGGGTCATGGGCCCAACTCTACCAGCAAACATAGTTAGACTAATAACTATTTTCCCTAATATACTTAAACTAGGAGTGATGCCTAAGGAAAGTCCTACTGTTCCAAAGGCAGATACGGCCTCAAAAAATACTTCTAGAAAAGTGTAATCCGGCTCTGTTATTGATAATATCATAGTTACTACCATTACCCAAAGCATTCCTATTCCCACAACAGCTAATGCTCTATTGACAATATCTTTAGATATCCTTCTATCAAATACCTCTGTATCTTCTTTACCGCGGATAATTGAAAATATAGATAAAATTAGCACTCCTATGGTGGTGGTTTTTGTTCCTCCTGCCGTAGAATTCGGTGATCCACCTATAAACATAAGAATAATTATTAAAAATATTGAAGCATTGGCCATCTTATCAAGTGGTAAAGTATTAAAGCCTGCTGTTCTTGGAGTTATAGCTTGAAACATTGAAGCTATAAATTTATCATTTAATGGTAAATCCTTTAGCGTATTTGGGTTATTATATTCAAGGGCAAATATAATTAAAAATGAACCCAATATAAGTATAATGGTAAGTGTAATAACTACCTTTGTATGTAAGCTAAATCTAGCAGTCTTTTTAAAACTTATTATCTCTATTATAACAGTAAATCCTAATCCTCCTATTATAATAAGAGCCCATATGACTATATTTATTAATGTATCATTAACAAAGGGAGTTAGACTTCTAAAATTCCCGATCAAATCAAATCCAGCATTGCAGAAGGCAGATATTGAATGAAATATAGAATATAATACGCCCTTTTTAAATCCATATAAGGGAACAAATCTTAGTGACAAAAAAATTGCTCCTAAACCCTCAATGGTAAAGGTAGTTATCAACACATACTGTGTAAGCCTAACTACTCCTGAAATATTAAACTGATTTAATGCTTCTTGCATTATTAGTCTTTCTTTAAGAGATATTCTTTTTCCTAATACTAGGGCTATTAATGTTGTCATAGTCATAAAGCCTAGGCCACCAGTTTGGATTAAAATGAGAATTATTGTTTTACCAAAGGCTGTCCAATATGTACCTGTATCAACAACTACTAGTCCTGTTACGCACACGGCCGAAGTAGCTGTAAATAATGCATTTAGTAATCCAATACTTTCTCCTTCTTTTGAAGCTATAGGAAGACTCAGCAAAATTGTTCCAATCAATATCATGCTTGCAAATCCAAGTACTAGCACCTGGGCAGGCTTGAGTTTATATCTGTCTAATATTCCTTTTCTTTCGACTGTGATCACCTCAATCGAATTATTGAATTTGTTGTTATTATACCACTATAATTATTTTTTAAAACCAAGCTAGAAAAAATAGACTCTATATAGAGTCTATTTTTTTAAGCATTTAACTTTTCTTTTACAACATCAACTAGTTGTTTAAAACCTTCTGCATCATGTATAGCCATTTCAGAAAGCATCTTTCTATTTACATTAACTCCTGCAAGCTTTAATCCATTTATAAATTTACTATAAGATAGTCCATTTATTCTAGCTGCAGCATTTATTCTAGAAATCCATAACTTTCTAAAATCTCTTTTTCTTAATTTACGTCCTACATAAGCATATCTTAAAGACCTCATCACAGCTTGATTAGCAGGTCTGAATATTTTACTTTTAGCACCATAATAGCCTTTAGCTAATTTTAATACCTTCTTATGTTTCTTTTTTGCATTTAAGGCTTTTTTCACTCTTGCCATTTTGATTACCTCCTTTGCACTTTATCTACCTATAAATACGGTAATATTTTATCGATTCTTTTTTGGTCGCCCTTTGCCATAGTTGTAGCTTGACGTAAGTTTCTCTTTCTTTTAGCACTTTTCTTTGTTAATATATGACTTGTAAATGCTTTTGATCTTTTAAGTTTACCCGTTGCAGTTCTTTTAAATCTCTTAGCTGCTCCTCTATGGGTTTTCATTTTTGGCATTTTTGAATCCTCCCTTCAGCTATAAAGTTACTGTTTCTTAGGTGATAAAAACATTACCATGCTTCTACCTTCCATTTTAGGTCTCTTATCCTTAGTTCCAATATCTGAAACTATAGCAAAGAAATTATCTAAAACTTCATATCCTAAATCTGTATGTCCAAGCTCTCTCCCCTTAAATCTAAGGGAGACCTTAACTTTATCTCCATTTTCTAAGAACTTCATTGCTTGCCTAGCCTTAGTATTTAAGTCATGTTCTTCTATGTTCAGGCTTAGTCTAACCTCTTTTACAATCATAGTTTTTTGTTTCTTTTTAGCTTCTTTTTCTCGTTTTGATTGTTCATACTTGAATTTACCATAATCCATGAGTTTACAAACCGGCGGCTTTGCCTTCGGAGCAATTTTAACTAAATCCAGCTTCTTTTCTGCCGCAATTTCAAGGGCCTGTTTTGATGATACTATTCCAATTTGCTCTCCATCGTCTCCAACAAGCCTTATTTCTCGGTCCCTAATATCTTCATTGATCTCAGTGTTCTTAATTGTTGTCCACCTCCTGATTTTTTTTTACATTTATACAAATAAAAAGACGAATGTTAAAACATTCGTCTTATAGCCATAAGTAAGCAAATCATAAAATCGTATAATAAATCTATACGTATTGCCGGCCATATTAACCCAGTTAACCGTTGTTACTAGGTGAGAAACAAATGCTTCCACTTTATTTTATTATTTTACATAAATTAACCACAGTAAGATTTTATCACTTGGAACTTATTTTGTCAACATTTTATGATAAATATTTATAATCTATATCTTCTCTTTATGTCAAAACAGGTCATTATAGGTATATTATATTATTTTTAAAGAAATTGCAATCAAAGGTTTATTAATAACACGGCTAATACATTAAATTTGAAATTTATAGAAATTCCCAGTTTTTTATTTGTTTTTAAATTATTATTTGATTTGACTTTGGTTACACTAATTATAGCAAAAGAAATTTGAAAGAAATTAACTTTACTAATTTATGCTAAATGGAAAGTGGGTGATTATTTACTTGAAAAAGAAGAAAGCTATGTTTTTCTTATTGATAACATTGATAGCATTCAATGTTTTGGTGATGTTTATAGCTAACATCAATGAAAACTTTTCTAGTTTCTTTAGTAGTTCGGGAAAGTTTATTCTAATATTATTAAACATATTATTTTTAATATATTTCTTGAAGTCTAATAATACACCACAGTTAGCACCTGCCCATTTGAAAAGCGAAAAGAAAAGTAAAGGTGATGAAAATGATAAAACGCCCAAAATAGGATTCAACGATGTGGCTGGATTAGAAGAAGTCAAAGAAGAATTAGCTGAAATAATTGATTTCTTAAAGAATCCTGAAAAATATCGTCAAATGGGAGCCAAGATACCAAAGGGAGTTTTGTTATATGGTCCTCCTGGTACTGGCAAAACTTTGCTAGCCAGAGCTATTGCCGGTGAGACAAATTCAAAGTTCTTCCCTTCTAGTGGTTCTGAATTTGTTGAGAAATACGTAGGCGTAGGTGCTAAAAGAGTAAGGGCTCTATTTGAAAAGGCTAGAAAAGAAGCTCCAGCAGTTATCTTCATTGATGAAATTGATGCTATAGGAGCTAAAAGGAGTCTTGAAAGTAATAACGAAAAGGATCAAACTTTAAATCAACTTTTAATTGAATTAGATGGATTTAATAATCAAGAAACTGTTATTGTTATAGGGGCTACTAATAGGCTAGATATGTTAGATGAAGCTCTTCAACGCCCTGGCCGATTTGATAGAAATATCTTTATTGGAAACCCCGATATTAAATCTAGAGAAGAAATCTTTAAGGTTCACATTAAAGATAAACCAATTAGTTCTAGGATAGATGTTAGTGACCTAGCAAAACGAACCCATGGAATGTCAGGTGCACATATCTCCAACATAGCTAATGAAGCTGCTATTTTAGCTGTTAGAAAAAACAAAAATATTATTGACATTGATGAGTTCAATGCAGCTATTGAAAAAGTAATTGGTGGTTTAGAAAGAAAAAGTGCAAAGATTATTGACTCAGAGAAAAAAAGAGTTTCCTTCCATGAAGCTGGTCATGCATTGGTAGGTAAGATACTTAACACAGATTTAATAACAAAGATTTCTATCATCCCTAGAAGTCAAGCATTAGGGTATGTATTATATACTCCGGATGAGGAGAGATTTCTTATTACCCGAGAAGAGCTTTTTGATAAAATAAAGGTTATTTTAGGTGGAAGAGCAGCTGAAGAGGTTATATTCGGTAATATCTCTACCGGGGCAAAAGATGACCTCAAAAAGGCAAATCAAATAGCATATCAGATGGTTTGTGAATATGGAATGAGCAATTTAGAGAATAGATTTTATGAGCCCAATATAATTCAAGGTTGCTTTAACATAATTGATAAAGAAATCAGTCAAATCATCGAACAGTGCTATAAGGAGTCTATTGATTTAGTAAATTCTCAAAAAGATATCTTGAGCATGGTAGCCTCTAGACTTTACAAAAAAGAAACTCTTACCGGCGAAGAGCTTGATTCTTTAATCAATGAATATAATGAATCTAAAAAAAATGTAGTTATCCAATTTTAATAAAGGGTTTGTCTTGAAATCAAGACAAACCCTTTATTATTTAATCATTTTATTCTTCACATATCAAATCTAATGTTCTTTCATTTATCTCTGCACTAATGTTCTCTATGAATTCACCAACACTTTGGGCTCCTAGTTCTCCTTTATCCCTTGAACGAACGGAGATTGTGTTTGTCTCTTCTTCTTTGTCTCCAACTATTAGCATATATGGAACCTTTTCAAGTTGAGCTTCTCTGATTTTATATCCGATTTTCTCGCTTCTACTATCAATTTCACCCTTAATTCCTTGTTCTTCCATGGCATGGAGTATTTTTTGAGCATAATCGAGATGTCTATCAGTTATAGGTAATATTTTTACTTGAGTTGGAGCTAACCAAGTTGGAAACTTACCTGCGAAATGCTCTATAAGTATACCTATAAATCTTTCAATACTACCAAATGCAACTCTGTGTATAACTATAGGTCTATGTTTTTCACTGTCCTTGCCTACATATGTTAAATCAAATCTTTGAGGCAATTGGAAGTCAAGCTGTATAGTACCACACTGCCATGTTCTACCAATACAGTCCTCAAGATGGAAATCAATTTTAGGTCCATAGAATGCTCCATCGCCTTCGTTAAGCTTATAGTTTAGTTCTAATTCTTCTAAGGCCTCTTGAAGTGCAGATTCAGCCATGTCCCACTCCTCATCGGAACCCATGGATTCCTCTGGTCTAGTGGAAAGCTCTACATGGTATTTAAAACCAAATTGACTATATACTTCATCGATTAGTCTTGCAACACCCTTTATTTCATCTTTAATCTGCTCTGGAAGCATAAATATATGGGCATCATCTTGAGTGAAGGCTCTAACTCTCATAAGTCCGTGCAGCGCCCCAGATAGTTCATGTCTATGAACTCTACCCACTTCAGCACAACGAATAGGAAAATCCCTATAGGAATGCATCTCAGTTTTATATACTAGCATTCCTCCTGGACAATTCATAGGCTTGATTGCATAATCTTCCTCATCTATTTGCACTGAATACATATTTTCTTTATAGTGGAACCAGTGTCCTGATGTCTCCCAAAGCTTTCTATTTAAAATGATTGGCGTTTCAACTTCTACATAACCAGCTTTCTTATGCACTTCTCTCCAATAGTTCATAAGAGTATTTTTAAGCTCCATTCCCTTTGGAAGGAAAAATGGAAAACCTGGTCCTTCTTCTAGTATTGTAAATAGTTTTAATTCCTTGCCTATCTTTCTATGATCCCTTTTCTTAGCTTCCTCTAATCTATGAAGGTATTCTTCTAATAATTTTTTCTTTGGAAAGGAAGTACCATAGATTCTTTGTAACATCTTGTTCTTTTCATCTCCACGCCAATAGGCACCTGCTATACTTAAGAGCTTTAATGCCTTCACATCTTTAGTCGTACTAAGGTGTGGTCCTCTACAAAGGTCTACAAACTCTCCTTGTTTATAAAAGGAAATAGGCTCATTGTCAGGAAGATCTTCAATAAGTTCTACTTTATATTCTTCACCCTTTTCCCTCATGAGGTTAATAGCTTCCTCTCTAGGAAGTTCAAACCTCTCTATCTCAAAACCTTCTTTAACAATCTTTGCCATTTCTTTTTCAATTTTTTCTAAATCCTCGGGTGTAAATTTATGTTCAGAATCAAAGTCATAATAAAATCCATTCTCTATGGCAGGTCCTATGGCTAGTTTAGTACCCGGGAATAATCTTTGAACTGCTTGGGCTAGAATGTGGGTACTAGTATGTCTAAAAACATCCTCTCCATCTTCATCATCAAATTTAAGTATATTAATCTCTGAGTCTTTATTAATCTTAGTATTAATATCTACTACTATTCCATCCAGTTCTCCAGCAACGGCTTCCTTAGCAAGTCTTCCACTAATACTTTTTGCTAATTCATATACTGTGGTTCCCTTATCCACCTCTCTTACTGATCCATCCTTAAGGGTAATTTTAATTTTATCCATAATAAACCTCCTTCTCAAAATATTTAAATTTATTATTTATTAAGTTATACAAATTTATATACTAAAAATAGGAAACAAAAAAACCTCTCCATCCCTTAAAATAAAGGGACGAGAGGTTATACCCGCGGTTCCACCCTAGTTGAATAAATCCACCTTGGAAGCATTAACGCTGCTAAACGGTAATCTTTTCACCAAAGGCTACTGGATTACTGCATAAGGGGTAGTTTTCTTATAGCCATATCTGAAATGCTTTCAGCCCACGGCATTTCATCTCTAAAGGACTGGGTCTACAGTACTCTTCCCTATCATTGCACCAATATTATATTTTAGTTTCATTATATTGCAAAAACTTCATTTGTCAATAAGTTTTTACAAATCATCTTGAATTTATACTCTATAATTGTAGAATAATTACCCCTTGTAGAAAGCCTATAATAAATCCTATTAATCCTCCTAGAAGTTCTATATGCTTTAATTCTTTACTTGCTATGTTTAAGATTATCTGTTCAAGCTTATCTAAATCAAATTTATTTACCTTTTCTTCAATTATATCGGCTATACTTACTTGGCTAGTAGCCTTATGAATTAACCTTTCAGTAAGCTCATTTAACATATTTTCCCCTTCATTATCAATTACTTCATCAACGTACATAATTATCATGTTTCTTATTGTAGCTGGAATTAATGAAGGTATCTTTAATTCTACTATGGTTTTAATTTTGATTTTGATTTCCTTTAGTATTTCCCCTTTGTTTTCATCTTCAATCAATTTATCAATAATTTCTTCTATGGATACCAATTCATTTTCAACGGTTTGTCCAATACTTCGAGCTAGTTCACTCTTGCGTTTTGGTATAAGTCCCTGAATTTTTATATTTAATCCTGGGACAATGATTGGATTAAGGGGTCTAAAGATTAATTTAATTGCAAAAACATTTGTTAACCAACCTATTCCAGCACCTATTAAAGACAATAATATGACTTTTGACCAAAACATCTTTTTCACCTCTGATGATTATATTATGTAAAACAAAATAAGTATATCATATAAATATATCCCATACAAGAAAAAGAGTAGGAATCCCTACTCCTCCTTTGCCTCTTTATTTAAATTGCATATTCTACAGTTATTACACATATAAAGACTTTTATCAAAGATATTTTTTATCGTTTCAATTATCTCCTTATTCTTTATATTGCTTGCATAATGGATTACTATTTTTTTAGGCGCTATAGTTATAAGAGCACTTATAAGTAGATCATCATAACTAAGGTCATTATCTACAAAGTCTTTAGCTAATGCCCTTATGTAATCATCATTTATAGCTTTAAGATTTTCATCATGCAGGTGATATCTTCCATCTTTATCAACTATGATATTTAAAACATCTATTTTAGGTTCTTGTATGTTAACAAAGTATTTAAGTAGCTTAATGAACTCCTTATATTCCTTTTCCATCATATACTCTTCTATGGCTCTATCAATTACATCATTTAACTCTTCAAAATAACTCTTAAGTCTAAATTTAAGAAATCCCATGACGTGGATTGTATCATTATAAGTTAAAAAATCAATAATTTTATAAAGGGTTTTTGCCTTTCTATTTATCTTATATGGTATTTCCATATTGTCATAGTAAAACTCATTTTCTAAAAAAAAGTTTAATTGATTCAAGATAAATTTTCTTTCATCATTGGATAAAAAACTATAATTGCTTTGAAGTATTTTATCAATTAATTTAACTTCAAGACCGTCAACGATATAGTCAGTAATTGCAATGGCTGAATAATGTTTGAAATCACTTGTTATATCCTCTTGAGGGTAATCTTCATTATTTATTAAATTCTTATTATCTATATAAAAATTTATTGTATTTTCTTTGCCATTATCTAAAATACTATAATTAATATTAACACCTTGATATTTATAGTTGTGTAGAATTTTATCTGCTATATTTTTAATTACTTCACTTTTATCATTCATTGCTATAGAAAGTAGATGCACTTTCTTCACTCCCTTCTTTTATAGTATATGATGGCCGAAAGCTACATATACAAGCTTTAAACTTACAGTTATTGCTTTAATTACTTTATAATTTCTGTAATTGGTATTATTGACCCTAAATCTATAAGATTACTGCCAAATTGTATAAGTTTTTTAAGTATACTTTAAATTGTGAATAGCAAATTTCCCTACTCTTCCTACATTATATGCAATATTATTTGGATACGTACTATGTAATATTGTTTTTCCTTTTGGTGTTTCTATAATGTTTATACCCTCTGCTCGTATTTTATTCTGTATTGATTGAGGTGTACGATCATCTTAAATAACAGTTTTCACTTTTTTTCTAGGTAAAAAGGGAGTGATTATTAGTCATATATTAAAATAAAAGCCAACCCCTAAGGATTGACTTTTAGTAAAATTGTAATATTTTATCTAAACTATATCTAATAAACAATATGGATCTTCTCCTAAATAATTTTCCGTTTTTGAAAAAGCTCTAGCTCTGCATCCTCCACATATATTTATATGACTGCAGCTACTACATTTACCTTCATAGTTATTGAAATTCCTCAGCTTTTTAAATATTTCATTATTCTCCCATATATAATCAAAGGAATTATTTCTAATACTATCTACTTTGACATCGGCATAGGGGCATATGTATACATCTCCATTTGGACCAATATTACAATAGCTTATTCCAGCTATACACCCTCTAGACGCTCTTGTCTTTATATCCTTTTCTAAGGCTTCTACCATATATTGAGGTGCACAGGTAGGTTTAACAAATATATCAAATTTTTCATTTAAAACTTCATTAATAACATCTTTATATTCTTTAATTGATAATGCATCCTCTTTTTTTGCTCTCCCAGTTTCTACTAAAAAAAACACATGACAGGAGCTTACACCAATACTTGCTGCATAATTAATTATCTCAATTATTTCATTCTTATTTTTCTTTGTAACTGTAGGATTGATCTGAACTCTCAGCCCAGCATCTATGGAATTTTTAATTCCTTTTATAGCAGCGCTATGACTACCTGCCGATTTTCTAAAGTCATCATGTCTTGATGCTTCTAAACTATCTAAGCTAATAGCAATTGATTTAAGTCCCGACGACTTTAATTCCTTTGCTATTTCTTTAGTAATAAGCGTTCCATTACTCCCCATGGCTGGAATAAGACCAAGGGAACTAGAGTATTTGATAAGATCAAAAATGTCATCCCGCATTAATGGTTCCCCACCACTAAATACAATAACATCAAAGTTTGTTTTAGCTATTTGATCTAACATTTTTTTAGCTTCATCGATGGATAATTCATTATCTAATTTTTCATTGGGACCAGCTGACCTATAACAGTGATCACAATACAAATTACATTTTTTTGTGGTGTTCCATGAAATATGTTTCATATATCTATCATCTCCAATTCATTAAGCTAAAAATTAATTATATATATTAAAAGCCAACCCCATCAGAGGTTGACTTATCAATTCATATTTTGGAGGCGGCACCCAGATTTGAACTGGGGAATAAAGGTTTTGCAGACCTCTGCCTTACCACTTGGCTATGCCGCCATGGTGCCCAGAGGCGGAATCGAACCACCGACACGGGGATTTTCAGTCCCCTGCTCTACCGACTGAGCTATCTGGGCGTGCTGCAAACACTAAAATCTTTGATTTTAAGTGTTTGTAGTACTCAGCGTTAGCTGAGGTACCTTTTTGATTGGTGGGCGCAACAGGACTCGAACCTGTGACCCTCTGCTTGTAAGGCAGATGCTCTCCCAGCTGAGCTATGCGCCCACTTTAGTTGTAAATAATATCATACATGAATTTTACAGTTATGTCAATACTGATATTTTTCTTTATTATAATATTGGTTTAATATAATAATACATCTATTTAGATTTGATCTAACTCTTAGCCTTTTTCAGTAATTCTTCCAAATCTTCTTTGTTAAAATCATAGGTTTTATTACAAAAATGACATACTATTTCAGCCTTTTCATCTTCTTCTATAATATCATTTAATTCCTTTTCACCCATGCTTATTAAGGCCTTTTCTATTCTATCTAAATTACAATCGCATATTAGCTTTGTTTCCTTTTTATCTATAATTTCTACTTCAAAGCCCTTTAATACATCTTTTATTATTTCTTCTCCTGTTAAACCTTTTTTAATTAAGGAAGATATATTGGGTGTATTCTTTATTGTTTCCTCAAGTTTAATCAGTGTCTCTTGGTCAACACCGGGTAATGGTTGTATTATAAATCCTCCCGAAGATAGTACTCTCCCATATTCATCTACTGAGACACCTAGGGATACAACCGATGGTTGTTGTTCAGAATACATGAAATATGATGCTAAATCTTCAGCAATCTCTCCTGAAATTAAATTTGACTGTCCGATGTAAGGTTTCTTTAATCCTAGATCTTTAATTACCACAAGTTTACCATCTTTTCCTACTGCTCCTCCAACATCTAGCTTACCTATTTCATTTATGGCTATAGTAGCATCGGGATTAGAAATATAGGCCTTTACTTCACATTCTACGTTGGAAACAGCTATTATTGACTTTATTTCATTTGAACCTTTTATTTGAAGGGTTAACTTATCATTTTTACCCTTAAGCATGTATCCCATTATTGAAGCAGCAGTTATAGTTCTACCAAGGGCAGCAGTAGAAACAGGGGTAGTATTATGTATCTTTCTTGCCTCTTCTACCATTCCTGTGGTTATTGCTATAAATACTCTAATATTCTTATCTCCAGTTAATCCCCTTACTATGTAATTTTCCACTTCATTACCTCCTGCTACAATATTTATTAAAATAAAATCTTTGATAAAGATTCTTAAAGTAAACTTTATTGAAATTCGTAACGAAAATTATATTTACCCATAATTTTCTACTCATTATAAAAACATTAAAGCCCTGATTAAAATCAGGGCTTAATTATCATCTACATATTGTAATTATAATTTTACAACTTCAGATGCTTGAGGTCCTTTTTCGCCCTCAACAACTTCAAATTCAACTTCTTGTTCTTCTTCTAAAGACTTAAATCCGTCTCCACTAATTGCAGTGTAATGTACGAATACATCATTTCCATCTTCTCCTGTTATGAATCCATAACCTTTCTCATTGTTAAACCATTTTACTTTACCTTTCATTTAAGCAATCCTCCTAAAAAATATCTTATAGCTTAAGCTTTTAGCTTAATTAAGTAAATTTTAACATATTAAAGAATTGGTGTCAAACAAAAACAAATTCTTTTAACTATAAAATTACCATTTTCACAATAAAATATACACTATCTTTTGTAGCAAATGAAAATTTTTCTTTCATCATACTTTTCAGCTTTTTTAAAAGTATAATCTGAAAAGACATCAATATCCTCAAAATTGACCTCGTGTAATAATTCAATCAGTTCATTTTTCTTATAAGCTCTTTGGTAATGTATCTCATTAAATTTTTCAAATAAATTACCTTTTCTTAAAAAAAATGTCAGTTCTAATTCACAAATACTTTCCGCTGGTTCAAAATAGTTTTCCCATATATATGATATATCTTCTAAATTCTCTGCAAAGATATTATTCCCTAGTATTTCAGATAACTTATAATAAGAGCTTATATCGAAAATAAACACTCCTCTATCTTCTAAAGTAGCATATATTCTTTCAAATGTCTCAAGAAGTTTTTTTTCATCGATAATATAATTAATTCCATCACATAGACATAATATACAGTCTGCTTTTTTAGAATAATTAAATTCTGTCATATCTTGGTTGATATAGTCCACTAATAGCCCCATATCATGGGCCTTCTTTTTTGCGATAGTAAGCATCTGCTCAGACATATCAATACCAGTAATATTATATCCCTTCTTGGCCATTCTGTTAGTTATATTTCCAGTGCCACAGGCTAATTCTATAATGTTCTTAGGCTTTATGGAGCTTATTTCAAAGACTTCTTCTATGAATTTTACCCAATCATCATAGTTAACATCACTCATTAACAAATCATAAACTTCAGCAAATTTATCATAGGCTTCCATACTTATGTCCCCTTTAAATAAAGCTATATTAAATAATGATTTCTTTTGATACAACGTAATATCCTTTTTTAATATTTTACATAATCTTGTAAAAATTGAAATATACGACTTTCTCACTTAGCTTCTTCATTATTTCCTTCATTATTATTCTTTTTCATTTTCTTTTTCCTTACAGTAATCATACCACCGATTCTACCGGTTTCCTTAGCCGTCAAAGCTCCCCATCCGTTTTCAATTACTTTATCGAGCAACCCCATTTCAGATGCAATTTCATATTTCCATTTATCTTCAATAGTTTCAATTTTAAGCTTTTTATTTTTATCTCTATTCTTTTTAGACATGCTATTACCTCCCTGTCAAATATTATTAATCAAGGGGTAACTTTTTATACCTTTGACTAGTAAAAATTAAATATATGTATATAAATATATCTATTAAAGAACCTCGTAAATTTGGTTTTCGAGGTTCTTTTGTATTCCAAATAGCTTGAACTATTTATGCTAATTGAAGATATGATATGAATATAAATATACATAAAACCAATGCAACTGGTATGAAATGATATGCCTTTACGCTTCTCTTTCTATTTAAATCATTAGATAGATCACTGTAACTATATTTCACTTCGTAATTATACCCTTCTTCACCATCTACTTCTAGTTTTAATCTTTCATTATTTCTATAACTCTCTCTTTCCATATCTTTTTTAATAACCTTTATCATTAAATATATGAAAATGGATGTTATAATTGCAATAAATCCTATAAATAACGTGGTGGCAAATAATTGATAAGTGTTTGGAATAACCTGTTCATTGCTCATATTTCCAAACTTTCTCATTTTTTCTGTTAACACATTTATTCCATAGGCCAAAGTCACAGCTACTCCATTATTTGTTATATGCCCTATAATTCCCGCATATATTGAATCCGTTAGATAAACTAGATATCCAAATATTAGTCCCAGTATAATGGGACCCATTAAATTTTGTAAATTGAAATGAAACACTCCAAAGAGAATAGCTGTAGTAACAATTCCCTTTATCTTATATTTGTCTCCATATACCTTTAATAATAATCCTCTAAAAAAAATCTCTTCGCATATACCTGCCGAAATGGCAATTATAAAAAATAGTCCAATAAACTCTTGGAAATTATGGGCTGTTGGTATGGGCGGTGTTTCCACTTTTCCCATGAGACTGATTAAAGTCATTACAATCAAATTGAAAAATAGTGCCACAGGATAGGTCAGTATTGTGATCCCCATAATCATTAACCCATGCTTCGGACGAATTCTATTAAATCTAAGGGTTTTTCTCAAATCTAGTCCCTTAGCTAGAATATATATTATAACTGGAAGAAGTACCAATATATATTCTGTTATCAAAAGTCCTAACTGTATATTTTGACCTTGCACGTAAGCTCCTACTGTAACTAACAGTATAGCTACTCCTAAATACATGAGGTTAACCTCAAAGATACTCATAATTTTATTCATAGACTGTTTCCTTTCAATATTTTATAGATTTAATTTCAACAAGTATATCCACATAGGCTTGAATTCCTAAGGCTAAATTTTTCTCATCAAAATTAAATTTAGAGCTATGAAGAGGATGTATGTATCCCTTTTGCTCATTTCCTACTCCTAGGAAAAAGAAAACTCCTGGCACTACCTGTTGATAGTAGGAAAAATCTTCGGCGGTCATTTGTGGTTCAATTATTTCAACACCATCATTTCCTATGGAATCTATGAATTCTTCTGTAAGATCTAGATCATTTGTAACAGGAGGATACATATCTCTGAACACAATGTCTATTTTACAGTCATATCCTACTTCTAGGCCTTTAGCTATACTTATCATTCTGTTTTTCATATTATTATATATATTCTCATTAAAGGCCCTTAATGTTCCCTCAAGAGTTACTTTTCCAGCTATTACATTTCTTCTTTCCCCACCCTCAATTCTTCCAATGGTAATAACAGAAGGCTCAACAGGATTAACATTTCTAGATACTATTGACTGATATGAATTTACTAGATTAGAAGCAATAACTATAGAGTCTATTGTATTTTGTGGTATGGCTCCATGTCCACTCTTACCATAAATATTTATATCAAATTCACCTGTCATTGCCATTAGTGGTCCAGGCCTAACAGCTATCTTTCCCTCATCCACATCGGGATATAAATGAAGACCATAAATTCTATCGACGGAAAACTTCTCCAAAATACCTTCTTTGATAATTACCTCAGCTCCACCTGGTCCCTCTTCTGCTGGTTGAAATATCAGTAATATATTATCTACCATTGTATCTTTCCTAAGGGAAAGATACTTTGCAAGTGCTAGTAAAATAGCCGTATGTCCATCATGTCCACAGGCATGCATTCTACCTTTCTCTTGTGAACAAAAATCTACACCGGTTTCTTCAAAAACAGGTAGGGCATCTATATCTGCCCTAAAGGCTATGGTTCTTTTCCCTTCCTTTCCTTCAATATACCCTAACACACCAGTAGTAGCAATATTATCAAAAACTTCTATATCAAGATTTTCTAAGTACTCCTTAATATATTTACTTGTTTTGTATTCTTCAAACCCTAGTTCTGGTATTGTATGTAAATAACGTCTTATTCCCGTAACCTCGTCAATTAATTCATTAATATCATCTCTTATTTCAATCATATAAACACCTCACATTATTATTATAATTATAATTTTTTTAAAAGTTTAATAATATAATTTTAAACCTTTTTCTTTATTTCTACAACTAATTCATCAATATTGTCCACCTTCAATCTATTGACATAGCTATTTCCACATGTTACTATTAATAATAATTTGATATTGTAAAGTTTTAGGAAAGTCAATAGTATTTTACCCTGCTTATAAATAAATGGATACTTTAAAATATAATTTTTATAAATTAATTTGTAAATTACATAAATTTAATAGGAGGTAGTTTATTTGAAAAAAGTAAATATTGCCATAGTAGGTGCTACTGGTATGGTCGGTAGAACTTTTCTAAAGGTATTAGAAGAAAGAGATTTTCCTTACGATAATCTATATACCTTTGCCTCAGCTAGATCTGCAGGACAGAAAGTTCAATGTAAAGGAATTGATTATACAGTAGAAGAGCTTACCCCTGAATCCTTTGATAGAGATATAGATATAGCTCTTTTTTCAGCAGGAGCTGGTATAAGTAAGGAGTTTGCTCCTATAGCTGCTTCAAAGGGAGTAGTGGTTGTTGATAATAGTAGTGCATGGAGAATGGATGACGAGGTTCCTTTAGTAGTACCTGAAGTTAATCCTGAAGCTCTTAAAAAACACAAAGGAATTATAGCTAATCCTAATTGTTCAACTATACAAGCTGTAGTAGCTTTAAAGCCACTACATGAGAAATATAAAATCAAGAGAATAGTTTATTCAACATACCAGGCTGTTTCTGGTTCAGGAGTTAAAGGCGTTAAAGATTTAGAAGAAGGTTTAAAGGGTAACAATATTATGAATGCCTATCCACACCCTATCGCAAATAATTGTCTTCCCCATATAGATGTTTTCTTTGATAATGGATATACTAAAGAAGAAATGAAAATGATACATGAAACTCATAAAATATTAAATGATTATGATATCAAAATAACTGCTACAACAGTAAGAGTACCTGTATTTGATTGTCATAGCGAATCTGTAAACCTTGAGTTTGAAAATAAGTTTGAAGTAGAAGATATTAAAACCCTTTTATCTGAAAGTCCTGGTATAGTACTTCATGATAATCCAAGTGAAAACCTATATCCCCTAGCATGTAATGCAAGGGATACAGACCTTGTTTATGTAGGAAGAATTAGACGTGACTTCAGTATAGAAAATGGACTTAATCTGTGGGTTGTGGCTGATAATATAAGAAAAGGTGCTGCTACTAACACCGTTCAAATAGCTGAAGAATTGATAAAATAATATAATAGTACACATTGACCCGAGCGCTCAACGCTTAGGTTAATTTTTAGATGGATGAACAATAAAACTCGAATATAAATATAATGATATAAGATAATAAAAACTAAATAAGAAAGGATGGTTGTTATGAAATTGTTCAGAGGTTCAGGAGTAGCAATAGTAACTCCCTTTAAGGATAACAAAGTAAACTATGATAAACTTCAAGAACTCTTAGAATGGCAAATTGAACAGGGGACCGATGCTATAATAGTATGTGGTACCACAGGGGAAACATCTACAATGAGCAGTGAAGAACAAAAAGAAACAATTAAATTCGTTGTGGAAAAAATCAACAAGAGAGTTCCTGTAATAGCTGGAACAGGTAGTAACTGTACTGCCCATACTATCGAAATGAGTAAATATGCTGAAAAAGTTGGTGCAGATGGTCTTTTAGTTATAACCCCCTACTATAATAAATCTACCCAAAAAGGTCTATTTGCTCACTTTAAAGCTGTTTGTGATGAAGTAAATATTCCAATAATCATATATAATGTACCTGGCAGAACTGGAGTAAATATGCTTCCTGCTACAATCGCTAAATTAGCCAAGCTTCCAAACATATCAGCAGTAAAGGAAGCCAGTGGTGATATTTCTCAGGTTGCTGAGATATCAAGATTAGTACCCGATGATTTCTATATTTACTCTGGTAATGATGACATGATTGTACCCCTTATGTCTCTTAATGGTGATGGTGTAATATCTGTTATGGCAAATATAGTACCTAAGGATACCCACAATATTGTTACTAAGTTCATTGAAGGAGATATAAAAGGTTCCTGTGAACTCCAGTTAAAGTTAAAGCCTTTAATTGATGCTCTTTTCATAGAGGTAAATCCAATACCCGTTAAAACAGCTATGAATCTAATGAACTTTGGAGTTGGTAATCTGAGATTACCCTTAGTCGATATGGATGAAAACAATTTACAAACTTTAAAAACTACAATGGAAGAATTTGGACTTTTAAAATAGGAGGTAATATTTTGATTAAGGTACTATTATGTGGTTGTAATGGATCTATGGGCAAAGTAGTTGATGAACTTATTAAAGATGATGAAACCATGGAAATTGTTGGTGGTATTGATGCCTTAAGCAAAGGAAATAATTATCCTGTATTTGCCGATTTCCAAAGTTGTGACGTTAAGGCTGATGTTATAATTGATTTTTCCCATCACAGTATTGTATCAGGTCTAATAGACTATTCAGTTAAAACTAAAACCCCTTCTATCATATGCACAACTGGTCTTGACGATTCTTTAGTTGATAAAATAAATAATGCTTCCAAAAATGTTGCTTTATTTAGGTCAGGTAATATGTCCTTGGGAATAAATTTAATTATGGATTTAGCCAAAAAAGCATCTAAGATTCTTCATGAAACCTTCGATATTGAAATTATAGAAAAACATCATAATAAAAAATTGGATGCACCAAGTGGAACCGCTTATATGATTGCAGAATCAATTAATGAGGAGCTTGACAACTCTAAAAAGTACAATTATGGTAGATATGGTCGTGCGGCTAAAAGAGAAGAATCAGAAATAGGTATACATGCAGTTAGGGGCGGTACTATAGTAGGCGATCATTCAGTAATATTTGCAGGTACAGATGAAACAATAGAAATTAATCATACTGCAACTTCTAAAAAGGTATTTGCTGCCGGTGCAATTAAGGCTGCAAAATTTATAATAAATAAAGATAAGGGTTTATTTAATATGAATGATATATTAAAATAAATATTGGTATACTATAAAATAACAAAAAACAGAAAGGATTGATTACACAAATGACAAATGAAATCAAAAAACAAGATGTAGATTTAACAGATCCGTATAAAATAGCAAAATACATAAAGGATTCAAAGAAATCTACCCCGGTAAAGGTTTATATCAAGGGAGAGTTTTCTTCTTTTCCTGAAGAGATTAAAGCATTTGGGTCAGGTGATTCCTATGTACTTTTTGGAGAATATGAAGATTTAACTAAATTCATTGAAGAAAACAAAGGAAATATTGTAGACTATGTTATGGAAAATGATAGACGTAATTCTGCAATTCCACTTTTAGATATCAAAAATATTGATGCTCGTATTGAGCCTGGAGTTACTATAAGAGATAGAGTTAAAATAGGTAAAAATGCTGTCATTATGATGGGTGCTGTTATTAATATTGGATGTGAAATTGGCGAAGGAACTATGATAGATATGAATGCTATCATGGGAGCTAGAGCTACAGTAGGTAAGAACTCCCATGTGGGAGCAGGTTCTGTTCTAGCTGGTGTTTTAGAACCTCCTAGCGCTACTCCTGTTATAATAGGAGATAATGTAATGATAGGAGCTAATGCAGTAATTCTTGAAGGCGTACAAATTGGTGATAATTCTGTTGTAGCAGCCGGTTCAGTTGTTACTAGGGATGTTCCAGCCAACAAGGTTGTTGCAGGGATTCCAGCAAGAGTAATAAAGGAAAAGGATCAAGGCACAATAGATAAGACACAAATTCTAGATGATTTAAGAGGATAATAGGAAACCCAGTAGCTTATAAGCTACTGGGTTTTGTTTTAATCAACAAATGCAAACACATAGGGTATGTTTCTATAATAATCTCCATAGTTTAGCCCATAGCCAACTATGAATTTATCTGGTATTGTAAATCCTATATAATCAGGTTCAAGCTCCACCTTTCTTCTAGAGGGCTTGTCTAATAGTACACAGCTCTTTACACTATTAGGATTTTTTGTTTTAAGATATTTAATAACATGTTTCATTGTTATACCTGTATCGGTAATATCATCGGATACAAGTACCTCATATCCAGTCAAATCCATATCAATATCATATAGTATTTCTACTTCACCTGAGGATTCAGTAGAGTGTCCATAACTTGATGTTCTCATAAATTCAACCACAACCGGAATACTTATTTCCCTAACTAAGTCAGCGGTAAAAATAAAGCTACCCTTCAATAAAGAAATCACTAGGAGCTTTTTACCCTCATAATCCTTTGAAATTTGTTTTCCTAGTTCTTCGACTCTTTTCCCTATTTCTTCTTTGGTGAACATTATTTCTTGTCTTTTCTTTTCTATATCCATTACATTATTACCTCCAAAACACATTATTTACCTTGTATTATAAATATTCTAATTAATATTAGTAGTATTGTCAATCATTATAGGCTATATTTAAATTTTACTAAAAATATATTATAATAATTTATTTTTATAAAAAATCAAAAGCCCAAATTCAATATTCTTTGAATTTAGGCTTTATTCAAGCACTGTTACCTCTACCTTATTAAATAAATCATCAACATAGTTTTTATCTATGTAATCTACTTCCTTTTTTAAGGAATTTGTAACTCCACAGGCTACACTATATTTAAAAGCATTTTTAATATCATAATTATTAATCATGGCAACTGAAAAACCCGCTATCAATGCATCACCATACCCACAAATATTCAAGGGCTTTATATCTGGTATTTCTAGTTTAAGTACTTTTTCATTCGTTGCAAATATAGTTCCTTTACCTTCCAACGGAAATGCAACCAATTCTACGCCCTGCTTACATATATACTTTAATTCATGTACTATCTCATATTCATTTTTTAAATTATATCCTACAAGTTCATTTAATTCATCCATATTTGGTTTTATCATATATGGCTTTGCTTTAATAACCTCTTCTAAATAATTACCCGAGGCATCGATGATGGGTAAGACATTATTATCCTTAGCTATCTTTACCATATCTCTATAGATAGTCTTTGGAACTCCCTTAGGAACGCTCCCAGCGGCTATAATAATCTTACTATATTTTAGAATCTTTATATATTCCTTAATAAATTTAGTTAGTTCCTCTCTAGTTATTTCAGGGCCACCTTCATTAACAGTGGTTTGTGTATTATTTACGGGATCAATTATTGCCGTAAGATTTTTAGACTCCCCATCTGTATTTACAAAGAAAGCTTCTATATCAAGATTAGTAAGCTGTTTCTTTATATAATCACCTGAAACCCCTCCAAGAAAACCAGTGGCATTAAGTTTACAACCTAAATTAGAGGCTATTTTTGCAATATTTATACCCTTACCTTCTATTGTAATAGTCACATTTTCTATATCATAACTATTATTAGGAGTAAAGTTATTAATTATATATGATCTGTCTATAGATGGATTAAGTGTCACAGTAGTTATCATGGAAACCCCTTCTTCAAGTAAGTTATAGTCAAAATTCATGCAAAAATAGTCGACTAATATATTATACAAAAAAATCAGTAGTTTTGAAAGAGTTTTTCATAAATTAATAAAGTTGTAAGAAGCCCTATATTTTTTCTGCAATATTTGTTTCTTAATTCAATTACATATTATCATCTTTATTATTTATATTGTATAGAATATGTTTTATTTCCCTAAGTAAAAGTAATACCTGGTTTAGAGAATATTGTATAGATGTAAGTATTATTAATAATATTACTGCACCCACAATTATGTACTTTTCCATAAACACCCTCCTTTCTAAATCTATTCATCCAATTACGCATTTTTGAGTTCTAAGTCTCATGATTTAAGCCCCATCTACTAGGTCTGAGGACTTATAGTTCTAAGTCTTTTATATCTAATACACATTTTATTAATGATTCTTTTCTATTTAGTTGTGGAGATTCTAGGACTATTTCTAAAAGTTTATCTAAAACTAATCCAATCTGTTTACCCTGCGGTATCCCCAACTGCATTAAATCATAGCCATTAATATCTAAATCATTAGTTGTTATAGGTTCTTTGTTTGTAAGTATTTTTATAACCATCTCTTGAACTCTCATTATACCAGATATATCAACAGAAGGTCTCTTACAATTTGTATCTGCCAATTGGAGATTAAACAATTTAAAAACATCCTCGTCTCCCACTCTTTTTATCAGCTTTTTAGCTCCCTTTTCAGTAATATTATCGAATCTACACATATGCTCCTTAACAAGCTTTTTAACAGAATCTATAATGCTATTACTGTATTTTAATTGTTTTAATCTATCTCTAGTAATTTCCATACCTCTAATATCATGTTTATAAAAGTGACCTATTCCATTGTCATCTAGTTTAAAGCATTGAGGTTTAGCGATATCATGGAAAAGGGCAGCTAGTCTTAAAATAATATCATTATCGACTCTATCTACAACACAAAGAGTATGTTCAAATACGTCCATACTATGATGAGTATTGTGCTGCTGAAAACCAATGGTATCGATAATGTCTGGTATAATATGCTTTATTAAATTAGTCTCAACTAAGTTCCTTATACCCTTTGAAGGGGTATTAGATAATAATATTTTATTTAACTCAACATTAATTCTTTCTTTACTTATATTTTCTAAAAGATAAGAGTTAGTAATAATACTTCTTTTAGTTTTAAAATCTATTTGAAATTCTAATTGAGAGCTAAATCTAATTCCCCTTAACATTCTTAATGCATCCTCATTAAATCTTCTTTCAGGATCTCCAACACATTTAATTTTCTTTGCTGACAAATCCTCTAATCCCTTAAAGGGGTCAATTAGACCATTAAAATCATTATAGGCCATTGCATTTATGGTGAAGTCTCTCCTTGATAAATCTTTTGTTATATCATTAGTAAACTCAACTTCATCGGGTCTTCTGTTATCAGAGTATTTACCCTCAATTCTATAGGTTGTTATCTCATAGGGATTATTATTAATCATCAAAGTCACTGTACCATGCTTTAATCCCGTAGGAATTATGTAATAGCTATTAAATATCTCCATTAGCTCTTGAGGTTTGGCATTTGTAGTTATGTCCCAATCATTGGGCTTGCGATTCAATATCAGATCTCTAATGCACCCACCTACTGCATAGCCTTCATATTTATTATTCATTAGTACCTTTATTATTTCTTTTACTTCATCAGGCAGATCTATCCTCATTAATATCCTCCAATTTATTTATTAAGTATATTCTAACAAAAACTAATATTATATCAAAATAAAAACACACTTAATTCTCATAATTAAATAATTATAGAATAAGTGTGTTCATATTAAAAGCATATAATCCCTATCCATTCCCGCAGACAGATTCACATTCTTCATCAGTTCTATTATTTTCCTCGGGAATAGCTTGAAGCTTTGATACAGATACCTCATAGGCAGTTTTCTTAATAACCTTTTCTTCACTTATCTTTTTTTGATATTCTCGACTTTGAATTCGGCCCCATATTTTTATCTTATCTCCTACCTTAAGTTTCTCAGAATACCTAGCATTTCTTCCCCAAGCTATACAGGGTATGTAGTCAGATTTTTTATAGGGTCTATTCACCGCAATAAGCATATCTGTTATTTCTCTACCAAAGGGTGTAGTCCTATAAACTGGGTCCTTACAGATATAGCCCTCTAAAAATATTTGATTTGGATTAACAACATTTTCCTGATCTTCCTCACAAATCTCCCGTGCAAATATCGTTAAAATTAATCTATTATTCCCATTGATAATCTTATTATAAGACCTCAACTGTCCTTGAACCTTTATTAGCTTATCCTCTGTAAAATTAAAGTCAACTAATAACCTTTCTGAAATAGTTATGGGCAACACATCCACATAATCACTCAATCTAGGTATTTCTATTTCAAAATAATAAAAGCCCTCACCAAAAACCTCGTGGCTAAATTCTAAGTCCGAGCATGTTGTTCCTACTACTGTAACAACATTATTTTCAAAAGTTCTCACTATACCTATCCCCCTTACGCTCCTTAAAGTTGATTAACTCTTATGTATTGTCAATCTACAAATATATTTATTCTAATTTTTAATAATTAGAACAAATCTTTCTAAATTTATTAAAATATATTTGTTTATCCATTAATTAAGTATTAAACTTAAGAAAGGTATCTTAGATATCGATTATAAAACCCTTAAATCATTTATACTTTGACAATAACTCTTGTAAATTCTCAACTGCAATATCATATCTAAGGCACAATATAATTACTGATAATATAGTAATAGTATTGATTTTCTCTAAATAGTAAAATTTTATTGGAAATTCCATGGGTTCAATTTCATCTCCATTAAATGTCGTAATACCTCTTTGCAAACAACAGATAAGAGTTGTTTCATCTCTAAATGGAACACTTGATGTTGTCATGGTTGATTTCATATCCATTCCATAGGTAATGATTATTCTATTTTGTAACATACTAAATTCATCAATGCTTTTCTTTTCATCAGAACTCACTATGGCTATTCCATTTCTTTTTAATTTTCTATATAAAATACTATCCTTTTCATGGAAAGTATTATCTATCTCTCCTGTTCTTAAATCTACTAAACAATCCAAGCTCTTATTTCCTAAAATTTCTTCATAGGCTTTAGTGGAACTTATATCTACAAAAATAAAATTTAGTCTATTACTTCTCGACTGGATTTCTTCAATCTTTTCATTGACTTCCTTTGTATTAATTTTATATTTTTTATTATCATCTACTATAAACTCATCATTTATTAGTAAGTTACAGTATCTCTCTACATTAAAAATATAATTAATGATTTTAATAGTCCTTAACTTCTCTTCTTTGGTGCCTATTATTCCTACTAATTGAGTACTACCCATATAATTCATCTCCTCCAAATACGAAAAGGATATTCATAATTAATATCTTTAAGATTGCATATCCTGTCTTTAGTAACTGTATAATTCATATTTCTTTAAAATAAGTCTTACTTTATATTTTGTTTAAATCATTTTATTTATGTATAGAGAAAAGAGGTATCAAATAATTCGATACCTCCCTTTAATATTTAATCTTTCTTTTGCTTATTTACACTATCTATTATCTCGATATCTATTATTTTTTCTTCTTTTTCCTTTTCCAGTTGTTTATTCAAGATTTTCTGTCTGCCAGTATGGTCAATGAAGTAATTATCCTTCATTACTAATTCTGATATAGGTACTATTTCATAACCTTCAGCTTTAACCTTTTCTATTACCAAAGGCAAATAATCTAATACATACTTCGCATTGTTATGAAATAATACTATCGATCCTTTTTCGATATTTCTAGTTACTCTATCTACAACTTGCTCTACCCCTAATTCCTTCCAATCTAACGAGTCAACATCCCATTGAATAGTATAATATCCATTTTCCTTAGCAGTTTCAATTAATCTATTATTATAATCGCCAAAGGGAGGTCTAAATAGAAACGGCCTTTCCCCCGTTATCTCATATATTTTATTGCCTGTATTATTTAATTCCTGTGCTATTTGTTCCTTAGATAACTTTGACATATGAGGATGGCTTGAAGAATGATTTTCCACATCATGTCCTCTTGACTGCATTTCTTTAACTAAATCTCCATGTTTTTCCACCCAAAATCCCACTAAGAAAAAAGTAGTCTTTATATCATTCTTATCTAAAATATCTAATATCCCCTCGGTATACTCGCTACCCCAAGCAGCATCGAAGCTTATGGCTATTTTCTTTTCATCGGTCTCCACACTATATATGGGTAATTTTCTATCAGGAGATATGGTTTCAATGACCTTAGAACTTATATCATTAAAGTATACAACATTAAACAAAAAAATTGTTATAAGCAACAACGTGAATAAAATAGTTTTCTTAGTTAAAATAAAAATTCTCATAACTAACCTCCTACGCACTACTGAAAATATAATTCATATATAAAATTTATTCCACAGTCCATTTATTATGCTTTCAATTCATAATAAATACCATAAAATTATTTTATATTTCAGAGGTATCTTTAAGTTTAAAGGGGTTGACCTGAAAGTAGTAAGATAACTTTCGGGTCAACCCCTTAGTAGTGGTATGATTTGTAAAATTTATTCATTTAGCTCATAGAGTCTAAGTTCTTTATCTTTAATCTTATCTTTATCAATTATTTCCTCTAAATTTTTAGGTGCTGTAATTATATCCTTATCTCCATCACTTACATATCTTTTTTCTGGATGCTTATCTAAATAATCCATCCAATATCTAATACCAAATTCATCATTGCTTCCATGTACACGGTGCACATATTCAGGATCATAATTCTTATGAATCGGAGCATGTTCAGGTTTCCACCCCACAGCAAGGGCTACTTTATTTACATATTCAGTGCCATTGTAGGAGCCTTTAAAAAGGTATCTTCGTAATCCATCATCCTTAGGCCTAGCACCAAAGGGAAGTGCTAAGGTATTAACTTCATAATCAGGTAGATATTGTTTTATATATTCTATGTTTTTTCCTAATGTTTCTTGTATAGCTTCCCCAGATTCTTTACCGAGATTCTCATGGGCAAAGCTATGGTTTCCAATATCCATTCCCTTCTCAATAATATAATTCATCTTATATCCAACGAGATCTTCCTGTCTAAAGGGAGTACTTATACCATTTACAAAAAAAGTGGCTTCAAGTCCAAAATCAGGGTGCTCTTTGTGAAAGTCTTCTAAAATTCCAACAACACTATTTGGATCAACTATTTTTTTGCCATTTTCCTCTATTATGTTAAAGTCCGTCACATTTCCGTCGTCAAAGGTAATAACTACCGGTGTTTTTCCTACTTCTATATCAATCTCATTATTAATATAATCATTTAGGCTTACAAGCACATAATCATTTTCATATAGAAGTCTTAAATCCTCTTTAAAATTTTCTACCTTTCTTATATAGTCTGCTTCCTTATCACTAAGTTTATGATACATCACAACCATAACTTGTCCAGCTTCATTAGGTTTTACTTCTTGTAAGTTAATTTCCTTGGGTTTTTCTTCTTTTTCAGTTATTTCATCATTTGAAGCTTCTATATTACTTTCACTTGTTGTTTGCTCTTCATTATTGTAAACCTCTTCATTAACACTATTGGTTTTATTAATATCTTCTTTTTCTTCAACATTATTGCTCATTGTGACTGTGGCATTACATCCAGCTAATAATGATACAGATAAGACCGTAACTAGCACTGGTTTTATTATATGTTTCAAGTTATTTCCTCCTTTAGTTTGTACATTATTGAATATATTTATTGATTTTTCAAAGACTATATATATGGCAGCTTTCAATATTGCTGTTTATCTTTTCTTCTAAAATATAAATTTAGGAGTGTTGAATTTGTCAGTAATAAGAGGTCAGTTTGATAATGTTAAGGGTGAACGTATAGAGGTTAGTAGAAAAACATATAAAAAAGAAGATAGACACTTTCATAAAGAAGCTAAATCTCAAAAAGCTCAGCTTCAAAGTGAGCATAATCACGGTATAAGAAAAGATGTCAAAGTAAAAATGGATAGAAAATTAACTTAGGGTAGTTATTCTACCCTCTTTTTTTAATTATCTTCTCTCCCTTTGGACATGATTTAATACATATACCACAAACCGACCCTCTACCTATATCTTTATAAAAGTTTGACATATGTTCACTACATGCTCTTGCATCTACTATATTATTTCTACCCATCCCAGGATACCATAAAACTCCCCTTAGTGCCAATGCTGGACAATTTTCAACACATATCTTGCAATCTCCACATTTTGATTTTGTGATAGGCAAATCATATTCTACTTCTATATTAGTTAATATACTACCTAATCTAATTCTTGGTCCATATTCATCGGTAACAAGACATCCACTTTTCCCAATCCACCCCAATCCAGCCCTAGTAGCCACTGTTTTATGGGGAAATACAGCTCTATATTTATCTCCATTCGTGTTTATTGATTGGGAAGCCGCTATTGGCATAGCTAAATATCCTAAGCTTTGAATCTTTGATGTTACATCAAGCATAATTTGGTCTAATTTAAAGTTTACTGTCCTATAATGATGAAAATAGCTATGAGTGGGTTTATCCTTTAAATCATTGAGTATTTGATCATTTAGTCTAAACGCCATAGAAATTCCTGTTTTTAAATGTTTGAAATCCTCAGGTAATATATCCTCTAAATATCCAAAACCAATCTTATCTATTCCAGAGTCTTTTAATAAACCTTTTATATACTCTTTTTTATCCATAAAAAACCCTCCATCCAGGGGTAAAAGTAATTACCTCCTTATATATATTTTACTATACTTTAAGCATATTTTTAAATTTCTAATTTTTCCCAAACTATTATTTATATGCATTATAATAGCATTATATACATAAATTCTTTAAAATTCCTACATAAATTTATTTTTTTTGGTTAAATTAATAATGCAACATAAATAATATTTTATTACTTTTATTTAGGAGGGAAAATATATGGCTCGTAATAGTAATAGAGTAATAGTTCCAGAAGCAAGAGCTGCCCTTGATAGTTTTAAGTTGGAAATTGCAAATGAATTAGGTTTATCTAATTATGATACTATAGATAAAGGTGAATTAACTTCCAGACAAAATGGTTATGTTGGTGGATATATGGTAAAGCGTTTAGTTGAAATGGCCGAAAGACAAATGGCAAGTAAAACTAAATAGTTTTTATAAATATTTAAAAGGAGAAGGAATAATCTATCTATTCCTTCTCCTTTTATTTTCAATTAATTTCAAACCAATTATTTACAATCTTTTCATAGATACTACACTTTCAAAATATTTTTTTGAGAAAATTACACTTATTAGTGCTGTTGAATCATTGGATCTTGCTTTATTAATTTTTTTCACTTTACCTTTACAAATATTTTCTCCCATTCTATTAACTAATGTAACCTCATCATTAAGCTCTGGCAAGGGTAAATATTCAAAGGGAAAGGTGATGAGGGCTTTTTTCTCTGAATAATTAAAATCCTTTATATATATGGCAAGACCTGGGCAGGCAGCGATGCATTTACCACATCCAGTACATTTATCAAAATCAATAATCGGTAAATTAGTTATTGGATTACCTACTACAATAGCCTTCGATGGACAGGATAATTCACAGGGATTACATGGGATTTCCTCTATACATTCTATTACAGGAATAGGTCCCTTTAGAAAGTACTCTGTTTTGGGAAATGCTTGACTACTTTTAAGCTCTTCTAGGGATGGAGCCCCTATTATTTTCAATGAATTATTCATCATCCTATCATCTCCTTTCCCAAAACTATAATTTTGTCTTTAAACAATCTTCTATTTTCTCCAAATTTTCCACATCTTAAGGCATTGAGACCTTCCCATACTTGATTTGCAAGAAATTCTTTTTGACTTCTGCTATAAAATCCTAAATCTGCAGCTGCACTTATTCCTGCAAGTCTTCCCTCTTCTATGGCTGTACTTGCTTCCTCAATTCCAGAAATATCTCCTGCTACATATACGCCCTTCACCGTTGTTTCCATATAATAATTATGTACCGGTATATGTCCTCCTAATTCATGGATATAAGTAAATTCGCAGCCCATAATCCAAGCTAGTTCCGTCAAGGGAGTTAATCCAGTGGCCAAACATATGGTATCAACTTCTAAGGTTTTTTCTGTTCCCTTTACTGGATTCCAATTTGAATCTACTTCAGCTATCTCTGCTGCTTCCACATGTTCATTACCCCTTACCTTTGTAATGGTATGGGACGTAAAAAATGGAACTCCTGCTCTCCGAACCTTTGCAGTATGGACTCCATAGCCTCCAAGTTTTGGAGATGCCTCAACAATTGCTAATACATCCGCCCCAGCTTGAAGGATTTGATAAGATACAATCACTCCAACATTTCCAGAACCTACCATAAGAATTCTTTTCCCGGGTAATACTCTATGAATATTTATCATGGTTTGGGCAGCCCCTGCACTCATTACCCCTGGCAATGTCCACCCTTCAAATTGTATTGTATTTTCAAAGGCTCCTGTTGCTAATATAATATTATCGGCATTAATATTTATTGATTTTTCCTTATCCTTTACAATCCACAGGTTTTTATTTTTATCTATACCACATACTTCTGTATTTAGCCAAACTTCTATATCAAGCTCCTTTGTTTCCCTTAATAGCTTTTCTCCTATATTGAAGCCCCTAATACCTGCCTTGTGTTCCTTTGAACCAAAAAATTTATGAATTTGTTTAAATAGCTGTCCTCCAGGTTTTAAGTTCTCATCGATAACAAGTACTTTGACTCCTGCCGTGGCTGCTTCAATAGCCGCTGAGAGACCGGCTGGACCTGCACCAATTATTACTAAGGGATATTTCTTATTCATCTTCTCCACTACCTTTCCAGCTACCTACCCCATGCTGACTCTCAATAACCATACCCTCTTCAACAGGTGTTATACATGTTCTTACATTAGGTATTCCATTTACTATCATAATGCAATCTGAGCATCTTCCTATTCCACAAAATATTCCTCTAGGCTTATGATGACGTTTTGTGTATCTAAATTTTTTTATTCCATTGGCAATTAGGGCCGCAGCTATCATTTCACCTTTATATGCCGTGATTTTCTTGCCATCAACTGTTAATGTTACTTCCTTAGCGTCCATTTGTTCATTTAATATTGGATGATGAACAATTCTGGTCATTATACCCATCCTTCCTAGTAAAATAGAATAATTTCTAGTAATTTATATTGTTACTCCTCTTGATTTTCAAAGGCCTTCATTTTTACTGTTCTTACAGGTTGTCTATAGGTAGATGGTTTAACATTATGAGGATTCATCCCTGTATTTTTAGATATTAGCCCCTCTACAGATTTTCTACAGGTACGCCCCTGACATAAACCCATGCCTGCCCTTGTAAAGCGCTTTACTTCATCGGGCGTAGAAGCTCCATTATCTATTGCTTCTTCTATTTCTCCCTTTGTAATTTCTTCACATCTACAAATTATAATATCTTTCATCCTTCTATTACCCCCATCATTATCTTTCAGGCTATCTTTATGTATCAATTTATTACTATATATCATACAATGATTGCAAATAATATTCCCTTATACTATGCTATAGGACTACAACATAGTATAAAGGAAAATTATAATTAATCTATGCAATTTCTTTATTAACTTTTTTACCTGTGGCAAGGGAAACTATTATGATTGAAAGTGCTGAAACAATTAGGGCAATAAGTACTCTGTTAGGTCCTAATATAGTTACCTGGGTTAATACTGCCCCTACTATGATTCCAATCCTCGCTCCCCATGGAGTTACTTTACTATTCTTCTTACCCATCTCAAATCCTTCATTGGGTCTTTCCTTCCAAAGCAATCCCACCAATAGAAGCGGTACCAGTCCTCCTCCAGCCATGGCATAGGCCTTTGAAAATAAACTTAATATACTTTGGGCATATATTGCAGTACATGCAGCAAATATCCCAATAATGACAGTTAATATTTTTGCATATTTTACAAGTTTTTCATCACTAACATTGTCTTTAAATGGTCTTATCAAATCGTTAACGATCAGTATTGAAGCAGAGTTTAAGTTTGAATCAGCAGAAGACATCCCTGCCGCTAGAATTAAAGCAAATATTACCGCTGCCACAAAGGTAGGCACGTAATTAAGCATAAACCATGGCATTGCATCATCAGGCTGAAGTCCTTGGTTTAAGGTAAGTATAACCATACCAACTAAGGCAGTTAGCATAACTAATATTATTGCGATAATACCACTGTATAACAATCCATTTTTTGCTGTTTTACTATCCTTGGCTGCAAAACATCTTTGCCAATAAATTTGAGCAGCTAAAATACCCACACAGCCAGTAACAAATTTAGTTAATATTTCAATACCATTTGTTCCACTGAAGGACCATAGCTCAGCCTTTCCAACCTCTGCTAAGCGGGTGCTTAACTCTGCAAAGCTCCAATGTACTGGTGAGAAGGCATAAAAGTAGAAGAATGTTCCAAATATAACTACCAAGACACCTTGAATTAAGTCTGTCCAAACTACGGAATAAACCCCTCCTAAAGTAGTATAAAGAATAAATACTGCTGTAAACATAAAAATAATCGGAATAGGATCAGCACCTGTAACTATATTAAAAATGTGTCCAAAGGCTTTACCTTGTCCCCCTACCCAAGCTATCATTATCATAGAGGCTAGGAGTCCACCCATAGCTCTAGTAATCTTATCTCTCGAAATAAGATCATCAATCATTTCTGGGAATGTGTTGTATGTAAATCGTCCAGCTAAACCTGCAAAAAATAGTGCAAATATTATTTTTGAACCCTGTTCTCCTAATATAAATGCCATCCAAGGAAGACCAACTTCATATCCTTTACCTGCATGACCAACAAAGTTACCTACCCCCATTATCGTTGCAAATTGTGTAAAGAATATTAAGTAAATTGGAAAGCTTTTACCCCCTATAGCATAATTTGAAAAGCTCTTATTAGCTTCATCCTTAAACTTTATTGAAATAAATAGAAATACTCCACACATTATGATAGTAATAATCCAAAGCAATGTCCCTAAACCCATGTAAATTCCCCCTTTATTTATTTTTAGATTTAAACAATTTTGTCTATTCTCGCCCCTCCTCTTGTTTAAATCTTTCGATACTTAAATCTTCCATATTATACTTTATATATTCACTGTTAACTAGCTTAGATACTAGTTTGCCTGTAATTGGTGCCAAGGCAATGCCATCTCCCCCATGACCGCCGGCTATGAAAAATCCTTCTCTATTTTTAACTTTACTAATAATTGGTTTACCATCCTCAGATGCTGGTCTAATACCAGCAAAGGAGCGGATTATATTAACGTCTTTCAGAATGGGAAAGAAATCTATGGTTTGCTTAACTAATATATCTAATGCTTCAAAGGTATTATTTTTATCATAGGTCATATTCTCCCTAGTACTACCAATAAAATAATTGCCCTCTTTACATTGAGAGAGAGAAAATCCTATGCCTAACCTACTATGCAAGTCATTTTTATTTTTTCTCAATTCAGGTTTTAATTTGGATACAATATACCCAGCACTCCATATGTTTTCCTTGCCTAATTTTGGAATCTGCTCCGTGACAATTACCTGCCCCTTTTTAGGGTATATGGGTATGTCTATATCAATCATTTTTCCTATATCCGATGACCAAGCCCCCGTTGCACTTACAACATTTTCAGCTTCAATTGACTCTTTATCATCAAATGAGATTTTCCAATAATCTTTCCTCTGATCTATTGAAGTAATATTAGTGTTTTTCATTATATCTAATCCCATATCAACACTTTTATTTAGAAATGCCTGCAGAACTTTTAATGCGTTTACTTGTGAATCTCTATTGCTATATGTAGAAGCTAAAATACTCTTTTTTACAAAGGGTTGCTTTTTAAATAGTTCCTTTCTTCCAAGTATCTCTACTCCAAGACCGTGTTTTCTTTGCTCCCCTACAAAATCTTCCATTACATTTAATTGCTCTTCATTTTCAATTAAAACCATTCCCCCACGACTTTCAAATTCAATATCTCTATTTAAATCTTTAGATAATCCTCTATACATTTCTAGGCTTTCCATAGCCATTTCCAATACTATTCCTGGTTTTTTTGATTGAAGTAAAATCATATCATCACATGAAGTAGATGCACCGCTACCAATATGATTTTTCTCAATTAAAATCACTTTTTTACCAGAGGAAAGTAAATAATATGCCGAAGATAACCCTGTTATTCCTCCACCAATAATCGCTACATCATATACTCTTTTCACCTTTAAAATCCCCCTACATTATTCAATCAAAATATTACTTAAATTACATGTATTTCTAATTATAATAAAATATGTTTTATTTATTGTCAATGTATTTTTATACATTTTTATAATATTTTGAATTTTAAGATATTTATTGTTTTGTCATAGCTTTTCTCTTTGTCCTAATATTTTTTATATAGATACATTATTATTATGTTATAATCTTAATGTATATGTTTAGATATAAATTTAAAAGGTGGGGTTTTTGATGTTTTCAAATGATCCTCAACATGAGGCAGAGGATAAACTTTTATTACTTCATATATTGGATGAATTTAATATCCCTATTACTAATAATCAATTGACTGAATTTATTATGGAAAATGAACTTATAAATTATTTTATGCTACAACAGTATTTATCAGAGTTAGTAGAGTCTACCCTTGTAGAACACATAAAAAACGAAGATAATTATTACTATTTGATTACTGAGAAGGGTAAAAATACCCTGGAGTATTTTCAAGGTAGATTGGTTGATAGTTTAGTTGATGATATTACAAAGGCTGTTGAAAAAAGAAAAAAAATATTACTTAAAGAAACTCATATTTATGCAGACTACTTCAAAAAATCCAAAAATAATTACGTAGTTCAACTAAAGGTTGTAGAAAGTAATATAGACCTGATTGATTTGAAATTGAATGTAGTTTCAAATAAACAGGCCAAGTTATTATGTGAGAAATGGAAAAATAAAGCTCAAGATACCTATGGAGAAATTATTAATTTGTTAATAGAGTAGTTTAATTAAATCCTAGAATGCATGTAGGTTCTTTTCCTACTTGTATTTTTTTTGTGACAACAAACTTTTTTGCATCTATTATAGATAAGCTATTATCACCAATATTTGTTACAAAAATATATTTATTATCACAATCAATTTCCACACTTAGGGGCATTTTACCTACCTTAATACTATCTATGACCGTCTTACTTTCCATGTCTAGTACATGAACAACATTTAACTCCATATCAGTAACAAAAAAATATTTTTCATTTGATTCATAGGTAACATCCATAGGTGTTTTTCCTATAAGTATTTTGTTTTCAACTTTATTTGATTCCGTATCAATTATTGTCAATCCTCCCTTTCTATGTCTAGAAAAGTTAGTATTAACAACATATAACTTTTTTCCATTTCTACTTAGTTCAATATGATAAGGATTTTGATTAGCATATAAATTATTCATGTTATTGTTACTATCGGTATCAATGATTGAAATATTATTAGACTTAAAATTGGCTACATAGAGTTTTTTACCATCTAGACTTAATTTTAAGTCATGGGGCATTTCTCCCGTTGGTATTTGAGCCTCTAAAGTCATGGACTTAGTATCTAATACTGAAATAGAATTGGAGTCTTCGTTAGAAACATATAGTATATTTTTCTTTTTATTAATCTCTAAATGGCATGGGCAACATCCAACGTAAGCTGTTTCTGCTATACGATTGAGTATTAAATCAAATTTAGTGATACTTGAACAGTGATAATTTGCTATATAAAGGTATTTGTTATTTAAATCTCCTATTATATGATGAGGCCCAAAGCATGATTTAAGGTATATTTTTTGTACCTCACTTAATTTTACTAAATCAATTAATGAAATTGTATCCTCACCTACATTTGATACCATGACCAAATCTTTACATAATTCCCTCATCATAGACCTCCAAAAAATAATATTCTATGCTTCTATATTATGAAGGTCCTTTAATTCATGTGATAAATACAATCATTTTAAGAAGGTGCAGATGAATTTATTTCATCTGCACCTTCTTAAGAATAGCTCTTACTTTACCTATAAGATATAGAGAACCGCAGTATAGTACCAAATCACCATCTTTAGCTATTTCCAACGATTTATAAGTTGCTGATTCTATGTCTTCAAATACCAAGGTATTCACGTTAAACTTATCTATTTTATTTTTAAGCTCATAGGCTGATAATTTCCTTGGGTTATTTGGCTCAGTAACTATTACTTCATTACAAAGAGGAATTATTTCATCTAATATACCATCAATATCCTTATCTGCCAGTAATCCTATTACACATATAAATCTTTTATATTTAAAGGTTTCTTTTATTGCTTTTTTTAGAGCCTTCGCCCCCTCTATATTATGGGCTCCATCTATGACTAAAGTAGGATTTTTCCCTAATACTTCTAATCTTCCAGCCCATCTTGCATTCTTTAGTCCACTGTATATTGATTCCTTTGATAGCTCTATACCATACTGATTTTTCATAACCTGTATAGCCGATATAGCTAATACAGCATTTTCAACTTGATGATTTCCCAACATGCTTATTTCTAGATTACTATACATCTCACCAGAAACTTCTACGTCAAAGCTAGCACCATTTTCATTATAGTTAATTAGTTTCATCTTATTTTTGGGGGCATTATATAAACTAGCTCCTTTAGCTTCAGCAATTTCTTCTATAGCTATTTGAGCTATCTTCTTTTGGGGCCAAATAACCACCGGACTATTTTCTTTTATTATTCCAGACTTTTCCCTTGCTATTTCCTCAAGGGTGTTACCAAGTATATTAATATGATCCAAGGATATTGGTGTTATTATTGATAACATTGGTTTTTCTATAACATTTGTAGAATCAAGTCTTCCCCCTAATCCGACCTCTAAAGTAACAAAATCAGTATTTTTTATTTTAAAATATACAAATGCCATTGCAGTCAATATCTCAAATTCTGTAGGATGATCCCATCCTTCTCCAATCATTTTGTCAACTTTTTTCTTAACTGTTTCCGTAATTTCGCCAAAATCTTCCCTTGGAATATCATCCCCATTTATCCTTATCATTTCTGTAATGTTTTCTATATAGGGTGAAGAAAATGCACCTGTTTTATATCCCTGTTCTTTAAGTATAGAACCTATAAATGCCGATGTAGATCCTTTTCCATTTGTTCCTGCTATATGTATTATATTTAGATCCCTTTGAGGATTGCCCAAGAGCTCTAATAGATATCTAATATTCTCAAGTCCCAGCTTACTGCCATATTGTGAAGTTTGATTAAGATAAACTAAAGCTTCATTATAGACCATGTTATTTCCCCCAATCAATATCAAGCCGAGCATGACACTCGGCTTAATTAAATATTTTATATCTACTCAACTTCATGTATACCAATATCAATTAATTACTTTAATTTACCCTTTGTGTATTCCAATCTCTCAAGTACCTTATCATACATATCTTGGTACTTAACCTTCTTTTCCTTTTCTTCATTAACTAATTTTTCTGGAGCTTTATCTGTAAAGCCCTTATTTGCAAGTTTTTTATTTACCCTATTCAATTCTCCTTCTAATTTAGCTTTTTCCTTTTCTAGTCTTTCTAATTCCTTTTCAAAATCAATTAAATCATCTAGAGGAATAAATATCTCAGCTCCATTAATAACTACAGATACTGCATCCTCTGGCACTCCAATCTTATCCCTTTGCATTATAACCTCAGTAGCACTGGCAAGGGCAATGAGATAGCTTTTATTATCATCAATAGTATTGTAGGTCTCACTTTCAGCTACAACTATGAGTTTAGCTTTTCTAGATGGCACAACCTTCATCTCTGCTCTAATATTTCTTATACTTTTAATTGCATCCATTATGAGATTCATATTATCTTCTTCATCTTTTTCTACATATGCATCTTTAAATTTAGGCCAATCCGATATCATTACACTTGCATATTCTACATTTGGTAAGTGTTGCCATATTTCTTCAGTTATAAAGGGCATAAATGGATGTAGAAGCTTAAGGATATTTTCAAGGACTTCAAGTAATATGGACTGAGCAGTAGCCTTTGAGCTTTCATCTGCTCCATATAATCTTGGTTTTGCTAACTCAATATACCAGTCACAATACTCATTCCATATAAAGTCATAAAGTTTCTGGGCTGCAATACCAAGCTCGAACTTCTCTAAGTTCGTAGTTACTTCATGGCTTATAGTATTCATCCTAGATAAAATCCATTTATCAGCTAAACTTAAATCCCTATCTGCCGGGTCAATTTTTTTGTAATCATCTAAATTCATCAATACAAATCTAGACGCATTCCAAAGCTTATTGGCAAAATTTCTACATGCCTCTACTCTCTCAGTAAAGAATCTCATATCATTACCCGGTGTGTTTCCTGTTGCTAACATAAATCTTAAGGCATCGGCACCATATTCATCTATTATTTCAAGGGGATCAACTCCATTGCCTAAGGATTTACTCATCTTCCTTCCTTCAGAGTCCCTAACAAGGCCATGTACTAATACATGCTTAAATGGAACTTCTCCCATCTGCTCAAGTCCTGAGAACACCATTCTAACAACCCAAAAGAATATTATGTCATATCCCGTAACTAATACATCCGTTGGATAAAAATATTTTAAGTCTTCAGTCTCCCTTGGCCAACCCAATGTTGAAAAGGGCCATAGGGCCGAACTAAACCAAGTATCTAAAACATCCTCATCCTGTCTTAAGCTAGCCGACTCGCATTTTGTACATTTCTTTGGCTCTTCTTTACTAACAATTATTTCTCCACAGTCATCACAATAGTAGGCTGGTATTCTATGTCCCCACCAAAGCTGTCTTGATATGCACCAATCCCTTATATTTTCAAGCCAATGTAAATATATTTTTGCAAACCTCTCCGGTACAAATTCTACATCCTTATTGTTTGCTGCTTCAATGGCTGGCTTTGCTAGTTCCTCCATTTTTACAAACCATTGGTCTGATAATAGAGGTTCAACTACAGTACTACATCTATAACATGTTCCAACATTGTGGTCATGTTCCTTTTTCTTAACTAAGAAACCCTCTTCTTCTAAATTCTTTACTAACTGTTTTCTACATTCATATCTGTCCATGCCCTCATATTTTCCAGCATATTTATTCATGGTAGCATCTTCATTCATTACATTTATTTGGGGTAAATCATGTCTAAGTCCAACTTCAAAATCATTTGGGTCGTGGGCAGGTGTTATCTTAACGGCACCGGTTCCAAACTCTTTTTCCACATACTCATCGGCAATAACTGGTATTTCTCGGTTTACTATGGGTAGAATTAGGGTCTTTCCAATTAAATGACCATACCTTTCATCCTCTGGATGAACTGCTACGGCAGTATCTCCAAGCATTGTTTCTGGTCTAGTAGTGGCAATTTCTAGATATTCATCACTATCTTTAACTGGATATCTTACATGCCAAAAATGTCCCTTTTTCTCTTCGTGTTCAACTTCAGCATCGGATAAGGATGTTCTACAGTCTGGACACCAGTTTATAAGTCTATTTCCCCTATAGATTAACCCCTTTTCATAAAGCCTTATAAATACTTCAGTAACGGCTTCGTTACATCCCTCATCCATTGTAAACCTTTCCCTCGACCAATCGCAAGAATTGCCGAGCTTTTTCATCTGCTCTACTATTCTGCTGCCATACTCTTCCTTCCATTCCCACGCTCTTTTTAGGAATTCCTCCCTGCCTATATCTTCCTTTGTCTTTCCTTCCTCTTCATAGATCTTATTTACCACCTTTACTTCCGTAGCTATACTGGCATGATCCGACCCCGGAAGCCATAGGGCTGAATATCCTTGCATTCTCTTCCATCTAGTTAATATATCCTGTAGGGTTTGATCTAAGGCATGTCCCATGTGGAGTTGCCCAGTAATATTTGGTGGAGGAAGTACTATGGTAAAGGGTTCTTTATCATGATCTATTTCAGCTCTAAAATAATTTTTTTCTTGCCATTGGTCATAAATTTTATCTTCAAATTCCTTTGGATCATATTTAGTTGCTAAATTTTCTTGACTCATATTATCACTCCTTAAAGTTTTTAAGAATACAAAAAACCTTCCCATCCTTATATTAATAAGGACGAAAAGGTCTATTTTCGCGGTACCACCCTAATTCTAGTATAATACTAGCACTTACATATCTATAACGGGATATCCCGGCTGTAACTACTAACCATAGGCTTTTGCTACAACTTCTCAGAAGCTACCTTCAGTAATACTTTTCCATGGAAGACCTTTCAGCCAATAGGACCTCCCTCTCTTTATGGTGTATTACCTACTCCTCTTCTTCACCGAATATTACTTCATTTAATTGCTAATTATTATATAATATTTATTTAATTAAAGTCAAGCTCAATGAGTTAAATATCATAGTTTGTTATATTTTTTAATAGTTTAAGGAACAAAGCCTATCACATACCATTAATGGTCTTCCCTCATTAGTCCTATGGTTATTAACCACTTCGCCAATAAACATTGTATGATCTCCTACATCTTTGCTATCAATTAGTCTACATTCCAAGTTTATTAAGGCATCCTTTATTAATGGAGCTGAAATCACACTTCCATCGAAGATATCAATTTTCATATTCATAAACTTGTCCACTTCACTGGATGATTTTGTTCCACAATATAGTGCCAATTCTTCAAGCTCATTTCCTAAAACCGCTACATTAAATTCCTTGGAATTAGTAATGATTTTATGTATGTATCTCTCTGGAGCAACACTTACCATAATTAATGGAGGAGTATTTGATATTCTTGATACCCATGCTATGGTAGTAACTCCTCTCATTGTACCATGACTCGCAGTGACTAAGCAGACTGTATTGCCAATCATTTTAAGGCAATTCTGTAGACCTTCATCCTTATTAATCATTAGATTATTCCCCCTTTATCATCTTATCACTTTATTATCTTCATTGAGTATCTTCTCTCTAAATATGTTATTAGTTCTTTTACCATATCATAATAATTTCTATTTAATACACTCCAATCCCTTTGGTAATTTGCAAAAATATATCTTTTAACATTCATAGATGGTAAAAAGGGATTCCCCATAAAATCCGTATGATCTTTGTATAGACACAATCTAGTTATTCTTCCGTTGCCTTTACTTAAATCCTCAGGATTAATACCATGCTCCATAATTTCTTTATGAACTAGGGCAAACCATTCATAGTTATCAATATTTCCTTTAATATATCCATATTTATTAATTGACTTATCGATTTTTATATCATATGTGTACTCTTTTGTCTTTATAGACATTGAAATCCCTCCATATTACCTTTACTAAAATGTCTATGTCATTTTTATATGTATTATTCTTCTCTTAAAAATTATCTGTATTCATAATAATATGTATTATTTTTCAAGTTATTTTTGTAAAGTATTGATATATTATGTATAAACTGCTATCATATACACTAAAACATCTACAAAGTAATTCAATTTTCACAATATTAAAAATGTGTTATTATAATATAATAGAATTCATTAACTAAAGTTGGGGGAGTCCTATGTTAAAAGGGATAGAGGAATTTATTAACAGGAAGAGTATAGTAGATCTGCTTTCCAGTTTGGTTGAAATTTATAGTCCTTATCTGAAAGAAGATACAATCATGGAATTTGTATATGAATGGCTTGCAGAAAGAAATCTTCCTGTGGAATATAGGAAGTATTGTGAAAATAGAATATTACACTTTTCAGGAACTAATGTCATCGGAAGACTTAAGGGTAGTGACCCTGGTCCAACCATTCTTTTAAATGGTCATCTTGATACTGTTGATATATCAGAGGGATGGACTAGAAATCCTTTAAGACCAATTATTGAGGGAGATAGGCTCTATGGATTAGGTTCTCTAGATATGAAAAGTGGAGTTGCAGCGACTATGATTGCTATAGAAGCCTTTAAAAATACAGTAGATGAGTTTAACGGTGAGATACTATATACCTTTGTTTCTGATGAGGAAGGTCCCTATGGATTAGGCACCGATGCCTTAATATTAGATGGTATTACTGATAATGTTGATGTGGCCATTGTTCCAGAGCCAAGTAGTGGATTCACAGGCGTTGAATTCCCTTGTCTATGTCTTGGAGCAAGGGGTGGATGGAATTATACCGTGACTATATTAGGTAAATCTGCCCACGCAGCTAATCCAGATAAGGGTATAAATGCTATCCTAGAAGCTTCTAAACTAATGCTTGAACTTAAAAAAACACAACTCCAAAAAGATGATAAACTCGGAACAGGAGATATTTGTATAATAGGTTCCGAAGGGGGAGGAGCTGCCTGTAGCGTTGCTGATAGGGCATCCTTTACAGTCTTTAGGCATGTTATCCGTGGTGAGACAAGGGATTATTTACGTAAAGAAGTTGAAGAAGCTGCCAAAAGAGCTAATATTCAGGGGACAGTAAGCATGGCTTTTAGAGATGCACCCCATTCAGCAAATGAAGGGTTTGAGCCCTATGTTATTGATGAGGATAATGAATATACCAAGATACTTGAAAACAGTATTAAGGATATTAGTGGAATTAATCCTAGTATAGCCTATTATTCAAGCATAGGAGACTTTAATCATATTAGTTCTAGAGTTAAAGTCCCAACTTTTATATTTGGAGCCGTTGGCGAGAACTTTCATGGTCCAAATGAATATGTAAATATAGATAGCGTAGTTAAGACCTCTGAAGTAATTTATGATTTTTTAATAAAAGTTCTAACTAAATGATTTAAAAGACGTCGAATTTGAACTGTCCCATGTCAAATTGACGTCTTTTTTAAAAACACTTAATAATGAATTCTAGGTATTCCCTTACTATATTGATATCTGAGTTTTGTGATAGGGTTCTACTACCTACCACATCTTCTATTTCATTTAATATAAGTTCTCCCTTTTTATTAAATAAAAAATCAATGCCAACCATACCAAAATCGAATAGATCTAGCACTTTATTTATGGCCTTTATTTCATCTTGTGAAAGTTTATAAAGCCTAGATGTACCTCCTAAGGAATAATTTGCTCTAAAATCCACTTTAGACTCTCTAAGAACTGCGCCAATAATTCTATCCCCAATAACAAAGACCCTTAAGTCCTTACCCGGCACCTCTCCAATTTCTTGTATTATTATATCTTCGTTAGGTAAGGTGCAAATCAATTCATATAAATCATTTACAGAAGTCACCTTATATACCTGACTACCTCCCCTACCACTAACTGCCTTTACTATTTTGGGAAATTTATCATCTATGATATCTTTATTGAAGTCCTTCGTATTTAGGAATATAGTATCAAGCATTGGTATCTTATATTGTGCTAGATACTGATGGGTTTTAGCCTTGTTATTACAAATCTCTGCTACAAAGGATGAATTAAATGTTTTAATATCTCCTAGATATTCAAATTGTTTTGTAAATAAAGGGTCTATATTCCGTACTATTGCAAAATCTGGAGGATTTATTTCCTTAGAATTATATTTAATAAAATGTTTACTTTCTTTTATTCCCCATATGAAATTTTCCTTTAGTTTAAATTCTAAATTAATGTTAAGATCACTAGCCTCTTGCAAAAACCAGTTTATAAAGCTTTTATTTTTTTCTTCGTCTTCTCTATTGTATATAAGCCATCCATTAATCATAGTTAAGCTCCAAATCTCCCTTTATGTAGTCAATAATATGCTCAGCAACATCAACTCCTGTACAATCATAAATATTTTTCATATGGGCATTAGAATTGACTTCACATACTAAAGGGTTATTATCTTCATCAAATAAAAGGTCTACTCCAGCAAAATCTGCTTCTACAAGGTTAGCTGCTTTAATAGCTAGCTCAATCTCTGCATCGGTAGGATTATATTTATACATTTTACCACCCGCACTGACATTAGCTCTAAAATCATCCTCTGACTTTCTAAGCATTGATGCCACATACTTGTTACCTACAATATTTATTCTTATATCTCTTCCAAAACTTGATTTTATAAACTCTTGAAATAGATACGGCTTACTCGATAGTTCCTTGACTTTATCTATCATTTCGTTTCTATTGTTTACTAAATAAACTTGTGCCCCAAAGGACCCAAATGCTTCCTTTATTACCATTGGAAATCCTATTTCTTCAATTATATGGTCATATGTACTGTAATCCACAATCTCAAGACCACTGTAAATCATAGGGGCTATTATTGTTTTGGGCATAGGGATTCCATTATCAGCCAGTGTCTGATATGTTAATGATTTATTATCACATACTTCAATGGAATGGGCACTATTATATAACTTCAAACCCATTTTTTCTAGATGTCTTGCTAAAAGAATATCCTTATCCCAAAAAATTACAAAGTCTGGTCTCTCATTAGAATATTTTCCCTTTACTAAAGTAGCTCCATTTTCAATCGTAGTAAGCAGTTCATTATTCTTTATAATTTTAGTGTCAAGACCTTTGTTATGTGCTACCCTATTAAGCCATTTTACATGGTCTAAAAACTTTTCTTGCGCAAGATTTCCATTATATATTATCCAACCTTTGTAGTTCATCATTTTCACCTATTAAATAAATTTTATTTTTATTATATCAAAAGTGAAAAAACAATACCATATTTTTAGAACAAAAGATGGTATTTAAACCATCTCCTTGAAATTATATGGCTTTTTTAGTACTTTTCAAAAATTCAAATTTATTTTTTGTTAAATCTTCATATAGTTTGTCATCAATTTGCCCTTGTCCATGGAGTTCATGACAAAGCTTAATAAATTCTTCAACAATACTTACAAGTTCTTTTTGCATAATAATCTCACCTCAGTTTTTCATTTTGTTGGATTATATGCTATATTTCAACAGATTATACCAATTTTTTTTTGCGGAATAATTAAATAGGAATAATTTATTGATTATTAGGGTATTAATTATATAAATCTATTTAGTTAGGGGGCAGTTAAATGAAAATATATACTAAAACTGGCGATAAGGGTCAAACTAGCCTTTATGATAATACAAGAGTAGATAAGGACTCAATAAGAGTTGAAAGCTATGGCACTATAGATGAATTGAATTCATCCCTTGGTCTAGCAAGAAGCTTTATAGAGCAAAGGGAAATTAGCGATATATTATTTAAAATCCAAAGGGAATTATTTGATGTGGCTGGCGAGCTTGCAACCAATGATACCTCTAAATTTCCTGAAAAAATTACAGAGAATCATGTAGAATATTTAGAAGAAATAATTGATAACTTTTTAAACAAAATGAACGAAGAACAGCAATCAAAATTTATAGTACCAGGAAGTAATAGAATCAGTGGTGCCTTGCACCTGGCAAGAACTATATGCAGGAGAGCCGAGAGACGAATACTAACCCTATCAAGGAATGAAAGGGTTAGTGAAGTTTTAATGAAATATGTTAATAGACTATCAGATGTTATATATATCTTGGCCAGATATTGCGAAACAAGTTTAGAGTATGTGGATTTCAAAAAGGATTAAAATACAAGGAAATTTTTCTTCATTTATCAAGACCGAAACTGAAAAAGTTCTAAAAACTATAAGTTAAAGTAAAAGAATAGGATAATGGTTTTTCCACTATCCTATTCAATAATTAACGAAATAGATAGACCTTTATATTTAGTCAAATATATCTTTTTCCCTTAAAAATATCATAGTATTTTCAGTAGTGTATTTTAATCTTGAAAATAATTACTAAGTTATATGATAAAACAACTAGAAACAGTTACTTATTCTGAGACTATATATATCTACTGTATATACTTACCCTGTTTTAGAACAGCAATATTATCGAAATTATTAGCAAGATTTGTTAACTGTGTAGTTAGCTCCATACCTTTCATTGGAAGGCCATGACTCGAAATAGCTATTTGGGGATTTAAGTCTTGTAATATTTTAACTGATTGTTTTGCAGCCTTCCAATCCATTGTGAAATATGCAGGTGGACCATTTATTTCTTTTTCTCTTGTAAGTACTGATTCAGCATAGTTTTGATTTAATGTTGTAAATGCATCTCCAGCAATAAGTACTGCGTCACTTTCTCTATATAATGCTATATGTCCTGGTGAGTGACCTGGAGTATGAATCCATCGCCAACCTGTCATTCCAGGTATAGTACCGTCCGAAGGTAAAGCTTGTATTCGAGCACCCAGATTTATTCCCTTATTGGGAAAGGTTGGTGATATCTTAGCTATAAGTCCATCCTTTACAGTAGGATCTGCTGGAGGATAATCAATAAACCCAGTCAAAAAAGGGAGTTCTTGCTGATGTGCATAAACGGGAACATTCCACTTATCCAGTAATTCCATAATTGCTCCTACATGATCAAAATGACCATGGGTAAGTATAATAGCCCTTGGATTAGTTCCAACTCCAAAACGCCTCTCAGCTGCCTGAATTATATCCTTACCAGTATGAGCCATACCTGCACCCACAAGCACCCATTCTCCATTATTAGCATTAGGATCTCCTACAATCATAGCATTTACAAAAGGAAACTCCAGAAGCATAATATCAGAGGTTACCTGCTCATATACTACTGGTTTTTGTGTTATTTGTTGAAGAATATTTTCCTCCATTGTTTTATTACCTCCAATTAACTGAATTATATAGTCAATCTATTTCTATAAGTATTATTTGTAATAATAAGTGATTATATTAATTCTAAAAGTAATATGTTAGGGAGACGTCAGACTGTGTGAGAATTCACCCATAAAATTCTTTGAATTGCTTATAGTTTAGATATTTGGATATTTATTAGTAGTATCTTCACTATTTGTATTAGTTATAATAGTTATAGCAACATACATATGTCATCGTTTTAAGTCCGTTATATAAAAACATAGAAATAACTTAAAACAACTATTCCATTCTAATGCCTCCTATATAGCATTTAATATTTTAAGCTTCTTTATTTTATTAATTTTGAATATTACCTTTAAAGTTCTCATAGTAATTATTAGATGTTATACCTGTAAATCATACAAACTTAGGGAGGAATTTAACTTGCTAATAACGATTCTATTATTTCTAATTGGTCTAATATTAATTGTAAAGGGAGGAGATTTATTTATTGACTCGTCGATTAATATAGCTAGAGCATATCATTTACCGGAAATCTTTATTGGGGCTACAATAGTAAGTATAGCAACAACAGCTCCTGAAGGAATTGTATCTATCACGGCAGCAGCTAAAGGTCATACTACCATGAGTATAGGTAATGCCATTGGGTCTACAATATGTAATACAGGTCTAATATTAGGTATAACTAATATGATAATGCCTAGTAGAATCAAAGGAAAATTCTTTAAAGTAAAATCTATTGTACTTATGCTTTTCTTTATAGTTGTTTCTTTTGTTGCATATAATGGTTTAATCACTAAAAATGACTCATTTATACTTATTATACTTTTGTTAGTATATATGATTTTAGATACTTTCATATTAAAGTATAAGAGAAAGCAGACTGCTCACCGCAATAGAGAAGTATATAGTCTTGGTAAAAAATTTAAAATATTATTATTTTTTATTATAGGTATAGTTAGTATCATAGGAGGATCTAATCTTCTTATTAACAATGGAGTGCAGATAGCTGAATTACTTGGAGTCCCAGAGTCTGTTATCAGCCTATCTCTAATAGCCCTAGGAACTTCTTTACCTGAATTAACAACTGCACTGACATCTTTGAAAAAAGGACACACATCATTGTCTGCAGGCAACATAGTTGGAGCTAATATTTTAAATCTAACCTTTGTAATCGGAGGTTCAGGTTTAGTGTCTCCACTTACAATTGAAAAGCAAAATATTCTTTTAGATTTCCCAGTTGCCTTCCTTATGATTCTTACCCTTACTCTTCCTTCTCTACTTAAAAATAAAATTAGTAGAATCCAAGCTACTATTTTATTGATTATATATGTGGCATACATAATTATATTATACCGAATATACATATAAGTAGATATATAACTTGATTTTATAAAATCACAGTGAAATTGAACTGTGGTTTTTTGGTTTATGTCACATTGTTATTCCTAATGCATACTATAAATATGAAAACAATGATACTATCAAGACTTTGTTAATGGAGGTTCTTTAATGACAGAAGCTTTTTTAATAGCTATAGCTATTTGCATTGACTCTTTTGCATTAGGTATAACCTATGGTATTCAACAAATTAAAATATCAAAAATATCTATTTTAATAATAAACCTAGTGACCATCAGTATTTTAGGAATATCAATTTACTCTGGTCATATAGTTAGGCAGTTTATTTCAGAAAGTACGGCTTCTTTAATAAGTTGTATTATATTAGTTAGCTTAGGTTCTTTTTTTATGATAGAGGGCTATATAAAATATAAAATTGAAAATAAAGAAGATAATAGATTGGCTAAGTTTTATATACCTAAGCTTGGAATAATAATTGATATTGCTCTAGATTCTACCAAAGCAGATATGGATATATCGGGAGATATAAATATAAAGGAAGCTTTATATTTAGGACTTATTTTATCAATTGATGCCCTTGGAGCAGGATTTGGACTTTCTTTAGATGGTATTAATTACCTTTACTTTCTACCTTTAGTTTTCCTTTTTAACATTATTTCTATATTATATGGTCACTACTTAGGAACTAAGATAGAAGGTTATAATGCTAGTTTAAAAACTTCATTACTACCAGGTGGAATCTTAGTTTTTGTAGGTCTATTAAAATGGATGTAGCCAAACAACTCATGAAAATATTCAGTATTATGTAACTTGTTTTTTCAAATTTAAATATATTTGTAAATACTTTTATACGTTAATATTAAAATACTTATTAAAGATATTGCTATCATATAAAATCTTATCTTAGCAATATCCCCTTTTTCTTTACTTCAATACAATTGAATTCAGCGTTATTAAATATTTGCTTAAATCTATATCAATCCATACATTATATAGCCTAAAACACCTGAGGAAATAATAGCTATAATAGGATGTATTTTGGCTTTATTAATAATTAAAAGTACTATAAAAAATATTATAAGACTATATACATTTGTAATAGCTGTCCTTCCAATCGAAAAAGAAGATGTTAGTATTAGTCCTACTAGAGCCGGTCTTAATCCAATAAAAATAGCTTCAACTAATTTTGAGTTTTTAAACTGAATTACATATTTTGAAAGGATTAAAATCATAAGGGTAGGTATTAAAATTACCCCTAAAGTACTGACAAGGGAACCAAATACTCCTCCAATCTTATATCCTATAAAGGTAGCACTATTAATTGCTATAGGCCCAGGTGTGATTTGAGAAGTAGCAATAATATCAATAAAAGATTTTTGGTCAATCCATTGATTATTATATATTATTTCCTTCTCAATTAAAGGAAGCATTGCATATCCACCGCCAAAACTAAATCCTCCAATTTTTAAGAATGTATAAAATAAATGTAAGTACTTCATATCAAAAACCTTCTTTAAAATATGTTTTTAGTATACCTGCTAGAGCAGCAAAAATTATCGTGATAAATGGATTTATCCCTAAAAATGCTACGCTTGAAAATGTAATCAATATAATAATTACATTGAAATAACTTATAGATAACAATCTTATTCCAGCTGTTAAAATTAATGCAACAACTGAAGTCCTTATTCCTTTAAATATAGGGTCAATAAAGCTATAACTTTGAATAGTAGAAAATGAAGCAGCAATTAATAATATTATAAAAAATGATGGAATTATTACTCCTAGTCCTGCTACTAAGGCTCCAGGTATACCCCTGATTTTATATCCAATAAATATAGCACTATTAACAGCAAGTGCTCCAGGGGTTGATTGACAAATTGCAAGCGAATCTAAAAACTCCCCTTTTTCAAGCCATCTATTCTTCTTAACTACTTCTTCTTCAATTAATGGAATCATAGCGTAGCCCCCACCAAAGGTAAAAGCTCCAATTCTCAAGAAGATCAAAAAGAGATTAATTATTCTTTTATTCATTTATTTATAACCACCTCCTAATAAAGCTCTGTATAAAAGGTAAATCTATCACCACGTATAATACTTCTTCTAAGTTCTATAGGGTTTTCATCATAAGATAAAGTAATTCTCTCAGTGTAAAAAACTGGTGAACCTAATTCAATTTCTAAATAGGTAGATTCATCTTTTTCTGACATTTTAGGACTTATATATTCTTTAGCCTTTTTAATTTTCATGTTGTATTTATACTCTAATAAATTATATATAGATTTGTTTTCTAAATCTTCCTGCAAAATATCTGGAGTTAAGGCTGCTGGAATATATGAGCATTCCAATATTAAAGGTATTTCATTAAAATATCTTAACCTTATTATTTTATAAACTGTATTTTCTTCTTTTAATTCTAATTTTTCTTGAATATCTAAGCAAGGATTAATAATTATTTTTTTATCTATGATAACTGAATAGGCTTTACTATAATCTTCATACTCTCTTCCAAAACTATAAAATTTCAAAAGACTTTGTTCAATCTTTGACTGTTTCACTTTAGTTCCTTTTCCTTTTTCTGTATATACCATCCCCTCTTTTTTTAGCTCTGCAATAGCATTTCTTATAGTTCCTCTTGTCACATCGAACTCTTTGGATAATGTGTTTTCAGATGGTAACAAGGTCTCAACTGGATAAAATCCCTTTTTAATACGTTTTTCAATTATTTTCTTGATTTGAATATAATATGGTAAATTAATATTTTTATTAAACTGCTCCACTATTAGACCTCCTATGCATAGTAGTTATATATATTTCTATTGCTTGACCCAGGGTTATGCTTGGTGCAAACATATCTTTTATCTCAAAAAACTAAGATTTCTTCTCTTGATATATAGCCATCTCACAACAATACCTGCTATTAAGTCACCATGAATTGCTAATGCACTCTCACGAATATTAAGTATTCTTAAAACATTATTCTTATAATGACTCAATTCAAAAGCAACATAGTATAGTCTAGACCCAATAATTGCAGAAGGTATACTAAATAAGATTTAATTTACAATATCATATAATAAACACCAATGTTTACACTCAGTTTTTTACTAACATCTATTTATAAATATATTATATATCTTGTATGCTTGTCTGAACAGGTATTTTAATAAAAATTTATTTTCTTAAACTTTCCTACACCCATATTGATATCAATATCTATCTTCTTTTCTACATCTTCATAGTTTTGTGACATATAATACTTATCCTTTAAAATCCATCCTAATTTATCTGGCAGAGGGCCGTCAGATTGTGTGAGAATTCACCCATTTATATAAAATATCATATCTTATCATTGAGACAAACACTTAGGAGGTGAATATATGTCTGCTTTTGATTCTTTTGTAAATGATGATAATAAAATAGCCATCATAGATACAAGCACTAATACAATGATAGATAATGTCCCTGTTGAAGATTTTCCACGTACATCTAATTTAGATAGAACATGTATTGAAACAACCAAACTCTTTGACTTATGTATGTTTGAAGTTGAACAGCAAAAAACTTTTAAATTCCCTAAAAATCAAGACATTCAATGTGAAATTATTGAAACTAAATGTAATATATTAGATATAACTCAAATAGATGACCAACAAGATCTAGTAGATGTAAAATTGCGAATAGAAGTATCTCTTAGTTTTACAAGTGAGTCTTCCGACAACCATGATTCTATAAAAGTGGTATCTTTTAATAAGAACGTAACTGTTATTAGACCGAAAGATGCTGATATATGTTGTGATATTAGTAATGCAACTTGTGGGTGTTCCCAATCAAATAATATTAGAAGGAAGAAAAAACTGTATTGTACTGTGAAAGTAACTGGGGTTGTTATATCAAAAAAACTCATACAAGTGGAAGCACCATTTTAAAATCGTCAGACCGTAGTATATTTATATATCAATATTATTGTAGCAAAATTTATTATTATTCATATATTTATATCGAAATTAATTTGAATAAGTTAAAAAAGGAGAGATAATTATGCTTAATCACGAAAGTTTTTCTAAAATAAATGAGGCTGATAGTGATATACAACAAAGTAATTCTACAGAGGACACAATTGAACTAGGTGATAAGTCTAGAAAATCTATTTTTAAAGAATTAACTCAAACAAATGGATTTGACACAGATAACCTTACTAATGCAAGACAAAATAACTATGCTTGGTCTATGAGTGAGTTAGGTGATTATATATATGTTGGTACTGGAAGAAATATATTAGTCAATATTATTAGTTTTATTGAGCCGAATATTCAACTTCCGGATTTAATAAATCCAGGACCTATAGACAATTTGGCAGAAATATGGAGATATAAGAAGGATGGTACTCTTCCATGGGAAAGAGTGTATAAAGCTCCAGAAGATTCTAATATCTTCGGTTTTAGGTTTATGATTAGTCATAGGCCCTTTGGTGGAAGTCCTCGTATATATGCTGCAGCCTTTGGAACAGAAAAAGTAGAAATATTACAATCTACTAATGGTGTTAACTGGTTTCGTTTGCCCAATACCAATTTAGAAGGTACTTCCTCAAGAGCAATGGTAGTTCAAAAAGGAAAAGTTTATGTTTCAACAATAGATGAATTAGGTTCTAATTCAGCTCCACTTTTATACAGTAGCAAGGATCCAGAGTTTTATCCTTGGGAGCTTGTTATAGACCCTGATGCTCCATGTTTTAATCCTGCAAAAAATCCAACAAACCCAATTAATAACATGGCAGTATTTAATAATAAAATTTATATTTCCACAAGTAGTTCCGATGGAGTCCGTGTTTGGAGAACAAATGGTCCAGAACCAGAATTAAACGAATGGACACTTGTTGTGGATAATGGATTCGGAGACCCTGAAAATGTATATTCTTTAGCTATGGGATTATTTAAAGACTATCTATATGTAAGTGGCACAAAGGAATTACCATTATCATGGGCTATTCCAAGGGGCTGTGATGTAGTAAGAATTGATAAACAAGATAATTGGGAATTAGTAGTAGGTGGAAATCCGTTCTTTTCTTTACTTGAATCTGGTGAGCAAGAAGTCAACAGCCTTTCTAATATTGGGTCTGGATTTAATAATCCTTTCAACGTTTATGCTTGGCAGATTCAAGAATTTCAAGACAAACTACTCATAAGTACTTTTGATGATTCAAGTAATATGGAAGTAATTTTAGATACTCTTTTAACAAATAGAGTGGCTTTAGAGGAAATAATTGGTGAAGAAGTAACCAAAATATTAATAGGAATATATAAGAGTGTGGTACAAATATTAAGAGCTATTAGATATCCTATTGGATTTGATTTATATATTTCTGAAGATGGTGTTCATTTCAAATCAGTATTCCTAGATGGCCTTAATAATCCAAACAACTATGGAGGCAGAATACTTTTTGTAGATAGCTGTGATGACTTATATATTGGAACTTCTAATCCATTCCAGGGTTGTGAAGTTTGGAAAGCAGACAATCTCAACAACTGTAATTTCCGACCCTGTGATGAAAATTACTATGAAAGCTTGTGGGTAGCTAAAAAAATAATATCCGATAATTTCAACATTATAAATGAAAACATGCCAATTATCGCAAAATTTATGCCTCAAAACCAATATCATAGATTTTGTTAATAGTTATAATCAACAGAAAAAAACATAGGATAGTGGAATAACCACTATCCTATGTTGATTTAAAAACAAAATCTGTCCAAACTAGCATTTTCTTAATTCATCAAAGCTCATTGGACGTGCAAGTTTACCAAGACTTAAAGGCTGATCTGATTGCTCGTGTTTATCAAATAGACCTGCTTTTGCAATCTGCATATTATCATAGGTTTTAAAGAAATATTCACATGTATTTGTATTGATGAAAGCAGTGTATTTTGTATAGTCATATGTATTTCGAGCAGATACTACGGCGCCCCTTGGGATAGAAACACTCTCCATAACATGAAAACACGATACAACTGCTTCATCGGCTTTTTTAGGTGTTGGTAAATGGGTTTTTAGATATGCAGTCCGTACAAAACGTTCTGGAGATGTATAGCCTCCCGGAAGTAATGTAGTTCCACCAGCCTGACCAAATGGTCTTAATCGAATATTGTCCCATGAGACTTCTTCAGTCTGGTTTGGAGAGGTTTCCATATAGTTTCTCAGATTAGTCATATGCCATGGAAAATCAGGACTGTTGGCCATAACACCAATAGGATTGTCAAAAAGTTTCAAACCTTTTCTCGTTTGCTCAATAACTACACATTTTCCGGTTTTATCCACAGCAATCCAATGGAGCGGAGCGATTGTCTGTGTAACAGGATCAGGCATACCTATAATAGATATATTACTTAGTACCATTCTCAAGTCTTGTATTGATGCGCATCTTCCTAAAATATAGTGAAGAAAATCAAATGAGGCTATGGGCTGAACAGTTGAATAAGGCAATTGCATGTTATACTGAGCATATCCTGCAAAATATAATGCTGCTGCTGCAAATCCTTCTTCATTTACGCCATCAAAAAAGCCCATAATTCCGTCGATCTCTTGCCCTATTCCGATAAAACTGTAGCAATCAGATATCAAAGTCATATTTAAAGCATCATTCCATGAATGATTTTTAGGTACTATATAGAGCTCTGGTTGAATATCATGAGAAAAATCCATAGTTCTTCCAAATAATATTTCCTTCTGCTTAGACTGTAAAGTTATTGCTGTACACATGTTGTGCCCCCCTTTCTCTTATACAGTATATGAGAGCACACTACTTTAATGTATAAAAAGTAATTATAGAGCTATTGATCTACAACAATTACAGTATTTTCTTGATACATCAATCATTTTAGGTGATATATCTATTCCAGTTACTTTATTTGCTCTCTTTGCAAACTCTAATATGTATTTTCCAGCTCCGCATCCAATATCTAACACATCATATTCTTTACTTATTGCTTCTTTAGAAAGAAGATATTGTAATAAATCATTTTTTTCTTTCTGCTTATCTTTTATATCATTAAATTCTTCGGCTCTTAGGTCCCAAAATTTCTGTGTTTCAGATAAATCTTCTTGATTTGATTTTTTCCAAATTTTTTCATAATTCAAATTATCCATTGTTTTTTACCATCCTCTTTCATATTCATCATTACAGTCTAAACAAATTTTTTTCCAACACTTAATCTGATTCTATGCTCTGGCACTCCTTCACCGCAGTTTTCACAAATAATAGTATTAAATATTCTTGCACATTCTGGTGCTTCAAAGTTTGGCTTGTTTATACTAAATATTTCATCAGCAGGTCCTTCTACTATATACCGCTGTCTCTCTTCTCTGCTCATTTACTTCCTTTATTTATCAATAACAAGCAAGTTGCTCTTTTAAATGCATTATAAAAAGCACATACCTAAGCAGATGCACTTAAACATTCATAAATATTCAATTATCTATTTCCTTATTATCATAACAATATATAATGTTGTTTAAACATAGTTAATTCTTAGCTTGCTAGGCAATTTTATCACACTTTTTTATCATATCATCTTAAGTCAACTTTTCACTTTAATTACAAAAGGGTAATACATTGTTAATATCTGTATGTCGAATTTTGTCGAATCATGTGATATAATTAATTTGTTAATCTAACCTTCCCTTAACATGAAAATGTTTTCCTAAATAATAAACATAATAAGAGGAGGATAAAAAATGAGCTCAAAAACAAGTGTTCAAAATCAAAAGAGAGGCTTCCTCAATAAGTTTCTTGACATGATTGAAAAGAACGGTAACAAATTGCCACACCCTGTAACATTATTCGTAATATTTGCTCTTGCAGTGGTTGTTATCTCAGAGATTGGCTTCCGTGCAGGATTAACGGTTAATTTCTATGATGCAAAAGCTAAAACTGAACAGACAGTTCAAGCTATTTCATTAATGAATGCTGAAGGATTAAGGTACATGATTAACTCAGCAACTAAAAACTTTACTGGATTCGCACCACTTGGTACAGTATTAGTTGCTATGCTAGGTGTTGGGGTTGCTGAAGGAACTGGACTTATAAATGCTGCTCTTAAAAAATTAGTTTTAAGTACTCCTAAAAGACTTATTACAGCAGTCGTAGTTTTCGCAGGTGTTATGTCCAATATCGCATCTGATGCAGGATACGTTGTATTAGTTCCACTTGGAGCTATCGTATTCTTAAGCTTTAAGAGACATCCATTAGCAGGTTTAGCTGCTGCCTTTGCCGGTGTTTCTGGTGGATTCTCTGCCAACCTATTAGTAGGTACACTTGATCCACTATTAAGTGGTATCACAAACGAAGGTTTAAGCGCTGCTGGTATAGCAGAACAGATTTTACCAACTGCTAACTATTACTTCATGGTTGTATCTACATTCCTTATCACTATTTTAGGTACAATTGTAACTGAAAAAATAGTTGAGCCAAGACTTGGTGAATACAAAGGTTCTATAGATCATAATGATTCAATGGAAGTCACGGCTGAAGAGAAAAAAGGATTAATGGCCGCTGGGTTTTCATTATTAGTATTTGCAGCGGTAATGTTATTCTTAACAGTTCCACAAAATGGTATGTTAAGAGTAGAAGGAGATTTAACAGCCTTCACGTACAATGGCCTTGTTCCAACAATAATGTTATTCTTCCTAGTTCCTGGTTTAGTATTTGGTAAGGTTGCAGGAACAATCAAAAATGATAAAGATGTTGTTAAAGCTATGAGCAAGTCAATGGCAACAATGGGTGGATACCTAGTATTAGCATTCTTTGCTGCTCAATTTATTAAATACTTCTCATACACTAACCTAGGTATTATATTAGCTGTTAGTGGTGCAAATTTCCTAAAAGCTATAGGATTCACAGGATTACCGCTAATCTTAGCATTTATCATAGTAGCTGGATTTATTAACTTATTTATTGGTTCAGCTTCTGCTAAATGGGGTATCATGGCTCCTGTATTCGTTCCAATGATGTATCAATTAGGATTCACTCCTGAGTTTACTCAGTTAGCATACAGAATCGGTGATTCAACTACAAACATTATTTCACCACTTATGTCATACTTTGCTGTAATCGTAGTATTTGCACAAAAATATGACAAGGATACTGGAATCGGTACTTTAATCTCAACAATGGTTCCATATTCAATGATATTCTTAGCTGGATGGAGTATATTACTAGTAGTTTGGTACTTCCTTGGATTACCAATAGGACCAGATGCATTCATTCTCTTAAGATAATTTAAAAATTATCTAACTTAAATAATATAAAAGCATCCTCTATGATAGTGAACATGCCCCTGTCAAGTAGACAGTAAAAAAAATGAAAATATGTAGCGCCAATTGTATCTATTATGGTTGGCGTTATTTCTATGCAATGGCATAGGGGCGTTTTATTTGCTACCCCATTTTTATTATTTAATTTTCTCTAATATCCCTCTTTTCTTTTACTTCCTATATATTCTTACAGTAATGTGGGCTAGAATTTACGTTTACTTAATACTTAGCCATTATAATCTATGTTAAATTTCACTAGTGTTATAATATAAGATATTTGTCAAATATTATAGATGATAAGATAAAATTTTTATATTAATAAATTGTTCAGATTCTATTCTATAAAAATTTTAACTCATTAAAATTCAACTCTTCTATAAATTTAATAATAGTTTTAGTAACAAAAAAACCGGCCAAGTATAAATTCAACCCTAGCCGTCTTAATATTATAATCTTATTAAATTTTTCATTCAACTTCTTTTCTTTTATTGATTAATTTTCTTTTATATCTTTAGGGGCTTAAATAAAATTTAAATTAATTACTCATTCACATTACTTCTATTTATTTCCCTATATATCCGTACCACACACTCCACGTGTGTCGTATGAGGAAACATATCCTATAGGTTGAATTATCTTCCTAGAATATTTTCTGTACTAGATAAAAAGGTATACCAATATCTACTTATGTATTAGCAACCGTTAGTGAAAAATGTGGACCTAATTTCCGAGGTGAATTGTGAAGCATACCTTCTACTATTTTCTTAGCTAAATCTTTGTACTTCAAGAAGATGTTTACTTCTATTTCACACTATTCACATCAAACTTTCCTACACCCATATTGATATCAATATTTATCTTCTTTTCTACATCTTTATAGTTCTGTGACATATAATGCTTATCCTTTAAAATCCATCCTAATTCATCTATATTTGAATCCTTGATAAATCCATCGGTCTTTATCCTAACCCCTACTTTTTCAGGAATAGTAAGCTCTATATTAGAAACTCCTCCATCGATTTTAACTTCTGTGCTGTCACTTTTATCTCCAAATATCAGATTAAAGTTTGAAGCTCCTGTGTCTAGATTAAGTTTTTCAATTTTTAGATTACTCATATCTAATGTACCATTTACAGCTCCCATATCAGCATCGATATCCCATAGGACATCTTCATGTAAATTAAAGCTATAGTTATTTTTCATATTGCTTCCTAGATGAATTGAATCCCCTATTTGCTCAATATTTATATCTACCTTCGATTTATCGCTATTAAAATCGGCATTTTTTCTTATCCTAGAACTTGATATATTGGCATCTAATATATTATTTGAAGTTGACCCTATTTTAAGGTCTACTCCCCCTAGTCGTAGCCTTAAATCTCCCTTTACAGTATTTTCATCATAGGGCACTTCAAAACTCTCTGAATCACCCTGGATAACATTATCATTATTTTCAAATAAAAACAATCCACTATTATAATTGTATTGCTGATAAAAGCCAAAGGCTATTACTATTATTACAAAGACAATCCATGTAATAACTTTGACATATCTTTTTTCCTTAAAGATAATATTTATTCCAACAACTATAAGTATTAACGGCCATATTTGTGAAAGGGTACGCCACAGCGACCAAGTTATAATACCGATCTTAGATAAAAACCAAAAAGTACCTAAAATTATAAGTAATATTCCAGTAGTAATATTACTATTTTTCAAATTAATTCTCCTTTCTATTTTTAAAAATAATATATACCCCAACTGCAACTAATATCAAAGGCCACATGAAATCAAAATCAAACCATCTAACATATTTTTGAATTAAAAATGCTACTCCGAGGAATATCAAAATTCCTCCTCCTAAAATACGGTTATTATGTTTTATACTCTTTTCATCTATATTTTTTTCTTCTACTCCACTAACTTCATAACCAGGACCTTCAGGAATGACCACTATACAAATAATATAAGCAATAATTCCAGTACCGCCCATAAAGGCTACTAATACCCACAGTAACCTTACAATAGTTGGATCAATATAAAAGTAGTCTGCTATACCTCCAGCTACGCCAGAAATAACCTTATCCCTTGAACGATATAATTTTTTATCCATTTTAACACCCTTTCATAAAAGTTTCCTTCAAAAAAATAGTAGAAAATACTTCTTCTATCTCAAATAAATTAATTCTTATTTTGCAACCTATGTATTTAGAATTCAAATTTTGTCATATCATATGCATCTTTATTTTTTTATTTAGTTCAATATATTAATTATAGCATAAAAAAAATTTCTATATATTACAATATATGCTAGTATTATTATATTTTTAAAAATTTTAGTAAATAATTTTCTATATAAAGCAAATAATATAACAATTCTATTATAGAGCCTTGTATATATTTTCTTGTTATCATATCATTATGATTAAAGTAGTATTGAGGGGGAAATTACATTATGTTCAAGGAAGTTAAAATCTGTGATTATAAAATTGAAAATGATTTGAAAAGACACAACTATCCACTTCTAGAAATTAATCTAAATAAAGTATATGAAAATGCAAAAAATTTAGTTAATCTATGCAATAAAACCGCAGTTAATGTTACAGGTGTAATTAAGGGCTGTAACGGTATATCTGAGGTGGCACGTCAGTTCCTAAACGCAGGTTGTGATTATATAGCTAGTTCACGAATTCCACACCTAATAAAGGTAAAGAAAGAAATGTTTGAATCTAAGACTATGCTCATTCGGATTCCTATGCCCAGCGAAATTCATGAGTTAGTTAAATACGTTGATGTCAGTTTAGTATCAGAATTAGAAACAATTAAACTCATTAATTATCAATGTCAGATTCAAGATTGTAGACATGGAGTAATACTCATGTTTGATCTAGGTGACTTGAGAGAAGGTTTTTTTCATAGAGATGATTTAATTAAAGCATCACAATACGTAGAGAATGAGCTTGAAAATGTAGATCTCATGGGAATTGGAACTAACCTTGGCTGCTATGGTTCAATTAAACCTACTGAAGCCAATCTTGCTCTTCTCTGTTTAATTGCAGAAGATATTGAAAAATTAATTGGTAGAAAACTAGATATTATTTCAGGTGGTGCAACCTCTACCCTCCCTTTGGTTCTTGATGGAAGACTCCCTAACAAAATAAATAATCTCAGAATAGGGGAAGGAATTTTAAGTGCTAGAGATTTAGATGTTTTTTGGGGCTATGATATGGACTTTATGCACCAAGATGCCTTTATACTAAAGACCCAAGTAGTAGAAGTCAAAACTAAGCCCTCCCATCCTATCGGCGAAATATTTGTGGATGCCTTTGGAAATAAACCAAGCTATGAGGACAAGGGATTAAGACGTAGGGCTATTCTTGCCATTGGAAGACAGGATTTTGGCTCCCATGATAAACTAATTCCTAGGATGCCAGGGGTTCAGATTATTGGTAGTAGCAGTGACCATTTATTAGTTGATGTAGAAGATAGTGATATCGATATAAAACTAGGGGATATTATTGATTTTGAATTATATTATCCTGCATTACTATATTCATCAAGCTCTAATTATGTTGAAAAAATATTTCTATAACATTAATTATAGGCCCCTTTTAGTAGAGGCCTATTTTATTTTACAATACTTTTAAGTTTTAATATAACTTATTCAAAATCATCAGGATTTAATTCTTCTGCAAATTCCATAACTCCATTTACATCGGGATGCTTTTTCTCCTTATTATTTCCCTTTTCTTTTTTATTTGTCATTTCACTATCGCTTGACATATCAAATTTATTGTTCTTCTTGTTTTTCTTAGCCATAGTATCACCTCCATTAAGAAATATTTTTCTCAAAGGAAGAATTTATATACAGTTTTTTAAAAATTGTATAATTAGATCATTGGTCAAATTAGGATTGTCTTGATTGGCATTATGGGCTGCGTTATAAATCATATGACATTCACATTTTTTTTCATACTTTCTCCAGTATTTTAACCCTTCCTTTGTATATAATGTTTTATCATATTCACCATATAGAAATAAAATTGGTTTATTTATTCTATAGTCCTTTTCATAATGAAATGCATTTTGACTTGTAATGAGAATCTCCTTAAAATCCCTTTCTCCAATAATTTTATAACAATCTTCTGCGTATTTCCTAAACTTTTCATTGTTACTACATAGTTTTCTATTATGTTTTATTAAACTAGTCCATGGATAATATTTATAGAGTTTACCATTTAAAATAAAGCCTATTTTTTCTAGAATTGAAGGTTTTTTAGTATTACAATTGCTCCCAATTAATATTAACTTTTTAACTTTATTCGGATATCTGTAAGCAACCTCCTGGGCTATTTGTCCACCTTGAGAGTGTCCTACAAATATAGCTTCTTTACAATTCTCAATATCAATAATATTTAGGATGTCATCTATTATAAGATCAAAGGAAAGGTGTTGTCCTAAGGGTCTAGATTTGCCATGTCCTCTTTCATCCCATAATAAAATATTATAGTTTGTTGGTATAGTTTTTATTTGTTCTTTAAACATTCTATTGTTGCACCCTAAGCCATGTAGGAAAACTATCCATTCCTTACTATTATTATTAGACACCCAATAGTGGAGTGCACATCCTAGGCTTTGATATGCTTTTTCAATAAAAACATGACCCATTTCATCACATCTTTCTATCATAAAAGCTCTATTTTTTTCAATAGAGCTTTTTGTTGATACATAATTATAATATATCAATTTCTGTATATATTATGTAAAAATATTTAAAACATGCCTCTATCCACTGTCAAAATCTTTCCATAGTCTTTAACGGATATGATTAAATTGTCTGGTGTTAATTCTAGTATGATAGAAACCTTTTTAAAGTTATTATTACCATTAACAATCTCATTTTTAAGGGTTTGTCTCAAAACTAATTTAATATCAGAAATACACTCTTTATGCATGCCAATATTTCGTAAGGTTTGTCCAATTACTTTTAATGATATCTCAACATACTTCATATTATTAGGTATTTCATAGGTTTTTTTACCTAAGGATTTGAACTCTATTACAGCAACTATGCAATCATCTTGATATTGACTGCTTTTAGAATGTTCTAGTAATTCTTTTTCAATAATAGCCTTTAATTCCTTTGCAGGTTTATAACCATATTTATTTATTAATTCATATAACCTAACATCACCAAAAAAACTACCTTCATTATCCCTAAGTTCAGTTACACCATCGGAGTATAGAATAAGTTTATCCCCAATATTAATATAAAGAGTTTCCTCCTCAAATTCTATTAATTCTGGAACACTTACACCTAATATAGTTCCTTCTGTTTTCAGCCAAGTAGTTGAATTATTATTTTGTCTATATAGGATTGCTTTCTCATGTCCTGCGTTAGAGTACTTTAATTTTCCTAATAAGATATTAATACTATAATAACCTGCTGTAGATAAATACATATTTTTTGTGCCAATATTATATAAATATTTATTTAAATAGCTAAAAAATTCTGAGGGATTAATAGTTTGTTTTCTTAAATTATAATAATTTAAAAATGATAATATCTCATTAGTAACCATAGCGGCGGAAGGTCCTTTGCCTACTACATCTCCCATTAAAATCCCATAGGTTTCACTATCTAGCTTATATTCCTTGCTATTAATGCTTTCATCAAACTCATAATCTATAAAAGTATTGCAATCATTAACTACTTTGCAATAGTCACCACCTAATTCCATTAAGGGTTCATAAAGTATTTCTATATCAATACCTTCAATTTGATTTTGCTGTGGTAAATGTTTTTCTTGAATTTCCCTGGCAATTTCTAATCCCTTTTCTAGTTGGTCAGTATATCTATATAACTGTTCTTCTATTTTCTTTCTATCGGTAATATCTCTAATAATCGATTGAATACACTCTTTACCATTATATATGAGGGCATTACTGGTTATTTCTATATCTATGGATTCTCCCTTATTATTAACTAGCTTTGAAACGATAAGTGGTGCATCAAAACCCCTATTTATTTTTTTTATTCTATCTAATGAAGTTTTTACATAATCGGGATGTATTATATTAAGTATATCTCTCCCTATAAGTTCCTTTGGTTCAAAGCAGCCCATCATTTCAGCCATCTTTCTATTGGCAAATACAATTTTAAAGTCTTGGAAAACCATAATACTATTGGGAGATAGCTCAATAAGCTTTCTATACCTTGCTTCGCTTTCTTGGATCTTTCTTTGCGATTTGACTTTTTCTGTTATATCAAAAATTATTGAATATAAAAGATTTTCATTATGCATTCTTATGGGACCACTAAAAACCTCTACATCTCTGATTTCTCCCTTTGATAAACGATGTTTAAATATAAAGGTATTATGACCTGAGTTGTTAGCGCTTCTCATTTCTTGAAAAACTTCTTTATTTGATAATATATTTATATCGGTTATTTTCATCTTTTTTATTTCATCTCTACTATAGCCATAAAATTTACATGCAGCAGGATTGGCATCTGTTATATCTCCATTTTGTGGATTAATTAGCAACATAACAATATGTCCATTTTCAAACAATGAATTAATTTGTCTATGGTATTCTATAAAATCTATATCTGTCTCATATTTCATATTATGTTTCCTCCACATTTTATATTATTTCTATAAATTCTATATTCAACAATTCAATCCTCTTTTTTTTATACACTATTTGACAAAGTATAATTCTTTTCATTTTTATTAGTTCTAAAGTCCAGCTTCTTATCAAAAAAGAAAAAGAATTGTCCACTTTTATCAACAAATCATACACATTCATGTCCCATCTACCATACTATACTATTGAAAAAGAAAGGGGGGAGATTAAGTCTCATGAAGAGACCCTATGCATCCAACATATCCGAAGCAAGTAATAATGATCAAAGTAATACAATAAAAAATAATAGGAGAGTGAATGCTAGTATGTCAAATTGTGAAAATGTTTCTAGAAAAAAAGATTCATGTCCAAACTTACCAGGAACAATATTAAGAATAAATATTCCTGAAGGTACCGTAATAAATCTATTAAACCTTATAGAGGTAACTTCACCTGGTGGAATATGTTTAATAATAAGAACACCTCTATTTAACGGAGGTCATAACCTTGCTTCATTAGTTGATGCTATAAAACAGGCTGGCGGTACCATAGAAATTGCAAATAGTTAATATAGTTAAAATCTAGATGTATTTGAAATAGTTGTAAATAAATAGAAGAGCCATAATGGCTCTTCTATTATTTATTATGATTCCTTTATTGGGGTTGTTGTTTTAGATTTGCTATAAACATCTGTTAGTTGTTGTGATGGTGATTTATAAGGGTTCTCCCAACCTTTTTTAATGGCAAGCTCCATTAAGGCTGTATGTCCTCCTATTACTTGATTGAGACTTGATCCATATATAGCTCTTAATTCTGGTGTGGAACATGCTACAGTAGCATTTAAATATGCATCGGCTGCTCCCTTTGCAGATGCCATCATATTATCTGCTATAACTTCATCATTGATATCGGTCATATTTTTCGCTTTATTCCCTAGTAAAGATGCCATTATTTAATACCCCCTGTTTCTGTTATTCTATTTTCATTTATAAATTGTTGTATTCCCTTTATTCTTCCTTCGGTTGCTAAAATACCCGATTCAGCTTGTTTCTTTAAGTCTTCATCTGTAATCAATATCTGCATTGCTCTAGATACTGCTAAGCCATCTTTTTCAAGCTTTAATAAACCTGTTAATGATAGTATTTCTGCATCGGAAAGCTTCCTCATATTTCTACCTCCAATATAATATTTCGTCCCTTTAATATTATTTGTATTTAAAACTAGATTAAACTTATAATTTTGTTCTAAATTTTACAATTTTTTCAAAAATAAAAAAGAGAAGAATTATTTCTTCCCTTTTCATCATAAAATTTAATACTATCTTTTTGTAACCCCTGATTCCTTAGCAGCTTTAGCTACTTCTTTAGAAACATTTTCTACTATTCTTTTATCAAAAGGATCAGGTATAATATAGTCTTCGTTCAATTCATCTTCAGGTATTATATTAGCTATAGCGTAGGCAGCTGCAACCTTCATTTCTTCATTTATATCACTAGCTCTAGCCTCAAGAGCTCCCTTAAATATACCAGGAAAGGCAAGAACATTATTTATCTGATTAGGGAAATCTGATCTGCCTGTTCCCACTACAGTTGCTCCCGCTTGTTTCGCTATATCTGGCATAATTTCTGGAACAGGATTGGCCATAGCAAATACTATGGCACCATCATTCATAGATTTTATCATTTCTCCATCCACTATGTTTGGAGCCGATACCCCTATGAATACATCCGATCCCTTCATAGCAACTTTAAGATCACCTTTTATGTTCTCTTTATTAGTCATATCAGCAAGTTCTTTTTTGTGTCCTTCTAAACTGCTATCATCAGATGATAAAATACCTTCTTTATCACAAACCAATATATTCTTCACTCCCAAGTTCATTAACATTTTTACAATTGCCGTTCCAGCAGCTCCAGGTCCATTAACCAAAACTTTGATATTATCTATTTTTTTCTGTGTTAATTTCAATGCATTTATTAAAGCCGCAGAAACTACTATGGCCGTCCCATGCTGGTCATCATGGAATACAGGAATATTCAATTCTTTTTTTAATCTTTCTTCTATCTCAAAGCATCTCGGTGAACCAATATCTTCAAGATTTATACCTCCAAAGGTAGGTGCTAAATATTTCACAGTTTTAATTATCTCTTCCACATCTTTAGTATCTAAACAAATGGGAATAGCATCAACATTAGCAAATTCTTTAAATAATACTGATTTACCTTCCATAACTGGCATAGAAGCTTCAGGTCCAATATCACCTAAGCCTAATACAGCTGTCCCATCAGAAACTACTGCTACAAGATTCCCCTTTGATGTGTACTTATAGACATCCTCAGTATTCTCATGAATTTTTCTACAGGGTTCAGCAACCCCTGGAGTGTACGCTATGCTTAAGTCTTCCCTATTTTTTACTGGCATTTTACTTACTACCTCTAATTTGCCCTTGTATTTCTCATGCATTATTAAAGCCTTTTTTGACGTATCCATCTTAACACAGCTCCTTTATTATTTTATTAAAACCCATTTATATTAGATTAATGTCTGAGCATCATTTAGTTTATGGTTTACCTCATTCATTAATTCATCTATTAAATTCTTTACAGGTTTTATTTCTTTTAAAGGAATTAAACTTTGACCAACTTGTACTAAACCATTCTCAGTGTCCCCTTCTATTGCAGCTAATCTATTGCTACCAGTAGCAAGTTTATTAAGCGTCTCATCGGATTCTCCCTTAACCTCAAGCTCTAAGAACTTATTAGTAAAGGTATTTCTAAGCCCTCTAACTCCATGACCTCTACTGTATCCTGTAACAACTGAATCTGTATCCTGAGCTTCAATTATTCTTTCCTTTGCCTTGGGATGAACCGTGCATTCATCAGTTAATAAAAATCTTGATCCCATTTGCACCCCTTGAGCTCCCATTATTAGTGCTGCAGCTATTCCTCTGCCATCAACGAATCCTCCAGCTACTACAACTGGTATAGAAATATTAGGTATAACGTTAGTCATTAGTGCCATGGTTGTAAGTGTCCCTATATGTCCCCCGGCTTCCATTCCTTCAATTATTACAGCATCGGCACCAGCCTTTTCAATTCTCTTTGCTAACTTAAGATTTGGAACTACTGGTATTACCTTTATCCCAGCATTATGAAGCTTATCGAAATAGGGTAAAGGATTTCCTGCTCCTAGCGTTACAAAATCAACCTTTTCTTCACAAACCACATCTACTATTTCATCCCTATTGGATGCCATGAGCATAATATTTACTCCAAATGGTTTGTCAGTTAGCTCCTTTGTCTTTTCTATTTCTTTTTTAACCCAATCTGTACTTCTACCACCACAGGCTATAACTCCAGTAGCCCCTGCATTTGCAACTGCACTTACTAAATTTGACTCCGATATCCAAGCCATAGCTCCTTGAATAATTGGATATTTTATATTCAATAATTCTGTTAACCCAGTTTTCAAAACAAACAACCTCCTTTAATATATATGATTTCCTAATGATTATTACTTAAACACATTTTAACATATTCAACCATAGATTAGTAATATTGTTTATCTATGTTATAATAGTTTAAAGCTATAGTTAAGGGGGGAATGATGGTGGAAATACGACAATTGGAATATTTTCAAATGGTAGCAAAATTAAATAACATCACTAGGGCAGCTGAGAAACTTCATGTATCACAGCCCTCAATTACAAATGCCATACAGAAACTAGAAAAGGAATTAAAGGTAGTTCTTTTAGATAGAAGTAAAAGACATTTGCAACTAACTCCAGAGGGCGAAGTGTTTTTAAAAAGAATTGATTATATTCTAGAGAAAATTAATAGTGCAATTATCGAAATGCATGATTTGAGTAATGCCACTAAGGGCTGTTTAAGCATAGGTATTCCACCAATGATAGGAACATATTTATTCCCCTATATATTATCAAATTTCACAAAAGAGTATCCTGGCATTAAGCTTAATATATCGGAGAAAGGATCTCTCCAAACAAGAGAAATGATTGAAAATGGTAATTTAGACTTAGGTATAGTCATAATCTCTGAGCCTTCAGATTCTTTAGAAACCCTTCCAATTTCTAAAAGTGAAATATTAGTATGTCTAAGTTCAGATCATCCCTTAAGTAAAAGGAGTTCTATAGGAATACGAGATTTAGCTAATGAACCCATCATAATGCTTAAGGAAGGCTTTTATCATAGAAATAAAATATTTGAAAGGTTTGATAAATATAATATTAAACCAAACATAATTCTTTCTTCTAACCAATTAGAGACCATTAAAAGTCTCACAGCAAACGGAGTAGGTATTTCTTTTCTTCTTAAGGATATTATTCAAAGTGATTCTAGGATTACTAGTGCTAAACTCAGTGAGTCAATAGATGTATCCATAGGTCTTGCGTGGAAAAAGGATAAGTATGTATCTAAAGCTACCCAGGCCTTCATTAATTTTATTATTAACGATTTAGATTTTGATTAATTCTAATTGAATCATCAATTAGAAGGTAATTAATTCATAAAAAGAGGATTCGCTAAGTATTAGCAATCCTCTTTCCTCTTTTCTTTACCTATCTATTATCTATTTTTTCTGGATACATATCATGATAAAATAGTCTCTTAGAAGCTACTTCTTCCCATCTAGTATCTATCTTTCCATAATTACAATATGGATCTATAGAAATTCCTCCCCTTGGAGTGAATTTACCCCATACTTCTATATATTTGGGGCTAAGTAACTTTATTAAATCCTTCATAATAATATTTACACAATCTTCATGGAAATCACCATGGTTTCTAAAGCTAAGTAGATAAAGTTTTAGAGACTTACTTTCAACTAGAAGCTTATCTGGTATATAAGATATATGTATGGTTGCAAAGTCAGGTTGACCTGTTTTAGGGCAGAGACTAGTAAACTCTGGACAATTAAATTTTACAAAATAATCATTTTGTGGATGTTTATTCATAAAACACTCTAATACATCTGGATCATAATCATACTTGTATTTTGTACCTTGATTTCCAAGTAGGGTAACACCCTCTAGTTCCTTTTCATTTCTACCATCCATAATTGAACCTCCAATTAATCTATTAATAATTTCACTTCAATAATTTTAAAGACAGTTCGACACTATTCTTACATAATTTTTCGTCTCAATTGCTTAACTAGAATTACACCAACTATACCCGGTATAATCTGTCCAATAACGAGGCTAGTTGCCAATATGCTATAGGGTACTTTTATTAAAATTGACAACCATATTGGAACAATTAGTCCTGGAATAAAAATAATAGGAATTGCAATAAACCAATCATTTAGATTATGTTTCTTTATTAAATATACTATATAAGCTGTCAAAAAACCCACCATAAATCCTCCAGCCATATCAAATATACCCAAACCACCCATGAGAGTATTACTTAAAAGATTACTTAACCCCATTGGTATGATCAAGAAAGGATATAGTGCACTTAATGCATAAATTGAAGTTGCAATCCTAATTTGGTATTGGCCAAAGGCAAACCCTTGGGTTAAAAACATAACTACAATGTATGATGCCATAATAATACTTGAAATTGTTATCTTTTTTGTATCCGTTAAGCTTGAAGTACTCATATTTTTTACTTCAATACTATTCTTAGACTTCATTTAATAACCTCCATATAATAAAATTAACGCAAATAAAAAAAAGGCATAGTATGCCCATAAACAATCATAAGCTATTATCCGTATAAAAAGTAATTTGCATTAATGAAAATCTACAAATAAAAAAAGGGTATGCCAACCCCTTAAATACAAATAAACTATAGAATTCCTCATAGCTAATCCTAGTTTTGTTTATAGACAGGATGGTTTCGAACTGTCTTATTTAATTTTCTGAATTTAGTATATCACATGTCTTATATATAGACAATAAAAATATTGTAGTTGGACTTATACTTTTAAATTAATTTCTATCTCTCCTAACAATTTTGGAAAACAAATCAGTCTAGAACCTTTGTTATACCTAATATGTCATCTAAACCTTTAATGTACGTAGTTTATTAAAAGCCTTATAAAACTGCGCTGCATTGTAAGAACTTCTTACAAGGGGTGCTGAAGCAACAAATACAAATCCTTGTCTTAATGCCTCTTCTTTATATTCATCAAAAACATATGGGTGAATATATTCTTTTATCTGATAATGCTTTTTAGTTGGTTGTAGATATTGGCCTATGGTTAGAAAATCGCACTTTATTTTACGTAGATCTTTTATGACCTCAAATACTTCTTCTTTTAATTCACCAAGTCCTACCATTATACCAGACTTTGTCATTATTAAAGGGTCTATTTCCTTAACTCTTTCTAGAAGCTCTAATGACCTTTCATATATAGCTCCTGGTCTCACATCTAGATAAAGTCTCTTTACGGTCTCAATGTTATGGTTTAGTATATCAGGCTTTGCATCCAACACAGTTTTTAAACTATTTATATTACCTAGTAAATCAGGTATCAATACTTCTACAATAATATTTTCATCTCTTCTTTTTATTTCTCTTATCACCTTAGCAAATTGATTTGCTCCACCATCAGGTAAATCATCTCTAGTTACCGATGTTATCACTGCATGTTTTAATCCTAGATCTATTACAGCCTTTGCTACTTCTTTTGGTTCATCTATATTTACTTTTCCAGGAATACCTCCTAGTATATTACAAAATCTACAATTCCTTGTACATATATTCCCCAGAATCATAAAGGTTGCTGTTTTCTTACTATAGCATTCAAATCTATTTGGACAATTTGCTTCTTTACAAACCGTATTTAATGAGTATGTATTTATTAAATTCTCTACATGTTTCATTTCAGTTGCCTCTTTTAAATTCACCCTAAGCCAACTTGGCTTTCTTTTAATCTCCATAATATCAATCCTTACAAAATGATTATATTTTTAATAATTTACAATTTAAAAAATCAAAATAATAATTCAGCTAACTCATCAATTTTTATATCTTTAAAATAATCATCAAAGTCATAAATTTCAAGTGCTTTCTTTATATCTCTTTTATTATGATTTATACCAATTAATGATTCCTCGATATCCTTTATATCTAATTTACTAAAAAAATCTCCATAAATCTTTATTGCTTGGATTTTACCATTATGTACTTCAAATTTTGTTTCTAAAATACCTCCTTTAAGTTTTTTTATATTTTCAAATAAATACTTGGGCGAGCCTCCAAAGTTCCATCTCCATGTATTATATTTTTCATCTACTAATCTATTGATTTTGTTTATATCTTCTTTTGTAAATTTATATAATTTCGAATCTATATTAGTCTTTTTTATATATTCATAAACCAACCTTCTAAACTCTAGAATATCCATATGTTTTATTAAATGGTCACTAATATTAGTTACTCTACTTTTTACTGACTCGATTCCTTTACTCTTATATTTTATCACTTTAGGATTAAGGGCAGCTGATAGATCATTTACATTTGAAGAAAACAATATGGTGCCATGATGAAGTAATTTATCTTTGAATTTATATTGTGCATTACCTGAAAATTTCTTGCCATCTATAGTTATATCATTTCTACCAGAAAATTGAGCATTTACTCCAAGTTTTTGCAATACATTAATTATTGGTTCCGTAAACCTTTTAAAATCTGCAAAATTATCTTTATCTTGTGCAATAAATGTAAAGTTTATATTTCCTAAATCACAAAATACAGTTCCGCCACCAGTTATCCTTCTTACTACCTCTATTCCATTATTTTTTACGTATTCTATATTTATTTCAGACAAAGCATTTTGATTTCTCCCAATTAATATTGATGAACTACCTCGCCACATCATAAAGATATCATCTTTTAAATTTTTTAGCATATATTCTTCCGAAGCAAGATTAAATTTTGAAGAGCGATTGTCATTTATAACAATTAACATTGGTATCCCCTTAGTATTATAGTATATTTAAAATATAAAGTTATCTTTTTAAGATTAAATTATCACTTTTTAGCATGTTTGTCAAATAATTATCAGGCTTCTCATAAAGTTTCTGTATAAAGATTTGCTAATAATATAATCCTTTGATTTGTCCTTCATTTATATAAAATATCATCTTATTAATAGCCTACATGACAAATATTTTGGTAATTATTTGATTGACATCCATATTATTCTGATATATTATTAGTTTATACTAATATTTTGTTAATTTTATAACATTTATATCTATTACCACATAAAGTCCATTTTAACTATTTCCTATAATAACTTTTAAGAAAGAGATTTAAAGGAGAGTTGATAATGCTTATTTCTAAAAAAGCTGTAAAGGAAAAAAGACAAGATAAAATACCCTATGAACATTATAGGTCTATATTTAAAGACTTTTCTCCAAAAATGATGTCAGAAAATACAGGATGTCCCTATGATAGTGAAAAAGAAGAATTTAAAGTAAATCTAATGAAAAATTATTATATTGTAAGATACCCTTCTGGTGAAGTCTTAAAGGATGATTATACTGATGTTGAAAAACATCCTGTAAAGACACTTATTTTAAGATATCTGATGAACGCAAAGGGAACGCCTCCTATTAATAAAAATATTACTTATAGGGATATTCCTGGAGGCAATGTATACTATAGCAATTTTTATGGACGATGCATTCTTAGACTTTCAAAGACCTTTGGAGATAATATAGCTGGTTTTGAAAAAGCTTTAGAGATTCTTGATGCGGAAAAGGTTGACTTAGGAGATTCTGCTTATAAATTTAAATTTATGAATAATGTCTTTATTACCTTTGTATTATGGGAAGGCGATGATGAATTTCCTCCTTCTGCTCAAGTTTTATTTGATTCAAACATCTCTAGTTACTTTGATGCCGAAGATTTAGCATTTGTCGGGGATATCTCATTAGAAATAATTACAAAATTAGCATATAGCAAATAATTTACAAACAAATAAATCACGAAGCCCTTGGTTTCTAAATTAACCTTGGTCTTCGTGATTTCATTTTACATATTTTTCTTTGCTTCCATAAGCATTTCATTTGCTTTTTCCATATACTCTACTGCCTTTTCTATGGACTTAGCCGTTTCTTCTTTTCCTATCTCTTTTGCTTTTTCAACCCATTCTAAAAAATCCTTTCCATGGGTTTGATTATGGTTTATCCAATGGACTAATAGTACACTAAGTGTTTTTTCATCTTTGGAAATTCCTTCTTCAGAATGAATTTCTTCATGATGATGATCATGTGTGTGACCATGGCTATGATCATGGGTGTGACTATGTGTGTGATCATGTGTATGGTTATGTTTATGACTCATAATATCGACGCCTCCTAATTATCTAATATTTAATTTTTCTTTTATTAGTTTCGCAGCATCTTTTATCAATAGTAAAAGTGGTTTATTTTCAATTCCAACTATCTCAAAATCATTTGATATTATTGGAAGAAGAATTTTTAAAGCATCCGCTCCACATATAGCTTCTGCAACTCTTGGTGTTACTTCACCCATCATGGAGTTTGGCATTACCATTGCTATTGGACCAATAATAAAGTCAGCTTTTTTTGAAGAACAAACTATTGCATTTTCTCCAGTTGCACCTTTATTAGCCTTTGCTTTCATCATAGACGAAGTAGCTATAGCATTTGTTCCTAAAGCATATATCTCTATATATGATGGCAATTCTTCCCTCAAATAACTTATTATTTGGGAACCTATACCACCACCCATACCATCTATAACCGCTACAATCATCTTTATCCCCCGTTTATATTGACTCTATAATAATTTTGTGATCCATAAGCCTAATTTCTTTTATTTTTCCATCTACAATTTTTTGTTCTCCTAAAAGATCTGCAAGATATACTTTCCCATTTTCAGGTCTAACTTCTATTACATACTCCATTATCTTGCTTTCCCCTTCAGGAGTTTTAAGATATGCAATTGACTCACACATGGACTCACCTCCTTTGCTGAAAAGGCTATAGGGTTTTGATATATTGTATGTTATTCACCTAGCTTTTCTTTTACAGATGGAAATTTTTCAATATTTGTATGGGGTAAGAAACAAGCCGACACAAATTCATCCATATAATTAGGGTATACACTTAACTCAACATAGGTCATTTGATTTGCAATTTCCTCGAGTTTACGCCTTCCATCTTCACTCATAAGTGTTAAATAACACCCCATTAAAGAACTATTGCCAATATACATAAATTTATCAATGTCAATATCTGGAAGCATACCAATCATTATTGCATTTATTATGTTTAAACTGCTTCCTATGCCTCCTGCAATATATATCCTATCTAGTACACTAAAATCCATCCCTAAGCTTTCAAGTAAAACAGAGGCTCCAGAGTAAATTGCTCCCTTTGCTCTGATAAAATTATCAATATCTGCTTCGTTAATTATTATGTCTTTCTTTAAGTTATAATCTTCCTTAAAGGCTATAACATATTCACCCATTCCATATTCATCAACCCTTACCCTGGGGCTATTTAACTCTTTGTTCAATCTACCTTTTTTATCTATTATACCTAAAATCATCATTTCATATATTAAATCTATTATACCTGACCCACATATTCCTTTAGGCTTGTCATTACCTATTATTGTTATTTGTGGTTCATATGTATCTTTAGTTATTTTCACTTTTTCTACGGCTCCATTGGTAGCTCTCATCCCACAACTAATTTCCCCACCTTCAAAGGCAGGACCTGCAGAACATGCACAAGTCATTAAAAAATCTTTATTTCCAAAAACTATTTCTCCATTAGTACCTAAATCTATAAAAAGAACATTTTCATCCGAAGACCAAATTCCCGAAGATAATACACCAGATGCTATATCTCCTCCTACATAACTAGACACGGATGGAACAACATACAAAAATGTTTCTGGATTAACATCTATCCCAAGTTCAGAAGCTTTTATAAATGGAGCCTTTAAAAATGTAGGTATATAAGGTTCCCTTCTTAAATAATCAGGATATACTCCCAATAACAAGTGAGACATTGTCGTATTACCTGCTGATACAAAGGCTATAACCTCATCTTTATCAACCTTTGCAATCTCATACATTTCCTTAAGAAGTGGATTAATTGTCTCATGTATTATTGCATGGTTAAGTTTCATTAATCCATCATTTTTAGTTGAAAATATTATTCTGTTTATAACATCTGCACCATATTTTATTTGAGCATTTCCCGATGATACCTTTGCAAGTAATTCTCCTTTATATAAATCCACAAGAAATGCCGAGACTGATGTAGTCCCTATATCTATAGCAACACCAAAGAGTCTAGCTACTGTATCTTCCTTTTCCATATTTACTATTGTGGTTCTCCCATTTCCCCTTGGTATATGTGTAATAGTCACCTTGAAATCTGATTCCCTTAAAATCTGTGGTATTCTTCTTAACATTTGAAGTCTACAAAATACTTTGCTATATCCTAAATTATTTCTAAGATGTCTTTTGATTCTATCCCAGTCTGATATATTATCATCGATAGTGGGGAGATCAATTTCGATATAATCTTTTCTAACGTATGATCCAAATTCCATTCCATTATCGATTACTTGTTTTCTCGCTCTATGAAATATTTCTTTATCTCTTTCAGTTGAAAAACTATCAATCTTCATTCCATACATGAAGGAAGATGCCTCATGTGGAACCTCCACAACAATATCTTCTATAATCTTTGAGTTGCAAGCTAAAACATATCCTTCATTCCATTCTTCGTCAGTTAAATGACGGCCTCTTTTTATATCAACTTTTCCACCAATGATTTTTACCTTACATTTCCCACAAGATAAATTCCCATTACATGGAGCATCTATAACAATGCCAGATTTTCTAGCAACATCTAATAGGTTTTCACCAACTTTTGCACTTACCGTTTTGTTTTCTGGAAGAAATTTGACTTTTTTCATTATACCCCTCCAAAACTACCTTTACTTTAAACCATCAATTTACGACAAATATCTTATTAGTTTATTTTAACAAAAAAATTTACTTTTTTCTACGAAAAGCTTCCCTAGTAAAACTAGGGAAGCTCAAAATTATTCCAAAGTATTTTGATATTGGTTAGAATCAAGCAAATTATCTAATTCACTTTTATCACTTAATGCTACCTTTACTATCCAAGCATCATATGCATCTTCATTTACATATTCTGGTTCATCATCTAATTTTTCATTTATCTCTAAAACTTTACCAGAAACAGGAGATAAAAGAGTTGAAGCTTGTTTTGATGATTCTACCACACCAAGTTCTTCACCAGCGCTTAAATCATCATCTTCTTCGGGCATCTCAACAAATAATATCTCTCCTAATTTATCTTGAGCATAATCAGTTATACCTATTAAGGCCTCATCTCCATCAACTTTAACCCAAAGATGTTCTTCGTTATATTTTAAGTTTTCAGGATATTTCATATTACTCTCCCCCTTACATAATTGGATCCATAGTTAATGCTGGGTGTCCTTTTTCAGTTAAGAAATTCAAAACACCTTCTGAATCTGAAGCAATAGTTTCATCGCATACCATATCAGTAAAGTTTTCTATACCATGAAGTTCTTTAACAGTTGCATTTAATCTATCAGCCACAAAGTCTTTGAGTTCCTTTGGCATCCATACTATTCTATTAACTCCACCTTCAGCACTAATAAATTTCTTAGATGAAATAAAGTGTCTACCATGACCCATAAATCCTGGTGTTTGAATTCCTCCTCCAGTCATCGAAGCAAGTTCTCCAAAGGTCATACCAACAGGGCTCATTCCACCAAATTCTCTGTTTACTATAACAACACCATTTGTTTCAGGCATAATACCACAAATACACTCAAAACATCCACAAGAAGTCATAGGATCTTCTAAGAGACTGTATAGTGTAACGGTACTTACAGCGCCTTGAGATATTTGTTCAACTACTTTATTTACTTCACTCCATACACCCTTAACAGGATCTTGTAATCCTTCCTTTGGTACAGGCTGACAAGGTCCATGCTCATCTAATTCCTTGGTTGCTTTAGCATCCAGCCAACTTACTGCACCACAAAGACCAAGTCTTTCAGGTGTAACAATACATACATGAGCAGGTGCAAATGATTGACATAGATTACATGAATAGAATGTATCTACAGATTCATCTGTTAATGCATCCAGTCTTTCATCTCTCGCTTCGTATCTTGGTAGAGCATATTTTCCTTCTAATTCTTTTACTTTTGCTTCATCTGTAATAATGGTTACTTGGCATTTATCCACAACTGCATCAAATTCATCACGCATTTTAGCATAGATTACTTCACCTATATGCTGTAGTCTAAATCCTTTCTCAAAGGCGTCCTTACCGATTCTTATCCAAGTAATATTTCTTTGACCAACATGCATTACACCTTCTATATAATTCATGAAATAATGTAGTCTTCTTTCTAATACTGGCTCAAAGTCATTTTCCATTTTCTTACCTGCAACCTCAACTATAACAGCAAGAGGTAATCTTCCAGGAACTTCTTCAAGTGTATCTATGTCTGGTCCTATAACTTCTATTTTATAATCCTCTACTTCTGATAAATCTTTGGCCATAACTAATTCCCAAGATTTTGTCTTTGAACCACCAAATTCAGCATACATAGAATCTTTTCTGATTCTCTCACCTTCAAATGCTGCAGCAAAGGAAACAGGTATTGGTATTTCTGTAATTTTAATTTTTATTTCTCTAGCTTCAAGGGAAGTCTGAACAGTTTTTTCATAGTCCTCTTGAGTTAATAAGTACGTAGGTACTTCAGGTACTACAGTATCGCAAATAACTGGGAATCCAAGCTGTATTGCCCCAGCACCAGCTGATACTACAAGTTCACTAAGTGGTCCAAAGGCATTTACAAACGCTTTAACTCTATCCTTAGTATACTTATAAAACTCCTTAAGATTGCCCGGTTCTATAGCACCAAAGATAAGTGCAGCTCTTATTGCTACTGATACAGCGTGAACTACTGCAGTTACATCATAACCTAGTGGAACAACCCTTAGTTCAGGACCCATTTTCACATCATGCTCTATAGCCTGATCAATTATATCTCCAACCAAGTATGTAAGAATTCCCTTTGCCTGGTAATCCTTAACAATTTTTGCAGCACTTTCACTATCTTTACCTTTTCCGAGTAGTACAGCAACACCAGGAATATCTTGTGTAACTAATGCTACACCATAGGAACGAATTTGAGCATCAGATATAAATCCATCCCCAGGTTCATCAGCATATGGGTCTTCATTTCTAGCATACTTAACAGCTTCTATTACCTCTGCACAAAGGGCTGTAGCATATCCAGCATCTAAGCCATTTGCAAGCAAGTCTTCTTCTACAATAAATCCTTTTATTACTTCTAATGCATCTTCTAATTCAGCTAATGTAGTTACCTTTTTTCCTGTAGAAGCATAGTATATTGGAAGTGAATATGCCGTATTTGGAAATGCTACTTTATGATCTTTTCCAAGTTCTTTTATAGCACTCTTAACTACAGCTTCAGCTGCAGCATATGCTTGATTAGAACCAGTATATATAGTTTGTAATAAGCTCATCATATCTCCCACCTTTTTTATAAGTCTAAAAATGAATCTGCATATAAATTGTTACCTTTAATAACATCACAGGATTTTACTGTTTCCATAAGTCTCTTGTCACATGGATTCACAATAGCAGAAGTTAGTCCACATTGCATTGCCATTGCAACCATTGCAGAATCGAGGATTGGTCTTAATTCCTTTGGGGCACCATTAGAAATATTACTTAGTCCACCAGTAGTTTTAAGTCCCATTTCACTTATCATTTTAATAGCTTCTAAAACTTCCATTTGTTTTTCTTGCATACCTTTTATTACTAAGAATAATGGGTCAAACAATAAATCAGTTGGTTCTAATCCAAGTCCCATTCCTCTTTCTAAAAGTTCAGTACAATATGCTATACGCTCATCATTATCCCTTGGAATACCTTCTTTAGCACAAAGAGCAATAACCATTGCATCATTTGCAGCTGCTAAGTCAATCATTTCAATTCTTTCCCCTGCGTCAGCAGAATTAATAATTGGCTTACCCTTTTCTCTGTTATATACCTTTATTCCTGCTTCTATAGCTTTTTTGTTTACTGTATCTAACGCAAGAGGTACATTATCAAATTCTTTTTGAAGGATCTGTACTCCCCATGTCATTATTTCTTCTCCATCTCTCTCTGCTGGTCCAATATTAAAATCTAAATAATCAGCACCTGCTTCAAGTTGCTCTTTAGCTCTTTTAAAGATTGGCTCTGGATTTCTTTCTGCCAATGCTTTTCTAATAGTTGGAGATATACAGTGGATCCTTTCTCCTATAACGATAAATTTTGACATTGTCTTTCCCCCTTTTTCATATTTTTAAAAATATATAAATTTTAAATTTAAATTGTTTCTAATTACTTATTAAGATATTAAGCTGTAACACCTGCTGCATTTATTTCTTCTCTAACTTCTTTTAAGAACTTAGGTAAATGCATAGCTTCATTAGGTCCAACTATAACTTCCCATTCTGGTAAACTATCTTCAATATCTCCCTTTAAAACTGCTACTTTACCAGGTATTATAAGCTTTCTACATTTTGTCTTTTCTTCTATACCACTTTCTTTGATAAATTTAGCTATACTTGAACCACCAAATTTACCTGCAGCCCATGCAGTAAGAACAGATAATCCACCTGCATCTGGAATAGCAAGATGTACTGGTACCTTTGATCTTTCAATTTCTCCTGAAACTATAAAGTAAGTAAGTGCAAAGTCAACTGTACAAAGTACTGGAGCATTCTCATCTGCGTTATTAATTGAATAAACATCAGGTTCTACTCTCATTGGTCTTTGTGGGTCAGTGAATATATTTTGTCTTAGGGCAAATAAAGGTAATGCTCTTGCATAGTCTATATCATCTAATACAACTATTGAACCATACTTCGCTGTAAATAAAGAAGACACTGCAACTTCCATAAACTTATCATCTTTAGATAATTCATTAGCAAATACTACTGAAGGATATCCAAATGTTCTATCTCCTTCTTTAAGTGCTATTCTTCTAATTTGAACAGCATTTTGGAAAGCTTCTTTGATTGAATTTGAACCTACATCAAGAATCAATTCTTTATAATCTAGCTTATGAATCTCTTCTACTAAACTATATAGTTCTTCAAGAGATGCAGCTTTAACACCAAGAGGATATTTATTGGATTTTACTACATCAACCATCTCTTTATAATTTTCTTTTGTTGCACCGTAAACCATAGGGTTATTGTCTTTAACAATTTCTAAAGCTTTCTTTAAAACTTCGGCATCTTCACAAATCAACATATATGCTACTTTTAAATCCATCTCTTTTACTTGATTTATTAAATGCATATATTTATCTTGATTGCCATCATATTTTAAAGCAATTATTTCAATTTTCATTTCTTCTCCGATTCTTACGTAATTAACCTTTTTTATATTATCGAGCTTAGTTCCTATTTCATCGTCACTCATAGAATCGGATAATAATACTGCAAATCTATTTCTATTTACAAATGTTTTTTCATGTCTAAATAATACAGTCTCTCCACCAAATTTGTATTCGGCTTCTCCCGCACCAACAGTAATTGTTTTCATTGGTGGTTCAGTGGCTGCAGCAAGTTTTGACAATGCATCTGCAGACATATGAGGACATTTTTCTATCTCAGCACCACCGGCAGCAACCTTCATTGAAAATGCTAAACAAGTTGGAAAGCCACAGTCTTTACAGTTTTTCTTTGGAGTTAATTTAAAAATATCTAAACCTGTTAAACCCATTTCATTTTCCTCCCTTTTCTTCTCTAATATATTATTTAAAAATCTATACAGCCAACTCTTTTACAAAAGTATTTATAGTTTCAACAGATTTTGGATGTCTTAATATTACTGCATTGGCACCGGCAGCAATAACACTTGCAGCAGTAGAAACCTCTAAGCCAATACCTCTCTCTTCTTGACTTCCCCACTCTGGCATTTCTTTTTCAGTCGCTATAGATTCCTTTATTCCCCATGTTTCAAATGATACTGGAAGCATTATTGGCATCTGAAGTGTTTTGTCATTTTGTCCAAGGGCTGCAAGTCTTATCCTATCCATTGTTGATGATACATACTCAAATCCGTAACCAACAGCTGCACAACCTACATTCATAATTAAATTTTCTGACTTAACACCAAGTTGATTAATAAGTATGTTTAGTTGCTTTGCAAGGTTAATATCAACAGATGATTCAGCTGCAACTTTATGCTTATAAACCATTCCCCCTGCTGCCGCAACAGATTTGTAGTTTTCTTCCACTGCAGCTAAGAGCACAACATTCTTGCCATCTGTTGCATTTGCTACTTTCTCGAATAATGCTGCATCCTTCTCATGATTATTTGTTCCAGCAACAACTAAAGGTGTATTTATATTTTCAGCAACAGCCTTAGCTAACTCTGCACATTCCTCTGGAGATTTATCTAGACCATTAGGATCTGCTCCTTCAAATCTTAAACAAATGAAATCAGGATTAAATTTCTCTTCTACATATTTAGCCCACTTCACTGAATCATTTGCAACATCAGCATATAATTCTTTTAAAGGTTCTATCCAGTTTTCAGGATACACATCTAGTATCTCCATACCTAATTTAGGCTCATTTCCTATATTCCCATCAAAACTGTAAAATGCGATTGCATTTTCTCCACCAATTTTTACAGCTTTTTCACCTACTCCTATTTCAACTTCATTAATTTTACCAGTAAATTTTTGAACTGATTTTTTAAAAGCCAATCGGATCACCCCTTATCTACTTTATAATCCTATTTTTTTCATAATATTTTTTACTGCTATTTTGGAGATTGAATCTTCAGGTAAATTTACTAAAGGTTTAGCATTTGAATCAAACTCATATATCATTGGGTCCATAGGTATAATACCAAGTAAATCTAGTTTTTGTTTTTCTATCTCCTCTTGTATCCCTTTGTTTAGGACCTCTTTTGGAGCCTTATTCACAATTAAATGAACATTTGAAACTTTTAACTTTAACTCTTCGATTAATGCTTTAATTCTTCCTGCTGCTTGTATTCCTCTTGTAGAACAATCACTTACTAGGAATAATGTATCAATATCCTTAACGGTACCCCTACTTAGATGTTCCATCCCTGCTTCATTATCAATAACCAGGTAGTTATAGTTGCTAGAAAGGGTTTCTATTTGAGTTTTTAAAATCCCATTAACATAACAATAACAGCCCTGTCCTTGGGTTCTCCCCATTACGAACATGTCATAACCCTTTCCTTCAGTAACCGCCGTACTAAGTCTATATTTTAAATAATCGGCTTTAACCATTCCTCCTGGAAATCCATTACCTGAAACCTCTGCTTTATTTACTTCTTCTCTTATTTCACCTATTGTTATTTCAATTTCTTCTCCTAGTACTTCATTTAAATTAGAATTAGCATCTGCATCTACAGCCAAAATTGGGCCTTTGCCTTCCTTCACTAAATGGTCAATAATAAGTCCCGTTAAGCTAGTTTTACCTGTTCCACCTTTACCTGCTACAGCTATTTTATAACTCATATTTCAGCCTCCCTTTTTTTAATAATGCTTTTTATTTTTCTACATATATAAATAATTTATAAAGAATCTATTCATCCTTATAAACTATAGGACATTGTAAAACTACACTTAAGACGGGTCTTATCAGATTACCCTATCATTTAAATAGAATGAACACATTCATTATGAACATCGTGAAGTGCTTCCATTAGTCCCTCAGATAAAGTTGGATGTGGATGTATTACTTCTCCAACTTCTTTGGCAGTTAACCCTAGATGAACAGCTAATGTAAGTTCAGCCAATAAATCAGTGGCATGTGGGCCTATGATTGATGCACCAATTATTTTATCATCTACATCAACTATAATTTTTACAAATCCTTGAAATTTGCCAATTGCTTGAGCCTTTCCAAGTCCTCTGAAATCAAATTGTCCTACTTTATATTCTAGACCCTTTTCTTTAGCTATTCTTTCTGTAATTCCAACTCCTGCAACTTCTGGACTTGTATAAACACATCTAGGAACAGCCCTATAGTCTATTTTAGTATTCTTTCCTAAAGCATTTTCTACTGCAATGATACCTTCCTTTGAAGCAACATGGGCTAATAATGGACTATTTACAATATCCCCAATAGCGTATATACCCTCAATATTTGTTTCCATTTTTTCATTTACAACTACTTTTCCTCTTTCAATTTCCACTCCAAGTTCTTCTAAGCCTAAACCTTCAATAAATGACTTTCTTCCAATAGAAACAAGCATCTTTTCTGCCTCAAGTGTTTTACCACTTCCTAATGTAGCAGTAACTTTACCCTTTTCTACTTCAACAGAGTCTACTTTATCTTTAGTAATTACCTTTATCTTATCTTTTTTAAATGATCTTTTTAACTGCTTTCCAATATCATCATCTTCAAATGGTAAAAGTTGATTGGCCATTTCTACAATACTAATATCTACACCAAGTTTTCCAAAGAACTGGCCAAATTCACATCCAATAACACCGCCACCAACAATAATCATTGACTTTGGCAGTTTTTCTAATTTTAAGGTTTCATCACTGGTAATAACATTTTCTCCATCATAATTGAATATTGGTGGTACTATCGGAACAGATCCTGTTGCAAGTATTATCTTGTCTGCTTCTATTATTTCCTTTGTTCCATCTTCCTTTGAAACCTCAATTTTATTTTTATCAATTAATTTTCCAAAACCATCAATTAACTGTACGCCTCTTTCTTTAAATAAAAACTCTATACCATTTACAAGTTGCCCAACTATTTTTTCTTTGCGATTCATCATAACTTCAAAGTCTGCTTTTATTTCACCTTCGATATTTACTCCATAGTCACTTGATTTTAAAGCCGTTTCGAAAACTTCAGAACATGCAAGTAAAGCTTTAGTTGGAATACAGCCCCAATTTAAACAGGTGCCACCCACATTGCTTTTTTCTATTACTGTAGTTTCAGCACCAAGCATTGCTGCTTTAATAGCAGCCACATAACCACCTGGACCTCCACCGATTACTACTACCTTCATGCCTTTATCCCCCTAATATTTACTTTTCTGATGCAACAGCTAGACAGGCTTCTTCTACTTCTTCATTCCATAGATCAGCCGCTTTCAAAATAGCCGGTATATTTTCTTCTGCACCAATGGCCATAATATGTACACCGTCACATAATCCTTCTGCCCTTAATTCTTTTATAAGCTCACCGGATATTTTTATACCTTCTTCTACTTTGCTTTCAGCAGTTTTCATTCTTGCAATCAGTTCGTCTGGGACAAATATACCTGGCACATTTTTATTCATAAACTTTGCCATACCTGCAGATTTAAGAGGAATTATTCCAGCAAGTACTTTAGCATCTAAATGCTTTGTTTTTTCTTTGAAAATCCTCATTGTTTCAACATCATAAATCCCTTGTGTCTGGAAGAATTTGGCTCCCGCTTTTACTTTTTTCTCCATTTTTAAAATTTGAATATCTAATGGTTCATATTTTGGAGTTACACAAGCTCCAAGATAAAAGTCTGGTTTTCCCATTAGCTCATTTCCACTTAGATCAGTTCCTTCGCAAAGTACAGAAGCAGTTCTTAATATTCCAACGGAATCCAATTCAAATACAGGTTTTGCTTCGGGATGGTCCCCTACTACTGTATGATCACCTGTAAGCGCAAGAACATTGTCGATTTCAAAAGCTCCCGCTGATAGTAATTCACCTTGAATTGCTATTCTATTTCTATCTCTTCCTGTAATTTGAAGTACAGGTTCTAATCCTAAATCTTTTAACATCTTGCATGTAGCCAATGAAGTAGCCTTAAGTGAGGCTGATTGAAAATCAGTAACATTAATCCCGTGCACTCTACCCTTTAAAGCCTTTGCGCATTCTTTTAAATGTGCGAAATCAGTACCCTTAGGAGGTGCCATTTCTGCTGTTATTGCAAATTCTCCATTTTCTAAGACTTTGCTTAATAAGCTCATTTAGCATGCCCCCTTGTCTTTAAGACTTAATCTACTTGGATGTGCAACCTTTTTAAAATTCCTTGGTTCCCTTATCTCTGTTAGATTATCTAGTTTATCAAGTTCTTTTAATTTTTCATATATTAAAATCCATGCACAATCATTCTCCGAATCCACTTCACATTTTCCATCATTTGCTCCGCCACAGGCACCATTTAAAAGTCCCTTAGCACATAATGTAGTTGGACATATTCCACCGGTCCATCCCAGCTCACAGTTTCCGCAGGCTTTACATGATTCTTCATATTCTCCGACCCTCTGTATTTCTCCTATAAACATTGTATCATTTCCTGGGTAAACAGGTGCTTTTACTAATTTTGCTACAGTTTGAGTACCGTCTCCACAAGCTAATGATAAAATTGCATCTGCTTCTTGAAGTTCTTTCTTTAACGACTTTAAATCCTTCCTTGTCTTTAAATAATTACAAGCAGGATCTAAAACTTTATAACCTAATACATTAATACCTTTTTCTTCTAGATTTTCCTTTGCTTTTAATATCTCTTCTTCTCCGCCCACTTTACAGGTTGAAGCACAAAGGGAACAACCTGTAATAATTACATTCTTGCTACCTTCAAGATACTCTAAAATTTCTTCAAATGGTTTATTTTCAGAAATTATCATTGTTTTCCCCCCTAACTATAAATTTCTATCTATAAAATCTATATAAATCTACGCAATTATTCGCAAATAAATCTCACTTCTAATAAATTCAAAATTTTGATATAATAATAATTGTAAATAGTAGCCGCCTTTATTTATATATAAATAAAATGGCTTTTAAAATAAAGACAGCTGACTATTTATATGTTGATTATGTGGATTTGTAGATTATACAGTTGCTTCGGCTAAAGAAACTGTTTCGATGTTGTTTTGCATCTTACAGGCTTTTACTACATGTTTTGCTAAAATTGATGTAGTAACTGACCCTACTCCACCTGGAACTGGAGTAATCATGGATGCTTTTTCTTTAACAGGATCGAAGTCTACATCTCCGCATAATTTTCCATTTTCATCTACATTTATACCTACATCTATTACTATGGCTCCTTCTCCTACCCAGCTTTCCTTAACCAGTTTAGGAACTCCACAGCCTACAACTACTATTTCTGCTTCCTTTGCAAGCTTTGCAACGTCCTTTGTATATATATGACAAGTCGTAATAGTCGCATTTTCATTCAAAAGAAGTAATGATACTGGTTTCCCAACTACGTTTGAAGCTCCTATTATAACGCAATCTTTTCCTTCAAGTTCAACTTCATAATGCTTTAAGATTTCCATAACTGCAAGAGGGGTACATGGAGGAAAACCAGACTTATCCCCTTCATATAATTTTCCTTGATTAACAGGATTAAAGCAATCCATATCTTTTTTAGAATCAATTACATATTTAATTACATTTTCATCTAAATGTTCTGGTAGTGGTCTAAATATTAAGATACCATTTATTTCATCATCTTTATTAAGTTCTTCTATTTTACTTATAAAATCATCCTGTGAAATATCTTGAGGTAATTCTTTGACTTCTGTTTCAATTCCTACCTTCTGACATCTTTTAAGTGCTCCTCTTTCATAGGCTAAATCATCAGGTCTTGCTCCAACTCTTACAATAGCTAGCTTTGGAGTAATCCCTTTCCCTTGCAAACCCTCAACTTCTCTAATAAGCTCTTCACTTATTTTATCAGCAACTGGTTTGCCTTTGATTACATTCTCCACTATATAGAACCCCCTTAATAAATTTTTATTTAAAGTTTGGAGAGGCTTATTTTGAAAGCACCTCTTCAACTTTTTTATAAACTTCATCTGCTATCTTAGTACCTTCTACTACCAGTTTCTCTGTTTCTTCTTTTACTTTATTTACATAGTCAATGTCTTTTATGGAGTTAATATTAATAATTACATTTAACTGTCCACTTATAAGTGCAGCTCTTAGGCACTGAACTCCAACTCCAACATCACTAATGGCAAGTCTTGATCCTTTATCTACTAATTCTTCATGAAGTTTTATTGCATCATAGGAAGTTTTTACAATCTTAATTGGAACTTCTGAAGCCTGCTTTAATGCTTCTTCTAATACTTTTTCTTTCTTTTTCTTTTCTTCTTCTGTATTAGCCTTTATTCCATAGGCCTTTGATAAAGGAAGAAAATTCTCAGCATCATCATCTATCATTTCAAGAAGTTCTTTCTCAATCCTACCAGCTTTTTCAAGAATATCCTTTATAGTTTCTTCGTATTGTGCATATTTTTTCTTTCCAGTAGTTAAGTTGCAAACCATACTTCCTAAGGCCATACCTATTGCACCAACTAACGCAGCAGCGCCTCCACCACCAGGTACAGCAGATTTGGATGCCAAAGCTTCAACGAATTCAGTACAATTCTTGTTTACAAGCTTCATTTTTATCCTCCTCAAAACTTTTAGAATAGACCTGAAATCTCTCCATTCTCATCTACATCGATTTTTTCTGCTGCTGGAACTTTAGGAAGTCCAGGCATTTTCATAATACCTCCAGTTAGTGCTACAATAAATCCTGCCCCAGCTGAAATGTTAACGTCTCTCACTGTAATGTTAAATCCAGTTGGTCTACCTAGTTTTTTAGCATCATCAGTTAGTGAATATTGAGTCTTAGCCATACAAATTGGAACATTTCCAAAACCTAATTCTTCAAGTTTTGCTATTTGTTTTGAAGCTCCAGGAGTAAAGTCAACATCGTCTGCTCCGTATACTTTTTGTGCTATATTTCTTATCTTTTCTTTAATTGGCATATCCAGTTCATATGAATATGTAAAATCATTTTTTCCTTCTTCTATTAATCTTAAAACTTCCTTAGCAAGGTCTTCGCCACCTTCGCCACCTTTAGCCCATACTTCTGATAATGCAACATTTACACCGAGTTCTTTACATTTATCTTGAACTAATTTCAGCTCAGATTCTTTATCAGTTGGGAATCTGTTAAGAGCAACAACAGCTGGAAGCTTAAATACTTTTGTAATATTTTCAACATGCTTTAATAAATTTGGAAGTCCCTTTTCTAAAGCTTCAAGATTTTCATTATCTAGTTCTTTCTTTGGTACTCCACCATTGTATTTAAGTGCTCTTATGGTAGCTACTATAATAACCGCATCAGGTTTTAAGTCAGCCATTCTACATTTTATATCTAAGAACTTTTCAGCTCCAAGATCTGCTCCAAATCCAGCTTCAGTAACTACATAATCTGCAAAATGCATTGCCATTTTTGTAGCAATTACAGAGTTACATCCATGAGCAATATTTGCAAATGGTCCACCGTGTACGAATGCTGGTGTTCCTTCAAGAGTCTGTACTAAATTAGGCTTTAGTGCATCCTTAAGAAGTGCTGCCATTGCTCCGTTAGCATTTAACTCAGCTGCTGTAACTGGTTTATCATCCCTTGTATAAGCAACTATTATTTTTCCTAATCTTTCCTTTAGATCAAGAATATCATTTGCTAAACAAAATGCAGCCATTACTTCTGATGCAACAGTTATGTCAAAGCCATCTTCCCTTGGCATTCCATTTGTTTTACCACCAAGACCATCTGCAATGAATCTAAGCTGTCTGTCATTCATATCAACAGCTCTTCTCCATGTAACCTTTCTAGTATCTATATTTAATTTATTTCCTTGATAAATGTGATTATCAAGCATAGCCGCTAATAAATTGTTTGCGGTTCCTATAGCATGAAGATCTCCTGTAAAGTGAAGATTAATATCTTCCATTGGAACAACTTGAGCATATCCACCACCTGCTGCTCCACCTTTAACTCCGAATACTGGTCCTAGTGAAGGTTCCCTAAGAGCAACGGCAGTTGTCTTATTTAGTCTTGATAGTGCATCGGCTACTCCTATTGTAGTAGTAGTTTTTCCTTCACCTGCTGGTGTTGGGTTAATTGCTGTAGTTAAAATAAGTTTTGCCTTTCTTCCACTGTCCTTTTTGAGTAGGTTGTAGTCAATCTTTGCCTTATACCTTCCATACAGATCAATTTCCTCTTCCGACAAGCCTAATTTTTCAGCAATTCCTCTGATGTCCTTTAGTTCTGCTTCTTGAGCAATTTCGATGTCGCTTTTGAAACCCATTAAATCTCCTCCTTTTTTTTTAAAGTCTTTCTTTTATCTTTTTTATTTCAATGATTGTATTTTTACTACAATCATATGGAGACTTATTAGCTCTATCAGAATTTATAACATCGTTACTATAATGTATAAATCCTAAACAATCCATCGGGTCAACATTCTCTAGTATATATTTTTCATCATCTTCATTTCTTATCTTATTTCCAACAATCAATACTCTATTTACTCCTATATCCTGTGCAAGTTTTTTTACATGTTTATATGTCTGTAAACTCCTTATACCAGGTTCAACAACCACTATGAAAGCATCTACTCCTGTAGCAGTTCCTCTTCCTAAATGCTCTATTCCTGCTTCCATATCCATTATTACAATATCCTTGTTTTGAAGTATAAGATGAGAAGTTAACTTTTTAAGCAGAACATTTTCGGGACAAAAGCATCCCATGCCTCCCATATCAACCGTTCCCATTGTGAGAATATTAACTCCATTATACTTAAAACAATATTTTTCTGGTATGTCATCTACCTTTGGATTCATTTTGAACATTTTCCCAAAGGACTCTGAAGTCGAACTTGTTCTTTCTGCAACTAATTTTTTCATTTCTGATATTGGAACAATTTCATCTATTCTTTCCTTTGGTAAACCCAAAGCTAATGCCAAATTGGGATCAGGGTCTGCATCTACGGCTAGTACTCTATATCCTTCTTCAACATATATTCTACTAAGCATTGCTGCAAATGTAGTCTTTCCTACTCCACCTTTTCCTGTAATTGCAATCTTCATTATATTCACCTGCCCTTTATGACATTTAAAAAATTATTATAACATTATTCCTTACCATATTCTCCAAGCTTCAGAATCTTTGCTTAAAATTCGCTTAGCCATTTTCTTAGGTTTATCTTCTTCAAATTTAATGTCAAAATTAGCTCTAGTTCCAATTGCTTCCTCAAAATTCTTTCTTTTTTCTTCTATTGCACTAATCATTTGCTTAACACACTCATCAGGATCTTCTTCGAAATAGAATTTAGCGCCTACCCATTCTTCTATTTTGTTAGTTAAGATATCCATTACTTCTGGTCCACCAGTTACCTGAGGAGTTATACCAAGCCAAGTATTTATTCCTGATGAAACAACATATGTTCCAATTGCAACTGCTTTTTCTGACATCCATTCAGGAGCTACTCCAGCCACAGGTAAATCACTCATATCTAAGTTGAAATGCTTTGCAACCTCTCCAACAACATTAAGAATTCTTGTGTTATCAACGCATGAACCTAAGTGTAGTACTGGCGGTATATCTGTTAGTTCACATACTCTATAAAGGCCTTCACCACAAAGTTTTCTTGCATCTTTAGACATAAGTCCTGCCTTTGCGGCTGCTTGAGCGGCACATCCAGTGGCAACAACTATTATATCATTTGCGATTAATTGCTTAATAATTTTTATCATGCTTTCATCATGCATTTTCTTTGGATTGTTACAGCCAACAATACCTACTGCACCTCTTAAAACCCCTGTAGCAAGACAGTCAGCTAGTGGTTTTACAGTTCCAGGCATATCTATATTGCTATTAACTACTTTATCCAAGTGTCTAATTATATTGTTATAACTAAATCCTACAGTTGCATGAGATTTAGAGCTTGGAATAAATACTTTTTCTCTATCTCTTTTTTGATAATTTGTAATAGCTTCTCTTACTATTGATTTTGCTGATTCATAGGCAGTATCTTCATCAAACTCTATATGGGTTGCATCTTTAATTCTTGCCTTTGGTGATGTAGTTATGAATTTAGTATGATATTGGTTCGATAGTTCAGCAAGTGAAGGGAATATACATTGAACATCAACTATTATCGCTTCAACTGCTCCAGTAATTACAGCAAGTTCTTGTTGTAAGAAGTTACCTGCAATCTTCACACCATGTCTCATAACAACTTCATTACCAGTACAGCACATACCAGCAATATTAATGCCCTCTGCTCCAACTTCTTTTGCTAATGCTTGAAGCTCTGGGTCATCTGCTGCAAGTACTATCATTTCAGAAAGACTTGGTTCATGACCATGAATTATAATGTTAACTTGATTTTCTTCTAATACTCCAAGATTTGCTTCAGTTTCCTTTGTTGTAGGAGAACCAAATAAAATATCAGAAAGTTCAGTTCCCATATATGATCCACCATAACCATCTGCAAGGGATGTTCTCATTGCAAGCTTAATCATGCTTTCGGCATCGCCAGTACATCCAATATGGGTAGAATGCATTACAGTAACTACCTCTCTGTCAATAGCTCTTGGCCATATATCAATGTTTTTCCATATTTCTTTTCTTGTTTCTGGCACACATTCTGGTATTGTTAAATTCCCAAAAGGCTTACCATATTCATTTAGAGCATATTCAGCGGCTTCATGGGCTACTTCATAAATATCCTTGTTTTCTGTATCAATCTTCCATCTTTTAGCTACTTCTAATAACTTTTCTTCATCTTTAATAGTGTAATTCCCATCCTTACTAGATATATGAAGTACATGGGCAATACTCCTGCCATGGTCAGAGTGAGCAGATGTTCCCGCTGCAACCATTCTAGCAAAGTTTCTTGACACTATGACATCCGCCGTAGCACCACAGAGTCCTTTTTGTGCCCCCTTACCAGGAACTGGACTAATTCTACAAGGACCCATTGAACAGTTACGACAACATAATCCTTTTGATCCAAAACCACAAGGTGCTTTCATTGCAGTTTGTCTGTCCCAAATTGTTTCAACATTATCACGTTTAGCCTTCTCAACAAGCTCTATGGTAGCTTTGTCGATAGATATAGTATTACTTTCCAAATTTATGACCCCCTTTGGTAATTTATTAAATTCTCCTTTATATTTAAAAGAGAGAACTGTAAAGTTTTAAAATTTTTCAAAATTTATATGTTTAAAAAGTTTGGTAAGGGATAATAATATGAATGTATGTATAGGGATTTCTATAAACCCAAATATCACCCTAGTTGGTAAGAATATGATATATCCTTTGTCGAATAATAGAGATAACCAATATGTATTTAAACCTAATGAGATTATTAAGTGGGAAAAGGATACAATAAAGAAAATCTTATCTATTGAATATAATGAATTGTTTTGAGTATTTCTTTTTGTCATAATAATGGGTGTAGCAATGTAACCAATAACAATAATTGTATAAAGTACAATGTATATATATGAGAGTCTGTTATCTAAATAAAATAAGTTTCCATTTTTAAAACTTAAAACTTCATTAACAAATAATGCTTTTACAACACCGATTGATAATAGAAGAACAAATAAAGTATTAATATAGTTAAAATTAATTTTAACATTAGCTCGTTTAGACTTTATAAACATATATATAATTCCTGGTATTGCACCAGTTAAAGCCGCACTTAATGTGAAACCTGGAAAAAAAGCCCCACCCATTGGGTTTGTCATATATCCTATAATATCTGCCACCACACCTGCTAAGGCCCCTGGTATTGGTCCAAATAAAATCCCTGTGATTATCAATGGTATTCCACCAAAACTAAATCTTAGAGCCGGCAGACCTGCTATCGGTAAAATTATGCCACAGAATCTAGTTAAAACAATACTAAGTCCAGTAAGTAAGCTTGAGTACACCAGTGTCCTTGTATTCAAATATTTTCTAGGAATAACGTTTTCATTTAGTATCTGCTTTTCCATAATCAGTCACCCTCAGTCTATACTTTCTAGATTCGTGTTAAAAATTTATTATTTTTTTCTCAGTTATTACTTTTTCCATAGATATATCAAAATCTTCAGCTGGGATATAGTTGTCAATTATTTGGTAATCATAACACAATGCAATACTCTTTGCGTTTGTTGCCAGCTTAAGAAATCTGTCATAATATCCTCCGCCAAAGCCAATTCTATTTCCTTTTAAATCAAACACTACCCCTGGAACTATTACTAAATCAATACTTTTAACATTTACTTCTCTTGCCAATTCTTTATGGGGTTCCTTTATTCCCATGGAGTTCTCTTGTAATTCCTTCTTAGGGTCCTTTATCTCACAAGGGATCATTCTATTTTCACCTTCAATACATAATGGGACAATCACTTTTTTGCTTTCTTCTAAACATATATCTAATAATAAATTTGTATCAACTTCATTTTTATAACTTAAATAAATCATTATATTCTCACTACTTTTAAACTCATCTAAATTTACTAACTTTGAAATAATAATTTTACTTTGACTTTCTACTTCATGAGAAGTCATTGAATTTCTTTTTTTTAACATATCTTTTCTTAAAGTTCGTTTATCTAGTGACACAAGCTTTGCCCCCTATATAAGAATTTGTTGATTCTATTATGAGCTATATGTATATTGTATACATATATAAAATTCCAATCTATGCCAGGATCTGAATTTTCTACACTTTTTTCTTTCGTAGGTTTGTTATTTTTTTAACTTTGATGGCATAAAAAAAACTTTGTTATATTTTTATCTTTAACTCAATTATATCATTTTGGTTAAATATTACAATAGTATTTTTAATAAGTATGTTGTTTTTTACAGAATTTTTATTTTTATGTGTTTTATTACTATTAGCTAAATATTGTATCATTAATACTCAATACCATGAAACCTAGCTATTTAGCTGAGTTTCAATATAATTAAGTCTATATATTTTATTGTAACTAACTTTATATTAATTGTCAAAATTATATTATTTTTTTATTCCTTAATTTCATTATCATAGCTATATGCTTATTTGTGAATTTTTCGACAAATTTCTTAGTTATTAAATTAACATATGCCATTAACTAATCAAGCCAATAACCATATTGTTCTTAATGTCTATGATAATATTGCTTATATTATTAATATTTTATAAAAATAACCTATAGAGTAAATTATTTATATACTCTATAGGTTATTTTTATATAGGTACTTTTATTTTTTTGGTTTTTCCATAGAATAAACTGTAGGATGACCATTTTCATCTTTAAATACTTCAAGCTTTACAAGATCGCCCTCTTCTAATTCTAATTTAGATAAATCATCTTTAGCTATCCCATTTAATCTGAAGGCCTGTGGACCATCCTCAATTTTAACCTCTATTGAGTTATTATCAATTTGTCCTACATATTCGGCTACAACAAATTGAGTTTCTAGTAATGTGGATGAACTATCGGGAGCATTTTCAACAGGAGTATTTGGATCTTCCAATTGATTTTCCCCTTCTTCGCTTCCTTCTCCCTCTGTCGTATTTTTAGGTGTAAGATATACTATATTAATATTATCTGTAATCCCTGTCAACTTAACTATATCCATAGGATATGTTAAGATCTCAGCAACCATAGTCCCCTTTGCTGGAGAATATTCCTGCACCATAACATCAGTTACACCTTCGTTATCAATAACTTTTGTTATCTCTATACCGTATCCAGCACTAGGTTTCTCACCACTAAATACAGCTAAATAATAGTAATCACTTGATTCATCTTCTATTAGTTTGTATCCTTGTTCCATTTTAGCTTCATCAATCTCTGCTTGAACTTCTGAGCTTAAATCCTCATATTTTACCCTTTCAAAACTAATGTTATTAACTGTAATTTCTTGAGATTCATCCTCTGCCTTTGGTAATTCATCATCAGCTACATTAGGTTCATTACTTTGACATCCAGTCACACCAACAATTAATATAAATATTAAACTAAAAACTATTAATTTTTTCATAATAAAATCCTCCTTATTTTTATTTACATAATATTAGACGAAGGATTTTTAGAAAAGTTTCAATTTAGAATAAAAATTATAAAAACATATAATTCTAGTTGCTAAATGTTTAATCTAATTAAATAATTGCTTACTTTTTTAAATTTTTTTGCGATTTATATTCAAAAGCTACTCTCTCTAATGTATAAATATTATTATAATAACATCATAATAAAGTAGAGAATAAACGTCAGAATAGGAAGTGGTCAAATGAATGCCATGGAAAATAATGTGGAATTAACAGCTACTGAGATTTCAAATATATGGGCATCTTATATGAAGAACAGTATGGAGATTAGATTTTATGAGTATTTTATTGAAATAATTGAAGATGTAGAAGCAAAAGAATTTATAAATACTATGCTTAGTCTTTCTAGAGATTCTATGGACAAGATCAAAGAGATATTTAGAATTGAAAGGCTATCCATACCCTATGGATTTACAAATGAAGATGTGAGGATAAGAGCTCCTAGAGTTATATCAGATGCATTCATTTTAGCCTTTTGCTACGATTTTACTTTACTTACCATCGATACACACTCCAGTGCTTTATTGATTTCTACAAGAAAAGACATTAGACAGTATCTTCATCACTGCATCGATGTCAATATATCAGCACAAAGTAGATTAATTGATATAATGAAATCTAGAGGATTATATACAGAACATCCAAGGGTTGCTATTGATAATGAAATTCAGTTTATTGATAACAAAAAGTACCTTAGTGGTTTGCTAACTAATAATAGGTCTCTAAATGTCGCAGAAATAGCTAGTTTAATAAGAATAATTCATAGAGCAGAATTTTCAAAGATGGTTTTTGTAGCATTTTCTAAGATAACTAACTCTCAAAAATTAGAAAAACATTTTAATGCTGGTACAGATGAAATCCAAAAGATTTTGAATTCATTGCAGCCTTTATTATCTGCAGAAAATATACCTATTTCTTCAATGGAAGATTATAAAATATTCGATATAGATGTTCCGCCATTTTCAGATAAATTAATGTTATTCTTTATAAATACATGCTTAGGTGTCTATTGTTCTACTATGGTATCTAGGGCCATTGCATCTAGCTTAAGAACTGATATAACATCAAAGCTTTTAGTAATTATGAAGGATATGCTTACTTATTATGATGATGGCATAAAGCTTATGATAAAGAATGAGTGGCTAGAAGCTCCTCCACAGCCTATAGATACAAAGTGACTATATTAAAAAATAGATAGATTTAAAATGTATTTTATATAAATATAAAGAATTATTAATACTATAGCTAAGGACGGATAAGAAATATGAGGATATATTCAAAACTAGGCAAAATCATGTTCTTTATCGGCATCTGGGTATTTTCCATTGGTTTTACTTTTAATAGTAAATTAGGTTTAATAGACTCTTCAAAATGGACTTCCTCTCTATCAATTCCATTAATATCAATAGGAATCATATTGTTAATTATTTCAAACTTCTTTAAGATAAATAAATAGTTATATAATTATTACCTGTAACACTATTTTCCCTCCCTGAATATATTGGAAGTATCTACTGATTTAATTAAAATATTTTTTTGGAGGGATTTTTTTTGAACAGATTTAAAATAATTTCATTTATGCTTATTTTAGTTTTAGTAGTTTCCATGGCATTAACTGGTTGTGGAGAAAAAGCTTTAACTAAAGTAACAGTTGCTGAGGTTACTCACTCAGTATTCTACGCTCCTCAATATGTAGCTCTTTCTGAAGGCTTCTTTGAAGAAGAAGGGCTAGAGGTTGAATTTGTAAATACTAAAGGTGCAGATAAAACCATGACTGCATTACTATCTGATCAAGCAGACATAGGATTCATGGGACCAGAGGCATCAGTATACGTATATAATCAAGGTAGAGAAGACTATGCTGTAAACTTTGCTCAACTCACTCAGAGAGATGGTTCTTTCCTAGTGGGAAGAGAAAAAGTAGATAATTTTGATTTTAGTATGCTAGAAGGCAAAAGTATCATTGGTGGTAGAGCAGGTGGTATGCCTGAAATGACTCTAGAATATGTACTTAGAAAGCATGGCCTCGAGCCTGGTGAAGATGTAGAAGTAAGAACAGATATCCAATTCGCTGCAATGGCAGGAGCTTTCCAAGGTGGCGAAGGTGATTATGTAACATTATTTGAGCCAACTGCTTCTATGATGGAAAAAGAAGGTCAAGGACATATTGTAGCTTCTATAGGTAAAGAAGGAGGATATATTCCTTACACTTGTTATAGTGCTAAGAATAGCTACTTGGAAAAGAATCCAGAAATAATTCAAGCATTTACCAATGGAATCTACAAAGGTATGAAATGGGTAGAGAGTCATAGTGCAGAAGAGGTTGCAAAATCACTTCAGTCCCATTTCCCAGAGTCTGATCTCGAGGTTCTTACTGCCTTAGTAAACAGATACAAAGAGCAGGATACTTGGAAACCAGATCTAGTTTTAACTGAAGATGGATTAAATCATATGATGGATATAATCGATGCAGCTATAGGTCTAGATAATAGAGCTCCCTATGATAAGATAGTTGTTACTAAATTTGCTGAAGAGGCTATGGGTAAGTAAATAATTGAATAACCAAATTAAAAAGGCGAGGGTTTCTTAGATAAACCCTCGCTTCTTATGATTATGATAATTAACTTATATTGTATCCAAGTGTCATTAATGAGACATAATAACTTCCCCCGTCCCCTTACATTAGATACTATAATTCAAATCAAGTATCTTCTCCAGAGTATCGCTCTCTCCATTTTTAATGTATTCTCTCATAACCTTGACCCTAAGGTTGCCTGCTTCTTCCATATCATAAGCAGTGTATATAAACCAAGATACTAAACTAGTTTCTATGAATTCTTCTGTTATAAGACCCTTCATAAAAAAGTCGGACTCTATAGTAAACACATTGTCTATCATTGATTGTCTTTCTTCCTTAAATATTTTTCTTTGGGATTCAAAGTGATTGCAGTACTCGATTTTGTTATTAATAATCTCCTTAGGTATTTTTATACCATAGGCATTTTTGAAATATTTATAGTTTTGCTTATTTTGTTTTAAAACTCTTTTATAGTTATTCTCATACTCCGCTTTATCCCAATGACCAAATAATCTACAGCTTAGTGGTCTTACTTCATAGATATAACATTTACCTTCATCATCTAAAAATGGACATTTCATTTTCTCTATCATTTCTAAAAAATAGTACTTAAATATTTTAGGTAATAGTTTGTTATAGATTTCAGGATTATTCAATAAAAATTCATATATATTTAGAAATTCTATATAGAAGGTATTGACTGACTCTCGACAGCATTTAGTACAACTTTTACATATGCCATGAGGTATATAATCATATATTCTATTTAACTTTTCATACAACCTATTTTTTTCAGCATTTCTTATAGATTTTTCTATGTTTTTTTTATATAATTTCACTTTTTTCCTCCGATTAATTTTATATTAGGTCCCGTCGCATAGACGGTAAATTTATTTTATAATAAAACAGTTTTATGCTGGAACAGTTTTATTATAAAACAATCTTACTATACTGTCACGACTATTGAAAACAAAAAATAATGAAGATGCTATAGTTAAACTTAATCACTGTTATTTTTCAAATTATAACGAATACGATTGTACCTTTTGTTATTCTCGTATCAAGCAATTATTCCTACAATTAAATTGAATGCTAGAAGTAAAAATAATATCCAAACTAATGCACTACCTGATAACTTCGATACTATCTCTAATGGGGTACGACCATTTCCAAAGAGTTGTGATATACTTATCCAAACTATCATTAACACAAATGATCTAAGTCCTTCTCGAATAACGTTTATCAAAAATCCTTGTTTTCTCCATTTATGCCATCTCCTATAAAATCTCTTCTCAAATTTTTCATCCCAAACTATTCTATAAATTGTGATTGGTATGGAAAGACTAGTTAATACGTAATAAAGAGTTGTATATTGAATTTCCTCAAAGCTAGGTAAAGCTAGCAGGACCCCATATAGTATTGTTATAGCAATAATTCGATTAATTCTTTTGTTCAATTCCATTCCCCCCCCTTAAAGATAATACCACAAATGCTTTGATGACTTTATAGATTATTGCCATTTAACAAAACATTCATTAAGAAGTTAGCTGAATAATCTTTATAAATATTTTAGTTCAACGGCACGATAGCAATATAGACTTAGGTCAAAACCATATTTTTCAAGTTGATTAATAATTTTTTTCTATAACTACAATTTTAATATTTAAAATTACTATTGTACTTTAAAGAAACTAATTAATATACTTTTCATAAACAAATAAATATGAGGAGGTTATATTGTGAGTAATAAAAATAAGACTACATATGCTTTAATCTTTACTTCTATGGGTATTGTCATTAATATTGTGTTTGGTACTGTTGTATCAATGCTAAAAATTCCTCTATTATTCTTAGATACTATTGGCACCATATTTGTAGCAGTAGTTCTAGGACCTGTTTATGGAGCAATTTCTGGAGGACTAACTAATGTTATACAAGGAATGATTACAAACCCTAAAACTATTCCTTTTGCTTTAGTTAATATTTCAATTGGACTTATTGTTGGCTTCGTGGCAAAAAGATATAAGTTTAACTACAATGTATCTATAGTGACAGGATTAGTACTTTCTGTTGTAGCACCACTTATAGGTACACCCATAGCTGTATGGATTTTTGGTGGATTAACTGGGGGAACAACAGATATAATATTTACATGGTTAATTAAATCAGGGCAAACTATATTCACTGCTGCATTCATTCCTAGAATAACAGGTAATTTTATTGATAAAATCGCTAGTTGTATTTTAGTAGCATTTCTTATTCAACGATTACCATATGATCTGTTAAATAAATTTAAAAATGTTGAGAAATTAACTGTAAACAAATCAGAACTAGAGGACAATTTAAGTGTACAGGAATAAGAAGCTCATTATTTTATCCCATTGCATCTTAAACCAAAACAGTGTTGTTAAACCTTTAGCACGGGCTGAAGGAGGTTATACTGATGTTGTTAATCTTTTATTAGCCAATAATATTGGAATAATTCAATTGCCTTGCCCGGAACTTCTATTTTTAGGTGAAAATAGACCTTCAATGACAAAGGATGAATACAATACCTTAGAGTATAGAGTTTTTTGTAAAAAGCTTTTACAAGGTATAGTCTTTCAAATAAAAGAATATTTGAGAAATAATTATAATATTATTGGTATTATAGGCATAGAAGAAAGCCCTACTTGTGGATTGATTAATACTCAAGGCATATTAATGGAAGAGCTCCTTTCTTTATTGAAATATGAAAACATTGAATTGTCTCAGTTGCAAATTCCAACAGATTATATTGAAGGAAAAGATAATCAAAACTTTTTAAATCTTTTAAAAAATTTTATTTAGAATACCTCAAAGAACTGTCTTAATTTTTAAGACAGTTCTTTATATTTTTAGGTTATATTTATAGATGATTCTGCAAGATTAAAATAGCATTATTATAAGAAATGACCTTGAGAAAATTCAATTTTTATGTTACAGTCATATCGTAATCCGATATCGTAATTAGATAATTAAATTATGTATTAGAGGTGATTAGAAATTCTAGAGAAGATTTTAAGAAAATTATTCCTTGGATTCATCCAAATTCATATACTTCATCATGCTAAGAAAGAGCCCTTCTACGGTGCCTGGATGATTGAAGAGCTTAAGGAACATGGATATGATATGAGTCCTGGAACACTATATCCACTCCTTCACAGCATGGAGTCTAAAGGGCTTTTAGAAAAAGAAGAAAAAAATATTGAAGGAAAGATTAGAAAATACTATACAACTACCAAACTAGGAAATGAAGTTTTAAAAGAAGCTAGAAATAAAGCATATGAATTATTTAAGGAAATTAAAGAATAACTAGAAAGGATGACTAAGATGTTTGTGCTTAAAGAGATTAAATATAAAGATATTCTTAATATTAATAATCTTAATATTAAGAGTCATAAAGTGACTTGTATTGTTGGTCAAAGTGGTAGCGGAAAAACAACCTTGTTAAAACTTTTAAATAAACTAATCAGTCCTGATGCTGGGGAAATCTTTTATAATGATCAATCTATAAATGATATGGACTCTATTAATTTAAGAAGAGAAGTCGTTATGCTACCCCAATCTCCTGCTATTTTTGGTGGCAGCATAAAAGATAATCTTTTGATAGGAATGAAATTCTCTGAAAAAATTTATCCTTCCGATGATAAGTTATATGAAGTACTTAAAATGGTAAATTTAAAAAAGGATTTGACTGAAGATGCTGAAAAGCTCTCTGGCGGAGAAAAACAAAGGGTTGCTCTAGGCAGAGTCATTCTAATGGGGCCAGAAGTGCTATTATTAGACGAGCCATCTTCTGCGTTAGATGAAGATACAGAACACATAATTATTGAGTCATTAGTGAAATATACGAAAAAAAATAATAAGACACTTATTATGGTTACCCATTCCAAAAAAGTGGCTACTCATTTCTCCGATGAGATTGTTGAGATGAAAAAAGGTATGGTAATGAATAGGGAGGGATTATAGACTATGACTGGTGTAATAGACCTTGGACTTTCGCAAATGGCAGCTGCTTATATTTTTGTTATTGTTTTATTATTTATTGTAAGAGCAAGGGGTATATCAAAAGAAAAAGAAATTCTTGTTTCTACTGTACGTATGACTCTACAGCTTATTTTAACAGGATATATACTTGTCTATCTATTTAATAACATCAATCCATTATATACAATTATTATAATAGTAATTATGGAGATATTCGCTATTTATAATATTTTCAAAAGAACTAAAACAGAACTTTCAAAGTCTCTTAAAAAAATCATTGCTATTTCTATGGTATTGGGGACTTTATCAAGTCTTGTATATTTCTTACTTGTAGTAGTTAACATTTCACCTTGGTATGACCCAAGGTACTTTATACCAATTGCTGGTATGCTTATTGGTAATTCAATGACGGGTATCTCCCTTGGAGTAACAAGGCTTGTTGATGGTATGCATAATCAAAGACACCTTGTTGAATCTGCATTAATGCTTGGTGCAACTCCTAAGATGGCTGCAAAAGAGATTATTGATAATGCTTTTGATTCTGCTATTCTTCCATCAATAAACTCCATGGTTGGAATGGGAATTGTATTCTTACCTGGAATGATGACAGGACAAATTCTATCCGGTACTTCCCCTGTCACCGCTATTGAATACCAAATTGCAATCATGCTTGGTATTCTTGGAAGTGTATCATTAACCGTTATATTATTTATTCAGCTTGGATATAAAACTTTCTTTAATGAACAAAGTCAATTAATCAGCGAGGACTGGTAAATACACTTGGATCTATCCTTTTATTCCTTTTTCTTACCTCAAATATATATTGTCTTCCATATTTTAAATAACTATAATATTTTTAATTGTTTTGGCTAAATATATCTATATATACTTACACTTAGCAAGGAGTTATATACATGTATTTTAGAACTATACTTTTTATAGGCTTTATTTTTGTAACCTTTTTATGGGGTGATTATAAAAATTGGAAGAAGTATTATCCAACAATCCTATATTTCATTATATGTAGTTTATTATATACAGTTTTTACTTATGACTATCCTCTTTGGAAGTTTAACCCAATATATCCTTCTAGTTATATTTTACCTAATAATTTGTTAATATCTATTGCTGTTACTTTTATTTTATTTCCTTGTACAGCCTTAATTTACTTAGGTAATTTTCCTAAAAGACACAGACAGATTCTTTATATATTAACTTGGGTTGTTATTTACTCAGCAATAGAATTTATAGCCTTACATTTTGGTGCAATTTTATATGAAAATGGTTGGCGCTATTTGTATTCTATTATTTTTAATGTCTTCCTATTTTCTTTTCTACGAATACATCATCTAAAACCTTCCTTAGCATGGATATTATCTTTGATTTTTATATTATCTTTTATTACTATATTTAATGTTCCTGTCTATAGTGTATAGTAATAAACTACTAGAACAGCTTAGGATGAATCAACCGTATCTTTTCCTTATTGATATTGTAATAGTATTTATTACTTATTGATTGGCAAAAGTGATTGTAGATATATAGGGAAGATGCTTAATGATGTCATTATGTAGCCATTAAAACACTTTAATTGAAATATGGAGGTAATGTTTTTTAAATTTTTTCTACGGACAACAATCACTAACTATAATCCAATGGGCTTTAAGAGCTATTATAGCTTATATCATACATCATTTTTTATGAATTCAGCCCTTGTTATTGGATTATCTGGTCTGAATATAGTATCTTCATAATCATTAGGTGCAGAAGGATGATATATTCCTTAAACTTTAAATTTATCTGTTTGTTTCTTAAGTTCTGAGGACATCTTGTTAAGTTCCTCTAAGCTTGCTCCAACTTGTTCAAAGGTGCTAACCTGCTCCTCAATTACTGCATTAATTTCTTGTACAGAACTAGCATTATTTTGACTAGATGAAGCTATTTCATCTATAGCCCTTGTCATCTCTTCAGCAATTGTAGTTTGTTGAGTAGATGAATTAGATATTTTCTCAAGTTGATTTGTAACCTTTTGTACCAATGCTAGAATGTTTGTAAATTGCTTGTTAGTTTCTTCTGCTTTTTCAACACTTGTTTCTACCAATTTTTTGCTTTCAGTTGTTGTTTTATTAGCTCTATCAGATTTTTCTTGTATATCCTTTATAAATCCTGTTATCTTTTCAGTAGACTGCCTACTCTCTTCAGCTAATTTTCTTACCTCATCAGCAACTACAGCAAATCCTCTTCCATGTTCACCTGCCCTTGCAGCTTCAATTGCAGCATTTAAGGCCAGTAAGTTGATTTGCTCTGATATGTTATGAATAAGTTTTACAATTTCTCCAATATAGTCTGATGATTCTTTTAATTCCTGTATTGTTTTGTATACCTCTTCCGTAGCTTTTTGTACTTTATAATTCGCTTCACTAACTTCATTGATGCTCTTTACTCCAAGGTTTGCCTCTGATAAAATATTTTTACTATTTTCGTAGGAATTATTTGCTTCAGTAGATATATTGTCAGTACTACTTGCCATTTCTTCTATACTAGCTGTTGTTTCCTCTATAATACTTGCATTACTTTGTGAAGTATCAGATACACTAGATATTTGGATAGATATCTCCTCCATACCGTTATTTGCTTCTTCAGTAGCTATGGCCAGATCATTAGAAGAGGTGGATAATGTATTAACATCTTGCTTTATATGTATAATTAGCTCTTGAATTTTCTCAATAAAGGTATTAACCCACTTAGCCAGTTCCCCTACTTCATCCTTTGTAGTAACATTAAGTCTTCTTGTTAAATCTCCTTCTCCTTCTGCAATATCCTTTAGCATCTTATTTGTTATATATATAGGTCTAGTTATTAATCTTGATATTAATATGCTAAATAATAGAGCAATGATAAAAATTGAAAGCGATGAAATAAGCATAATTTTTTGTGCATCCTGGGCCTTATTATTAATCATTTCTAAAATATTTCTATTCAAATCATTAAGTAGCGGATCAAGTTTATGTATAGCTTTTCTGTATTCACCTTTCAAACCTTCATTTTCTGTTAAACCAATTTCTTTTTCTATTTTAACTATTTCATTAAATTTTTTATTATAATCTTCTAACAGTTTAATTTTACTAATATTTCCAGAAGTTTCAAGGGAAGATTTCAATTCAGACACAATACTATCTAACTTATCTACATATTTTAAATCGTGTCTTAAAAAATAATCTTTTTCAGCCCTTCTAGCCTGTAACATTAAAATAATTTGATCTGGTTGGTTAATACTATTTTCAATATTATGGATTGCTTCTCTTAACTCCCCCTCAAGTCCGTGATCCTGGAACCCTCTTTCCTTTATGTTATCTACAACCTGCAAATAATTATCATGATATAGTTTAACTTCTTCTAGAATCGTGTTCAATTTTTCCACTAAATCTACATTGTTAATGATATCATTATGCTCTTTTATTAAGATTATATTATGATTTAGCTCTTCATAATTCTTCTCGAATTTTTCAAGATATGAACTTGTTTCTTCTTTGAAAAAATTTGAATTTGACACTTCTCTAATTAGAAAATCCTTTTCATTTTTTCTTAACTCTAGCATTGCTACAGTGATCTCCTCGTTAGCTAGTAATAATGGCATCTTATTTGTATTGATATCATTAATTGTAAAATAGGATTGTACTATTATCGACACAAATAATAGCATTAATGTAATAAATGAAGTTACTATCTTAGTTGTTATCTTCCAATCTTTAAATCTAAATTTCATCTTAAAACTCCTCCTAAGCTGTCCAATTCCTAAATTAAGCATTTTAACATATCTATAATATAAATATATTCGACTTTTCTTTACATTTTCCTTCAAATTTATTAATAATCATTAATACCTTTTATCCATTTGTTGTAGTCATGGCATCTTAGTATTATTTGCTTTATTCTAACTAGCGAATAGCATTATTATATGATTCATCTAAGTATCTTCAATATCGGAACTATGGCTAAACTTAATGCTAATAAACTAATGAAAACCCCTGCTTAACCCTAATAATTAGCAATAACCAAAATTCAGCATATTTAAAATTTAGTAGTTAATCCTTCTACGTCATTTTTTTAGATATATATAACTCTCCATCGGTATTTATCTCTGCATAAAATACATCTTTTTCAGTTTGCATTTCATGATTATTGTTAAAAAATCAAAACCTTTCCATAGTTTCATAGAAAGGTTTTATTATATGCTAATCTAAATTATATTACTTAAGATAGTTACTATCTTTAAGTTTTTGCTTAATTTGTTCTGATGAAACTTGTCCTTCATTATAATCAACTGTCACCGTATTCTCTATAGGATCAACTCTTACTGCATTGACTCCACCAAGACTATGAATATCATCAGTTAATGATTTTGAAACTGATTTTAAATCTGATACATCCTCAAGTGAATTGTTTAATTTAAATTTTTCAGCTTTCATTTTCATAAATTCACCTCCACTTATAGTATACAAAATATATTTCTAAAATATCGATTGAATTGTTTATATAATAAGTTATAATTAACCAGAAATATAATTTTACTGTTGATACATATTTTGACTACTTCCGTCAATTGCATTTTGATTTTGATATTGACTTGCAAATTGACTTACACGTTCTTGCCCTTCAGGAACAACTTGATACATACTTCCAATCTTAGTGGTCATTTGATGGTCTGCTTGTTCTAAAGGATAATATCCTTTCTTAACCATATACTGCCATACATCATAGGCATGGGAACTGCTCATCAAAAATGCTGTCTCTAAAAATCCACGAATCTCTGGATTAGCCGTCTCCATTGCTGCCCATGCATATTCTCTTCCAGCACGTTTTAAAGTAAGTAAATATGCGGTAACCATTTCACGGTCATTCATATCTTTAACAGCTGTTCGGGGTTGAACTGGTGGATATTGGTTAGTTACAGACTGAGTATAACTTGTTAGATTTCCGTCAATTTTGAATCTAGGCAATTCCTTTTGTGCACCTTGCTGATTATTAATAAATTCTACCTTCATGTTATAATCACGAACATGATAAGGAAAATGTCTTTCTAACATAGCTCTGAACTCTGGACAAGTTACATGATCCAGCATATAAGCCATATTAGTAATACTATTAACACAGCTCATCGTTAATTCATTTAAATCATGCAATTCATGTGCTGCTAGTTTCATAGCTAAAACCTCTTTCTTACAAAATTTTTATTACCATATATAATTTGTACATTTTTATAAAAAAATATCTAAGTTTTTATATATTTTTTTATAAATAATCCTAACCTAATGTTCATAAATACATTTATCTTTCCTAGTGAAAATTTTCTATGTGCAAATTATTCATTGAAAACTAAATATTTAGGAATTGAAAACTAAAAATCGGGAAAAATATTATAGAATCTATTAATTATTTATTTTTGAAAGGAGTTAAAGCGATGAACAAAACGATGTCTGCACTATTAATCAAATTTGTACTAACATTAGGAGCTGCTTGGGCTGCCTTTAGCTTATTCGGAGATAGTACCTTTACTTTTGTACTGACACTTGCTATAGCTGGTACATTGTTAAATTATTTAATAGGGGATCTGTTTGTACTTCCTAACATGGGTAATATAATAGCTTCTTTAGGGGATGGTTTGCTTGCAGTTATAACAGCCTATGTCGTAGCTGGATTTGCTTATTTAAGAGCTACTACAACTGCATTTGTTGTTTTTGGAGTTCTTGTAGCTGTAGCAGAATTTTTCTTCCATATGTATTTACTTAAGTCTGATGAAGTAGCACCAAACACTAAAACTCAAGTGAATAATAGAAATCAACCTACCTTTAATATGGAAGTAGGTAATGAATTTGATGTTGATAATAAGGATATACTCAATGACAATGATAACCTGGATGACAAAGAATAAATATGAATATCAAGTTATGAATGGTACAAATATTTTAAATTAGATGACAAAAAGAATAATAGAAATAATAACTAATAGTTTTTGTATTAAAATGGCTTATCGCACTTATTAAGCCATTTTATTATAAGGTACTAATATCCATCCATTGTTTAAACATTTAAGTGAGCAAAAGAAAGGAGTTTTGGGTAGTACAGTCAAATGGAACTTCACAAAATTTCTTGTTAGCCCTACAGGTGAAGTTGTAGGTAGATTTGCTCTAAGCACATCACCCTTAAATCTAGAGCATAAAATAAGTGAATTAATTGAAAAATATAACTAATGAATTTTATTAAACAATAGCAACTACATACTAGCAAAGCCAAGGTTCTAACTAAACCTTGGCTTTGCTCATTCTCTATATAATAATTTTAAAGGTATGACTGAATTCTATTATATAGTAATTTATTTATTCATACTAATCAGCTTTATCTTTCAATTTTGGCGTTTCTTTCTCTGTTTGTGATTCCTTATCTTGTGATAACGGTACTTCTTTATCTTCTCCCGTTTCTACCTCTTCCATTTCCTCATGGTGTAAATCACATTTTTGCAAAGGAACCCTATAAGCAAAGTCACTGGGAACATATCCGCCATGCCTCCAAGGTATATAGGAAGGATTGGTCTTAATGAAGGTCCTTACCACCACTTCTTCCTCTGGGCAATAGGGTGTTGCTAATTTATTGGATGTTTTATCTACTCTTAATTGTACTCGGCTAATAGAATTGGCTTTTGGAGCAGTACCTGGTGCAAAATATTCTGATCTTGCTCTATTACCCCTTTGATCTCTACCAGTTAATCTAGTTGCGGGTCCACCTGTATCCATATCAACCGTTTTTCTTATAAGGTTATCTGACATTTTAAAATCTTTCTCCGGTAAGTCTTCGTGGATCTTAAGCATAACCTCTTTCCAGAAAATAGCTGCCATTTTACTTCCATCTGTTAAGTTCAATTGTGGGATGTCATTTCCTATCCAAACTGCTGAAGCATAGTAGGGAGTATACCCAGCAAACCAAGCATCAGCCTTTGCTGATGTTGTTCCTGTTTTTCCTGCCACAGGTATTTTCCTATTTCCAGGATATAGACTTGCCCGTGTTCCTGTACCGTAACTAACAACATCCTTTAAAATATCCGTCATAATATTTGCAATCTCAGGCTCAACGACAATAGTTTCTTCCGGGTCATAGGTATAATGAACTTTTCCACTTGTATCTAATATTTTTTCAATTGTAGTGGGTTTTATATAAACTCCATCATTGGCAATGGCACCGTAGGCTGCAGTTACCGTAAGAGGTGATAGTCCTCTGGTAAATCCACCCAATCCCAAGGCTGCTGGGTTTTCATCATTTACATATTTGTTTTCATCATGACTCACAAAGCTATCTTTAGAAGGATTATTTTTACTTATAACCCCCAATCTTTCTAGATATTTCATTGAGGTTTCAATACCTATTTCCTCTAATAGCTTTACCGTGGCAACATTCATGGAATTAACAGCAATTCTTCTTATGGACGTTAACCCTCTATACCCACTATACCAGTTCCTTGGCCATAACCTTCCTCCTGCAGTAAAATGAGGAATGTCATCAATGACTGAGGCTGCTGTATAACCATTGTCTAAGGCAGGCAAGTATACTGCTAAGGGTTTAATGGTTGATCCCGGCTGGCGATACCCTTCTGTAGCCCTGTTTAATACTTTCTTACCTGTTATATCTCTCCCCCCCACGATCGCTCTAATCTTTCCCGTAGAATGCTCCAAAATGACAAGGGCCGACTGAGGCTGTACCATACCTTTTTCATCAATTTCAAAATACTTGGGAACTATTAATAAATTTTCTTCATCATCAATTTTGTAAAAATCATGATTTTGCTTTAAAAATTCTTTAGATATACAAATCCAGTTATCATCTTTGATTGTGTAATTATTAGGAGCAATATCTATTATTCCACCCTGATGAAAAACTAGATTTTTCTTATCATCTATACTGTAAAACCCCTTTAATGATATATATCCTTTATAAATATTAAATTTATTTCTCATCATTTTTAATGTTCCATCTTCTAGTGCAAAATTTTCTTTTTGTATAATAGCATTATTATTCTCTGTCAACAAGTTATCCCTTTTATAATATAAAATGTTTCCACTCTGGTCTACCAAGTTTTGATTCCTATCTAGGTTTCCCCGTCTCCCATTATATCTCGCCCATTCCGTTAAGATAGGAGTTGTTCTTTTTTCAATATTTCCAACTAGAATTTTCCCAAAGTTTTCATAGACACCTTCTACTTTTTTTTGCATATCTACATCTAGAGTAGTATAAATCCTTAATCCTCCTGTATAAAGCTTTCTCTTTGCCTTTTTTGGGTTCATTCCATTGTTAACTAGAATTTCTATGACCTCTTTTTTAACAAGGTCAGAAAAGAAGGACATAATTTCTCTATTTTCCTTTTCTCTGGGTTTCAACTTTCCTTTAATGTCTTCCTTCAAAGCAGTTTCATATTCTTTCTCTGTAATAAACCCTAACTCCTTCATCTTTGATAATACTAACTTTTGTCTTTCGGAGGAATTTGAGTTGTAGAGTACGCCATATCTGTTCCCTATCAGGTGAATATAACCTATTAAATTTTTATTATTCTCTTCAATATTCTCTGCCAGCTGTAATAAATAGGGAGCATATCTTGAGGGATTTTTTGTGATACCAGCTATTAAGGCACTTTCTCCTATGGTGAGTTCTTCAATATTTTTGTCAAAATAGGTCTTAGCAGCTGCTTGAACTCCATATGCCCCTTGACCTAGGTTAATCGTATTCAAATATGTTTGAAGAATCTGATCCTTCGTTAAGCTTTTTTCTAGATTAATTGCTAAGTAGGCTTCCTTTATCTTGCGTTTAATGTCATTCATTAAATCTTGTCTATCTATTTCATCCTGTAGATATAGATTTTTAATCAATTGCTGTGTGATAGTACTTGCTCCTTGTACAGGTGCCTTTTCCTTAATATCAATAATAAGCGCCCCAATAATCCGTTTTAAGTCAATTCCTTTATGCCTTTCAAACCGTTCATCTTCTATGGCAATAAAGGCTTTTTTTACATGAACAGGTACTCGATTGATTTCAATAATATCTCGAAACTCAAGGGTTTGAATAATTTCAAATTCGTCACCCTTTGCATCATAGATAATAGAATGCTCACTTAATAAAGTATCCATTTGTGTAGCATCAATTTCCGGTGCATCTTTAACAACTTTACTTACAAAACTGTATCCTGCAATGCCTATAAAAATAACTAAAATAGCAATAACGAAAAAGATTATTTTTATAGTTTTAAATATAATTTTAGAAAGAGATTTTTTCTGTTTTTTATCATTTAAATTTTCATTTATGTTGATTTCGTCTTTTGGTGTATCATCGTTATCTTCTGTTGTTTCTACATCATTTAACTCTTCATCTATATTGATCTCGTCCTTATTTATATCCTCTTTATTTGTTTTGTCCTCCATGAAGCAACCCCCTAATATAAACCATCATGCTTAGAATAAATCATAGCCTTCATGTTTGTTCAAAAACTCTCTATACTTTATATATGCTAGAGCTTTTCAAATATTCTCTTAAAATAGAAACAAAAAAGCAACAAAATCCTCTCCATAAAATCATGAAAAGGATTTTGTTTATAATGGTATTAATATTTTCTAAGCATTTATTCTAAATTCCAACAGTGATTAAGGGGTCCACTGCCTTTACCAAGGTCTAGATTTGCTTTTAATGCACCCGTTATGTATTCCTTTGCATTTTTTACACTTTCCTCAATACTAAGACCTTTTCCCAAATTACAAGCAATTGCACTTGAGAGAGTGCAACCTGTTCCATGGGTATTAGGGTTATTTATCTTTTCCTGCTTAAACCAAAGAAATTCACCCTTTGAATATAATAAATCGTCACTATTCTCTTTGAAATGTCCACCCTTGATCAGTATATTTCCTTCAAAGCTTTTTGAGATTTCAATGGCTGCCTTCTTGATGTCTTCCCTTGTTTTTATTTCAAAGCCACATAGACATTCTGCTTCAGAAATATTTGGTGTGATAATTTTTGCAAGGGGCATTAATTTATTAATCAAAGTATCCATAGCATCGTCATTTAATAATTTGCTCCCGCTTGTTGAAACCATTACAGGGTCTAATACAATATTATAGGCTTTATACTCCGTTAGTTTATCAGCAATTATTCCAATAATTTTTTTGTTTGACACCATACCAATTTTAACTGCATCTGGCACAATATCCTTAAATACAGCATCTATCTGATCTGAAACAAATTCATGGGTGGAATCTTGTACTCCATACACTCCATTTGTATTTTGAGCAGTTAAAGCAGTTATTACGCTCATGGCATACATTTTATGGGCAGTTATTGTTTTAATATCTGCCTGTATCCCAGCACCGCCACTGCAATCGGAGCCTGCTATAGTTAAGATTTTATTCATAATATGCCTCCATTTGGCTAAAATTATTTATGCACTTACCATTTTATTTGATAGGTCACAAAGCTCCTTCGTTGCTTCTCCAAGATTAGACGCTGCAAATATAGCTGAAATAACAGCTACACCATCTATTCCACTACTTGTTAGCTTTAATATATTTTCACTGTTGATACCACCTATTGCAACAACAGGAATGGATACAGCTTCACAAATTTCCTTTAATGTATCGTAGGAAATATTCTTTGCATCTAATTTTGTGGAGGTTGAAAATATAGCTCCTACCCCTAGATAATCTGCTCCATTTTTTTCAGCATTTATGGCTTGATCTACACTTCGTACTGAAACACCTAAAATTTTATCTTTGCCTATCAAATTCCTAACATTCCTTGCTTTCATGTCACTTTGACCAACATGAACACCATCGGCATCGCAGGCAATGGCAACTTCAACATTATCATTGATTACAAAGGGAACCTTATATTTATCAGTAACTGACTTTATTTTTTTAGCTTCTTTAATAAAATCATTGAAGGATAATTCTTTTTCACGTAATTGAATGAATGTGGCACCGGATTTTATAATTTGTTCAACCTGATCTTCTAAACTGTTATTTCCAAGCCAGCTTCTATCTGTTACAACATAAAGTAACATGGATTTATTATCTACTTTCAATCTTAGCACCATCCTTATAAAAATAAAATAGGATATACCATCAACGTGGTATATCCCATAAATATACTTTTATGTTATTCCCTACGTTGGCATTATCCAAATCAGGTACGGTCGAAGCTTTTGCTTCCTCTCAGCCTGTAGTCACAAGCTCCCGAATATTTGTTTAAATATAATATATTATATGAAGCTATTTTTGTCAAATATCTCATATATATTTGTGTATATATACATTTTCTACTTTGAAATATTTTATTAAAGATAAGAAAACTGCTCTAATATGAGCAGTTTTCCTAAAACTATTAATATATATCCGAAAACTCTATATGTAGTCTCTCTATATTGGTTTCATTCGTTGCAGCTATTTCTTCTTGGATTATTGCTTCTTCAACTGTAGTTACAGGTAGTTCAATAATAAATTCACTTCCTTTACCATATTCACTCTCTACTTTAATATTTCCTCCATGAAGCTCTATTATGGATCTTACCAGTGATAATCCGATTTTTATTTTATTCTTATGCTGCAATCATGTGGATTCATCCTATTTTTTACTTATTTGAATTATAATTTCATTTATTGGAAAACTATTTGTAGAGTATATACTTAAAGGGAGTAGATATAATATATGAAAAAATATACTGAAATCACATTAACTTCAGAGGAGATAACATCTCTATGGACTACATATATAAATGACAGCATGGCTGTATGTATTGTAGTAAATTTCAGAAAGGATTTACATACAAAATACCTAAGATTGTCCACAGCAATTGCTAAATGTGTTAAAAATGGTGTAAAGATTATGATTAATCATGGTTGGTTAGAACAGTCTTCTCATGTTATTAGCCATACAATACTAAATAATGTCTAATATGCAGCCTATGAGCAAAGATGATAAAATGGAAAAAATCCTATGGAGCATTGCTCTACCTGGTTTTGGACAATTATTAAATGGACATTTATTAAAAGGTATTTTACTTATATTCTTAGAGTTTATCATTAACATTAAGTCTAACTTAAATCAAGCAATCATTTCAAGTTTTCTATGGAATACTGAACTGGCTTCTAATCAAACAGATTATCAATGGCTTATGTTTTACCCTTGTATTTACACCTTTGCTATTTGGGATGCCTATAAAAATTCTGCGGGAGTTAAACCTTCGTATTCTTTTTTACCCTTTGTATTTGCAGCATATTTAGGTACAATAGGTGTTATTTATTCTTCTATTTTTAGAATAGGAGGAATATTATTGGGTCCTATATTGTTACCTATTATATCCTTAATAACCGGAGCTTTACTAGGACACTTAATAAAAGTAATTATTACAAAGTCTAATTAATAGAAAATAAGGTGGGACAAATGACAGTCATTTGTCCCACCTTATTTCCTTTGTATATCATGTACCACAAAAGGTTCGATAGGGAAGGGTGGATGGTGGTGGTAACTTAGAGTACTCATCTTGTTCATTGGAGTGGGCATAGGGGTTAGAAAGAACATCAAGAAGTCGCTCCATTACTTTATAGTCTCCTCGTTTTACCGCCGCATCTAGTGCTTCTTCTACTCTATGATTTCGAGGAATTAGTGCTGGATTGCTATCCCTCATCAACCTCTGGGCGCAGTCCTTTGATTCTTGCTGCCTGCTTAGTCTCGCCTGCCATTTATCATGCCACTGAGTGAATTCTGCACTACTAAATAATTTCATATCTCGCTTCTTATCAAAGGTCAATCCAATAAAAGTATTGGTATAATCGGCTTTGTACTTCTCCATTATATTAAGAAGTTCTTTAATAAGGGTTTCGTCCTCTTGTTCTTCGTTAAATATTCCTAATTTTGCTCTCATACCCGTAAGCCAATTACATTTATATAACTTATTAAAATCTGAAATTTCATCTTGGGCCAATTTCACTGCCTTATCTTGATCATCATGGAGCAGTGGCACTAGGGTTTCAACAAATCTCGCAAGATTCCATGCTCCAATTTGAGGTTGATTACCATAGGCATAGCGGCCATGCCTGTCAATGGAGCTAAATACCGTCGCCGGATTGTAGGTATCCATGAAGGCACAAGGACCATAATCAATGGTTTCTCCACTAATAGTCATGTTGTCGGTATTCATTACACCGTGAACAAAGCCCACTAGCATCCATTTAGCAATTAGTGTAGCTTGTCTTTTAATTACTTCTTGAAGTAGTGAAAAATAGGGGTTCTCATCATCCTTGGCTTCTGGATAATGTCTTCCTATTGTATAGTCAGCTAAAGCACGTAAATCCTCAAGGCTACCCCATTGTGAAGCATATTCAAATGTACCTACCCTAATATGACTGGCAGCTACCCGTGTAAGAATTGCACCGGTTTCCTCTCCTTCTCTCATCACTGACTTACCGGTTGTTACCACCGCTAGACTACGGGTGGTAGGAATACCAAGTCCATACATTCCTTCACTGATGATGTATTCACGGAGCATCGGTCCAAGTACCGCTCTACCATCACCGCCTCGAGAGTATGGAGTTCTACCTGAACCCTTGAGCTGAATATCAAGTCTTTTACCTTTTGGAGTCACCTGTTCACCAATTAGTATTGCTCGCCCATCCCCTAACATTGCAAAATGTCCAAATTGATGTCCTGCATAGGCCTCAGCAATAGGAAAAGCGCCTTTGGGTATCTGATTACCAGCAAAAATATCTACACTATCTTTACTTTCTAATTCCTCACCCTTAAGCCCTAGGGATGTTGCTAAGGGATGATTTAGAATAACTAATTTGGGTGAAGGTACAGGTGTTGGTTTAAGGTTCGAAAAAAAAATTTCAGGTAAACGGGCATAGCTATTGTCAAAGTTCCATCCTACCTCCATTTTTATTTTTTTATCAGTCATTATCTTTTTTGCCTCCTGTATTTTTCTATCCTAGCTTGTTATTTACATAAAATTACATTCAAATATTTTATTATATCTATATTCATCTATCTTTAATTTCTGCACAATATAGCTACTTTTAGTATCTACCTTTACTAGTTTATTATACCCTTTCACACAAGGATAGCATTCTCTAAGTATAAAGTTATAGTTTAACCTAAACTTTAGCTTTTACTACTAGTGGAAAAGCTTCCATTGGATCATACTTTTCCTTTTTGAAACTACTATAAAATTCAATATCAGAAAACCCTGCCTTCTCTAATAGTTCTTGCAGTTCCTTTGATTTTATAGGATGGAGTAATACATGATTTTCTAACTCTTCACCATGAACTCTTAGTATAGTTTTAAAATCAATTTTATGCTTATCACTTAAATATTCATAATATCTTTCAAATACTAGATTTACATCATCATTTTTAATTGTTGGAAGACTTTTAACGTCCTTGGTTAAGACTCTATCATAGTTAACTATTTGAATTAATATATGTCCCCCAGGTTTAAGATTATTTTTACATGATTTAAGAAATTGGTATATTTCCTCATTATCATTTAAATGTACTAGGGAATTTCCTATACAAAATATTAAATCAAATTTTTTATTTAAATCTTCTATATTTAGCATATTTAAAACCTTAGCGTCGATATTTCTATCCTTTTCTTTCAAACTTTGAATCATTTTTTCATCTAAATCAATAGCAGTAATATTATAACCACTATCATTTAATTTTTTTGAATATCCTCCACTACCACAGGCAACGTCTAGTATATCCTTAGGAGGCTCTCCTACAGTTTCCTTTATTAGATCTAATTTGACACTTCCTGTTGGAAATATATAATCATAATATTTAGCTATTTCTGTATAAAATTTTGACATTTTATCACCTCATCATTATTATTTTTCTACCCTTAATCATATTCTCTACTATTCAATATTTTATAATTCAGTAATATACTTACCCATATTATTAGCCCATTTATCTATTATCTTTGACTTTATTCTATTATTTAAAATTCTATAAAAAACGCAAAGATCCTTTCCATAATTATATGAAAAGGACCTTGATATAGGGCACATAGCTGCCCCATTGCTATACATTGAATTTTTCTACTATTAGCAAAAGGTTATTCGACAAGTCAGTTAAACTCTTTGCATGATTTGCTACCTCCTGGATAGCTGCAAGTTGTTCTTCTGTTGATGCAGAAACCTCTTGTGTTGAAGCAGCAGTTTCTTCAGATATTGCTGATAAATTTTCTACCATAGCTATTATTTCTTCTTTTTTACTATTCATATCTATACTTGAATTATTTACATTTGATACTTTTTCAATTAATTCTAATATTGAATTAGATATGTCATCAAATATTCTTGTTGTTCTTTCAACTACTTCATTTTGTTCGTCTACTATATCCCTAGTTATTTCAATTGAACTAACAGCAACTTCAGAATTATTTTGTATTCCTTGAAGGATTTCATTTATATCCTTTACTGATTTAGCCGACTGTTCTGCTAGCTTTCTTATTTCATCTGCCACCACTGCAAAGCCTCTACCTGCTTCACCTGCCCTTGCAGCTTCAATCGAAGCATTGAGAGCTAGCAAATTGGTTTGTTCTGCAATCTCACTTATTGCATTGGTTATAGTACCTATCTGTTTTGTACTATCGTTTACTTTAATTATTACATCGTTCACCTTTCGAGTTGCTTCATTACTTTCCAATGATTTTCCTGTTAATACTTCAACTACTCCCAATCCACTCTTAGCTAAATCATTAGTCTTACTAGATACATTATTCATCTCTTTAGATATTTCAGTAATGTGTTCAATTTCTCTGCTTAGATCATTTATTTGGATAGCTCCTGATTCAACATCCCTAGCCTGTTCTGTTGAGCTATTTGCTATTTCAGATATAGCTAGAGCAACTTCGTCAGTAGCACTAGCAGTTTGACTTGATATCTCCGATAGAGAACTAGATGCATCTAATACTGTATTAGTAGATTCTTTAACCGTATTTAATAGTTCCCTTAGATTTTTAATCATTTTGTTAGATGATATAGCTAGTAGGCCCGTTTCATCATTGTTTTTTACAGTAATTTCTTCTAATGATAAATCTCCCTCGGCAACTCTCTCTAAGCTCTCGCCTATTTTTCTTATTGGACCAGAAATATGTCTAGCAAATAATAGTATGATAATAATTCCTATTATTAAAGATGGGATGAGCGTCAGCAATAGTACATTAAGAATAGTTTTAGCTCCTTCATTGAAGTCCATCTTATAGGTTCCTGCCACTACTACCCAACCCCAATGCTCTTCATAGGCTGAGTATGTTATCTTTGGAGCAATCTTAGTAGATTGTGGTAATTCCCAGCTATATTCAGTAAATCCACCACCATTTTTTCCCTTTTGTATTTGGTCTTGAGCAAAATAAAAATCTTTACCACTTTTATCCCTGTGTTCCCATAAACTTTCACCTTCTAAACTAGGATGAGCTATTTCATTTCCCTTGTCGTCCATTATGTAAATATAACCATTATCCCCTAAATCTATTTCTTTATTAATAGGTCTAGTTCCATCGCTTGCTTTTTTTCCAAGTACAAATTCTTTAATCTCTTCTTGTGCCTGAGCCACAGCAAGGTTTCCCCTTGTAACCTCTTGTTGTTTTGTATCTATTAACTGAATAACTTGATTCACACTGTTTTTGAGGATAATCTTACCCTTTTCATCTAATTCCTGTTTTGCTGTTTTATAGCTTTCATAACCAATTATTAAACTAGGTACAATTAAGAGTATTAAACATATCAATAACAACTTGTTATAAATGGTATTTAGACCTATCCTTTTTTTCATTTGTCATCCCCCTCTAATATGTTTTTAATACTATACCCATTTTTTCTTGGTAGCCATCAACTTTTAAATATATCCAAAAAATTTTGTTTCTAATACTTTCTAATACTACTTCTTAGGAATCCCACTTGGATTATATGGGGGTGGTACTTTAAGCCATCCCCTTTTACCCATAACCGTTCTTAACTTAGTAGTAGATTTTACTTTATCTAAAAAGAATTTTAACCACATAGCTCCTACATCTACTCTTAATGTTTGAGTTATTGAAACAGAGCATAAGTTAATAGCAGCAATATTTTTCACTGATATTCCATTGGCTATTTCACTATCTGTTAATTTAACTCCTTGAGGAATATCAGTAGGGTCAGATTTGGGTTTGCTTTCGGCAGTGGGTGGAATTGGTACTCCTTCTTCCCTTAGTAATTCTTCTAATTCAATATTCTGTTTATGACATTCGTCAAAACTAGATTTTAGTAAGTTGATTAGTTCCTTATCTTTAGTTGTGTTTAATCCTACTTCTACAAAACGATTGAATTCATCAAGGGCTGTATGATAAGTCCAAAGAGCCATGACTTCACCAATATGTAATGCAGGTTTATCCTTACCAGCAGAATCATTTAAAAACACATCCTTTATAGCATCGATAATATCATTCAAGATATATACCTCCTAGAAATTTTATTTTAATACTATTTTTTGTATATATTTTAAAATTACTCGTAACAAATTTCGACATTTTAAAAATTTAGCACACTAAAAAACAAATATGAAACATAATGTACGATGAAACCAACTTATTTTAATAAATATTTTCTCGTTTTCCCAAAAGTTCATAATATGTTCACATTTCCGACACATTCTTTTGTTATGCTATATCTATGTTAAACCTCCTTTATTTACCATAAGTCAAAAGAACCTCTGCTTTTGGCAGAGGCTCTTTTTGATTTGAAATTATTTTATTATTCTATTTTAAAAAATCTTCTCTTTGTGGCGTGAATACATCCAAAATCACGGAGTCATCTTCTAAAGCTATACATCCATGGTCTACATTAGGAGGAATATACACACTATCACCTTTTTCCAGTAGTTTCTCTTCTCCATCTAAGTTAAATTTAAAACTACCCTTTACTATATAACTTGTTTGCTCATGAGGATGACCATGAATAGGTCCTAAAGAACCTTTCTTAGCAGTCACTTCCACCATCATTAGCTTTCCACCTCTGCTAAGTATCTTTCTAGTTACTCCTTCTCCACAGACTGTTGACTCCACATCATTACTAAAAGTAAACATAATTCTTTCCTCCTTATATTATTTTAAGTTTTTATATTTTTGTTCAACATATTTATGCATTGCCTCTGCTACTATCTTAGAGTATTTTACAGCTTCCACTACAGTCTTAGCACCGGTTACCACATCACCTGAGGCAAATACACCTTCCTTTGTAGTACTTCCACATTTATCTGTTATTACTAGACCAGTATTCCCTACTTCTATTCCCTCGGTCGTAGATACTATATTAGCTCTTGGGCCCTGGCTTATTGCAATAATTATAGAACTACATTCAAACAGTTTTTTATTTTCATCCTTTATAGATGGATCTGAATCTATATAAATAACTCCATCTTTTGTTAGTTCAACGGGTTGTTTATAAAACTCGAAGTTAACTCCATCTATTTTAGCATAATCAATTTCATATTCCCTAGCAGGCATATCCTCTGGGCCTTTCCTATATAGCACACTTACTTTTTTTGCACCCTTCCTTAATGCCATCCTCGCAACATCCATAGCAACATTCCCTGCACCGATAACACATACCGAATCACCCAGCTCATAAACATCAGGATTTTTCAAATAATCTATTGCATAATGAACATGCCCCAAACTCTCACCCTTAATATTGAGCTTTCTAGGTTTCCATACCCCAGTTCCAATAAAGAGGGCATCGTATCCATCACGGAATAAATCTTCCACGGTTAGTATAGGTCCAATCAATGTATTTGGTCTAATAACCACGCCTAAGCTTTCTAGCCTAGTTTTAAGCTTATCTAAAATATCTTTCGATAACCTAAACTCTGGAATACCATATCTAAGTACTCCTCCGATTTTATCATGGGCTTCAAATATTGTTACATTGTATCCCTTTAAAGCTAGAATAAAGGCAATAGTAATTCCCGCAGGTCCCGACCCAATGATACCTATATTTCCATCTAATTTCTTTTCAGGCTTTAAATCCATTACATCTAAGCTATATTCAGAAATATAGTGTTCTATTGTGCTAATATGAACTGAATTCGATTTAATTCCTAGTATGCAATTGCCCTCACACTGCTCCTCTTGAGGACATACCAATGAACATACAACAGATAAAGGATTATTTTCAAATAATAGTCTTCCTGCCTTCTGTATATCCCCTTTTATTAACAAATCTATCATTTCAGGTATAGGTGTAGCCACAGGGCAGCCCTTTTTACATCTTGGATTTTTACACTGGATACATCTATTGGCTTCATCTATTATATGCTTTCCCATATATCTATCACCTCTTTTAAATTAGTTATATTGTTCTAATAACTATATCAATAGCTTAATTGTATCATCATCACATCTTGGTCGTCTTTCAGACCATGGTAAATTCTCTCCATATTTATCAAAAAGTTTTGCTTCTAATTCTCTACACTTATTAGCTGGACAAGCCTGCCATTTAACAAGTATATAATCTCTATTATCTTTATTTATATATTTATTTAAACCACAGTGGGTATTAAGACCATAATATTGTTGCATTCTTTTTTGAATCCCAATTTCAGCGCTTCCAACCTTCATTATTCTTCCGTTGAGCTTAAGGATATATACACCAGGTCCATTTGGATTTTTCATAGAATCAGCTACATCCTTTAGTTTTCCACCACCTACTCCAGCTGCCTTTGATGCTTCTTTTACTATGTTTTTTGCTCCCTTTAATAATCCTTTAAGAAGTCCCATATGTCCACTCTCCTATGTGATGTAATTTTCTAAATAGTAATTATTATTTTATCACTAAAATTATAGGATAACAATACTAATGAAATTCTATATGATTAATAAAGATTAGCAGAAGATATCAAATTCTTCTATATTAATTTTAATCATGTATTAATCCACTACTATTTTGGAGAAAATAACTTCAAGATTTATTTTAAAATAGATTTATTATAGGAGGTTTTGTATTGTGGAAGTTACAGGGAAACTCAGGGCTGTTTATAGCGACAACGTTACTAGACAGTACAATTTTAAGGGGTATGTGCAAACAGATGAAAGTGGCATGAGTGATGTTGATGTTCAAACTATCTATGATGAAAGTGGTAATTATATAGAAGTTGATGAGATAGAGGGATTTGAAATATTAGACTACGAAGAAGAATAGAAGAACAAAAAATCCTTCTTGAATAAATATTCAAGAAGGATTTTTGTGTACTGTTATCTTATAGAATTTAGGAGCTTTCTCGTATGTCTGAAGAAGTTTTCATATTCCACTTCTTCTTTATCATTATTTTCTATGTCTAAAACTTCAATGTTTTGATCTTCATCTATCTCAAGTTCTCCTCTAAAGATATTAGTTGCATTACCTAAAAGCTTAGCATCAAATCCAATGTTCTTTTTCTGAATAAAAATTTTCACCATGCCACCATCGTTATATACATTAAGCCATGAGTTGAACTGGTCATTTTCAAGGCATACTGCTGTGGTTGCAGAAACCATTCCCGTACCACAGGATTTCGTAAGGCCTACGCCCCTTTCAAAGGTTCTAACATATATATTTTCTTCATCTATAACTGTTACAAAGCTTACATTAACACCTTCTTTAAAAACATCCTTCCTCTTATTAGCTAATTCTCCCACACTTTCAATATCATCGGTGAATATATCGTCTTTATCTACTATAGATATTGCATGGGGATTAGATATTGTTAGAAACTTAAATCGATATTTATCCTTCATATTTTCAAAATCTTTAAAGTCATAACTTTCATGTAATTCTATATTCCCGAGGGTTATTTCATAGGCATTCATATTTTTATAAAAGTTTTCTACTTTCTTGACTATATAATCCTGTTTCATGGTTTGGATTTTTACTATATCTTTGTTTAGTTTTTCAATGACATATCTACCAAGACACCTTAGACCATTACCACACATTTCCGGCTCACTACCATCTGAATTAATTATTCGCATTTGTGCATCACAATTTTCACTATCAACTACATAAAGTATACCATCTGCTCCTATAGATTCCTTTCTATTACATAGCTGAACTGCTACTTCTTTTCTCATTTCATCGTCAAACTTACAATTTGATTGCATTTCATCTATTAATATAAAATCATTACCTGAACCATGGTATTTAAGTATCTTTATTTTCATCCTATCAATTCCCTTCATAATTTATATGTATACTATTTATTATATTTTAAATAAAAATCCGATGTTTGTCTAATATAATAATTGCTATTTTTATACTAAAGAGAAAGACAAGGTAGCATATTATATCTGAGCTTACCTTGTCTAATTTATTATCTCCTTTGTTTATTACCATTTTGGTTGATTAAAAGTTCCAGCTCCCTTTATTCTTTCTCCCTCTGCCTCAGATACTATATAATAGGTTTTCTGTTCAGATGCCAAGTCCATAACTCTATTAATTGCATCTTCTCTACTCATAGGATCAGAAACAACTCTATTTTGTCCCACTACTACATATCTTTTTTCCATATATTTTCCTCCAATGATTATTATTCTTCATTATTAGAATATCTCATGGAGTGTTTTATATACTTAGATTGTTTAAGTTTATTTTAGCTATATATATTTAATTGCTTGATAGTATTAATATGGGATATACATAAACAAAAATAGTAAAGGCTTTTATCCTCTACTATATTTAATGATTTAATGCTTTATTTATTTCTTTATTAAAGAATCCAATATTTATTAAAAATAATGCTCCTGCCTTTAATATTGGTGAGTTAATACCTATTTTTTCAAATCCAACAATGACTATTACAATTGCACAAGGTGCCAAGGTTGATTTAATAAATACGGATAATGCCTTTTCATTTTCTTGACAAAATACTGAGGTGAATATAAATCCAAATCCTAGAGCCATAAAGAATAATGGGATTACAAACGCAATAATTGCATGATTATCAACAAATTGCGTCCTTGATAATGTACCGGCAATAAACAGTAGAAAGCCTAATATTATTCCCAAAATCTGATTTTGAGTAATCATTTCTAAAAGCCTTTTCATAGACATAACCCCCTTTATTCTACCATAACAAATAAAGGGGGTTATTAGCAATGCAATATTTTTGGATAAAATAGCAGTATTTCTTAAGCTCATCCATATTATTCATTATTTTATGGCAAACCTAGTCAAAGGAGCTAAAATAAGGCATATGTTTATTAATTAACGCCACTAAGAATTGACAAGTAAGTCCAATAAGAATACCTGTACCGATAGCTGTTATAAGTAACACTGGGAGATAACTAAATATATTTATATTATTTATTACCATGGCAGCTGCCAGTAGCTGTCCAATATTATGGAAAACTGCCCCTATTATACTTACCCCTATAAGGCTTATATTTTCTCTACCAATAAACCTAATTAATTGCATTGCACCTATGCTTAAGATACCACCGGATATGCTATAAATAAATGTCGAAAGACTTCCTCCAAAAATCGAAGCCATAATTATTCTAACCACAAGAACAATAAATGCATCCTTAAATCCCATGGTAACTAATACCGTTAAAGTAACTATATTTGAAAGACCCAGCCTTGCACCGGGGGCTAAGGGAACTGGTAGCATATTTTCAACTACGTGAAGAGCTAAGGCCATAGCTACATACAACCCTAAAAGCACTAACTTTCTTGTATTATTCATATTAATACCTCAATTCATATATGCTAAGATATATTTTAACATAAAAAAAACAGCAAAGCTACTTTTACTATGACTCTCAAAGCTAACTTTGCTGATACCATACTTAGACTTAGGTTTTTTCTTAGTTTTAAGTTTTTCGTCACACTAAACCTTAAACCTCCAATTTTCAACCTTCTTTATAACACATAGGAAATTATATACTTATTATAATTATGAATAAATATAATTTTCGTTATGTGTTTCAACAAAGTCTACTTTGAGAATCTTTATTAAAGACTTTGTTATAATTCTTTACTTAAAATTTCCTGGGCAATTTTTTTACCCGTAGGGGTGGCTGCTAATCCTCCAAGGGCCGTCTCCCTTAATGTATGGCACATGGATTTACCTACCCTATACATAGCTTCTACTACTTCATCAAAGGGAATTATACTTATAACTCCAGCCATGGCCATATCTGCAGATATTAGAGCATTAGCCGCTCCTATGGCGTTCCTTTTTACACAGGGACATTCTACCAATCCTGCAATTGGATCACATACTAACCCTAACATATTTTTTATGGTAAAGGCTGCTCCGTGAAGGGCAGCATCCGGATTACCTCCCATGAGTTCCACAGCCGCAGCCGCAGCCATGGCAGCAGCACTTCCAGTCTCAGCTTGACATCCTCCTTCAGCTCCTGACACCGTTGCATTTTTAGAAATAATGAGTCCTATTGCCGATGCCGTAAATAGACCCTTAACTAATTCATCATCATTCATATTAAAATGCTTACCTACCGTTATTAATACCCCAGGAAGTATACCACTGGAGCCTGCAGTAGGCGCCGCTACTATTTGCCCCATGGAAGCATTGACTTCCAGTACGGCCATGGAGCTAGCAACTGCCTCAAGCATTCTTCCACCAGATACTGTCTTTTTCCTATCGTAGTATCCCTTTAAAAGCTTTGCATCGCCTCCAACAAGACCACTCATTGACTTAACGTCCTCATTGAGTCCTTTTTCTACAGCACTCTTCATAATAGATAGATTTTCTTTCATTAGATTAAGTATTTCCTTAAATTCTTGCCCTGTGTTTTCTGATTCTCTTAAAACCATGACTTCCCATATTTTTTTATTTTCTCTTTTACAAATCTCTAATAACTGGACCCCTGTATTGAAGTTATACATATATATCTACTCCTTATATGCGATTTATTATATAAACGCTTTTAATATCTTCTGTTGTCTTCCTAATACTATCTTCTATATCAGTATCTATAGTATCGTCTGTTTCCATTACCATAAAAGCATCCTTTCCTTTTTCCTGTCTATATACGCTCATAAAGGCAATATTTATATTATAGTCAGCTAATATCTTAGTTATTTTTGCTATAATTCCAGGATGGTCTATATGTCTAGTTAATAGGGTAGGGTACTCACCGGTAAACTCTAGCTTGAGTCCATTTATCTCTATAATCTTAATACTTCCGCCCCCAATGGAAGAACCCACTACTTCTAGTGTATCCCCATTTGTCTTTTCTATAATAAATTTAATGGTATTGGGATGAACATCGCCAAGATCCGCTTCTATAAATTCATATTTCATCCCCTTTTCATTGGCTAACTTTAGTGATTCTTTTAAAAGCACATCATATTCCCTAATGTCTAAAAGTCCTGCTATGAGTGCTTTATCTGTACCATGCCCCCTATAGGTTTTGGCAAAAGACCCATGTAGTAAAAGCTTCACACTCTTTATATCATAATTCACAAGCTTACCTGCAATCTTACCTAATTTCGCTGCACCTGCTGTATGGGAGCTGGATGGCCCAATCATTTTAGGACCTATGATTTCAAATGCACTATAATTTTTCATTTTTTCCTCCTTTAAAACCCTCAATTTCACACTTAATTTATTAAGAAAAAAACGCCGATGTTTTTTATATATCATATCTGATTCTGCAAATATTGCACATATCCCTGCTAACTTTAAATTATTAACAGAATTTGTTAAACTTATTCACATGAAAAAAAGAGCCTATTTTCACTAGATTCTTGGCTCAGCTATAAAAAAAATTTCATTATATATAAAGCATTTTTTAAATTTTTTTTGGACTTCTACATTATAATTATTATCTTTAAATATTTTTAAATACTTCTCTTCATTAAATATATATTTCCCCTTATCAAGAGTCTTCATAAACCAATTGCCAAAGTATGATTTTTTAAATACGCAGGGCTCAATCACCATAATTTTGCCATTATTCTTTAGTATTTTATGAAATTGTCTTAAGAAAGTTGTAATATTATTAGGCGGTATATGATGTAAAACTGCCATTATAAATATATAGTCTATAGACTTATCATTAATTGGAAGTACTTCTTCGTTACTAACTTCAAATTGATAATTTCTATTTTTATATTTTGCATAATTTATCCTCCTATTATCACAATCTAGCCCTATATATCCCTCAGGAGAAAATAATGAGCAGTTTGATCCAATACCACATCCAAAGTCTAAAACGCTTTTATTATTAAAATCAAAATCCTCAAGAAGTCTTTTGACCCTATTTTCTAAATAATATTTATTATACCATTTCGGTCTAACTAACCAGTGATACAGCTGGGGTGATAGCTCCATATTTTGCACATCCTTTTCAAATTTATATACATGAATAATATTATCTAAATAACATTTATTTATAGATTGTAATAAATTAAATTTATTACACATTCTTTATGATTTGTATCAAAATGGAATTTTAAAATAGGGATATTTTAGTTTGATTGTAAAAGACTATATCTAGTAATTACTTTTAGGAGATGGTTATATGACCGTTATTTCTCAGGTAAAAAAAACAATGGCTAATTTACAGGGAGCTCAGAGTATTATAAGGACCTATTCTCTTCACTGTCAAGATCAAGAAACAAGGGATATGTATAGTAATGCTTTAGATGTAACTACTCAAATTATAAAAAATTTGGAAAACAGAGTCAAAAATTTAGAATTCGAAGAACCTCAATATAAAGGCTTTTAAAGTAGGTGAATAGCATGCAGGAATGGCTTGAAATACTAATTAGATCTATAGTTATGTTTTTTCTAGCATTAAGCATTACAAGACTTATGGGTAAAAAACAAATATCTAAAATGACTCCCTTTTATTTTGTATCATACTCTGTAATGGCTATAATAGTAGCTTTAATATCTACTAATATAATTGCAAATCCAATACTAGGTTTAATTTCACTAGGTGTTTGGGCTTTATTTCCTATGGCTTTGGATTATTTATCTCTCAAAAGTAAGCTTATGCATGATTGGATACATGGGCATGAAACAGTTTTAATCAAACAAGGAAAGATCATGGAAGAAAATCTTAAACAATTAAGTTTAACTGGACAAGATCTACTTAAGGATTTAAGAAGTAAAAATATTTTCAATATAGCCGATGTTGAGTTTGCAGTAATAGAAACAACGGGAGAGCTTAATGTGCTCTTGAAGTCAGATAAAAAGCCCATAACTTCCCATGATTTAGAGAAAAAGGTTGCACCCAAGGCCGAGTCTCAAACAATAATTTTAGATGGAAATATTTTAGATGAGTCCTTGAGCACCCTTGGTCTTAATAGAAATTGGTTAAATACTCAGTTAGAAGCTTTAGGTGTGTCATTACATAATGTATTTATTGGTCAAGTAGATTCATCAGGAGATTTATATGTAGACCTTTTTGATGATTCTATATTGGTTCCGAAGCCAACTATAAAGGAAATGTTATATGCTAACCTTGAAAAAGCTCAGGCTGACCTTATTAAATTTTCTTTAGAAACTGAAAACAAGCCAATACAAGATATGTACTCTAAGGATGCTGAAAAACTTAAAAGTATTCTAGAAAAACTAAGACCTTATTTATTACGTTAGAAGGTGATGAAAAAATGTCTAGTAAAAAAAAGAAAAAGTTGACTCCAACTCAACAAAAATATCAAGATTTTGCTAAGGCTAGGACACCCAAGCCCTCTGTCTTGAAAAACTGCTTTAAGGCTTTTATTGTGGGTGGAAGTATATGTACCTTTGGACAAGGCTTACAGTGGTTTTTTATGACTTACTTTGATTTTAATGAAGTAACAGCAGGAAATCCTACAGTAGCAGTACTCATAATCATTACAGTTTTACTTACAGGTTTTGGTGTGTATGACCATATTGCCCAATGGGCAGGTGCAGGGACTATTATACCAGTAACGGGATTTGCAAATACTGTAGCCTCCGCATCTATAGAACATAGAAGTGAAGGCTTTGTACTTGGAGTTGGAGGAAATATGTTTAAATTAGCTGGTTCAGTAATAGCCTTTGGCGTCTTTTCAGCCTTTGTTGTAGCAATTATTAAGATCACTATACAAGGTTTAGGAGGAATATAAATGTTGCAAGGACATCAATCCTGGCTTTTTAATTCTAAACCAGTCATTTTGTCTTCAGCTGCTGTAGGAGGCCCTTTTGAAGCTGCAGGTAACTTAGCCAATGACTTTGATCTACTTCATGAAGATCTTTGGCTTGGTCAAGATAGTTATGAGAAAGCCGAAAAAAAATTATTAGAACAGGCATGTGAAACAGCAATTCAAAAAGCAAATATGAAAAAGGAAGATATTCAATTTTTTATCAGTGGTGACTTAATGAATCAGATTATATCCAGTAGCTTTGCAGCTCGAACTCTGGGTACTCCTTACCTAGGTATATTTGGAGCCTGTTCAAGCTCTATGGAAGGATTAGCTCTAGCTAGCTTGATGGTTGATAGCAAGGCTGCAAATTATGTACTTGCTGGAGCCTCCAGCCATAATGCATCTGTGGAAAAACAGTTTAGGTACCCTACTGAATATGGATCTCAAAAACCTCCTACAGCCCAATGGACTGTGACAGGTGCTGGTGCTGCTATTTTATCCAATAAGGGTAGGGGACCTCGAGTAACATCTGCTACAATTGGACGAGTTGTAGATATGGGACTATCGGATCCATTTAATATGGGGGGAGCTATGGCTCCGGCAGCTGTTGATACAATTGAGGCTCATTTTAGAGATTTTAATATCTCTCCAAATTATTACGACATTATAGCTACAGGGGATCTTGGCAAGGTTGGTCATAGTATAGCAAGGGATTTATTAGATGAGCACGGTATAAGTATCCCTAAAGAAATCTTTACCGATTGTGGCATATTGATATATAAGGATGAACAACCTGTAATAGCAGGCGGTAGTGGATGTGCCTGTTCAGCAACTGTAACCTATGGTCACTTTTTAAATCGTATGAAAAGAGGAGAATTAAAGAGAATTCTCATTGTAGCTACTGGTGCTTTATTATCTCCCTTATCCTATCAGCAGAAGGAAAGTATACCATGTATCGCCCATGCTGTATCCATTGAAATGTAAAGGTAGGTGTTATATTCTTATGGAAAAATTTATATGGGCCTTTATTGTTGGTGGAGGAATTTGTGTTATAGCTCAAATAATGATGGATGTATTTAATCTAACTCCTGCCCATACCACAAGTACCTTAGTAGTTGTAGGAGCAATATTAGGCGGGCTTGGTCTTTATGAACCTTTAATAAAGTTTGCCGGGGCAGGTGCATCGGTACCAATAAGTAGTTTTGGCAACTCTTTAGTTAAGGGTGCTTTAGCAGAAGCAAAGCAAAATGGAATCATAGGTGTACTTACGGGGATATTCGAAGTTACAAGTGCAGGTATCTCCGCTGCAATTATCTTTGGTTTTTTAGGTGCTTTAATATTTAAACCTAAGGGTTAATTTTGAAAGGAGGTGAATTAAATGACAGTGGGAACTCAAATGCAACAGGCTATAGCTGGATTACAAAGCGCTGCTTCTACTATGAAGACCTTTGCTTTAGAAACTCAAGATCAAAATGCTCAAAAAGAATATCAGCAATTAGCACAAAATCTCGACAGCGCTCTTCAAACTCTACAAAATAGACAAAACTATATAAATCAGCAAGAGCCTCAATATAAACAACAATAAAACAAAAGCTGAAAAGTCAATACTTTTCAGCTTTTATTTTTTTATATCGTTCATTTTTTATATCATTAATATTCCTTTTTCTTTAATTATAAGTTGTAGTATTTTCTCCTCTACACCGCTCTCTGCATTGATATAAACTAAAAAGCTATCTTCCTTATAATTAACTTTAAATTCATAACAGAGAACTTCCTTTGACCCCTCTGTTGGAATTATGGCTAGATTTACTTCTTCTATATCACTTCCGACACTTATATATACCTTTGCTTCCTTTTCGCTAATCTTAGGTTTATTTATATTTCTTTGATGATGATTTGAAAGATATCCATCGGCCTCAAAGCCCTTTATACTACCATTATCCAAAGCAACCTTGACCTTTATAAGGTCAGTATATATCAGCACATCACCATCTTTATAGGCAAAATTGACAACGATTTGCCCATCGTATTCCTCTGAATAGGTGGCTTGCATATTCTCAAATCCATTTTCCTTTAAAAATCTTCCTGCTGATTGAATAGCTTTCTCTTTACTTATTTTTTCTTCTCCAACCGGCTCTGTGTTTAGCATCCAAAGAGGTTTTCCTGCTTTTTTAGTTATTGCCATGGTAATATTACTTACCTCTTCATTTTCTTTATAAAGATCAATTAAATATGCAGGAAGTCTAGTATTTTCTATTTCTGATACTACCTTCCCAGTATAATTATTTCCATCCTGCATAAATTCCTCAGCTGCTTTTATAGCCCTATTTTTATCTACTGTATTTCCCTGGAGCTTTACTTCAAGGTTTATAATATGCTCTGAAAAGGGGCCGTCATAAATTAACTCAGGATATTCTTGCATTCTTTCCTCTACATTTATAAGACTTGTATTCATCATATGCTCATTAGTCTCTTCTAAATTACTGCTTGTTTTTTGTATCAATTCACCTAATTTTACATCATTATCTGATATTTCATCTTGGAGATTCAATAAATCCTCTGCTAAGATATTAGAATAGTTATGAAGTTCCTCTAGCTTAGTCATGTCTTCATTTGTTAGGGGTATACCCTTAAGATTCTTTCTAGCCATCGCCATGCTAAAATCTCCGATTTGACTTAAAAACTTTTGTGTTTTACTTACATCACTATGATCTATGGGTAGTTGAGTTAGATTATCCTGGGCAGTATAGCTTTTATACATTAGATCTGAGAAAAGCATTACATTTTGCTGGGGGGTACCTGTAACCATTACCTTGGCTAGATTTGACTGAATATTTTCTACCTCTCCAACTAAATTATAAAACATTCTCTGATATTGATTTTCCACATATACATTATACTCGGCCACCCTTTGTTTTTGCTCTAATCCCCAATTAAATGTAAGTCCTAATATTATCAATGTGGATACAAACATCCCAATAAATATATTTTTCATTAGTATTCCCCCTCCCTATCGTTTAGCAAATACATGTTTACCTATTTTAAGTGTGGGCTTAAGTCGCCAAATCCACTTGCTTTCGGCAGTAACTGGATTCCAAAAGTATAGCGCTCCTCCTGTTGGATCCCAGCCATTCAAGGAATCTCTTGCAGCCTTCATGGAGCTATCCTCTATGGGCCTATATATTTGTCCTGTGTCTACGGCTTCAAAGGCCAGAGGTTGATATATGACTCCTGCTATGCTATTGGGAAAAGCTGGATTCTTTACTCTATTAAGTATTACTGATCCTACTGCTACCTGCCCCACGTAGGGCTCACCCCTAGCCTCCCCATTTATTGCCATTGCTAAAAGTACTACATCATCTTTTCTTGATATCCCTTTGCTACTGGCTTTATATCCACTATTAGCTGTTTGAGTGCTTGTAACACCTAGAGCCTCTCTAGTTTGTGGTCCTATAAACCCATCAACTCCAAGTCCATTCTTTCTTTGAAATTCAACTACGGCGTTGTATGTCCTTGGTCCATATATCCCATCCACTCCACCATCATAATATCCCCACTGCTTTAACTTTCTCTGGGCTGTTTCAACTATGGCACTGTAGGAAGCTCCACCTCTAGGGGTATTATCATCACCAAATATCCCCAATGCCCTCTTTGTTCTTGTTCCCACAAGTCCATCTGAGGTTAGACCGTTCTTTCTTTGAAATCTTGTGATTGCATTATAGGTGTTTTCTCCATATATCCCATCAATACTCCCATTATAGTATCCCCAATTCTTTAGTTTTTCTTGTACCTGCTTTACATCCTCTCCCTTTGTACCCCAATAGAGTGTTCTAGCATAGATTTCATCTATATAAAATAGAGTAGTTATCAAAACCAATACCATCATAACAACTATGGTTTTTTTCTTCATAGCTCCCTCACTCCCTTTATTTTTTTCAGTATCACTAAATATTTTCTGTTATAAGCTGTACTTTTATTCCTATGTTAGTAAAAATTGCACATAAAAAAGTCTTGGCCCTACGCCAAGACTTTTTCTATTAGATGTATGTTCATATTAAATTTAAAAATATAAATACGTTTTCATTTATTTCAAGATTACATATAACTGCTTATATTAAATAAAAACATAGCAGTTCCAAAAATCATTGAAAAATAGGCTACCCCTACAGCTAAAGCTTTGAAATCAAATTCTTTCATTTTTTTGTTATACCTCCAATTCAAATATTTCTACTAGTTATAATATAATCAATATCCTTTATATAAATTTATACCAATTTTTTCCTAAAGTCAATTAATTATTTCTTACATTTATAATAATATCCAATTTAAATAAAAATAAACAATAGACCAACGTTTTTGGCCTATTGTTTCAAGTTTTATTTAGCTAAACCCGCAGCTCTTTTTACTTGATATTGATGCTTTGAATCTACAGCATTATTTTTATGGAGTGTACTTCCTTTGAAATGAAGGCATATAACTCCACTCATATTATTATTCTTAACCTTGTCTAAATTATATCCATAGCCATAACCTTGAGATCTATTACTAACATTTTGTCCATAGGGCTTATCATCCCTACCTGCATGGGGCATTCCATTTAAGGATCCTGCTAAGGCTTTTCCACTGGAAGTATAAACAACAACAGCTCGTCTATCCCAACTAAAGCTTCCACCCCATATATTTTTCATTATCTTGGTATCCTCTGCAGATGCAGTTTCAACATCCATATGATCGCTTCCAGCCACCGCAATAACTTTAAAAGTTTTTCCTGTATTTAAATCCTTTACTTCTAATAAATCTCCTGGTTTTATTATTTTATTATCTATTTGACTGTACCAACTTAAATATTCTCCATAACCTCTTCTTGATGTAGCACTGCTTCTACTAACTGGTTTATGGGTAATCAAACCTAATGATTTCATCTTTTGAATAGTACTTTCTCCAGCTACACCATCAGCCTCTAATCCATACTTTTGTTGAAATGCCTTTACAGCTGCTTCAGTAACTGTTCCAAAGTTTATAGTAAAATTCTCCTCATTAAATAGACCTAATCTATTTAGAGATTTTTGAATAATTTTAATGTCTTGATGCTTCATTCCTTTTTTGTAAACGGATAGGGATAGGTTTCCTAACACACTATCAGACTCTGCTGCACTCTCACTATGTGTTACTAAACCTAGCTCCTCCATTTTTTCTATTGTAGTTTTTCCTACTACTCCGTCGGCAGTTAATCCATATTTGCTTTGAAAGGCCTTTACTGCCTCCTCAGTATCGCCTCCAAAAAAGGTTGTGTGAAAATCATTTTTATAGACTCCTTCATACTTGAGAGCTTTTTGAATTATTTCTATATCTTTATTGTCCATATCCTTTTTATATAAATTCTGAGTTAATTTCCCGTATGTAAAGAGTCCTAACTCTTCCATTTTTTCTATTGTAGTTTTCCCTACTACTCCATCGGCTGCAAGTCCATGTTTTTGTTGGAACTTTTCTACTGCCCCTTCAGTAATTGGCCCATAATATTCAGTAATCTTACTATGATCAAACAACCCGTCTTTTTGCAGGGCTTTTTGTATAACTTTCACATCTTCATGCTCTGTCCCACTTTTATAAACAGGTAAATTAAAGGATTCACTTCCTAATCCATAACTCACTAAAGATGAAGAAATTACACACATCGAAGCTATAATTGAAGCTACTTTTTTCTTCACCATACTTCCCTCCTAACATTTTTAGACAAACTTTCCACTTCCTAAATATATCACTAATTTCATGTGCTAATCAAGTAAATTAGATTAACATAGTGCTTCCACCATGGGAAATAATCTATAATACCTATTTTATATACTTTTTTAGACATAAGAATATATTACATATTTCTATATATCTTTGAAAAATCCTTTTTACTATTTATGGTAATTATTTGGGGCTTTTCCTATTACTTATATATAAATGTATATATTCCGTTACAAATAAATTAGGAGGTAACGCTATAAATTTATAATATCTTTAACTACTTCCGATGCTATAATCATACCTGCAACGGAGGGTACAAAGGCTACGCTGCCTGGTATCTGCCGTCTCTCAAGGCATGTCCTGTCTTTATTTGTACATATACAGTCTGTCTTACAGTTAGAGTTAGTTTCTATAGGCTTAATTGGCTTTTCCTCCGAATACACCACCTTAAGCTTTTCTATACCTCTTTTCCTTAATTCTTTCCTCATAACCCTTGCTAGAGGACATATTGAAGTTTCGTATATATCTGCAACAGTAAGCTCCGTTGGATTTAATTTATTTCCTGCTCCCATACTAGAAATAATAGGTATATTCTTCTTACTACATCTTTCTATTAAATCTATCTTTGAACTAACCATATCTATAGCATCAATAACATAATCATAATCATCTTTTAGTAAATCTTTTGCTGTTTCTTCATTGTAAAGCATTTTATATGTGGTAACCTTAGCCTTTGGGTTTATGTCAAGTACTCTTTCCTTCATAACCTCTACCTTTGATCTTCCTACTGTGCTTCTTAGGGCATGTATCTGTCTATTAATATTAGTTAAACATATATCATCATCATCTACTAATACAAAGCTTCCTACCCCTGACCTAACAAGCCCTTCCACAACAAAAGTTCCAACTCCACCTATTCCAAAGATAGCAACTTTACTTCCCGATAACTTCTTTATACCTTCTTCACCTACTAAAAGTTCTGCTCTTGAAAATGCATTTAGTGCCATTATCTCTCCTCCTATACTATACTTGTTATTTTGTAGAGGTCTTTGTAATTATATACTAATTTGGACAAAGAAAAAACCTCCTCTTTAATAGAAAAGGTTTTTTTCTTGTTTTTCGATAATATACTCTTGTTTTTCTTCAGCTATATTTTCTAAAAATTCAATTTTGCTTTTAGTCATGGCTATATACTGCTGTTCAGTTATTTTGCCTTTACTTTTCAACTGCTCTGCATAATCAATAAATTTATTCACTAGATCTATCAATTCTCTTAATTCACTTCTTTCAGTTGCCATAGGTAAAAAATTCCCCCCATTAAATCTCATCTTAAATTCAAAATGTATTTATAGTATTAACTTCTATTTTTTTACACTTTATATATATTTTACATAAATTCTAAAATTCCTTCAAAAAAATTAAAAAAATTATAGATTTTTTGAAAAATATATAGAATAAGTCTTATTTTTTATGTATACAAGATTACTGAGCCTAAAGTTTGGTATATACTAAATATAAGTTATTTTGAAAATAAGGAGGTATTTTATGATTAAGAAAATATTATTACCAGTAGATGGTTCGGACATAGGTAAGAAATCCTATGATTATGCCAAGGATTTAGCTTTAAAATACGATGCCGAAATAGTTATATTTAATTCTCAAGATATAACTCCAGCCTTTGGTTGGGTATATGATCCAGTAATTGTTAAAAATGACGAAAACAATCCAGAAAAAATGGCTGAAAGAATAGTTGCAGATACAAAAAAAATATTTGAAGATACAGGCATCAAGGTATCCACAGAAACTGCCCTAGGAGATCCAGCAATCACTATTCTAGAGGTTGTTGAGGATAGTGACTTTGATTTAATTATTATGTGTACCCACGGCATGTCAGCAGGAAAAAGATTCTTACTTGGTAGTGTAACAAACAAAGTAGTGCATCATGCTGATATACCTGTTTTAGTTGTAAGATAGTGAGACCAAGTTTCTGGCGACACTTTGTCAGTTCCAAGTTCCATGTTCCACGTTTCAGGGTCATTCTAGTGGATTTTAAAAACACAAACTGCTATTCTTCTTGGGATAGCAGTTTTTTATTTTTTATATAATTCACCATGTCTTCTTCATAAATCTTCATAAGCTTAATGATAGTATCATTTTGGGATGACTTAAGTTTAAATCTTTCAATGCTTTTTATAGGCAATACTTTGATTGATGTTCCTGTTATAAATGCACCCTCCCAGCTATCTAACTCATTTATATAAATATTTTTTTCAATAACCTTTATATTATTTTTAATACATAGCTCTACTATTTTTTTCCTTGTTACACCTAATAGAACTTTCTCAGAGGGTGGAGTATATATATCATTTCCTTTAACAAAAAATAAATTAGACCGACTTCCCTCTGTTATTTGATCCATATCATTAACTAGCAGCACTTCAAAGGCCTGCTGCTTTTGTTTTATATCATCAATTTTTTTCCTTAACTCTAAATTTGAAGTCTTTGCATTAGGATTATCTCTTTCACTATTAAAAAGTATGGTATGAACACCTTCTAAATATAGTGATTCTGATGGATAAATACTTTCTTTAAAATATAGATAGATATTTTTTATATCATTTCCACTGCCCTCTATGGGGCTGCATAATAATTTAATATTCATGTTAGGCCTATTATTCTTTTCTATTAGTATATATATATCCTTTATTATTTCTAAATCCTTCTTATATAGCTTAACTCCTACTAATTCCAGGGATTGTCTAAGTCTATCAATATGTTCTTCTAAATAAAGGGGCTCTCCATCGATAACCTTTATAACTTCATATATATTAGGTCTTTTTATTTCTTTATTTAAATCTATTTTATTATTAGCAACTATTTTTCCATTATATATTATATAATCCATTACCGCTTCTTGTCCCATTTATGCACCTCCGAGTCCATTATATATCTTCTGTCTCTAAGAATACAATAAATTTCTATTTAGAATTATATTATACTTTAAGAGTATATATCCGAAAATTCAATATGTATTCTTTCGACATTGGGCTCTGAAGTTGTAGCCACTTGGTCCTGTACTATATCATCAAGGTCAATGCTCTTAGTAGGCAATTCTATTATAAATTCACTACCCTTTCCAATTTCACTCTCAACCCTAATAGTACCTCCATGGGCATCTACCAAGGATTTTACTAATGCCAAGCCTATGCCACTGCCCTCATTTTTTCTCGTCATCAGCGAATCCGCTTGTCTAAATCTATCGAATATAATTCTTTGCTTTTCCTTAGCTATTCCTGCACCGGTATCTTTAACAGATATCCTAACCTTATCCTGTCCACCATATATGCTTACTAATATACTTCCCTTTGGTTCTGTAAATTTAGTTGCATTTGATAAAAGGTTTAGCATTATTCTTTCAATTTTATCGGCATCACAGGCTATTATCTTTTCTTCAATATTAGTATCAAATATTAAATCTATTTCTTTACTTGATAAGTATTCAGCAACAGATAAAGTTATATCCTCTACCACACTAACTATATTGTAATTCTTAATGTCTAAATCAAGATATTTAGAGTCTATTCTTGTAATATCAATTAAATTATTAATAAGTCTGAGTAACCTATAACAGTTTTGTTTAATCATAGTTGCATATTTGTATAACATGTTAAAGTTTTCACAATTTATTGTGTCATGGGAATTGATTATGAGTTGAATACCTCCTAATATAATATTAAGGGGAGTTTTAAATTCATGGGATATATTTGAAAAAAAGTCTGTTTTAAGTTTATCGTACTCTATAACCTTACCCAAAAGCTCTTCATTTGCCAACAGTATCTCCTTTAACTGCTTTTGCATTTGTTTACGTCCTGTAATATCCCTCATTATGTTTAAAATACAGTTTTTCCCATCGAAAGGAATAGGTGTTGTAGAAATTTCTACATCTATGATATTTCCATCTATTCTTATGATTTTTTGTTCTCTTAATGGAATGGTAATATTATCTTTTTTAGCTAGATCTATTGTATCTAGGGCATCTTTTCTTTCATCTTTAGGGGTGAATTCCCAAATTCTCTTACCATATACTTCAGTTGGATATTGAAAGCCTAGTATTTTAGCTCCTTTATCATTAGTAAATATTATTTCGTCATCATTATGTACAAAAATAGCATCGGGAGATAGCTCTATCAAAGTTTTATACCTTGCTTCACTGTCTATTAAATAATCTTCTATGGGGGTATTTATAATTTCACTATCCTTCGAAATTATATTTTTATTCTTTTTTTCTTCCATAATCCCCACCCTTTAACAAAAAAAGTTCTGTAGATTGTTATTCTACAAAACTTCTTTTATTCCTTTTATTTTTTCTAAATATTTACATGCTATTCAGTATATGTATCTTTACGAAGGTCTAATCCTTGATACATTCATCTAACATTCCTATCTCATCCTCTACATCCTTCAAGCCCTTCAGTATACTAAGCATAGTCTGATAGTTCTTATCATTTCTTTCACTTTCTGCCATAAAATCCTTGGTTAATACACTTTCTGGGTAATTATCCTGTAAAAATTCGGAACCTTTTCTTGCCCAATTTTCACCTTGGTCTTCTAAAGCACTTTTGTTATAGCCTATATTTTCATTTATATTTGCAAATTTCTCTCCATCATCTATAAGTCTTCTCAATTTCACCTAATCACCTTCTTTTGTATTAATAATTCTATATTTAGTATTTATCAAAATATTATTAATATGCCGAATTTTTATATTAATATCGCAAAAAAAAGAAGGGCATTGATTCGCCCTTCCCATGTTTAGCTATCTTCTTATATTTCCTAAAGCTTTGTAAATAGCCGAAGCCATTTCAGCCATATTTACATTGGCTGTAGGTCTAAATTTATTATCTGTACTTCCTATTATATTTAACCCTTTACATATAGCTACATACCCTATCTTATCCTTGCTTATTTCCTCTGCATCCTCAAAGGGTAGTCTAAAGATTTCTGTGATTTTTGCAAGTTCATCATGTCCTAGTAAGTTAACTAAAAGAACTGTTAATTCCTCTCTAGTCAGCTTTTCATCCTTAGGGAAGGCTGAACTTTGATTTTCAATAATACCATATTGAACAGCTAATTGAAAATGAGTATATTCTTCGCTATCCTTCGCTATATTGCTAAACTTAAGGGCCTCAGCCTGACTTACCATATAAGGTTTATATCCCTTAGCATCCACAAGCATCTTAATAGCTTCTAGCTTTGTAATTTCTTTATCTAAGTCAATTTCTTTTAAATCAATTATACCTTGCGAAGCGAGAATCCTTAATTCCTTTTCTGCCCAGTGTCCCTTAACTTTCTTTTCAAATTCTTCATTGGATGTACTTATTTCTTCTCCACTATGATTTAAGAATTTACCAGTAAAGGCATCTATATTTCCACTTATATAATTTGTAGGCATTAATCTATATACTAACTTTGTTTCCCACTCTGGCTTATTTGTATCTGAACCTTTATTTATCTTAGTATATACTAACTCAGGCTTATATTCTTCAAAATAAACTTTCTCAGCAGCTTCTTTGCCTATAGCTCCCTCTGGACTTTGGAAGTTTACATCACTGCTCCATCTACATCTTAGCTCCCTTATTTCACCAGTTCTTGTATCAACTGTTATATTTATACTATCATTACTATAGTCTATGCCATTAACAATTCTTGGGAGGTTAAAGTAATACTCCATCTCTGGCATTTCTTTTCCATTAATTATATGAGTATATCTTCTATACTTTGCCTTTGTATTTATATCCTTTATTTTCTCCGGAAAATATTTTTCTATAGCTTCAATAACTTTATCATAGCCTTCCTCCCATGTGATAGCAGGATCAAACTCTTCTACATGCTCTTCATAGTTGTATTTATATACTGATATTAATTTTTCAGTTAAAGCATCGATGGTTATATTTCCTCTGTTTTCTCGGTTTATATATCCATTAGATTGTTTATAAAAGGTAGCTGTCCATGCCTTTTCTCCATTAGTCTCCCAGTAGTCTTCATTTTCTACATATCTTATATTGTCAAGCTCATAATCTTCTCCATATATTTTATCTAAATAATCCTTTATTAATTCCGTTGCTCTTGTCTGATCTATTTCTTTATCTAGTTTTTTAATGTCCTTAGCTTTTATATATATTTCTTCCTTTATTTCATTACTTATATCCTTTACCTTTTCTTCTTCTAGGTCTCTCCCCATATAATCAATTATTGTTCCTTCCTTTGCATCTACCATAGAACCGTTTAGATACTCGGGAGAATATATGAGCTTTACCTCTTTAACCTTTTCACTATAATTACCATATTTATCTCTATGAGGTATATATCTTAAGGACATATTTATGTTTTCTTTTATTATTTCCTGAGCCTTTTCAGCATCTATAATACGATCTTTACTTGGAGTCTCTACATCTTCATCCCATCTATAGCTATAGGATACAACTTTTCCTTTGATACCGTCCACTTCTACGGTTATATAATTTCTATCATATTCTATATCATTTATTATCCTATTATATCTAAAGTTATAATATGTACTTCCATATCCTGACGGGTACCTATTCTCCATAATCCTAGTTTCTTTAAATTTATCTAGATTTGCTTTTTTTATAAAATTTTCTGCTAAAGTTTCAGCTTCTTTCTCTGTTATACTGGCAATTGCCGGGGTAGTTTCATTATGGTTATATTCTCTCTTAGAAACCCTTAAGGCCTCACCAGTATTTCCACTAATCCAAATATCAATATGTATACTCTTCTCATTATCATTCATATCCCAGTTTATTGCCCATACATACTCTTCCCTAGTTTCATAATCCTGTCTAAATTCTATTCTAGTATCGAATTTTTTTTCATCAATTTCCGTACTAAATAACTCCTTAAGCTTTTTCTTTGCTAACTCCACGGCTTCATCCTTTGCTACTTTAGCTTCTGTTTCACTCACTTCACTATTTACCGTTCCTCCAATCACTGTGCCAACTGATACAGCCTCCTCTACTATCACACTCTCTGCTGCCAATGCAGGTATTACGGTTGTTAAAATCATGGCAGCAATGATAAACACACTAAAAATTCTTTTCACTTTCATAAAATCCTCCTCCTAATTTCTCTATCTTAATTTTACTACTTATCTATCATAAATAATATCCCATGATAGATTTTTAAGAAAATTGTAAGTAGTATTATTAGACGTTCTTTTTCAGTATTTTGTTTCATTTTAGTAAAAATTTTTCTAATTTTTTAAAATATACAATTTCTTCAAGTAGTAAATTTCTTAATTAAATGTATTATAACTATTAAAATGTAAAAAATAATATTGATTAAAGAAAAAGGAGGTTTTTTATATGGTTAATAGTAACAAAAATAGATTAGATCCAAACGCAAAGGCTGCACTTGAGCAATATAGATATGAAATAGCCAATGAATTTGGTATAACTAATGATAAAGCTATAAATACAGAAAACTTATCTGAAGCTGCTAAAAACCAAATGGGAAATAAGACTGAACTTAGAAGGAAGTAGGTAATTTACAAATATTAAAAACCAGTTTAATCTATATATAGATTAAACTGGTGATTTATGTCACGAAACAATTTCTCTTATTTTTTTTATTAATTCATCTAAATTAAATATCCTATTTTCTAATTCCTTAAGCTTTCTATTTTTTTTATCTATAACTTTATTATAATCCCCCTTTTCTTCCTTTGTTTCTAAAATCTTATTTAATATATATTTTATTGCTTCTCCATAACCATCCCCTGGCCATGCCCATTTACCGTTTAGATCGGTTATATAGGGGGCTATACCTAGAAGACTATTTTCCTCTAGAATTTTATATCGCGGATCCACTATTTCCTTTTTGGGTCTATCCGTTGAGGCATAACCCTTTAGATGTTGTATATGAGCCCTAACTCCAATTTGAGGAGACTCAAAGGTAGCTCCTTTCTCCTTTGAATCACCACCTGTAGCCCCCAATCCAGCATAATTATTCTGGTTTGGATCTACTATTCCTCCATATCTAAAGTAGCCCGTTTCTTTTAATGCTTGAGCAAATGCAACATCAGCTCTAACCCCTTCTATTTTTCCTTCTTGTATATAGTATCCTATTAACTCATCAACAGAACAATTTAGTTTAGGATTTGAGTTAATAGAAATAAGGTATTGGCTCATTTGGATACTGGTTGCCTTTGTATCTCCTAGTATGGAAACCTTTTCCTGAACTGTGCCTTTTATCTTTTCTAATATTTCCTCTTTGCTTATGGATGTTCCTGGACAGGTTTTAGAGCTATATTCTCTGTGAAATACAAGATTTTGAATTTTAAACAAGTCAAATAAATTCCTAACCAATTTGATAACCCCATTTAGCTGAGCTCCCTCTAATTGTTCATGTCCTTCATCAAAATTCCCTATCATTTCTATCATAAAGGCTCCTTCATTATATCCCTTGATACTGGCAGGATTCCTATTTATATCTCTTCCGTCCCATACTGTTCCATCAGGGGCTAAAGATACATGTTGAGCAATATCTGACCATCCTCTAGTCTTAGTGTGATATACATACATGCCGTATATTACGTCTTCCTTTTTCTTTGAGTTTCTATATCCTTCCTTCGTTGGTTTCCATGTATGATGTAAGTGTATTTCTTTAATTACCCTAGTTATTTTGATTGATTTCAAATGTCTTATATATTCATCAACTGTATATTGTTTAAATCTCCTCATTTCATAATCACCTCTTTAGAATATATGTAAATCATAAATATTTATTAAATATTTTTTTTAATTATCTATAGTCATTAACCTTCACTTTATAAATGATTTTAAATGTAACATATATAATATTAAATTTGACAATAATATAAAAAAGTCTTTTATTAAGATTCTCAAGAAGGAGTATGTGATATGATAATTGATTCTGTTAAGCTTATTAAAGATTTATCTAATTCCAATGGTGTATCAGGGTTTGAGGATGAAGTTGTTGAGCTCATAAAAAGCCGAACATCTAATTTTTTTAAGACCAATGAGGATTCCACTAGGAATGTTTATATCTATCGTAAAAAACATAGTGGTACTAAGCCTATTATTATGTTAGATGCCCATTCTGACGAAGTTGGGTTTATGGTTAAATCCATAAAAAAGAATGGCATGATAAGATTTGTAGATATAGGAGGATGGTTTTCACAAAACGTTTCAGCCCATAAAGTTAGAATTAAAAATAGTGTTGAAAATTATATAACTGGAATAGTCTCCTCTAAACCACCCCATTTTATGACTCAAAAAGAAAAGGATACTGTTATTTATACTAAGGATATGTTTATAGATGTTGGAGCCTCTAGCAAGGAGGAAGTAGAAGAAATATATAAAATTGAGCCAGGAGCACCTATTATACCAGATGTTGACTTTTCCTATAATAAAAATACCAAAGTCATGATGGGTAAAGCCTTTGATAACAGACTCGGATGTGCCGCTGTTATAGACACCCTATATAATCTTGAAAACGAACCATTAGAAGTTGATATTGTAGGAGCCATATCTTCCCAAGAGGAAGTTGGACTTAGGGGGGCAGCTATAACATCCAATGTGGTTAAGCCTAATATCTGTATAGTCTTTGAGGGAACTCCTGCTGATGATACCTTTAGGGATAATTACGATGCCCAGGCCTGCTTAAATAAAGGGCCTCAAATTAGACATCTAGATAATTCGATGATAGCAAACCCTAGATTAGTTAAATTGGTTAGGGATTTATCTAAAGAAAGGTCTATACCTTTTCAAGACGCCGTAAGAATTGGTGGGGGTACTAATGCCGGAGAGATTCATGTATCAAATGCTGGGGTACCTACCATAGTAATCGGTATACCCGTTAGATATGCACACACCCATTACTGTTTTTCTTCATTTAATGATTATCATAATACTGTTAAATTAGCTGTTGAGTTTATTAAAAGCTTGAATGATAAAATTATCAGTAGTCTTTAGCTATATTACTATTTTATTAAATTAACTAATAACGAAACCCATCCTAACTAAGTTTTTAGTACAGGATGGGCTTAAATAATTTGTAAGCTTATTTTATTACTTTAGTATTATCTTTCCGTCTTTTAAATCTATTTTAATAAAACTTCCTTTATATATTTCATTTCGTAAATATGCCTCTGCTATTTCATCTTCAACATATTTTTGTATTGTTCTTCTGAGGGGTCGTGCTCCATACTTTTCATCATATCCTCTATCTAAAATAAATTCTTTTACAGAGTCAGATATTTCTATGTCCATATCCTTTTCTTTAACCTCTTCCACTACTTCCTTTAGCATAAGATCAATAATTTTGCGAAGTTCTTCCTTTGAAAGCTCTGTGAATACTATGGTATCATCTATTCTATTTAAAAAT